>Ga0075362_10000190_pt1 | contig 17064 bp, 16 predicted proteins | sample EndMetdeltDD1762_FD_71397 | JGI IMG/M metagenome (GOLD analysis project Ga0075362, IMG submission 71397) | Populus endosphere microbial communities from Tennessee, USA - Endosphere MetaG P. deltoides DD176-2 | ecosystem: Host-associated > Plants > Roots > Endosphere | place: USA: Tennessee...
CAGGAATCGGTGGCGCGGCCATAGCGCGACATGCGGCGCTTGTCGGTGAACTCGTCCGCCCGCTCCATGCAGGGATTGAGGATCAGCTCGGCCCCGGCGAAAGTGAGCGCGCGGGCGTAGTGGCTGAACAGGATGTCCTCGCCCGGCAGAACGCCGACTTGCGCGAAGGGCAGCCTGGCCACCGGGAACGCGGCATCCTGCGGGGCAAGGCCGGCGGTGTCACCGTACCCTTCGACCAGATCGGGAGAGATCTTGCCCGTGCGCAGCGCGCAGACGCCGTCTCGGTCGAACACGAAGCCGACAGTCGCCGGCGTTTCGCCCGCGGCGGGCGCAAGCAGCGCGGAACCCGCGACATAGAGCCCCGTCGCGGCGGCCGCCTTGCCGATGGCGGCGAAAGCTTCCGCCTCCACCGCGATGTCGGAGCTGTGCGGCAGCAGCACGAGCGTCCAGTCGCCATCCCTGACCGACTGGCGCGCGGCCTCTTTCGCGACCATGGCCAGCATCGTCTCGACACCGGCGGGGTCGGCGGGCGACCAGCTCATCTGGGAAAGGAACAGCATCGGCAAACGCTCCGGATTATGAATATCTGTCTGGGAGGATGGCCCGGCCCCGGCTCACTGACATCCGCGACGTGCCGCCGTGTTCACGACGCGGGCGCGAAAGCCTTGGCCAGCGGCAAATCGCGTATCCGGCGTCCGGTGAGGGCGAAGAGCGCGTTGGCCAGGGCCGGCGCGCAGGCCGGCGTGCCGGTTTCCCCGACACCGCCCGGCGCGGCGGCCGAAGGCATGACATGGGTGGTCATGGCCGGCGTATCGGCCAGCAGCAGCACGCGATAATCGCCATAGCTGGACTGGTCGACCACGCCCTTCTCCACGGTGATCTCGCCATATAGCGCGGCGGAAATGCCGAAGATCGCCCCGCCTTCGATCTGCGCGACGACATTGCCCGGCTGGATGGCGACGCCGCAATCGATGACGCTCGTCACCTTGTGGACCCGCACGTCGCCGTTCTGAACCGAGACTTCGACGACCTGCCCGGCATAGCTATCGTAGCAGAACACCAGGGCGACACCCCGCGCACGCCCCTCGGGGACGGGGCTGCCCCATTCGGACAGCGCGCGCAGCCGGGCGACAACCGCCTTCATGCGATCGTCGGTCAGCAGCGACTGGCGGTAGCTCAGCGGATCGACGCCGGCCGCATGGGCCAGCTCGTCCACGAAGCATTCGGCGGCGAAGACGTTCTGCGAATGGGCGACCGACCGCCAGTAGCTGGTGGGAATGGCCGACGGCACTTCCACCCACCTGGCGCTGGAATTGGGCAGGTCGTAGAACGAAGGCAGCAGACCGCTCTGCGCGGTCGGATCGATCGGCGCCTTGGGGCCGCTGAAGATCGGCATGCGGCCGCGCAGGATCGACGGGCCGGCGGTGGTCACGCGGTAATCGGCGATCCCCTTTTCCCCCGCCGCGCCGGTGCAGTGCATGGCGTAGGCCGGCCGGTAGTAATCGTGCTTCATGTCCTCCGCGCGCGACCATTGCAGGCGGATCGGGCCCTTGACCTCTTTGGAGATCAGCACGGCCTGGCGGATGAAATCGCTTTCCGAACGCCGCCCGAAACCGCCGCCCAAGAAGGTCTGGCGGATCGTCACCGCATCTTCCGCCAGGCCGGCCGCCTTGGCGGCGACCGCGCGCGCGGCGAAGACCGCCTGGGTCGGCGCCCAGACCTCGCAAGTGTCGCCCCTGAACCAGGCGGCGCAGCTCATCGGCTCCATCGTCGCATGGGCGAGATAGGGGAGCGTGTAAGTCGCCTCGATCCGCTTGCCCGCACCGCTACCCGCCGGTTCGCCCTTCGCGCCCCATTCGCGCCCTTCGCGCTTGAGGCCGTCCGCCAGCGCTTCGGCATAGGCCCGGCTGCCGGGCGCGTCGGTCTTCTCCTCGAACACCGGCGCCGCCGTTTCCAGCGCGCGCATCGCGCTCCAGCTATCCTCCGCCACGGCGACCAGGGTAGAGCCGTCGATCACGAACAGCCCCTTGACGCGGGGCAGCGCCATGGCCGCCTCCTGGTCGAAGCTTTTGATACCGCCGCCGCCGAACGGAGCCTGCGCCACAGACGCATAGAGCATGCCGGGAAGCTTGATATCCGAAGCGAAAAGCGCGGTGCCCGTGGTCTTCGCTTCCACGTCGCGGCGGCCGGCGATCTTGCCGATCAGCCGAAAATCGGTTTCGGCTTTCAGCACGACATTCGCGGGCGGCGCTTGCATGGCCGCCTCTTTCGCCACATCGGCATAGGCGATGCGCTTGCGGCCCTTGGGATGGATCACCCAGCCGCGTTCGGTGCGGCAATCGGCGGGGGCGACTTTCCAGCGCTGCGCCGCCGCCGCCACGATCATCGCCCGCACCCGCGCGCCGCATTCGCGCAGCGGCTTGTACCAGGCGCGCACCGAACGGCTGCTGGCGGCGATCAGCATGCCCGGATCGCCGGCCGGCGGCGTCGCCATGCCGGATTCGAACAGACGGATGCTCACCCTGTCCCAGTCCAGGTCCATCTCCTCGGCGACGATCAGCGGCAGCGAGGTGTAGACGCCCTGCCCCATATCAGCGAGGAGCGCGACGATCTCCACCCGCCCGTCGGGGAGAAACGAGATCAGCGGCTGCACCCGGGTCGCCGCCGGATCGGCATTCGACGCCGCAATGGCGGGCCGGACGCCGAGCGCGAAGGCCGCACCAAGCAGCGAGGCGGCGATCATCTCGCGGCGATTGAGGACGACGATGTCGCTCATTTGGAAGCCTTGGCCATGGCCGCGCGGGCATCGGCGATGGCCTGGCGCATCCTGGGATAAGTGCCGCAGCGGCAGACATTGGTGATCGCCGCTTCCAGATCGGCGTCGGCGAGTTCCGGCTGGTTGGTCAGCAGGTCCACGACCTGCATCACGAAGCCGGGCTGGCAGTATCCGCACTGCGGGATGTCGTGCGCGATCCACGCCGCCTGCACGGGGTGCAGGGCTTTGGCGCCCAGCCCCTCGATCGTCGTGACCTCGCGCGCGCCCAGCTCTCCCACCGGCACCGCGCAGGCGCGCTCTGCCGCGCCGTCGATCAGCACGGTGCAGGCCCCGCAAACGCCGATGCCGCAGCCGAACTTGGTGCCGGTCTGGCCGATCACCTCGCGCACCGCCCAGAGCAGCGGCATGTCCTCGGGCACGTCGATGGCGTGGACGACGCCGTTCAGATGAATCGCGATAGCCATGGGCAGGTTGTCAGGCCCGATGCCCCATGGCCTCAACGCCGCGCCTCACGCCTGCTCGGCAGGCGAACCGGGCGAGCGCGCCTGACGCAGCGCGACCACGGCGGCCAGGATCAGCAGCAGCGCGGCAGCGACGACAAAGCAGGGCAGGATGCCGATATGCCGCGCAAGCTGGCCCCAGAAGATGCTGCCCGCGCTGAGGCTGCCGGAAAAGACGATCATCACCACCGCGATCATGCGCGCGCGATAGCGCTGGTCGGTTTCCAGCAGGACATGGCTGTTGATGCCGGCCGATATGCCGATCCAGCCGATGCCCGCCAGCAGGAACCCGCAAAGCGCCACGGGAACGCTCGCCGCCGAGGCGATCACCAGGAAGGCCGCGGCGGTCAGCGCCGCGCTGTTGCGCACCGAGATGAAATATCCCTGGCCGCCGTTCAGTCGCGGCACGAACCCGCCCAGCACGGCGCCGAGCCCGATCGACATCATGAACAAGCCGAAGACAGTGGTATTGCCCGCGGCAAAGGTCTTGGCGATCAGCGGGACAAAGGCCCAGAGCGGCGAGACGCAGACGAAATAGACCGCCGCAGTCGCCAGGGGCGCGAAGAGGCCGCTGCCGCGCCAGGCATAGCGCAGCCCATCCACGACGTTCCCCCACATGTCGATCCGCGCAGGAGCGGGCGCCGGTTTGTGGTTCCACAGGCAGAACGCGCCCAGCACCGCGACACAGGCCCCGGCATAGGCCAGGACCGCCTCGAACGGACCGAAAGCGGCCAGCAGCAGTCCGCCGATCAGCGGACCGACCGCGCGGCTGCCGTTGAAGCTGATCGAATTGAGCATCACCGCCGAACGGACATTGTCGCGCCCGACGATCGACGGCAGGATCGCCTGACGGCTGGGCGAGGCCAGCGCGTTGAACGTGCCCGAAACGAAGGCGAACACCAGCAGCCCGGCGATGGTCAGATGATCCAGCCTGATCGCGACCGCCAGGCACAGCAGCGCGGCGATGATCGCCGCCTGCAGCCCGATCAGCAGCTTGCGCGCGTCGACCATGTCGCCCAGCGCGCCCGCCGGCAGCGAAAGCAGGAATGTGGGCAGCATCGCCGCCGCCGGCACCAGCGCGACTTGCGACGGCGAGCTGGTCAGGCCCGAGACCAGCCAGCCCAGCGTCACGTCCTGCATCCAGAAACCCAGGTTGGCGAGAAGATTGGCGCTCCACATGAGCAGGAAGGTCCGCTCGCGCAGGGGCGCGACAAGATCACGCATCGGCCGCGACCTTTCCGTTATATCGGTGAATGATCGGGCGAAACGCCGGCTCAGCGGCGTCCCTGGCGGGGAACCGGGGTGAAGCGGGGCTTCAGGTCCGGGTGCCGTTCCAGGAACCATTCCGGCGCACAGGCATAACCGGCGTCGAGCAGGTAGACGTCGAGTTCCTTGATCTCGATCTCGGCATAGGCGCCCGCCTTGGTGAAGGGATCTTCGTAGACATAGTGGCGGATGTCGTCCCAGGTCTCGTGCCCGGAAATGGCGAAGACGCCCGCCATGCTGCCGTCCTCGTTCAGGATGCGGCCCGAAGCCACCGTCTTGCTGTAGGCCGAGATGTGATCCTCGTGCGCCTTTTCCAGCGACCCCACCAGCTCGTTTACATTGGCGACATGCCGCCGCCTCACCATGAACATAGATTTTCCTCCGTCTCTGCCCCCGACATTGGCTGCTGCGGACGACGGCGGCGCGGGGTTCGTCCGCGCTTGTCCATCTGATGAACCGATTTTCACGCGATCCACGTTCGACTGGCGGACAGTGGGAAACGCGGGTGCCCGTCGCGCCGGCCGGTAAGGACATACTCTTCCCCGACCAGCGAGGGGCGACATGCGATGACCAGCCAGACAGCGAGCGTGATTCCGGCGAGCGAGGCACCACCGCGAGCGAACGCGCCCGACCATGCAGGAACGCGCCTGCCGCTGTGGCAATGCTGGGGCTTCGGCGTCGGCTCTTTCGGCATCGCATTGCTGCTGAACACCGTCACCATCTTCTTCCCCACCTTCATGACCACGGTGCTGGGCCAGTCCGCCGCGCTGGCCGGGCTGCTGCTGACGCTGTCGAAGCTCTACGACGCTGTAGCCGACGTCGGCATCGGTTCGATCAGCGACCGCACGAAGTCACGCTGGGGCCGGCGGCGGCCCTACATGCTGGCCGGCGCGGCGATATCCGGCCTCAGCTTCCTCCTGATCTTCATCCCGCCCGACTGGACCGGCGCTTCGCTGACCGCATGGATGCTGATCGGCCTGATCGTCTATTCGACCGGCTATTCGCTGTTCTCGGTGCCGTACATCGCGATGGCCGGCGAGATGACCGACAGCTATCACGAACGCACCCGGCTGATGTCGTTCCGCGCCTTCTTCATCGCGCTGGGCCAGGTGGTATCCGCCGCCGGCACCGCCGCGCTGGTGGCCTGGTTCGGCGGCGGGACGGGCGGCTATGCGATGATGGGCGCGATCATCGGCGCGACGCTGACCATCTCGATGATCGTCAGCATCTGGATGACGAAGGACGCAAGGCAGGCGCAACACGTCGCCAGCCACACGTTCACCCGGACCGAAGCGGCGAAAGCCATCCTCGCCAACAAGCCCTTCATCCTGCTGATGACGATCAAGCTGGCGCAGTACATGGCCATCGCCATCATCACGACGACCAAGCTGCTGTTCCTGCTCAACGTGCTGAAGCTGGGCTACGGCGGCCTGGCGCAGCTCACCCTGGTCCAGAACCTCGTCTCGGCCGCCACCGTGCCGCTGTGGGTGATCGCGGCGAGGAAGATCGGCAAGCGCACTGCCTATCTCCTGTCCACCGCCCTGCTCGCCATGGTCTATGCCAGCTGGTACTTCGCCGAGCCGGGCATCGCGATGAGCGAGGTCTGGCTGCGCGGCGCGATCAACGGCGTCGCGGCGGCGGGCACCACCCTGATGAGCATATCGATGCTGCCCGACGTGATGGAGTACGATCGCATCCGCACCGGCCTGCGCCGCGAGGGGCTGTTCTCCGGCTTCTACACGATCATCGAGAAACTGGGCTTCGCGCTGGGCGCCGGACTGATCGGCCTGCTGCTGTCGATGGCGGGCTATATCCCCTCGTTCGCGGGGAAGCTGGTGACGCAGCCGCAGTCGGCCATCGATGCGCTCTATTATGGCTCGTCGCTGATCCCCGCGGGTCTCGCGGTGCTGAGCTGCTGCCTGATGCTCGCCTACAGCCTCGACGACCGCAAGCTGAAGGCGATGGCGGCCGGAGCGAGATAAGCTGACCGTAAGGCGAACAGGACAGGCTATCCAGAATGGTTGTTCGCCATGCGATCAAGGCCCGGCCCAACGGTTCCGCACCTCTCCCTTTCGCCGGTACGTGTCGCGACATGACCGAAGCCCCCTCCCCCGATCCCGCACTTCCCCTCGCCGGCCTCAAGGTCGTCGAATTCACCCACATGGTGATGGGCCCGGCGGCGGGCGTCATCCTGGCCGACCTCGGCGCGGACGTGACCAAGATCGAGCCGGTCGGCGGCGATCCGACGCGCGAACTGCGCGGATCGGGGGCCGGCTATTTCGTCATGTACAACCGCAACAAGCAGAGCTGCTGCCTCGACCTCAAGAGCGAGGAAGGGCTGGCCATGGCGCGCCGGCTGGCGACGGAAGCGGACATCGTGATCGAGAACTTCCGCCCCGGCGCGCTCGACAAGCTGGGCCTGGGCAGCGCCGCGTTGCGAGCGATCAACCCCCGGCTGATCTATTGCTCGGCCAAGGGCTTTCTGCCCGGCCCCTACGAAAAACGGACCGCACTCGACGAAGTGGCGCAGATGATGGGCGGCCTCGCTTATATGACCGGGCCTCCCGGAAGGCCCTTGCGCGCGGGCGCGTCGGTGATCGACGTGATGGGCGGGATGTTCGGGGTGATCGGCATCCTCGCCGCGCTGGAGCGCCGCCATGCGACCGGCGAAGGCTCGGACATCACCTGCTCGCTCTATGAGACCACCGCCTATCTGATGGGCCAGCACATGGCGCAGAACGCGATCACCGGCGTGCCGCCCCAGCCGATGCCCAACCGCATCTCCGCCTGGGCGATCTACGACGTGTTCGACACGGCGAACGACGACGAGCGCGTCTTCGTCGGCGTCGTCAGCGACAGCCAGTGGCAGACGTTCTGCGCGGCATTCGATTTCACCGAACTCGCCGCCAACGCCGATTTCGCGCTCAACAACCAGCGCGTCGCCGCGCGCGAGGCGATCCTGCCCGTGGTCCGCGCCCGCTTCGCCGCGATGACCCGCGCCGAACTGCTGGCCGCGCTGGAGGCGATCGGCCTGCCCTTCGCCCCGATCCTGCGCCCGGACGAGCTTGCCGGCGACCCGCACCTGGGCGCCCACGGCCTGCTCGACATCGCGCTCCCCCAGGGCGGCACCGCCCGCCTGCCGGCGCTGCCGCTGGCGTTCGATGGCAAGCGCCCGCCGCTGCGCAGCGATCCACCCCAGGTCGACGCGCATGGCGAAGCGACGCGGGCGATGCTGGGGTGATGGCCGCCCGCACCATCTTCGAGAAAATCTGGGACGCGCACCTGATCCGCGATCTGGAAGGCGGCACCGGACTGGTGCTGGTGGACCGGATCATGCTGCACGAGCGGACCGGCGGCATCGCCCTGAAATCGCTGGCGGAGAGCGGCCGGGGCGTGGCCGATCCGGCGCGTGTCTTCGTGACGATGGACCATATCGTCGACACCCTGCCCGGCCGCACCGACGATACGCTGATGCCATCGGGCAAGCAGTTCATCACCGAAACGCGCGAGGCCGCGAAGGCGGCGGAGCTGACGCTGTTCGACCTCGGCGATCCCCGGCAGGGCATCGTCCACGTCGTTTCCCCGGAAAACGCCATCGTCCTGCCCGGACTGACGCTGGTCTGCCCGGACAGCCATACATCCTCGCAAGGCGCGCTCGGGGCGCTGGCCTGGGGAATCGGCTCGAGCGAGGCCGAGCATGCGCTCGCCACTTCGACCCTGCGCGTGCGGCGCCCCCGGACGATGCGCCTCTGGGTCGACGGGGTTTTGGCCCCCGATGTCAGTGCAAAGGACCTGGCGCTGCACATCGTCGCGCTGATCGGTTCGGCCGGCGGGCAAGGCTTCGTCGTCGAATTCGACGGCCCCGCGATCCGCGATCTGGACGTGGAAGCCCGCCTGACCTTGTGCAACATGGCGGCCGAACTTTCCGCCTTCACCGCGATCATCTCGCCCGACGACATCGTCTTCGACTATCTGCGCGGGCGCCCTTACGCGCCGCGCGGGACGGCGTGGGACGATGCCGTGGCCTGCTGGCGCACACTGGCCAGCGATCCCGGCGCCCGCTTCGACGCCGAACTGGCGATGGATGCCGGCGAAGTCGCGCCGATGGTGACATGGGGCACAAGCCCACAGCAAAGCGCCCCCATCGCCGGCCATGTCCCCGCACCCGGCGTGGTCGCCGACACCGACACGCCCGAGGCGAAGCGTCGCGCCCTGAGCTATATGGCGCTTGAGGAAGGCGCTTCGCTGTCGGGCATTCCCATCGACGCGGCGTTCATCGGATCGTGCACCAATGGCCGACTTTCGGACTTGCGCGCCGCCGCCGCCGTGCTCGATGGACGCCATGTCGCGCCGGGCGTGCGGGCGATCTGCGTGCCGGGATCGAGCCGGGTAAAGAGCGCGGCCGAGGCCGAAGGGCTGGACGCCGTGTTCCGTGCGGCGGGCTTCGAATGGCGCGAGGCGGGCTGTTCGATGTGCTTCTTTGCCGGGGGCGAAAGCTTCGGGCCGAAGGCTCGGGTGATATCGTCCACCAACCGCAATTTCGAAAGCCGGCAGGGGCCGGAGACGCGCACGCACCTCGCTTCGCCAGCGGTTGTAGCCGCTTCGGCCGTCGCGGGGTTCATCACCGCACACTTGCTGTCGGAGCCGCTTTGATGCCGCCACTCGTCCGCCTGACCTCGCTCGCCGTGCCCCTGCTGCGCGATAACGTCGACACAGACGCCATCATCCCATCGCGCGAGATGAAGTCGGTGGCCAAGACCGGCCTGGCGGACGGGCTGTTCGCCGGCTGGCGCTATACCAGCATAGGCGGACGCGATCCCGATCCGGCCTTCGTGCTGAACGATCCCGCGCTGGCCGACGCCCGCATCCTGATCGGCGGGCGCAACTTCGGCTGCGGGTCGAGCCGCGAGCATGCCGTCTGGGCGCTGGCCGAATACGGCTTCCGCGCCATCGTCGCCGCGTCCTTCAATCCGATCTTCCGCGCCAACTGCGTGCGCAACGGCATCCTGCCGGTGGAAATGGACGGCCGCCTGCTGGCCGCGTTCATCGGGCCTATCGCCATCGACCTGCCGGACCAGACGGTGTCGGGCGGCGGGCTGACCTGGACTTTCGCCATCGAGGACGAGGCGAAGACCATGCTGCTGGAAGGTTTGGACCCCATCGCCCTCACCCTGAAATCGTCCGCCGACATCGCCCGCTTCATCGCCGATGATCGCAAAGCGCGGGGCTGGGCCTATCTCGACGGAGCTGCCGCATGACCGAACCCCACTTGCGCCGCCCCATCGCCGGGCTGGACCCCGCCGAGGACCGGCTGCTCGCGATGATCGCCGCGCTCGCCAGCGAAGTGACGATCCTGCGCGAACGGCTCGATACCGTCGAGCGGCTGGCGGAGGCGGCAGGCGTGCTGTCGCGCGCCGAGATAGAGGCCTTCGCGCCCTTGCCCGAAGCCGGCGCCGAGCGGGACGCCTTGCGCCGCCGCGCCATCGAGAAGATCTTCCGCCCCTTGCGCGACGCGTCGCGCACGATGAAGGCCTGACCCCATGCCCAGCAGCCATCCGATGATGCCCGAGGCCAGCCACGACGAAGCCGCCGAGCAGCTGTTCGTCCGCGATTTCAAGACCTGGCTGTCGGGCGAGGTCGAAGCCGATCTGGCCAGCCTCGCCGACGCGCTCGACCCCGGCCCGGGCAGCAACCAGCGCGACGAGGAAGTCTACGAAGCGCTGCACGGCAGCGACGTCTTCCGCAGCTGGGCCAGCCTGCGCCGCACCTCGCAGGAACTGCTGTGGGACGCCATCGAGCGCAGCGTGAACCGGCAGGCGGCCGATCTGGACGCCGCCGCGCAGGCCGCGCCGCCTGTCGGCTCGGTCACGCTCGACCCCGACATGGCCTGCCCGGCCTATCTCGGCGATGCCGACGTCCACCTGATGCCGGGCGGCTACATGCGCGACACGCCGGGGGTGGCGCAGGGGGCGATCATGGACCGGGGCGGCGCGGTCTACATGCTGGGCCGCAACGGCGGGCTGATGAACGACATGCGCGGGCACAGCGTCGTCGCCCACCTCTTCGCCCGTTTCCCCGATGCCCGGCCGCTGCGGATACTCGAACTGGGCTGCGGCGTGGGGACGAGCCTTTGCGCGGTGGCTTCGCATTTCCCCGATGCGGAGATCGGCGGGCTCGACGTCGGCGCTTCCATGCTGCGCTATGCGCACGCCCGCGCGGCGCACATGGGCCATGCCGTCCATTTCATCCAAGCCGACGCCGAAGCGACCAAGCTGCCTTCGGACAGCTACGACCTGGTGTTCTCCGCCGCGCTGTTCCACGAGACGTCCGAGGCGGCCATCGCCCGGATCGTGGCGGAAAGCCTGCGGCTGCTGCGCCCCGGCGGGATCGCCATCCACCTGGAAGTGCCGCAGCGCTATGAAGAGATGGACCGCTGGAACCGCGTGCGCGGCCGGATCGAGCACGATTTCAACAACGAACCCGCCTGGAAGGAAGCGATCAGCGCCGACTATGTCGCGGCGCTGACGATGGCGGGCTTCGCCGATGTCGCCGCCGGCTACCAGGATTCCACCGCCGCCCCGACGCGGGACGGCGGCGGATTTTCGGCCACGTCGAAAGGCGTGTTCCGATCATGGTTCGTCGCATCGGGCCGCAAGCCGGGGTAACGGGCACACTTCGCTTACCTTCGTCATTGCGAGGGGCCGAAGGTCCCCGTGGTAATCCAGGGTCTCACGCGCCGCCCTGGATTGCCGCGTCGCTTTGCTCCTCGCAATGACGAGGAGCTACATGGAAATGTCGCCGGCTCTCAATGGCTCGACGAGTTGAACTGATCGATCCGCGCCGCCAGCGCCGCCGCCGCATCGCGCAGCAACGGCAGGTTTTCGTCGACCCGCGCCATGCGCAGCTCTCGCGAGGCGTGGACGCGCATGTTGAGCGCGCAGTCGGCGACGGTTTCCGACGGGACCGGTATCGACACCGCGCTGTGCGTCGGCAGGTGCAGGGCGGCATAGCCGCTCTCCACCGTTTCCTCGATCCGGCGCAGCACGTCCTGTTCGGTCAGCCCCAGCGGCCTCAGCGCTTCGGCTTCCTGCCGAAGGGCGTGCATGGCCGCCTTCTGGCGCTCTTCCGCGGCCATCCGCGACATCATCAGATAACCCGAGGCGCTGGTCAGCAGCGGCAGTTCGGTGCCCGAGGCCTCGCGCCGGATCAGCATCGGCGATCCGTGATCGGTCAGCGCTTCGATCACCAGCCGCCCGCCGCCGAACCGGACGACGGCCAGCGGCCAGACGACCCGGCTCGACAAATCGCCGAGGAACGGCCTGACGACCGAGCCCAGCCAGTCCTGTTCGCGAAAACCGCAGCTCAGTTCGCGGATCTTGCGCGAGACGCGAAAGCAGCCGTCCGATTGCGACCGCATGACATAACCGCTTTCGGCCATCGTCTGCAGCAGGCGCAGGACGGTGGGGCGCGGCAGCTTCACCAGGCGGCTGAGTTCGGAAGCGTTGAGCCCGTTGTGCTGGTTGAGGATCTTGACGATGCCGAGCGCGCGGTCGAGCGCGCGCACCTGATAACGGGAGGTGTCGGTCAATTGAACGCCCTTTCCCGCCGGTCGATTTCCGCCGCGATCTGGCCCGCCGTGTGCTGCAAAGGCTCCACGAAACGCTTCAGCGCCTCGGTATAGGGCATGGCCGCGTTGAAATAGCGCAAGGCCAGCGCCGCGACGGGGGCGCCCGCTTCGTTGATGACGGGAACCGCGATCGCGGTCTGCCGGCCGTTCTGCACGGGCAGCACGTCATAGCCGCGCTCGCAGATCGTTTCGAAAGTCCGCCCGCACTGCGCCACCGCCCGCGAGGCGCTTTCCACCTCTACATTGCGCGCCGTCGCGTGCTGGTCGAGCAGGCCCTTGCGCTGTTCTTCCGAAGAATGGGCCAACAGCACCCGGCCCGACGCGGTGTTCACCATCGACATGCGAAAGCCGATCCGCGTGGCGTTGAGGACGAAGGGGCTTTGCGAATCGGTGGTCTCGCGCACCAGCGCGGCGCCGAAGGACGGTTCGCTCAGCGTGATCGGCCACAGGACCTGGTTGCCGAACTCGCGCACCAGCGGGCTTGCCGCCTCGCACGTCCAGTCGTCGTCATAGCCATGGCTGAGGCACCGGACATGGTGCGTCGGATAATGGCCGACCCCGTGGCGTTCGATGAAGCCCGCAATCTCAAGGGTATAGAGCATCCGGTAGGCAGTGCCGCGCGACAGTTTCGATCGCGATGCGATATCCGCCAGGGTCAGGCCGACCTCTTCGTTGACGACCCGCAGTATTTCCAAGCCACGTCTTACAGATTCCACGTCCGACATTATGGACTCCTATCGGCTACGACGACCAGCCAATCCCACACCCTCCCCCGCGGTCCTCCAATGTCGGCTCAACCGAAACCGCCGTGCCGCGTCATTCAACTGAAACACGCGTGGCCTATCCGCCCTGCACGTGGGGAGAGTATCCCACTTCGCATCGCCCCCAAATATTCCGTCGATTTTGATCGCGTGGCGAATAATCGCGCGGCGGGTACTGGTTTTACGCGACCGATGCGTCATCCTTCCGCCTCAGGGGTCCACCGGCGGGAGAAACGGCAATGGCCTGGAAGATCGACGATATCCGCATTTCACCGCTGGTGGATGCGGACTGTTTCGAAATCGCGCTCGAGCGGATATTCCCCGGCGCCGATGTCGCCGCGCTGGCGGGGCACGCCTGGCTCGATCCCCATCATGTCGATCTGCAACGCGCGGCGGTGAAGCTGGGCATGCACGGCTTCCTGATTCGCACGCCGACGCTCAACATCCTGGTCGACACCTGCATCGGCGCGCACAAGCAGCGCCCCGCCCATCCAGCCTGGCACCAGCGCGCGTCGAACCGGTTCATCGAAGACCTGCAGGGGCACGGGCTGGGCGTGCAGGATATCGACCTCGTCTTCTGCACGCACCTTCATGCCGACCATATCGGCTGGAACACGATGCTGGAAAACGGACGGTGGGTGCCGACATTCCCGAATGCCCGCTATGTCATGTCGGAAGTGGAGCTGGCCTACTGGCTGGACCGCGCGGTGGACAGCGACGGCGGTCTCAACCACGGTTCGCTCGACGACAGCATCCTGCCGGTGATCGATCGCGGCCAGGCGATGCTGTCCGCCGCGGGCGACACGCTGGTGGAAGGCCTGACGCTGGTGACATTGCCCGGCCATTCGATCGATCACCTTGGCCTGGAACTGCGCCGGCCCGGCGGCAGGGCGCTGTTCTGCGGCGATGCCATCCATTCGCCCGCGCAACTGGTCCGGCCCGACTGGACCAGCGCCTTCTGCCACGATCCCGCACAGGCGATCGCCACGCGTCAGGCGATGCTGGAACGCGTGGCGGACGAAGGCGAGTTGCTGTTTCCCGCCCATTTCCGCGACAGCAAGGCCATGCGCATCAAGCGCAGCGGCGCGGTTTTCGCCCCGGCCTGAACGCGGAAGTTCGCTCTGCGGATAGTCTCGCCCTAATGCGTCGCCTGCCCCTTGTTCGATCCGTAAGCCTGTCTCGCACTGAGGCGGACCACGGAATTGGGACATGGGCATAGAAAAGGTACAAGTAGTGATCGCCGGTGCGGGCCCGGTGGGCAGCGTGGCGGCCACTTATCTCGCGCAGCAGGGCATCGACGTCCTGATCGCCGAATCCGGTTCCGACGCGGCGCAGGATCTGCGGGCATCGACTTTCCACGCCCCCACGCTGGAAATGCTCGACCAGATCGGGATCACCGACAAGCTGATCGAAATGGGCCTGAAGGCGCCGGTCTATCACTGGCGCGATCGCAAGAGCGGTGAGATCTTCTCCTTCGACCTGACCGAGATTTCGGACGTCGCCCGCTATCCCTTCCGCATCCAGTGCGAACAGTATTACCTCGCGCACATGCTGGCGACCCGGCTGGAGGCGATGGACAACGCCACGGTGCTGTTCGACCACCGCGTCGTCCATGTCGAACAGGACGACAGCGGCGTGAACGTCGCGCTCGAGCACATGAGCGGCATCCGCCACGTGCGCTGCCAATATCTGATCGGCGCGGACGGCGCCAATTCGATCGTGCGCAAATGGCTGGGCATCGATTTCGACGGGTTCACTTATCCCGAGAAATTCCTGTGCCTCAGCACCGAATATCCGATCGATCAGGTCATCCCCGACCTGGCTTACGTGAACTACGTGTCCGATCCGGACGAATGGCTGGTCTTGCTGCGCGTGCCGACGCTGTGGCGCGTGCTGGTGCCCACGGCGGAGGGCGACGATAACGCCGCGCTGCTTTCGGACGACAAGAAGAACCGCGTGTTCGACGGCCTGGTCGGCGACGGCAGCAAGGTCGAGACGCGGCACCGCACGATCTACCGCGTGCACCAGCGCGTGGCCAAGCAGTTCCGCAACGGCAGGATCGCGCTGGTCGGCGACGCCGCCCACCTCAACAATCCGCTCGGCGGCTTCGGCATGAACAGCGGCATCCACGACGCGTTCAACTTGTGCGAAAAGCTGGTCGACGTGCTGAAGGGCAAGGCTTCCGAAGACGTCCTCGACCTCTACGACCGCCAGCGCCGCACCGTCACCCACGCCTTCACCCAGCAGCAGACGCTGGAGAACATGGCGATGATGCGCGCCGGGCAAAGCGAATCCCACCGCCAGCGCGTCGAGACGATGCGCGCGATGGCGAGCGATCCCGACAAGCGCCGCGCCTTCCTCCTGCGCCAGTCGATGTTCTCCAGCCTGGTCGACGCCGCCGCGATCGACTGAGGCTGCACCATCTCCCACCCACTGGGCCGTCGCTTCACCGCGGCGGCCCTTTTTTTGTCGCCGCGCCGGCCTGTCGGAGCAGGCTATTTGAATTCACCCCAGCGCGCGGATGACGGCGCCGCGCACCCCGGCCTCGCGCTCCGCCCAGCTTCCCGAAATCCGCTCGAACGGCAGGCCCGCGCGCACCAGCACCGTTTCCGCCAGCGCGGCGAACCGCGCCCGCTGTTCGGCTGTGCCGAAGAAGCGCGTGCCGTCTTCGATCCACGGCACGTCGGGGGAGAACAGCAGGTAAAGCTCCGCCTTTTCGTACCCCAGCAGCGCGTCGGGCACTTCGCCGAACAGCATTTCGGCCCAGGCGGCGGTCATCAGCGGGTCGGTGTCGAGGATCAGCACCGGCGGACGATCTGCAGCCGCCGCGCGCATCGCCCGGTCCTGCCCTTCGGCGATGGCGAGGAGGTCTGCCATGGACAGGTCGGTGCCGTGGGTCTCGCAATAGTCGCGGCCGAATTCCGGCACCCAGGGCCAGCCGAGGTCCGCCCGAAGCCTGCGCGCCAGCGCCGATTTCCCGGTGCTTTCCGCCCCGTGAAAACAGACACGGATCAAGCCGCGCGCACCTGCTGTCGCGCCGAGCTCACCCATTCGCGCAGCCCGATCAGCGACATCACCAGCAGGCCGCCATAAAGGCCCGCCGTGGGGTAAAGCCCGCGATTGATGTAGACGGCGATCGACGCGATATCGATGGCGATCCACAACATCCAGTTCTCTATCCGGCGGAAGGCCAGCAGCAGCTGCGCGGCGACGCTGGCGCCGGCTATCGCCGAATCGGCATAGGGCATCGACGCGTCGGTGAAACGCTGCATGACCCAGCCGAGGTTGAGGCTGAGCGCGAGAGTGACCATCGCCCAGACCGCGCGGCTGGACCAGTCGAGCCAGCGCACCGGCACGCGATCGTCCTCTCCGCCCACTTTCAGCCACAGCCACCAGCCGTAGAGCTGCGCCAGGATGAAGAACACCTGCAGCCCCGCCTCGGCATAGAGCCGTTCTTCCCAGAACACGAAGATGTAGAGCGCCACCATGGCGATGCCGAATGGATAGTTCCACACACTGCGCCAGACGAGCAGCGCGATGTTCACCACGCCCAGCGCGGCCGCCGTCCATTCCAGCGTCAGCATCCACTGTTCGAACGTCATGCAGGCACGGCCCCGGCCGCGGCTTCGACTGGCACTAGCACTGGCACCGGCATCACCACCCTCATGATGCGAAACGCGCCTTCTATGCTCGTTTTTGTTGGATCGGGCAAAGCAAAGCTTTGCGCCTCTCGCGGCGGAAGGCCGGGATAGCGCGCAATCCCGCAGAATTCCGCGGTCCGGCCGAGCGGACGGCATCGCAAAGCCCGGGCAGAACCGCACATAAGTTCCAATTCCGCCTTGCCACTGCCGAACCCGCCAAATAGCATATCCGGCAAGGCGCAATATTCCCCTTCGGTGGTACTGTTGCGCGAACGATAAGAACGAATGGGCTAGAGTATGAAGCGACTGGCTGGGGCATTGCGTGCCCTTCATCGACATCGCCATTTCGGGACAGCGCACGGCGACCGCCTGTGAAGGCCGCGATTTTCCGCGCCGTGGGCGAACCGCTCTCGATCGAGACGCTGCCCGATCCGGCGCCCGGCGAAGGCGAAGTCGTGGTCCGCGTCGGCCGCTGCGGCGTCTGCGGCACCGA
>Ga0075362_10000191_pt1 | contig 17044 bp, 11 predicted proteins | sample EndMetdeltDD1762_FD_71397 | JGI IMG/M metagenome (GOLD analysis project Ga0075362, IMG submission 71397) | Populus endosphere microbial communities from Tennessee, USA - Endosphere MetaG P. deltoides DD176-2 | ecosystem: Host-associated > Plants > Roots > Endosphere | place: USA: Tennessee...
GAACGCTGCTCTCCAATTCTTGGTGGATCCTCTTCACAGATAAACTTCTTACCTTGATGCGCATGGGACGACGCTCGAACCTCTACCCTGGCAGCACTCCAACCGCGCCCCAAACATATCTGACATAGCGCACTAGTCGTCAGCTAGCTCTTGTGCTTTGGTTCAAGTTTACTGGCATTGAACCGATGGCCGCAGAGAAAATCCGCATAGTAGGCGCCCGCCAACACAATCTGAAGAACGTCAGTGTCGAGTTTCCACGGGAACAACTGGTCGTGTTCACCGGGATGAGCGGTTCCGGAAAGTCTTCGCTTGCCTTCGACACCCTCTACGCGGAGGGTCAACGTCGCTATGTCGAGAGTCTATCCGCGTATGCTCGACAGTTCCTTGACCAGCTGGAAAAGCCAGACGTTGATTTTATTGAAGGACTCTCTCCAGCCATTGCCATTGAGCAGCGGAGTTCTATGGCGAATCCAAGATCGACGATCGCAACGACCACGGAGATCTATGATTATCTGCGCGTTCTCTATTCAGCAATTGGCCAGCCGCATGATCCGATCACCGGCGAACAGATCTTCAAGCAGACCCCTGAGCAGATCGTTGACCAGATTCTTGCGTATCCCGAAGAGAGTCGGATTTTAGTGGTGGCACCGACCATCCGCCACGAAGCAGGCGAATTTCGGGATGTCTTCGAGAAGATCAAACGTGAGGGGTTCGCCCGGGTCCGGGTCGATGGCAAAGTTCTTGAGCTGGCACGTCCTGAACCGATCCGGCTGTCAAAAACTCAACGTCACACCATCGAAGTAGTGGTTGATCGGCTCGTAATCCGGGAAGGAGTGCGCACCCGCCTCGCTGATTCTGTGGATACAGCGCTGCAATGGGGATCTAACCGAATCATCATTGCACGTCAGCATCCCGGCGAGCAGACGTGGAAGGATACCCCATACTCGACGAACTATTGTAACCCGAAGACCGATTTTCTCCTCCCAGAACTGACCCCGAAACACTTTTCGTTTAACAGTCTTATCGGCGCCTGTCCAGCTTGCCATGGGCTTGGTTCAGAATCTTTTTTTGATCCAGATCTTATTATTCCGGACCAGACCCTATCTCTCGAAGAAGGAGCTGTCGCTCCCTGGCGCAAGGCAACCAAGCGGATGCAGGCATACTACTATGCGCAGCTAGCCGGATTGACCAAGCACTTCAATGTTGATCCCGAGACTCCTTATGCTGACTTACCAGAGAGTTTCAAACAGGCCCTGCTCTATGGGACTGGCGATCGCGTGGTTCGATTCCAATTTGGTGCAAAGAACGTCGAGCGACCTTTTGAAGGTGTCCTGATTCAACTACAGAATGTTTTCGAAAAGACGGAAAGCGAATTCACTCGAACACGGCTGAAAGCCTATCAGGGCCGAAGGGTTTGTCGGATCTGCAATGGTGCCAGATTGCGTCCAGAGATCCTCGCAGTCACTATCGAAGAGATTCAGGGACAAACGCTGAACGTCCACCAGTTCTCAACTTTGACGATCGAAGAAGCGAAAGCATTTGTCGAAAACATCCTTCTGTCCAAGCACCAGCGAATGATCGTGAGTGAAGTACTTCGCGAAATTCGGAATCGGCTCACGTTCCTTGTCGAGGTAGGCCTTGGATATCTCTCTTTAAACCGCGAAAGCGGGACACTTTCTGGAGGCGAGGCACAGCGAATCCGTCTCGGTACACAGATCGGCTCCGGGCTGGCGGGAGTTCTATACGTGCTGGATGAACCAAGCATTGGACTGCATCAACGGGACAATGATTGCCTCATCGCGACACTAAAAAATCTGTGCAATCTCGGTAACACGGTCGTTGTGGTGGAACATGACGAGAACACGATTCGAGCGGCAGACTATATCATCGATCTAGGCCCGGGCGTCGGACCACGCGGAGGTCAGGTTGTGGCCAGAGGCTCGATTATCGATATCGAAAGAAATCCTAACTCTCTGACAGGGCAATATCTCTCCCGAGCACTCCGCATCCCTGTGCCCCGAGACCGCGTTTTACCAAAAGGCATGCCTCACAATTACGCCACCATTCCGGATCTAGGCACTGAAGGATGGTTGACTCTTTGCGGTGCAAAGGAAAACAATCTTCGCGATTTAACCGTTTCCTTCCCGCTCGGATGCCTGGTCTGCGTGACGGGCATTTCCGGTAGTGGAAAGTCGACGCTGGTCGACGACATCCTTCGGAGAGTGCTATTCCGCCATTTCTATAAATCGAAAGAACGCCCCGGCACCCATCAGTCGCTCCTAGGCCTTCATCAGATCGACAAAGCCATCGTCATTGACCAAAGCCCAATCGGCAGAACACCCCGCTCAAATGCTGCTACCTACTCCGGCGCTTTCGGACTGATTCGGGATCTATTCAGCCAGCTGCCAGCATCGCGGGTACGCGGGTACAACAGCGGTCGGTTCAGCTTCAATCTGAAAGGCGGGCGATGTGAAAATTGCCAAGGGGACGGCGTAATTCGGATCGAGATGCACTTCCTCGCGGACGTTTACGTCGAGTGCGAAGTTTGCCGGGGCGCCAGGTACAACCGTGAAACCCTGGAGATCACTTATCGGGGGAAGAACATCGCCGATATTCTTCAGATGTCTATCGATGAAGCCTCTCGTTTTTTCCGTAATGTGCCGGCGATCTATGATAAGCTTGAACCTCTTGTGAACGTCGGCCTCGGCTATCTGACACTCGGCCAGTCGGGCACGCAGCTTTCCGGCGGTGAAGCGCAACGGGTCAAGCTGGCTACCGAGTTGGCAAAAAAAGCCACCGGACGAACAGTCTACATTCTGGACGAACCGACGACGGGGCTTCATTTTGCTGACATCCATAAACTGCTGGAAGTACTCCTGAAGCTCAGGGATCAGGGAAACACGCTGATTACTATCGAGCATAATCTCGAAGTCATTAAATGTGCTGATTGGATCATCGATCTTGGTCCGGAAGGTGGAAGCGGTGGCGGCCAAGTGATCGCGCAAGGCACTCCAGAGCAAGTGGCCCTGGTAGAAGCCAGTCACACTGGGCGATACCTCAAACGAATCCTCGAATGAGCACCTGGTTTCGAACCATCTTTCTGATTATAACATTCGTTCATGTTGGGAGATCGGACTTGCTCGACGATGCCCTGAAAGCACAGGAAGCTGGCATTCCTGAAGTGAGCATCACGAAAGCTCGTCAATTCCTTGCGACAAATCCCAAGGCCCCAAGAAAGGATGAAGCGCGCCTGCTGCTGGCGCGGTGCCTCATCGAGACGCAGCAGGGCGTTGAGGCAGATAAAGTCCTGCGAGATGTTGCCAGTCCCGAAGCCACCTTCCTCAAAGGACAAGCCGCACTCCGCAGGAGGCACTGGAAAGAAGCTGCTGAGATGTTCACCAGATTCAATCAGGAGGGTACTTCGTCCCTGGAAGCGAAGCTGGGCCTAGCGGCTGCTCAGAAAGCCCTAGGGGACACCCATGCCGCGCTAGAAACACTAGAAACGCTCTTGACCAGTGCACATCCAGGTGCTGCCAAAGCAGTGTCGCTGGCAGCAGAAATCTATCTCGAACGATCGGATACTGTGAAGGCCAAGGAACTTCTCACTGCCCTTCGCCCAGATTCCCACACTCAACAGCTTGAAAAGCTCTGTCTGATTGGCGAAATCGCGTTGCGAGAAAATGACCTTGAAACTGCTGGCAAAGCGTTTGGCGAGATTCTTTCCAGCCCCGATGGCCGTACCTCACGCATCGTCAGCATCGCTCAGCTTGGCCAGGTGAAGATCCTGATCGCCAGACAAGATTACGAGGAGGCCGAGACAGAAATCGAACATCTGATCTCGAATGAACCAAGAAGCCCGGTCCTCGCTGAACTGTTCCAAAACCTGTTCAAAACCTATTCTCACGAGAGCAATCCAACAACAACCGAGCTTATGAACTGGGCCACGAAAGACCCTAAAACTTCCGGCCCCGACCGCCCTGCCTATGCACTTTTCTATCTGGCACGACTCCAGCTCGCACAGGGGTTGACTACACAGGCTCAGGAGAGGTACCGCGACCTCATTCAGCGGTTTCCGACCCACCCGATTGCGATTGAAGGAGCTCTGATTTTGGGTCGCCAACAAATGGAGTCGGACAATCTTGAAGAAGCTATTCGACTTCTCGAAAATCAGCTTGATCGAGCACCCAACCTTTCGGCATTCGAACGATTTCAGGCCTTGCACCTGCTCGGTGAAGCTTACTATCGCCAGGGGAATTTCACTGTCGCTCGGGACCTGTTTCTTAATCTTTCGAAGAAATTCGATTTCGATCACAACCAGACACTATTCAATGCAGCTGTCTGTAGCCTCCAGATTGGAGACGAAGCTGAATTCAACCAGCTTTTCAACCAACTAGAACACCGAACCCTTTCACCCAAAATGCTCGGCGATCTCTTGTTTACTCGCGGTTTACTTGAAGCAAAGACTGGAAAAGCAATGGCGGATGAAACGCTGCGAGAATTCATCCGAGCATTCCCCGAACATCCGCGAACCTCTCAGGCTCGTCTTGTTGAAGCCGAAATCAGAATCACAGAACAACCACCGGACGTCGCAGCTTCACAGGAGATCCTTCAGCACATCAACATTGTAGATGATCCGGCGCTGCAGGAACAAGCTGATCGTCTGAAATTCTTCGTTGCAGCCTCAGATCCCTCTCAGAATGTCCGTACCGTCACTTCCCTGGCCATGGACTACCTACAGAAATACCCGAAATCGCAGGCCAAAGCAGAGATCCGTCTGAAATTGGGTGAACTTTACTACCGCAAGAATGATTTCCCGAATGCTCAAACTCAATTCGAGCTTGTCAGAGAAGAATCTCCAGACTCGCCTTTTGTCGAAACTGCACTCTTCCTAGCTGGAGAAGCCGCACGCAAAAGTCTCAGTTCTTCGTCCTTGGATCGTGCCATCACATTGTTCGAAGAAGTCTACAAGATTGGAGAAACCCTCAAGTTTCAGGCGCGGCTCGAGGAGGCATTGACGATGCGACAGGCACGGCAGGAAACCGAAGCGATTATCTTGCTCGATGATCTGCTAGCCCAGAATCCGCCACCGGATATTCGGTTCGACGCCATTGATAACAAAGGTGAAGCACAGTTTACCCTCGCAGTCAAAGACCCTAAAATGTACAAAGAAGCGATCAAGACGTTTGATCGCTTGATCAACGACGAGGGCTTACCGGTCGAGTGGAAACAGCACGCCTTTCATCAGAAAGGCAAATGCTTTGAAAAACTCAATCAACTCGACGATGCACTCGCAGCTTACTACGATGTCCTAGCCGTCGAGGGAGAAGGCGGTGACCAACTCTGGTTTTTCCGGGCCGGCTTCGACGCCGCTCAGATCTTGGAGAACCAGCGCTCTTGGAGCTCCGCGGCGGCCATTTACGATAAACTTTCCAATACACACGGCCCCCGCTCAGAAGAAGCTAAGAATCGGCTGACGTGGTTGAGGCTCGAACATTTTCTCTGGCCAGAGTGAGGAGGAAGTACTCAGTCTCTGAAACCTTGAGTCGCTAAGTACTATACTGAACTCCCTTCTTCCCAGTATTGCGTTAGATCAAATCCGATGCAACATGCGGAGGAGTCGCTCACCAATAATGACGAAGAAGATCAAGCTTTTCATTCCGGGACCAGTGGATGTCTCGGAAAAGACCTTAGTCGCGATGACGCAGCCGATGATCGGCCACCGGAGTTCCGACTTCAAGGCGCTTTACAAAGACATTTATCCCGGTCTGCAACAACTGTTCCAGACCCAACAGCCGGTGTTCCTCTCGACCTCTTCAGCCTGGGGCGTCATGGAAGGCGTGTTGCGAAGCCTGGTGAAAAAATCTGTTTTGAACTGCATGTGCGGCGCCTTCTCCGACAAATGGTTCGATGTGTCGAAGCGTTGTGGAAAGGCCGCCACACCCCTCCAGGTGGAATGGGGTCAATCAATCGATCCAGCTGAAGTAGATCACCATCTGGCAACCGGCCAATTCGATGCTGTAACATTGATCCACAATGAGACATCGACCGGTGTGCTGAACCCACTGAAGGAGATCAGCGACGTGATCCGAAAATATCCGGAGGTCATCTTCATCGTCGATACTGTTTCCTCGTTCTCGGCGATGCCAATCCCGATGGATGAGTTCGGAATCGATCTTATGCTGACTGGATGCCAGAAAGCATTGGCGCTGCCACCTGGGTTATCTCTTTTTTCCGCTTCGCAACGGGCCTTTGATAAAGCAGCCGAGCTGAGTAACCGGGGTTATTATTTTGATCTCCTCGAGTTCAAAAAGAACGCCGAGGAGTTCATGACACCGAGCACTCCATCTATTCCTCACATCTACGCTCTCCGTTCGAAGCTTGAAGATATCTTTGCCGAAAGCCTGGAAAAGCGTTATGAACGCCATCGCCAAACGAATCAGCTCGTTCATCAATGGGTAAAGGACCATGGGTTCGAATTCTTCGCTGCGGACGGATACCGTTCGGTGACACTGACCTGCATCAAGAACAACAAGGAGATCGATATTGCGGCCTTGGCCAAGCGTATCCGCGAAGAGTTCCAGTTCCAGATCGACGGCGGCTACAGCAAGATCAAAGGTAAGACGTTCCGACTCTCAAATATGGGCGACGAAACTATCGAAACAGTTTCTCAGCTGCTCGAAGCGCTTGGAAGAGTGCTCGAGTCCTCAACTCCTTGAGTTACTGAGTCGCTAGTTCGATCCTGAATTCCCTATGCCGCCAGTAAACGTTGACACCAAAATCTCGTCCACGCAGCAAATGAATCGTATTAATTTTAGAGTGACTAATAAATCATGCAACATTTTAGTCACATTGAGCAATGAACGTTCCCGGCGATGGAACCAGTTCCTCCTCTCAAAACAAGAGGAAACAGATTGCTCGATATGGAGATTTCCGGGAATAAGGCGATCGCAACAGGTCTCAGATTCTTGCTCGTACCAAACATTTGTTCGTCACCGATGAAAAGACGTTTCGGAACCAGGAGATGCCGGTTGGCATTGTACCAATAGATGGTTGGTACGTGAAAATCGACCGGGTACAGGGTATGTTAACTGATGTTCATCAGCCGGGCGACGATGAAAGAAACTGAGCAGTATATCTGAAAAATTCGTCGCAACTCTGGACAATTCAATTCTGAACGTCCAGATTCTTTCAATACTTCTCTTCTAAGAAGAGGTATTTGACCTGTTAAACGTTTATTTCTTGCATCCCAGAATTGGCATTTACTATAACTTCGGTTCCTCAGACCATCATCTTCATAGGCGTCGTTGGATCAGGCAAAACCGCCATCGGCACAAAAGCTGCCGACTGACTTAGCTGGACTTTTCTCGATGCTGACAACTTTCATCCGACTGCAAATATCGAAAAGATGAGGCAGGGTATCCGGCTAAAGGACGAAGATCGCCGACCATGGCTGGAGCGGCTCCATTCTGAGCTCAAGGAGCAGCTTGGCCGGCAAGAGTCAGTGACTCTTGCTTGTTCGGTTCTCAAGGAATCCTATCGAGCTACGCTGAGTGATCAGCTCCCGCAGTTCCAGCTCAATGCCAACCCTATCAGAGACCACCTCCAGCACCGCGTTTCTCATTTTTTCTCAAAGGAATTGCTTGATAGCCAGTTTGCTACTCTCGAGAAACTGAAAGACGCAATCATCGTCGATGCTCGAAAATCGCCGGATGAAGTCGTGAATTAGGTCGTCCAAGCGGTTCTGTTATAAAAGATGAACGTACGGAGGTTATGGAGTGATAAGTCGAAAATTGACTGAGTATCTGCGATCCTCGATTTTCATCAGAGGACTCGAAGCAAAATCTGAGATTGAAGCGATCGAAAAGATGATTGGAGCGCTCAGCGATCACCCGGCAGTCAAAGATCCGGCCGCTCTTTCTGCCGCGATTTTCACAAGGCAGCAAAGCGACCCACCAACATTTCCTGGTGGAATCGCGTTCCCCCACGCGCGCACTGATAGTGTGAGTTCGCTGGTGCTTGTCACGGCGACCTGTCCACAACCGGTTCCATTCCGTGATGCCCAAATCCGCCTCCTCTTTCTGATCGGGGTCCCAAAGGCAGCCGTCGCCGATTATCTGGAAGTCACCTCCTTCCTGATCCGACACGTCAGAGCTAGCCATTTGCTGGATCGTCTCGTCATGGCTAATGATTTTCCAAGTTTTCTCGCGGCATTTTCAGAAAACAGCTAAGGCCATCGAATGGATACTGTCGAAGCACCCCAGCCAAAGCGACAGCTCTCTCCGCTACTTCGACGGCTTTTAAAGCTGAAAGTCTGGCTGGTTGATCACTTTCGGCTCAGCGAACGACAGGTTACATTAATTTGGGCAGGGTTGATTGGACTTCTTGGTGCTTTGGTTTCAGAGGCGTTTCGGAAGGCGAGCGAGATCTTTCACTATCTGACAACAGGGTCCAACCTCGGCATCATCTCTTCGTTTACCCATTTGCCATGGTGGCAACGACTTATTGTACCGACGATCGGAGGAATTCTGGCCGGATTAACGTTGTGGGTTGGAAACCGGTTCATGGTCGGCATTCGCCAGAAAACAACGACCGACTACATGGAAGCTGTGGTGGTCGGCAGCGGGAACATCTCTGTTTTGGCCAGTATCACGAAGAGCCTATCAGCTCTCTTCACCATCAGCACCGGTGGTTCGATCGGAAGAGAAGGCCCACTCGTTCAGCTTTCATCATTAATGGCTTCTCTGGTCGGCCGTTTCCGGCATTTTCCAATCCCACAGCGACGGCACCTGGTCGCTTGTGGCGCTGCCGCTGGCATCGCAAGCGCCTACAATGCGCCAATTGCTGGATCATTTTTTGTCGCTGAGATTGTGCTCGGAACGGTCGTTGTGGAATCTCTCGCCCCACTGATCTTTGCATCAGTCGTAGCAACATTCACCAGCCAGGCAATCCATGGAAGCGATCCCCTGTACAAGCCACCAAACCTCGATTTGCATTCCCGATGGGAAATCATTCCTCTCTTCTTCGTCGGGATTATCGCCGGATTTATCGCGCCATTGTATCTGCGAATTTTCCGATTGTCAGAATGGGCTTTCACCAAAGTACATTTACCAGTACCTGTGAAGCTCGCCATTGGAGGAGCCATTGTCGGAGCATTGGCGGTTGTCAATCCCGAAGTCTGTGGCAACGGTCAGAGTCTGCTCTCTTCGCTTTTTCACCAGAATTGGTTCTGGGATTCTATTCTTTGGATCCTTGTACTGAAAATATTAGCAACGATGGCAACATTTGGATCTGGAGCTGTCGGGGGGGTATTTACGCCGACTCTTTTTGTCGGAGGCGCAATAGGGATGTTGTATGGCCAGGGCATTCTTTACCTTACGCCACAGCTTCGGCTAGACCCTGCACTGTACGGATTGGTTGGCATGGGTTCGTTTCTCGCTGCCACAACTGGGGCTCCACTGATGGCGATCCTCATGGTCTTCGAACTGACCCTCGATTACACTATCGTGCCGTTTCTGATGGTGGGTTGCGTGGTCGGTTATTATTGCAGCAGCATTTTCGAAAAGCGCTTTATGTATGGCGAATCGCTCGAACGGAAAGGGGCTGCTTTCTTTAATCAGCAACTGGCCGAGATCGATCTGATCGACTTGATCCACCATGATCCGATCACTCTCCCAAAGAACGCCACATTTGCCGAGATCGCTCAAACATTTGTGCAACACCGCTTCCAGCACATCTACATTGTCGATGACGACAGGCACCTGATGGGTGCCGTTTCATTGCATGATGTAAAAGCTTTCCTCGATCGGCCCGAACTTGAGACTGTAGTGATTGCCGCTGACATCATGAACGAAGATTTTCCGCGAGTTTCTCCGCTTCAGGGGATGGGTGAAGCTCTCCACAAATTCACCGAAGCTCAATCCGAACGATTGCCAGTTGTGGACAACTTTACGTCTCAACGGTTGATCGGCAGCATTGCCAAAACGGACATCATTCTTCACCTCGCGGGCGAACAGATCAACCCACATACGGCACGAGAATCGAGTCCACGTTGATTTCAGAAGCAGAAATATATTTTGTATTTCGCTTCTCAATGCTTGGATTTCTCGTCCAGCCGACGATTCAACTCGAAGGCAGCACTGATCAGTGCCATATGTGTAAACGCCTGCGGAAAGTTTCCGAGATGTTCTCCGGAGGGCCCAAGTTCCTCTGCAAAGAGCCCCAGATGATTTGCATAGCCCAGCATTTTCTCGAAAAGAAAACGCGCCCGTTCAACCTGACCGTTGCGGGCTAGGCACTCGATCAACCAGAAAGAACACATGCAGAAGGTCCCTTCGCCGCCCACCAATCCATCTTGCGCCCGGTACCGATAAACAAGCGAGTCATCGACCAGCTCCCGTTCAATCGCACGAAGGGTCGACTCCCAACGCGGATCCGTTGGACTGATGAATCGGACCAACGGTGCCAATAAGGTCACGGCATCGAGTGTGTTGCCGTTTTTGGTCTGCACAAAGCTTTGAAGATTTTCGTTCCAAAACTCGGTATGGATTTGGTTGTAGATCGCGTCTCGTACTTTGAGCCACTGTCCAACCGGGGCAGGCAAGCTCCTCTTCAATGCCAGCCGCAAGGCTCGATCAACTGCCACCCAGCACATCAACCGGCTGTAGAAGAGCGATTGCTTGCCTCCACGAACCTCCCAGATCCCCTCGTCCGGTTGATCCCAGTTCTCACAAACCCAATTGATCAACCGCGAAACCTGAGTCCAAAGTTCCCAGCTGATCGCTTCTCCATATTTGTCATTCAGGTAAAGGCAGTCCATCAGCTCGCCATAAATGTCGAGTTGTATCTGATTTACCGCGCCGTTTCCGATGCGTACTGGAGAACTTCGTTTGTATCCTTCCCAATGATTCAGTTCCAACTCTTCAAGACCCTTACGACCATCGAGCCTGTACAGAGTCTGAAGCGTCTCGCCAGGCTGCAATCCTCGTAACCGATCTTCCAGCCAGTGAAAGAACGCCTGCGATTCCGATTGAAATCCAAGTCGGATCAACGCATACAAAGTAAAACTCGTATCTCTGAGCCAGGCAAAGCGGTAATCCCAGTTCCGTCCTCCCCCGATCAGCTCCGGCAACCCAAAAGTGGGTGCCGCAACGATCGAACCGTAACGCTGACTGGTGAGCATCTTTAGAACCAGGGCAGAGCGATCCACTATCTCGCGCCAGCGGCCACGATACGTTGATTTCCCAACCCACGACTGCCAATAGTTCAATGTCGCTTTGAACTCTGCTGACCCTCGAGCCAGGTCGATACCGCCGGTTTCTCCTTCCGTGTCATCAAGAATAAACAGCACCTTTTCACCTGCTTTCAGCGTGAACTCAGACTCGACTTGTCCTTCCCTAACCATCAGCGGTATCTGAGAACGTAATCGGAGCGGTTTGCCAACCGGATCCGCACCAGCAGGCATAAACAAGGCTTCGCGTTCTGATAACAGCTCCACTTTATGAGTTGCTCGTCCGTAATCGAACCGCGGATCACAGACCATCTGAATCCTGACTTCGCCACGAACACATTTGGCCCTACGAACCAGCCGATGGACCGGCTCGCTCCGATCGCTTTCAGCCTCACGCGAGATCGGCATGAAATCACTGACTTCGACCACCCCTTCCGGTGAAAGAAACCGAGTTAAAAGGATATTGGAATTTAAGAGATAAATTTGCTTCGGGCGACTGTTTTGCAGGACCGCCGATAAAGTGAACCGGCCACCTCTTGCCGAGTCAAGCAAGCTGGCGAAAATGGTAGGGGAATCGAAATAAGGGAAACAGAGAAAATCAATCGACCCATCAATTCCGACCAGTGCAATCGTCTGTAAATTCCCAATGACTCCATAATTTTCGATCGGTTGATATCCGTTGATCATCACGTAAGGAGGCTTTGCACACGCTACAATATTGAACCACGGAGAACCAAGATGGCCACACTAAAGTAAATGATCAACCCCGTCACATCTACAAGGGTCGCCACAAATGGGGCAGATGAAGTCGCGGGATCCAAACCACACTTCTTGAGAAGGAATGGCAACATCGATCCCGATAGAGTCCCCCACATGACAACCCCGACCAATGAGAGCCCAATGGTCAATGCCACCAGTCCCCAATAGGGACCGTAATTAGCGAACCCTAGAAGCTGCCAAATCGCAATTCGTGCCAGTCCGATCACTCCTAGAATCGCTCCGAGAGAAAGTCCTACATAAAACTCCCGGCGCATCACACGCCACCAGCCGGAAAGTGTCACCTCACCAACCGCTAATGCCCGAATAATCAGGGTTGCCGCTTGAGACCCGGAATTTCCTCCACTCGAAATGATCAGCGGCACGAAAAGGGCTAGCACCACCGCCTTGCTAATTTCACCGGCAAAAAAGCTCATCGCGGTAGCTGTAAACATTTCACTGACGAACAGGATGATCAACCAACCACTCCGTTTCCGAATCAATCTCCAGAATGGAGCCGAAATATACGGTTCATCCAATGCATCCAAACCACCGAACTTTTGCGCCTCCTCAGTTGCCACCTCCTCCTGAACATCAAGCACATCATCGACGGTCACGATTCCGAGCAATACACCACGCGAGTCGGTTACCGGTAGTGAAGTTCGGTCATAATGGCGAAACGCCTCGACAGCAGCTTTACGATCATCGGTGGCTTGTAATGCAACAAACTTGTCGTCTCGAATTTCGCGAATTGGCGTATCTGGCGAACAAAGCAGGATCTGCAGAATTCGGACGTCGTCGATTAACTTTCCGAACAGGTCGACCACATAGACGACATGAATCGTTTCTTTGTCCTGACCATGAGCACGAATGTGTTCGATCACCTGTCCTGCCGTCCAATCTTCCGTAACCGCAATAAACTCCGGGGTCATCAAATGGCCGACGCTCTCCTCCGGATAGTTCAGGAGCGATTGCGCAACTGTCCGCTCATTGGGCGTCAGAAGCTGAATCAGCGCAGCTGCAACCTTGCCAGGTAACTCCTCCAGCAGCGCAGTACGATCATCATCCGACATTTCGTTCAGAAGATTAGCAATCTCATGCCGACCCATTGCCCGAATTAACTCCTCTTGATCATCATGGTTAAGATAAGCAAACGTCTCCGCTGCAACCTCTCGGGTCAGCAGCCGAAAGACAACCACCTGATCATTCCGGTTGATGTCCGATATTAACTCCGCGAGGTCTGCCGGATGCCAGTCCTCAAATGTCTTGCGTAACCCGGCAAAATTCCGAGCCGCAACCATCTCTTCAATTTCAGGTTGAATGAGCTTACCGAACATAGGTGCTGAACTTCCTCTCTCTTTCCCATTGAGATTCGTCAAGAAGGAAACAGCTTTTCAGTCCCTCAGGTATGAACGCGAAAATCGAGAAACGTGGCGGTGCACAAAAAATGCAGGCTGCAAACCTAAAAAATAAATGAATGAAACAAGCATTCGCATTGCGGCTCCAGACATCTCAGGTGTTGGACAATACAATTGAGTTCAGTGATCGTTCGATTCCAATCGAACAGTATTTTTATATGTTTTGATATGTAAAAATAATTTTTGAGGCAGAGTGCAAAACATGGGATATGCTGCCAAAGAGAATATAACGAAAATCATTCTTTCCAGCGAATGCTGAACAGTTTATAAGGAACTGAAACAGAAAAACTTCGCCACATGGCGGCCGTTACAATTCGATATTCTCAAACTCGTTAAAACACTTAAAGAGGCTGGCGTACCAGAGCGCAAGCCGAGGCTTTTTCCACAGCTTGTGCAGGAATCGCATGAGGCTGCGGACCTTGCGACTAAAGGAGATATTGCTGATCTGCGAAAAGAATCGATACCAGGTTTGCTGGCGTGGATGCTAAGCTCGAAAAGCTTAAACTGCGCATAACTTCAAGTTCGGTTCCATTGTCGTTGCTGCCCTAGGCACATTTACTTTGATCTTCAAATTTCTGTAGCCTTGCCGCCAAAATATATTGCAAAATTTGTGGTATATAGCGAAATGAGCGGGAGAAAGGATTGCTAATTCTTACGCGTTCCCCTCGGAGAGTTCTTCTCTTCCTGGGAAATAATAGGATAGAGTATGAATTAGGTATCGTGTGTATGTGTGACGCTATATCTTCCCCACTTTGTAGGGATCAAGGGTGCTCTTAACTGAGCGCCCTTTTCTTCTCTTGACTCCAAACTTAGGAAGATTGAATCTCCGAAGGCCGACCGAGTGGGGTGGTTTGCTTTGCCTTGATTCCAGATCTGGGGAGCCAGTTTGCGAAGAAAAATGAATAAATTGCTATCACTTATTTTAGCTACTGCCGCCGTAAATGCGTTTGCCAATGAGATAACAACACAAGAGTATTCACAACGATTTAAAAACTATAATGCCTGCTTTGTCCTCTATAGCGTCAACGAACATAAGATAATCAGTGAATATAATCCGAAAAACCGCTGTTACCAACAAATTGCGCCTGACTCTACCTTCAAGATAGCCTTATCCTTAATGGCCTTTAATCAGGGCATCATTAACCAAAATACCGTGTTCCAATGGGATGGTGAAAAAAGAGCGTTGCCGGAATGGAATCAGGATCAAACCCCGGCTAGGTGGCTTAAATATTCAGTCGTTTGGGTTTCCCAACGGATTACGCCGCAGTTGGGCTATGCTCGCATCAAACATTATCTGGCCGGTTTTGATTACGGAAACCAGGATTTTAGTGGAGACTCCGGCCAAAACAATGGCCTGACTAAAGCCTGGTTGAGTAGTAGTTTAAAAATATCGGCTGTGGAGCAGCTTAATTTCCTAAATGCCCTGTTAAGCAATGAATTACCTGTTAGCAGTGAAGCGGTAGCCCATACCCGAAAAAACCTGTATCTGGGAAAACTGGATAATGGAGCGGATTATTATGGCAAAACGGGTAGCGGCAAGCATGGGCGATTACGCGATGGCTGGTTTGTAGGCTTCATTGAAAATGGTCCTCAACACTATATTTTTGTAAGTAATCTGTCCGATAAAGTTACACCGGCACCCACAGACCAATCCTTCGGTAGCGTTATATTGAAACCCATAACTATGAAGCTCTTGAATGATTACTTTGCCAAGTAGACTTTCAGCCTTGTATCTAATGTACTGAGGTATCGTCTGTTCTACCCGCTGGTACCAAAACCCAAAAATCACGCTCCCCGCGCCTAACATCAGTTAGGTAATTCTTATGTAGGAACAGCCTATAAAATGTAAATAGGCACGTGAAAACTATTTAACTTTCACGGTTTTTTATGAAATTACGCTCTGTGCACGACAAAAATTCTGGCTCCCTTCTTCTTTTCGCCTGGCCGTAGATGCCGTCCTACCAGGCGGTGTACCATCCCCAGACACCGGGGCATCGCTCGGCGATGATGTGGCTATAATCTTGGCCGAATTTTCGCCGCGCATCCCGTAATATACATCCCCTGGCTCGCGGAGCCCCCCGATTGTGCGCACTCAGATTTTGCGATCGATTTTGCTCTCAGAGGCCCAATTCATTTTTTGTGCTGTCTTCATGGTAGATTTTTGATCTCGTTGTGAGGACCCGGTCCGGAATGAGCCGGGCGGAGGGGTGGATCAAGAATTAATCGGGAAGAACTTCAGCAGACCGATTATTAAGCCAGCCTGTGCTACAGCTAGTCCGATGAGCCATTTGAGAAGCTCCAACTTCAGGTTGGCCAGCTTGGCATCTATGTCCTTGCGCAGATCGCTTATTTCATGGCGCACGTCACCGATCTCACGGTGCAGATCTTCCTTGGTCGCGAGTTCGCTCAGATTAGTCTCAAAGACTTCTGATAAAGCCTTGGCTTCGGCTTCTGCGTGAGTTGCAGGAACGCTAGCAGTTTTCAGCTGGTTTGCAAATTTCAGCGTGTCAAATGTCAGAATGCTCATTTTTTGGTTCCCTCCCTAATCAAGATTTTTTCAAATTATTCTGCGCTTTCTTCTTCAGAAACTCGATGATGCTGTCATCCACAAAATATGAGCGCTCACTCACATCTACCGCGGCGTCTAACGCCTGTGACGTCTGAGGGAGTAGAGTGAATGATCGTTTCACGCGTTTATTTTTCAGGAATTTCCTGCCCGCTCCCGTGCGGGCCCCGCCATGGCGCTTGTGATCCTGTTCAGAGTCCATAGAAGACGCGAACACATTTCTAGAATTTGTCAAGATTCTTTCAAAGACTCAGAAAAGAGGAACCAGAAAACCATAGTTGAAATTTTTACGCAACTCGACCTGCAAAAATGCTTAAAACGTTCACGGTTCCTACTCTGTAAATGATTGTCGTTGTTGATATAGTTTGATGAAATGGTTTATTACTGAATACAGATTGCTAATCCCTGCGTTGATCGCTGCGCTCTAGCTGCTCCCTTAGCTAATAGCCTTAGGCAATCACCACCCGATAATGGCTGGTATTTTCATTCTGAACTTGTTGTGGGGTGGACCGTTACTGGATAGATTATCGCTTTTATCTGGAATGACCTGTGATATAAGCGCTACCGTTTTTTGTCCGAATAGAGGATCTGGTTAGCTAGGAAATAGGAGGGACGAATTCAACGTTTTGAAAACATATGGAGCATCACTTAATGACATCTTCTCCAACCGGCATACACAGCTTATTTCCGGAAATCGTCTCCTATAAATCAACCAACCCCAACCTCATATTGAAATGCCTCCACCACCCATGGGAATTCGGCAAGACTTCTCACACGTAATCAAGAGCCAATCACACTTTTTTAGAGTATTTTTACCCCAATGTGAATTGCTCCCTATCAAATTCCTCCCACCCTAAGATATTCCATAGCGGTCTCCAGTCTCCAAAAATAGCGATAACCCCACTCGAGTTCCTGGTTTGATCGCGAGTGAAGAGTGTAAATTTTTGTGGCTCCAAGCATTGGATAAAATAACTGCAACGACCGTCAGTTTCCGTCTCCAAATAACCCTCGTAATACGGATCATCCTGTCTCCACTCAATTCTGACCTTCGGCACCAGCGGGACTAAGGGCTTAATT
>Ga0075362_10000193_pt1 | contig 16989 bp, 13 predicted proteins | sample EndMetdeltDD1762_FD_71397 | JGI IMG/M metagenome (GOLD analysis project Ga0075362, IMG submission 71397) | Populus endosphere microbial communities from Tennessee, USA - Endosphere MetaG P. deltoides DD176-2 | ecosystem: Host-associated > Plants > Roots > Endosphere | place: USA: Tennessee...
AGCCACACCTGGCGGACCAGCGGGTAGCCGAGCGCCAGGCCGAGCGCGCCGACTGCGGGCGCGACGAGGAGATAGGGCAGGGCCGAGCGCCGACCGGGCGCCGGGGCGCGGCGCGGCGTCCGGGAGGGACGGGCGTTCGGGGTGCCGACGGCGATGCTGCGGGTGGCGGCCATGGCCGTCCCTCCTTCCGGATGAGGGCGGATAGAGCGGGGTTGGTGGCAGCGTCACACAGCCGGGGCGGTCGGAGGAGAGATGACCGCCCCGGCTGGGACGTAGGGTGGATCAGCCGTTGAGCTGCGCGGAGATGTCCTCGTCCGCGGTCGCCGCCAGCTCGGCGACGTCGCCGCCCTTGGCGATCTCCACGAACAGGTCCTCGAGGACCCGGGAGCCCTCGACCTGCGCCCAGCCGGCCGAGGCCGGGGTGAGCTTGGCGTTGGACGCCGCCGCGACGGTCGCCTGGGCGAACTCGTCGTCGCCGAGCAGGCTCGCCAGCGACTCCTTGGCCGGCGTGAGGCCGGCCTCGGCGAGCAGGCCCTGGTAGTCGTCGCTGAGCATCAGCGCCACGGCCTTCTTGGCGAGGTCCTGGTTCTGCGACTTCGCCGAGACCGCGATGTCCGAGCCGCCGAGCAGCACCGGAGCCGGGCTCCCGTCGCTGCCGGGCAGGGCGAACACACCGACGTCGGCCATCATGTCGGGGCAGCCGGCCTCCGGGTCCTCGATGAGACCGCGGACCCAGCCGGGTGCCGACATCATGCCGATCTCGCCTGCACAGAAGGGCGTCTGCGGGTCGGCCTCGTTGCCGTCCTTGGCCGCGCCGGAGGCCTCGGTCATCAGCGTCTGCACGGTCTCCAGGCCCTCGATGGACTCGGGCGACGACAGCGCACCGCTCCACTCACCACCGTCCTCGGTGGCGAGGTCGCCGCCGGCGTTCCAGAGGAACGCGACGCCGTTGCGCCAGTCCTGGCCGGGGAACCAGAAGCCGGAGAAGTTCGCCGGGTCCGGGTTCGCCTTCTTCAGGTCGATCGCGGTCTGCACGAACTCGTCCATCGTGGTCGGCACGGAGAGGCCGGCCGCCTCGAACAGGTCCTTGCGGTAGAACACGTACTTCGAGCCCGCGTAGTACGGCACGGCGAAGGTCGAGCCGTCGACGGTCGCGGCGTCGACGAAGCCGGGCAGCAGGTCGTCGCCGCCGAGGTCACCGAGGTCGCCGGTGAGGTCGGCGAACGCACCGGCCGAGGTGAACGTCGGCGCCTGGGTGTTGCCGACCTCGACGACGTCCGGCGTCTCCGACTCCGAGGTGAGCGCGGTGGTCAGGCGCTCGACGAGGCCCTCCCACTCCTGCTCCTCGATGGTCAGCGTGGAGCCGGGGTTCTGGTCCTCGAAGGTCTCCTTGAGCCAGTCCCGAGCCGCCTGCGGCGTGTCGGCGCCGTTGATCCAGACCCGGATGTCGGCCTTGTCCGAGCCGCCGCCCGAGGGCTTCTCGTCGTCGTCGCCGCAGGCGGCGAGACCGAGCCCGAGGGCGAGCACTCCCGCCGTCGCCGCGGCCATCCGTCGTACCGCTGTGTGGTGTGTCGCCACGGTCGTGGTTCCTTCCTTGAAGTTCCAGGTCCTCACGAGACCCCCAGCTGACCGGCCAGCACGAGGACCGCGGCGCCGACGAGAACGACGTCGCCTCCGTCCTCGCCCAGGCCGGACGTCCTGACCACGAGCTCCTCGCCGGAGACCGGCATGGTCCGCTCGCGGATGGTGCGGTCGACGGCGGCCAGCAGCGGACCCTCGAGGAGGTCCGCCGGGCCGCTCAGTACGAGCTCGTGGAGGTTGAGCGTGCCGACGACGGGCGCCAGGACCGTGCCCAGCAGCTCGCCGACGTCGGTCAGCACCTCGTCGCGGTCACCCTCCTCGAGCCGGCGCCGCAGGGCGGGGACGGACAGGACCGTCTCCAGGCAGCCCCGTCGGCCGCACGCGCAGGCGTCCCCGTCGGGGTCCACCACGACGTGCCCGATCTCGCCGGCGGCCGAGCGGTGTCCGTGGAGCAGCGCGCCTTCGAGAACGAGGCCGGCGCCGACACCGGTGCCGACCCGGAGCAGCATCAGCCCGCCGTCACCCGTGTCACCGAAGGTGTGCTCGCCGAGCACGCCGGTGTTGGCGTCGTTGGCGACGAAGACCGGGAGGTCGAACGCCGCGTGCAGGTCGTTGGCGAGCGGGATGTCGCGCCAGCCGAGGTTCGGGGCGTCCAGGACGGTGCCGCCGGCGTCCACGACACCGGGGCTGCCGACGCCCACACCGAGCACCGGCCTGGTCGCGCTGTCGACGAGCTCGCGGACGATCTGGTGGACGGCGTCGACGGCCTCCTGGCCGCGGCGTCCCTCGAGCGGCAGCTCGCGGCGGGTCAGCACGGCGCCGGCCAGGTCGACCAGGGCGCCGGAGACGATCCCGTCGGTCGAGAGGTCGACCGCGACGATCACCCGGGAACCGGGGGCGATCGACACGAAGAGCGGCGGCTTGCCGACCCGGCCCGCGACGGTCTCCTCGGCCTCGATGACCAGGCCCTCGACCACCAGCTCGGCGACCAGGTCGGAGACGGTCACCTTGGTCAGCCCGCTCGACCTGGCGAGGTCGGCCCGGCTGGCCGGACCGTAGCGGAAGAGCAGCTGGAGGAGCAGCGACCGGTGGTGCCGCCGGGCGTCCTCGGGGAGCAGCTTCCCCGTCGGCCGCAACGGGCGTCGGGCGGAGGTGGTGGCGCTGCTCATGTTTGTTAGTTAGTCAGACTTACTAATTGCTTGTCAAGGGTTCGCGCCGGATCTCCTCCCGAACTTCACCGGGGATCCGTCAGCCGACGACGCTCCCCTGGTCGCGCACCCACATGCCGACCAGGCCGCGGAAGTGGGCCATGAACTGGTCGTGCTCGTGCGGCGGGTACGTCGCCGCGACCGTGTCGCGGAGCATCCGGTCGAAGTCGTCGGAGGTGACCCACTCGAGCACCGCCTCGGGCAGGTGCGAGAGGTACGTGTCGCAGAACTCCCAGTAGCGCTCGGTCTCGAAGTGCTCGTCGGCGATCGCGAGGTAGGCCTTGATCTTCTCGTCGTACGACAGCCCGTCGTCGTCGGCGATGGCGAAGTAGCGGCCGGTGCCGAGGTCGACCCGCTGCCGGCGTCCGGTCACCACGCAGTAGACCGACCAGCGCACCAGCGCGGTGATCGCCCACGGGAAGTAGTAGTGCAGCGACGTCACCGCGACGTCCGGGCACGCGTTGGCGTAGTCGATCGGGTGCACCTCGTCCCCGGACACGAGCATCTCGCACGAGTTGAACTCCCAGAGGAAGAACGCGTTGACGATGCGGCTGATCGCGGCGGCCTGGAAGCCGGACGACTCCGACAGGAAGTCGTGGCTGACGGCGTACCGCTGGTGCATCGGCTGGTCGGGCTGGAAGTCCATGACCATCGTCTCGGGCCCGATCGACAGGGCACGGGCGAAGTGCTCGAAGTCGACGGTGGCCTGGAGGTGCATCAGCATCTCGCCGGACTCGTCGTACGCCTTGTGCAGGTCACCGCGGTCGTCGACCCGCGAGACGCCACGCCAGCCGCCGCCGTCGAACGGCTTCATGTACAGCGGGTAGCCGAGCTCGTCGGCGATCGCGTCGAGGTCGAACGGCTGGTTGTACTTCTCGGCCGTGTAGGCCCAGCGGACGTTGTCGATCGGGTTCTTGTACGGCACCAGGGTGGTCGGCGGGACCTTGAGCCCGAGCCGGACCATCGCGCAGTAGGCGCTGTGCTTCTCCATCGACTGGAACGTGAACGGGCTGTTGAGCAGGTAGGTGCCGTTGACCAGCGCGGCCTTCTTGAGCCACTCCCGCGGGTGGTAGTACCAGTGCGCCAGCCGGTCGATGACGAGCTCGTTGCGCACCGGGTCGGTCAGCCGGAACGGCTCGATGGTGAGCCGCTCGCTGCTCACCGTGTGCGTCTCACCTTCGACGGTGATCGGGCCGACCTGGTGCAGGATCGACTCGAAGGCGCGTGGCCAGTCCTCCTCGGCGCCGAGCAGCAGCCCGATCAGGTGGTCCGTCATCCGTGTCTCCTCACAGCAGCGCCTAGCAGAAGCGGGGCAGGTGGTGCGCGATCTGCTTCTGCCACCAGTCCCAGTCGTGGGCGGCGTCGTGCCCCCACTCGTCCAGCTCGTGCGGTATCCCCTTCTCGCCCAGCAGCGACGCCATCTGCCGTGCGGACGGCAGCGACCCGGTGGGGTGCGTCTCCCAGGCACCCTGCCCCACGACGAGGACCACGAACAGCCTGGCCCGCAGCCAGTCGAGGTGGTCGCCGTGCAGGTGCGCCACGTGGTCCGTGGGATTGGCGAAGTAGGCCGCCTCGCCGCGCTCGCCCCAGGAGTTCCACTGCGCGGGGTCGTAGTTGCCGCTCAGGCAGAGCGCGACGGGGAACAGGTCCGCGCGGGTGAGAGCGAGCTGGAGCGCGTGGAAGGCACCCATGCTGCAGCCGGTGACGACGGCGTCGGTGGCGCCCGGGCTGTCCTCGGCCATCCAGGGCAGGACCCGGTCGGTGACCCACGAGGTGTACGCCGCGTGGCCGCGCGCCCGGTCCTCGAGCGAGATGCCCTGGTCCGACCACGTGCGGTCGTCGGCCGAGTCGACGCAGTAGAGCTTGATCCGGCCGGCCTCCACGAGGTCCTCGACCGCGTCGAGCATGCCGTTCGACTCGAAGTCCCAGGCGCGGCCCTGCTCGGACGGGAACACCAGCACCGGCCGGCCGAAGTGTCCGTAGCGCACGACGGTCCCGGCCCTGCCGAAGCCGGGCATGTCGAGGTCGACGTGGGTGCGCTCGATCAGGACCACACCTTCTGGAGGAGCAAGGTCAGGTGCGGGTCGAGCAGGTCGCGCCAGCACGTCCAGGTGTGGCCCTGGTGCGCCTCGCCCCACTCGACGTGGACGCCGAGGTGGCGGAGCGTCTCGCGCATCGCGACGTTGTTCGCGAGGTTCTCCTCGGCCGTCCCGCAGGTCATCGTGATCGGCGGCAGCGGGGGCGCGGCGGCGGCGGCATGCACGTCGCCCACGAAGCCGGTCACGTCGGCGAACCTCGAGTAGCCGGACTCCTGAGGGTCGAGGTCGTGGGTGAAGAAGGACCCGGACTGCAGGAACAGCCCGCCGAAGGCGCCGGGCTGCGCCCAGGCCGCGTGCAACGCGGCCAGCGCGCCCAGGCTCTGGCCGCTCAGCACCGGCAGGTGGTCGCTCGGGTACTGCCGCATCAGCTTGGTCAGCGCCGTGGATCCCAGCTGCGACGGGTACGCCGGGTTCGCCGCGTACCGCTCGTCGCGCGGGCCGGGCGCCAGCAACGCGACCCGCATCGGCGGCAGCTCCCCTGCGCCGACCAGCGCGGCGACGTACGACGTGAGCTCGCCGTAGCGGTCCATCTCGGGACCGTCGTGGGCGACGAGCATCGGCAGCCGGTCGTTGCTGGCGACCGACGCGGGCTGCCACACGCTCGCGTCGACCGCCACGTCGATCACGGCTCCCTCGACCGGCTCCAGGTCGAGCCACCGCGGCTGCCGGTAGCCCGGCAGCGCCAGCCACGAGTGCGCGCCGAAGGCTCCGTCCTTCACGTCCGGGTTGCTGGGATCGGTGACCATCCCCTGGCCCGCGACGTCGAAGAGGTACTCGAGGCAGTCGAGCCTGGGCATGGGGACGCGCAGCTCCCAGCCGAGGTCCGTCGGGCGCATCTGAGGGTCGACGCCGAGGTCGAGATCCGCCCAGAGGCGAACGCCGTCGACCCGGTGCTCGGGGTCGGCGTAGCGGAAGACGATCCGGTGCGTCTGGACCGTCGTCCCCGAGACCTGCTCGACGGGTGGCACCGATCGAAGGTACCCCGGCGCGGTGGATCCGCCTCGGGTCGAGGTCAGAGAGGCTGCGCCAGGCGGTAGTAGGCCGCGGACCAGCGGAGCTCACGGCCGACCGTGCGCGCGGTGGTCTCGGCGTCGATGACGACCAGCTCGGTGCGCGTCATCTCGGCGAAGTCCTCGAGCACCTCGGCCCCGATGGCCGTCGAGAGCACCGTGTGGTGCGGCGCCCCGGCCATCAGCCAGGCCTCGGCCGACGTGGACAGCGATGGCCGTGGCTCCCAGACCGCGCAGGCAACCGGCAGCCGCGGCAGCGCCTCATCGGGTTCGACCAGGTCGATCTCGTTGACCGTGAGCCGGAACCTGTCGCCGAGGTCGGACAACCCAGCCACGAGACCGGGCCCAGGGTCGGCGGTGAAGCGCAGCCGCACCGGGTCCTCGCGTCCACCGATGCTCAGTGGGTGGATCTCGAGGGTCGGCTGCTTGGTCGTGATCGTCGGGCAGACCTCGAGCATGTGCGCGCCGAGCACCTTCTCCTCCCCCGGCACGAGGTGGTAGGTGTAGTCCTCCATGAACGACGTGCCGCCGGGCAGGCCCGCCGCCATCACCTTCATGCCGCGCAGGAGCACCGAGGTCTTCCAGTCCCCTTCGCCACCGAAACCGAAGCCGTCGGCCATCAACCGCTGCACGGCGAGGCCGGGGAGCTGACGCAGGCCGCCGAGGTCCTCGAAGTTCGTCGTGAAGGCTCCGAAGCCGCCCTCGGCCAGGAACGCGCGCAGACCCACCTCGATGCGGGCGCCGTAGCGCAGGGAGTCGTGCCGATCTCCTCCGGGCAGCAGCTCGGGCGAGACCCGGTAGGTCTCGGCGTACTCGGCGACCAGGGTGTCGATGTCGCCGTCGTCCACCTGGTCCACGACGTCGACGAGGTCGTTGACGCCATAGGTGTTGACCGAGACCCCGAACCGCAGCTGTGCCTCGACCTTGTCACCCTCGGTCACGGCCACGTCCCGCATGTTGTCGCCGAACCGGGCCACCCTGAGCCGGCGCAGGTCGGCACACCCGACGGCCGCCCTGGCCCAGGCCGCAATCCGCGAGACCACGACCGGAGAGTCGACGTGCCCGGCCACGGTCTTGCGCGCGACGCCCAGCCGGGACTGGATGTAGCCGAACTCGCGATCCCCGTGCGCGGCCTGGTTCAGGTTCATGAAGTCCATGTCGATGGTCGACCACGGAAGGGCGGTGCCCGCCTGCGTGTGCAGGTGCAGCAGCGGCTTCTGCAGCGCGTCCAGGCCGCTGATCCACATCTTCGCCGGGGAGAAGGTGTGCATCCAGGCCATGACTCCCACACAGCCGGGCGCGCTGTTCGCCTCGAGGATGACGCGGTGGATCGATGTGGAGTCGAGCAGCACGGGCTTCCACACGACGCGCACCGGAAGCTCCGGAGACGCGGCCAGCTTCGCGACGATGACCTGGGACTGCGAGGCGACCTGCTCGAGGGTCTCGGGGCCGTACATCTCCTGGCTTCCGGTCAGGAACCAGACCTCGGGTACGGGGAGTGCGGTCGTCATCGCTGTCCTTCTTGGCGCTGTCCGTAGGCGTTCTGGTACCGGTCGAAGAGTGAGTCGATGTGCGCCTGCTCGATGGGGACGGCTGGGCCCAGCTGTCGGCTCATGTGCACCGTGCGGGCAACGTCCTCGCACATGACGGCAGCCGCGACGGCGGCCCGCGGAGTGGCGCCGATGGTGAAGACGCCGTGGTTGCGCATCAGGACCGCCGGGGACCGGCTGCCGCGGAGCGTGTCCACGATGCCTCGACCGATCGAGTCGTCGCCGATGATCGCGAACGGCCCGACGGGGATGTCGCCGCCGAACTCGTCCGCACACATCGTCAGCACGCACGGCACCGCCTCACCTCGAGCCGCCCAGGCCGTGGCGTACGTGGAGTGCGTGTGCACGACACCGCCGACGTCGGGCATCTGGCGATAGACGTAGGCCTGGGCCTCGGTGTCGGACGAGGGCGCGTGCTCACCCTCCACGACACGGCCGTCCAGGTCGCAGACGACCATGTTCTCGGGCGTCAGGTCGTCGTAGGCGATGCCGCTGGGCTTGATCACCAGCAGGTCGTGGCCGGGGACGCGTGCGGAGACGTTGCCGGCTGTCCACACCACGAGCCGGTAGCGGACCAGCTCGGCGTGCAGGGCGCACACCTCGCGGCGCAGATCCCGGATGGTGTCGGCGACATCGGTGGCAACGGTCATGACTCGGTCCTCTTCCGGGTGGCGACCGCGGCCCGGCGAAGGGCCTTGAGTCGGCGCATCGTCGTCGTCGCGCGGCCGAAGTGGTCGTGCAGCGCGGCGTACTGCTCGAACAGGTCGTCGTAGGCCTGGGCCCGTCCCTCGTCGGGGAGGAACACGTCCTTGCGGACCTTGCCCATGGCCTTCGCCGCGGTCGGGACGTCGGGGTAGACACCCGCCGCCACCGCCGCGTGGATCGCCGAGCCGAGTGCCGGACCCTGCTCGGAGTCGATGACCGACAGCGGCAGCCGCGTCACGTCGGCGTAGATCTGCATGAGCAGCGCGTTCTTGGCCAGCCCGCCGGCCACCACGAACTCATCGACCGGGACCCCGCTGGCGCGGAAGGTCTCGACGATCACCCGGGTGCCGAAGGCCGTCGACTCCAGCAGCGCCCGGTAGACGTCCTCCGGCTTGGTGGACAGGGTGAGGCCGACCACCACCCCACTGAGCTCGTGGTCGACCAGCACCGACCGGTTCCCGCTGTGCCAGTCGAGGGCGACCAGGCCGTGCTCGCCCACGACCTGCTCCGCGGCCAGCCCGGTGAGGTGCTCGTGCACCGAGACCCCCGCCGCCAGTGCCGCTTCGGCGTAGGCGGTCGGCACCGAGGTGCGGGTGAACCAGCCGAAGATGTCCCCGACCCCGCTCTGACCGGCCTCGTAGCCCCAGCTGCCCGCCACGATGCCGCCGTCGACGACACCGCACATGCCCGGTACCTCGACCAGCGCGTCGTGGCTCATCACGTGGCAGGTCGAGGTGCCCATGATGGCCACCATCTGGCCGGGCTCGGTCGCACGCGCCGCGGGGGCCGTGACATGGGCATCGACGTTGCCGACCGCGACGGCGATGCCCGCGGGCAGGCCGGTGAGCTCGGCCGCCCTGTCGGTGAGCCGCCCCGCCACGTCTCCGAGCTGGCCGATCTCCCCGGCGAGCTTGTCCTCGGCGAAGCCGGCGAACCCCGGGTTGAGCGCCTCCAGGAAGCCGCGGTCGGGGTAGCGGCCGTCCTGGTAGATCCCCTTGTAGCCGGCGGTGCACGCGTTGCGGACGTAGCGACCGGTCAGCTGCCAGACGATCCAGTCGGCCGCTTCGACGAGGTGGACCGTCCGGGCGTACAGCTCGGGGTCCTCCTCCAGCAGCTGCAGCCCCTTCGCGAACTCCCACTCGCTGGAGATCAGGCCGCCGTACCGCCCGATCCAGGGCTCGCCACGGCGGTGTGCCAGCTCGTTGATGCGATCCGCCTGCAGCTGGGCCGCGTGGTGCTTCCAGAGCTTGACGTAGGCATGCGGCCGCTCCGCGAACTCGGGCAGCTCGCACAGCGGGGTCCCGTCCCCGAGTACCGGCAGCACCGTGCACGCGGTGAAGTCGGTCCCGATCCCGACGACCTGAGCAGGGTCTATCCCGGCGAGCCGCACGGCCTGCGGCACGGCGTGCGCGAGCACGTCGACGTAGTCCCCCGGCACCTGGAGTGCCCAGTCCGGTGGCAGCGGCACCCCGCCCGCGGGAAGGCTGGCGTCCAGGACGCCGTGTGCGTAGTCGTGCACGGCGCTGCCCACCTCGGCGCCGTCGGAGATCCGGACCACGACGGCGCGACCGGACAGGGTGCCGAAGTCGACGCCGATCGCGAACTGGTCGGAGTGGGCCACGCGGGACCTCCCTGGTCATCCGTCCGCAGTGTGGACGGCAGGTCGTGGATGTTACCGATAACATTCGATCACGCAAACCCACGTCCATCGCGTCCCAGCACGACCCACTGAGGCGGCAAAACTGATGGTTGTGTTTTCGGAATGTTACGGCTAGCCTCCTCGGCAATTCGCAGATGTGAGGGTTAACATCCGGCGAAGTGCAGTTCCCCGGAAGCGTCCGGCACACTCAGTCGGCTGGCGCACGACCGGACCAACGAGGAGGTTCTGGAGTGAAGACGAAGTTCCGTACCGGCGTCGCCCTGCTGAGTGCCTTGGCACTCCTGGCAGCAGGCTGTGGCGACGACTCAGACGGCGGGAGTGACTCGGGCAGCGGCACGATCAAGGTCGGTTTCGCACAGACCGGGTCGGAGTCCGGCTGGCGCAGCGCCAACACCGAGTCCATGAAGGAGGCGTTCTCCAAGGACAACGGCTTCGACCTGGTGTTCAACGCCGCCGACAACGACCCGGCCGCCCAGATCAGCGCGGTCCGCAGCTTCATCAGCCAGGGGGTCGACGCGATCGTCGTCGCTCCCATCGTCGAGGACGGCTGGGACGACGTGCTCCAGGAGGCCAAGGACGCTGACATCCCGGTGATCCTCGAGGACCGCACCGTCACCTCTTCCGACGACCTCTACGCCAGCTGGGTCGGCCTGGACTTCAAGCAGGAAGGCGTCACGGCCGGCGAGTGGGCGGCCGAGAACTTCACCGAGCCCACCAAGATGGTCGTGCTCGAGGGCACCACCGGTTCCGCACCGGCCAACGACCGCGCCGAGGGCTTCACCGAGGGCATGGGCGACGCCCCCATCGAGACGATCGACTCGCAGACCGGCGACTTCACGCGTGACGGCGGCAAGACCGTGATGGAGGGCTTCCTCCAGAAGTACGGCGTCGACGGCATCGACCTGGTCTACGCCCACAACGACGACATGGCGCTCGGTGCCATCGAGGCGATCGAGGCCGCGGGCGGCAAGCCGGGCGAGGACATCAAGATCGTGTCCATCGACGCGGTCAAGGACGGCATGCAGGCGCTCGTCGACGGCAAGATCAACTTCATCGTCGAGTGCAACCCGCTCCTCGGCGACCAGGCGGCAGACCTGGTGAAGAAGGTCGTCGATGGCACCGACGTCGACAAGGCGTACTTCGTGGAGGACCAGAGCTTCACCAAGGAGCAGGCGGCCGAGGTCATCGCCACGCGCCCCTACTGATCCCTCCCTGTCGTCAACGAGTGCCGCTCCGCCGGGTGCCAGACACCCGGCGGAGCTGCGCTCCCCCTTCAACCAAGGTGAGTGACGCATGCCTGCCGACATCGACACCCCGCCGCTCGTCTCGATGCGGGGCATCACCATCCGCTTCCCGGGCGTGCTCGCCCTCGACGGTGTGGACTTCGTGCTCCGCGCGGGTGAGGTCCACTCGGTCATGGGCGAGAACGGCGCCGGGAAGTCGACGCTGATCAAGGCCCTGACCGGGGTCTACGCCGTCGACTCAGGCACGATCGCCGTCGCGGGTGAGGAGCGGCTCTTCGGCTCCACGGCGGACGCCCAGCAGGCCGGCATCTCCACGGTCTACCAAGAGGTCAACCTGTGCACGAACCTCTCGGTGGGTGAGAACGTGATGCTCGGCCACGAGCCGCGCAACCGCTGGGGCATCGACTGGAAGGCGAGCCATCGCGAGGCGGCCCGCCACCTGGACAGCCTGGGCCTCCAGCTGGACACCCACTCGCTGCTGTCCAGCCACTCCATCGCGGTGCAGCAGCTGGTCGCGATCAGCCGGGCCATGGTGCTCGACGCCCGGGTGCTGATCCTCGACGAGCCGACGTCCAGCCTCGACCGCGACGAGGTGGACCGGCTGTTCACCGTCATCCGCGACCTCCGCGACCATGGCGTGGCCATCCTCTTCGTCAGCCACTTCCTCGAGCAGGTCTACGAGATCTCCGACCGGATCACCGTGCTCCGCAACGGCAGGCTGGTGGGCGAGTACGCCGCCAAGGACCTCTCGCGCGGCGACCTGGTGACGAAGATGGTCGGGCGGGAGCTCGTCGAGCTCGAGGCCATCTCGGAGATGGCCGAGCGCACCATCGACCGCGCCACGACTCCCGTGCTGAAGGCGACCGGCGTGGGCCGGCGCGGCGTGCTGGAGCCGGCGGACCTCGACGTCTACGACGGCGAGGTCGTCGGGATCGCAGGGCTGCTCGGCTCCGGGCGGACCGAGCTGGTCCGTCTGCTGTACGGCGCCGACCGCGCCGACGTCGGCGAGGTCGAGGTGCACGGCGAGACCGCGCGGATCGCCTCGCCGCGGCATGCCATCGGGCACCGCATCGCCTTCTCGTCGGAGAACCGGCACGCCGAGGGCGTCGTCGCCGACCTCACGGTCGGCGAGAACATCGCGCTGGGCATCCAGGCCCGACGCGGCTGGCACCGCAAGCTGCGGCGAGCGGAGTACGACGCCGTGGTCACGGAGTACATCCAGGCGCTCGGCGTACGACCGGCGGACCCGAACGCCGTCGTGGGCACGCTCTCGGGCGGCAACCAGCAGAAGGTGCTGCTGGCCCGCTGGCTCGCGACCGCCCCGGAGCTGATCATCCTCGACGAGCCGACCCGCGGCATCGACGTCGGCGCCAAGGCCGACATCCAGCGCAAGGTCGCGGAGCTCGCGAGTCAGGGGCTTTCGGTCATCTTCATCTCTTCCGAGCTCGAGGAGGTGCTTCGATTGGCCCAGCGCGTCGTCGTGATGCGCGACCGCCGCCGGATCGGGGTGCTCGAGTCCAGAGACGTCGACGTGGACGGCCTGATCGACTACATGGCCAACGAGGGCGAAGGGAGCGTCGCATGACGAAGCTCATGAAGCACCGGCTGTTCTGGCCGGTGTGCTCCCTGCTGACGCTCATCATCGTCAACACGATCGCGCGACCGCGGTTCATGAAGATCACCGTCCGCGACGGCGAGCTCTACGGCGCGCTCATCGACATCCTGCGCAACAGCGCCCCGCTGATGCTGGTCGCCCTCGGGATGACCCTCGTGATCGCCACCAGGGGCATCGACCTCTCGGTCGGCGCGGTCATGGCAGTCTCCGGCGCCGTCTCCCTGACGATCATCGACGGCTCGTCGAGCCCGGGCAGCACCGGCACCGTGCTCGTGGCGATCGCCGCCGGAGTGGGCGTCGCCCTGCTGCTGGGGGTCTGGAACGGCTTCCTGGTCGCCGTCCTCAACATCCAGCCGATCATCGCCACGCTCGTGCTCATGCTGGCCGGGCGCGGCGTCGCCCTGCTGATCACCGACGGCTTCATCACGACGGTGAACAGCGCCCCACTGGAGTACGTCTCGACCGGCTACCTGCTGTGGCTCCCGTTCGCCTTCATCATCGCGATGACGGCGGTCGTCGTCATCGCGGTGTTCGAGAGGCGCACGGCGCTCGGTGTCCTCACCGAGGCGGTCGGCATCAACCCCGAGGCAAGCCGACTGGCCGGGGTCCGGTCGCGCGGCATCATCCTCGGGGCCTACGTCGTCAGCGGCACCCTGGCCGGCATCGCCGGCATCATCTACAGCTCCAACATCAGGGCGGCCGACGCGAACGCCGCGGGCGACCTGATCGAGCTCTACGCGATCCTCGCGGTGGTGCTCGGTGGCACCTCACTCATGGGCGGCAAGTTCACGATCGCGGGCACGGTCATCGGCGTCCTCATCATCCAGACGCTCAAGTCGACGATCCTCTTCCTCGGGGTCTCCTCGGCCCAGAGCCCGGTGTTCTTCGCGGCCGTGGTGATCCTCGTGGTGCTGATCCAGTCACCCCGCCTGCATCGCATGGCCCGCGGTCTCACCGGCGGCGCGCGGCCTGCCAACCCGGCGCCCCGGTCCGACGCGGAGGTCCCGGCATGAGCACGGACGTCGCCACGCCCTCAAGGAGAGTGACCCTCGGTCGCGCCGCCCGGACCTTCCTGGACCGGCGGGCCTCCCTGATGCCGACGCTCGCCGCGTTCGTCATCTTCGTCGTCCTGCTGGCCGGAGCCGAGATCCACTTCGGCAACTTCGTGACCCCCCTCAACATGTCGGCCCTGCTGCTCGACAACGCCTATCTGCTGATCCTGGCCGTGGGGATGACCTTCGTCATCGTCACCGGCGGCATCGACCTCTCCGTCGGCTCCGTGATGGCCTTCACCGGCGTGCTGTGTGCGCACCTGCTCGCCGCCGGCCACTCGGCCGCTGTCGTCGTGCCCGTCATCATCCTCGGCGGCGCCGCGATCGGCCTGCTCATCGGTGTGCTCGTGCAGTACTTCGACGTCCAGCCGTTCATCGCGTCGCTGGCGGGGCTGTTCCTCGCCCGCGGCCTCGCCTACGTCGTGAGCCTGTCGTCGATCCGGGTCGAGAACGAGTCGATCCTGTGGCTCCAGACCACGCGGTACCGGCTCGGCGAGTGGTACATCACGCCGACCGGCATCATGGCTCTGCTCATCGCCGCGATCGGCGCCTTCGTCATGCAGTACACCCGCTTCGGGCGCACCATCTACGCCATCGGCGGCAACGAGCAGTCGGCGCGCCTGATGGGGCTCGACGTGGCTCGCACCAAGGTGCTCGTCTACGTCATCAGCGGGGTGTGTGCCGGCCTCGCCGGACTGGTACTGACCGCCTACTCCGGTGCCGGATATCCGCGCAACGGAATCGGCACCGAGCTGGACGTGATCGCCGCGGTCGTGATCGGCGGAACGCTGCTGACCGGCGGGACGGGCTACGTGCTGGGGTCGGTGATCGGCGTGTTCGTCTTCGGCACCATCAAGACGGTGATCTCGTTCCAGGGCGCCGAGCAGTCCTGGACCCGGATCATCGTCGGGCTCATGCTGCTGCTGTTCATCGGCGTGCAGCGCATCATCGTGTTCCGCTCGGAGCGTCGAAGATAGCTGCCCGCTGCGGTGATACTGAGCGGGTGGAGACCCGCCCGCTGCTCGAGCTCGCGGGTGGGACCGTCTACTTCGGCGCGGACGCCGCCCTCGACTCGGTCGACTTCCGGCTCTTCCCCGGCGAGGTCCACTCACTCATGGGCGAGAACGGCGCCGGCAAGTCCACCTTGATCAAGGCGATCACAGGAGCGCTCGCCCTCGCCGCGGGCGAGCTCCGGCTCGCGGGGTCCCCCGTGCACCTCCGGTCCCCGCACGATGCACAGGAGCTGGGGATCCGCGCCGTCTACCAGGAGATCGACCTGATCCCGAACATCTCGGTCGCGGAGAACATCGCCCTCGGCTGCGAGCCCCGCCGGTTCGGGATGATCGACTGGGCGCGGATGCGCGAGGACGCGCACGCCGTCCTCGCCGACCTCGGGCTGGACATCGACCCCGCCTCGACCCTGGGCCGGCACTCGCTGGCCGTGCAGCAGCTCGTGGCGATCGCCCGGGCGATCTTCACCGACGTCCGGGTGCTCGTGCTCGACGAGCCGACGTCGAGCCTGGACGTCGATGAGTGCGCCGAGCTGTTCCGCGTCATCCGTGACCTCCAGCAGCGGGGCGTGGCGATCCTCTTCGTCTCCCACTTCCTCGACCAGGTCTACGAGATCTGCGACCGGGTGACGGTGCTGCGCGACGGCAAGCTCGTCGGGGAGTACCTCACCCGGGAGTTCCTGCGTATCGACCTGGTGCACGCCATGCTGGGACGCAGCGCGGACTCGTTGCGGGCGCGCACGCTGCTGCACCTGGCGGACGGACGCAAGGAGCCCTACCTCAGCGCTCGTTCGCTAAGCGTCGGGTCCGGGATCAACGAGGCCGACGTCGACCTCGTGGAGGGCGAGGTGCTGGGCGTCGCCGGACTGCTGGGGTCCGGGCGCACCGAGCTGGCCCGGGCGATCTCGGGCATCGACAAGCTGGACGCCGGCATCATTCGCATCCAGGGCAACGACGAGAGCATCGACGGGCCCCGGTCGGCCATCTCGCTCGGCATCGTCTACTCGTCGGAGAACCGGCGCACCGAAGGGATCATCAGCGAGCTCACCGTGCAGGAGAACATCACCCTCGCCCTGCAGGCCGAGCGTGGCGTCCTGCGCCGGATCCGGCCGTCGCGGCAGCGCGAGCTCGCCCTCAGCTGGGTCGACGCGCTCGACATCCGCCCACCGGACGTGGACCGGCCGGCCGGCACCCTGTCGGGCGGCAACCAGCAGAAGGTGCTGCTCGCGCGGTTGCTGGCCCTCTCCCCCCGCCTGCTCGTGCTCGACGAGCCGACTCGCGGCATCGACGTGGGCGCGAAGGTCGAGGTGCAGAACCTGATCGGAGAGCTCGCCGACAACGGCCTGTCGGTCATGTTCATCTCAGCCGAGCTCGAGGAGGTCCTGAGGGTCGGCAACCGGGTCGTGGTCGTGCAGGACGGCCGCATCGTCGACACCGTGCCGTCCGAGGACCTGACCGTCGACTCCCTCACCGCCATGGTGGCCCGTCCCGACGATGCGTCCCGAGGGAGCTCGTCGTGACGTCAGAGCCGGCCCGCAAACGGGCCGCCAACATCTTCGACGTGGCCCGCCTCGCCGGCGTCTCGCACCAGACCGTCTCGCGGGTCATCAACGACATGCCCAACGTCCGACCGTCGACGCGTGCGCGTGTCGAGCAGGCGATCGCCCAGCTGCACTACAGCCCGTCCCCCGCGGCGCGCGCGCTCGTCACCCGGCGCACGCGCACCATCGGGCTGGTCAGTCCCGGCATCTCTGACTACGGCCCGACCTCGATCGCGATGGCCTTCAACATCGCTGCGCGGGCGGCGCGCTACAACGTCGAGACGGTGAGCGCCCCGCCCGACGACACCAAGGCGATCCGAGCCGTCGTCGACGGCCTGCTGCGGCAGCGGGTCGACGCGATCATGATGGTGGTCACCGACGTGGAAGTGCTCGAGATGGTGCGCAGCCTGGACCTCAGCATCCCCGTCGTCGTCGCGGCCTCGACGGCCCGGCGCAGCCCTCTGATCGTCTCCATCGACCAGTACCGGGGCGCGCGTTCGGCGGTGCGCCACCTCGCCGAGCTCGGCCACACGCGCATCCTGCACGTCGCGGGACCCCGGAACGCCGCCGACGCCATCGAGCGGCTCCGCGGCTGGCGCGACGAGCTGGCCGCCCAGCGCCTCGAGATCGTCCCGCCGGTGCACGGGGACTGGTCGGCGGCCAGCGGCCACCGGCTGGGCTCCGACCTCGACGTCCGTCCCGACACGGCGGTGT
>Ga0075362_10000195_pt1 | contig 16768 bp, 11 predicted proteins | sample EndMetdeltDD1762_FD_71397 | JGI IMG/M metagenome (GOLD analysis project Ga0075362, IMG submission 71397) | Populus endosphere microbial communities from Tennessee, USA - Endosphere MetaG P. deltoides DD176-2 | ecosystem: Host-associated > Plants > Roots > Endosphere | place: USA: Tennessee...
CGATTTCGACGGAGCACGCCGAGAACCCAGAGAAAACTATCGGTGCTTTTCTTGTCTTCGCGCGCGCTGCGAGCTCACGTGGGTACGTGCGTGACAGGCGCCACGAGCTATTCGGCCCGCAGCGCCACCAGGGGATCGACGGCCGTCGCGCGGCGCGCGGGAACGTAGCTCGCCACGAAGGCCACCGCGGTCAGGAAGAAGGACACGCCGATGAAGCTCGCCGGATCGGTGGCGCTCACGCCGACCAGCGTGCTCTGGATCAGCGGCGTCACGAAGAACGACCCGACCGCGCCGATCACGACGCCGATGACGGCGAGGCGCAGCCCCTGGACGACCACGAGCTTCAGCACGTCCATCCGGCTGGCGCCGAGCGCGACGCGGACGCCGATCTCCTGCGTCCGCTGCGCGACCGCGTACGACAGCACGCCGTAGACGCCGATCGCCGCCAGCAGCAGGGCGATGGCGCCGAAGAGCGAGAACATCCAGCCGAAGAGGAAGTACTGCCAGTAGCCCCGCGACCGCACTTCCTCCATCGTCCGCACGTTGAACAGCGCGATCTTCGGATCCGACGCGCGGAGCGCCTCGCGCAGCGGCCCGGCGAGCAACGCCGGATCGCCGGCCGCGCGCACGGTCAGGCCGGTGTTCGCGAAGGCGCCGTAGGCAAGCGAGACGTAGGCGCACGGATCGATCGGTTCGGTGTTGTCGAGCTGTCCGTGCCGGTAGTCGGGCACCACGCCCACGACGGTGAACCAGCCCTCGTCGCCGCTGACGATCTTGAACCGCCGGCCGACCGGATCTTCGTTCGGCCAGAACTTCTTCACCATCGCTTCGTTGACGACGGCGTAGGGCGTCTTCGCGAAGGACTCGGTATCGGACAGCTCGCGGCCGCGGAGCACCGACAGGCCGAGCGTCTTCAGCATGTGCGGCGAGACCCCGATGAACTCGGCGCCGGGCTCGCGTCCTTTCTCGGACGGATGACCGTCGATCTCGACGTTGCGGTAGTCGCCGCCGCCGTCGAGCGGCACCATGTTCGAGGCGAACGCCGCCTGCACGCCCGGCAGCGCCTCGACGCGGCGCCACACGTCCTCGGTCCGCTGGGTCTTCAGCTCGGGCGTGGTGTAGATCTCGTTCGGCATGTAGTAGCGCAGCGTCATCAGCGGTTTGGTCTCGAATCCGCCGTTCGCCTGCTGGAGCTGCAGGAAGCTGCGCGTATAGAGCGACGCGCCGATCAGCAGGAGCAGCGACAGCGCGACCTCGGCGACGATGAGGGTGTTGCGCATCCACGCGCGGCCGCCGCCGGCCATGCCGCGGCCGCCGTCCTTGAGCCCTTCCTGCAGATCCGGCTTGGACGCCTGCAGCGCCGGCGCGAGGCCGAACGCAATCCCCGTCAGCCCCGCGACACCGGTCGCCCACAGCAGCGCCCGCACGTTCAGCGACCACTGGATGAAGTAGGGAATGTCGTCGGGCGGAATCGACATGTCCATCAGCTTCAGCCCGCCCATCGCGCACAGGATCCCGAGCGGCACGCTGAGCAGACCGACGATCACGCTCTCGGTGAGGAGCTGGCGGAGGATCTGCGCGCGGCCGGCGCCGAGCGCGGTGCGGATCGACATCTCGCGCGCGCGCGTGGAGGCGCGCGCCAGCATCAGGTTGGCGACGTTGAAGCAGGCGATGAGCAGCACCATCGTCACCGCGCTCATCATCGTCCAGATGATGAGCGAGACGTCGTTCGGGATGGCCCAGTCGCGCATCACGCGCAGCGACGCGCCCCAGCCCTTGTTGGTGTCGGGGAACGCTTCCGCGAGACTCGCGCTGACGGCATCGCCGTCGGCCTGCGCCTGCTCGAACGACACGCCGTCCTTCAGGCGCGCGAACGTCATGAGGCCCCGGTTGCCGCGCGGCGAGGGGCTAAAGACGAATTCGGACAGCGGCAGCCAGAGATACTGGTTCTCGGGAAACTTGAACTTCGGCGGCATCACCCCGATGACGGTGTGCGGACGGGAGTTGATCTGGATGGCCCGGCCGACGATCGAGGGGTCGCCGTTGTAGCGCCGCTTCCAGAGATCGTCCGAGAGCATCACCACCGGCTCGCCGCCCTGACGATCGTCGTCGGCCCTGAAGTCGCGCCCGAGCTGCGGCGGGACGCCGAGCAGCGAGAAGAGCTGGTGATTGATCGCGGCGCCGAGATACCGGTCCGCGTCGCCGCCGTCACTGACCGTGAAGTTGCGGTACTGCAGCGCCGCGATGGCGCTGAAGGACCGCGTGCGCTCGCGCCAGTCCTGGAGGTCGAGCAGCGAGAAACTGCCCCGGCGGATGCCCTGCTGCCTGTTCGTGGTGTTGAGGACGACGAGGCGGCCGGGGTCCTTGTAGGGCAGCGGCTGGATCAGGACGCCGTCGGTGACGCTGAACATCATCGTGTTCAGGCCGATGCCGATCCCCAGGCAGACCACCGCCAGGCCCGTAACCCCCTTGTTCTTCAAGGCGGTACGGAATCCGAACCGGATGTCCTGAAAAAGCATGATCCGCATTTGACGCCTGGAACATCGGGCATGTTCCGGTGTCCACTAGGGGCATGCTCGAAGCACGGGGGCTGACCAAGTACTACTCGGCGATCACCGGCGTTCGGGACGTCAACTTCCAGATCCAGCCGGGGGCGGTGCTGGGGCTCCTCGGCCCGAACGGCTCGGGCAAGTCCACGACGGTCGGCATGCTGACCGGCCTGCTCGAGCCGTCGGGGGGCACCGTCACGCTGAACGGCACCGACATCCGGTCGGACCTGCTCGCCTACAAGAGCGGCCTCGGCTACGTGCCGGAGGAAGCGCAGCTCTACACCTGGATGAGCGGATCCGAGTACCTCACGTTCGGCGCGCGGCTTCGCGGGCTCCCGGCACGGGTCTCCGCCTCCCGCATCGACGCGCTGCTCTCGATCTTCGGCCTGCAGACCGATCGGGACGCCCCGATGAGCGCGTACTCGAAGGGCATGCGGCAGAAGATCCTGCTCTCGGCGGCGCTCGTCCACAACCCGTCGATCGTGATCCTCGACGAGCCCTGCTCGGGGCTCGACGTCGGGACCACGCTGGTCGTCCGCAGCCTGATCCAGCGCCTCGCCGCGTCGGGGCGCTACGTGATCTACAGCTCGCACGAGCTGGAGATGGTGGAGAAGGTGTGCAGCGAGGTGCTGATCCTGCGCGACGGGCGCGTCGCCGCCCACGCGCCGACGGCGGCGCTGCGCGCGCAGGTCAACGCCGCGTCGCTCGAGGACGCGTTCCGGGCCCTCGTGTTCACGACCGACGTCGACGCCGTCGCCGGCGAGATCGTCGATGCCATCTCCCGCTGAAGGCTCGCCGGCCGATCAGGCACGAACGATCGCGCGCGCGACGTTCGACGGGTTCCTGCAGAGCGACCTCATGCCGCAGGGCATGCAGGCGCCGGCGCTGATCTGGGCGGCCGCGTTCCTCGTCGGGCCGGCGCTGTTCCTCCCCGCACAGCACCTCGTCAAGTACCCGATGATCCGGAAGTTCCACCCGGAGATGCTCGAGCGGGCGTTCTGGGGCGATCGGATTCTCTTCCTGCTCATGTCGGCCGGCGCGATCGGCGTCGTCTGCGTCGTCCTCTGGCAGACGCTGTTTCCGGCCAGACGCGACGCCTTCGTGCTGACGCCGCTGCCCGTCCCGCTCCGCGTGCAGATGGCGGGACGACTGCTCGGGCTGCTGACGCTGTGCGGCATGTTCTCCCTCGCGCTCAACGGCATTCCGACGCTCACCTTCCCCATCGTCTCGTCGGCGGGATTCCTCGAGATGCCGCGCGGGATGGTGGCGCATTTCGTGGCGACGTCGGCCGCCAACGCCTTCGTGTTCTTCAGCCTGACGTCGCTGCAGGGGCTCGTCATCCTCGGCGCGGGCACGCGCGCGGCGCACCGGCTCGCGGCGCTCGCGCAGACGGGCGCGGTGCTCGTCGTGCTCCTCGCGCTCCTCTTCATCAGCGGGATTCAATGGCTGACGATCGACGCGCTCCTCCGCAGCCAGCCGGGTGATCCGTATCTCCTGTGGAACCCCGTCGCGTGGTTCCTGGGACTCTACGAATTCCTCGCCGGCTCGCCGCGGCCGATCATGGGAACGCTGGCGCTCCGCGCGGCGCTGGCCGCGCTCGTGCCGACGGGCGTGACGATCGCGATCTACGCGTTCGGCTATCAGCGGCTGCTGAAGCGCGCCGTGGAAACGCCGTCGCGATCGACGGGATCGCTGCCGGTGCGGGCCCTGGCGCAGGTCGTGCGCTGGACGCTGGTGCGGCGGCCGGAAGAGCAGGCCATCTGCGCCTTCGTCATCCGCGCGATCTCGCGCAGCGGACGCCACAGCCTGCTGCTGTCGATCTACGTCGGTGCGTCGCTCGCGGTGATGATCACGTTCGTACTGCCCGACATCATCCGGCTCGGGCCGTCGGCGCTCGCCACCCCGACGCTGGCGATGCTCTCGCTGCCGCTCGTCCTCAGCGCGGGCCTGACCGTGGGCGTCCGGATTCTCATGACCATTCCGGCCGAAATGCCGGCGCGCTGGGTCCTCCAGACGAGCGCGCTGTCGAAGTGGCGCGTGGACGCGGCCACGCACAAGGCGCTGCTGCTGCTCGTGCTGCCGCCCGTGATGCTGACCGCGGCGCTGACCGCGGGCGTCCTCTGGGGCGTGGAGCTCGGCTGGCTGCACGCGGTCTACTGCGGATCGCTCGCGCTGCTGCTGTGCGAAGTCGTCCTGCTCGGCTACCGCGGCGTCCCGCTCACGCGGCCGTACGTCCCCGGCGGATCGCGGTTCCACATGCTGTGGGCCGTCTACATCTCGCTCTTCCTCACCTACACCGTCACGGCCGCACGGCTCGAGCGCGACCTCCACGGGTGGTACGGACGGCGTGGCGTGTTGATCGCCGCGGCCGTCTTCGTGGGATTCGCGGCAGCCGCATGGGGATGGCGCAAGGTGGGCCTGCGATCGGTCGAGGCGGTCACCTTCGACGCGAACGTGCCGGAAGACGAGACGTTCCAGGGCTTCAACCTGACGGAGATCTACGCCGCGCAGGCGGTCGCTGCGCGCTCGCGAGAGGCTACAATCCCCAAACCGTGAAGACCGCGAACGCGGCCGCCTTCGAGCTCACGCTCGCCGTCGGGGCCTTCCTCCTGTTCCTCGTCCAGCCGATGGCGGCGCGCTTCCTGCTGCCATGGTTCGGCGGATCGCCGTCGGTGTGGAGCACGTGCCTGCTGTTCTTCCAGGCGGCCCTGCTCGGCGGTTACGTCTACGCGCATCTCACGCGACGGCTCGGTCCGGCTCGACAGGCAAAGCTGCACCTCGTACTGCTGCTCCTCGCGATCGTGACGCTGCCCATCGTCCCCTCGCCTTCCTGGAAGCCGGTGGGCGCGAGCTATCCGGCCGCGCGGATCCTGCTGCTGCTGACGGCGACGGTGGGACTGCCGTACGTGCTGCTGGCGGCGACCGCGCCGATGATGCAGGACTGGTTCGCGCGCCTCAGCGAAACGGAGAACGGCGGGCGCGGACGCGCCGTCTACTGGCTCTACGCGCTCTCGAATCTCGGCTCGCTGCTCGGCCTGGTGGCGTACCCGACCGCCATCGAGCGCGCGTTCTCGATCCGCGGGCAGTCACTCTTCTGGTCGGCGGGGTTCGTCGTCTTCTGCGCGCTCTGCGCGTGGTCCGCGGCCAGCGTGATGCGGCTGCCGGCGCGGGCCGATGCCGGGTCTGAAGACCCGGCCTACGTGGGATCTGACGTCACGGCCCCGGCGGACGCAGGCCGGACCTTCAGGTCCGGCATGGGCGACTGGGCGATGTGGGTCCTGCTGTCGCTCACCGGCACGGGCCTGCTGCTCGCGGCGACCAACGAGCTGTGCCAGAACATCGCGGTCGTGCCGCTGATCTGGATCGTCCCGCTGACGTTGTACCTGCTCACGTTCATCGTCTGCTTCTCCGGCCTCTATCGCCGGTCGATCTTCATGTGGCCGCTGCTCGCCGCGACCGGCGGCGTCGGCTGGCTGCTTCAGCAGTCGGTGTCGACGGCGTTCTCGCTCCAGGTGGCCGCGCTGCTGTCGGCGCTCTTCTTCGGCTGCATGGTCTGCCACGGCGAGCTCGTGTCGATCCGTCCGTCGCCGCGGCGGCTCACGGCGTTCTATCTCGCGGTGGCGGCCGGCGGCAGCATCGGCGGCGTCGCGGTGGCGCTCGTCGCGCCGATGGTCCTCGATCGCCTGTGGGAATTCCCGGTCTTTGCGTTGATGCCGCTCGTGCTCCTGACGATCTCCGCCGCGCGCGATCGCCAGTCGCGTCTCAGACGCGGCGCCTGGCGGATCGGCTGGCTGGTGCTCGGCGGCGCGCTGGCGACGGCGTTCGTCGCGTTCTTCAAGCCCGCCGAATCGGACGGCTCGAGGGAGATCGCGCGGACGCGCAACTTCTACGGCATCCTCATCGTCGCCGACGACGATGCGAAGTACCAGCCGAGGCTCCGGCGGCTGCAGAACGGCAGGATCCTGCACGGCGCGCAGTTCATCGACCCGCTCCACCAGCACGACGTCACGACCTACTACGGTGACGGCAGCGGCGTCGAGGTCGCGATCGATCAGCACCCCAAGCGGGCCGCCTTCCAGCCGCTGCAGATCGGCGTCGTCGGGCTCGGCGCGGGCACGATCGCCGGACTCGGACAGCCAGGCGACACGATCCGGTTTTTCGAGATCAACCCGGCCGCCGTGGACTTCGCGCGAAACTACTTCACGTTCCTGTCGGGATCGAAGGCGACGGTCGACATCACCATCGGCGACGCCCGCCTGTCGCTCGAGCGGGAGATGCGCGAGCCGTCCAGGCGGCACACCTACGACGTGCTCGCCATCGACGCGTTCTCGGGCGACGCGATTCCGGTCCACCTGCTCACGCGCGAGGCGTTCGCGCTCTACCGCCAGGCCCTCGCCCAAGACGGCGTGCTCGCCGTCCACGTCAGCAACCACTACCTCGACCTGCCGCCCATCGTCCGCGGCCTCGCGGCGGAACAGGGCCGTCAGGCGGTCCGGATCGAGACGCCCGACGACGAATCGCGCGCCCTCGACAGCAGCACGTGGATGCTCGTCACGAGCAACGCGACGCTCCTCGAGAACGCCTCTCCTTACATCCTGGCGGCCGAAGCCGGCGAGCGGACGCTCGTCTGGACGGATGCCTTCAGCAGCCTGCTGCAGGTACTCAAGCGGGAGTAGTGAGCGACTGCGTCGGCCGACGGCTCACGCGCCGGCACGAAGACCACGAAGATCACGACCAACAAAAGTTACCTTTGTGATCTTTGTGTCCTTCGTGATCTTTGTGCCGGCGCGTGAGCCGTCGGCCGTCGCAGTCGCTCTGTGAAGGTCAGCGGCTGGCGGTCGTCGACGTCTTGGCGGCGCGCTCTTTCTTCTGCTTCTCCACCATCGCGGCGACGTCGGCGAGCAGCTGCTTCGCGTCGTAGACGATGCCGTCCTTGATCGTGTACTTGACGCCGCCGACCTGCTCCGGCTTGCCGGTCGTGTCGTTCAGGCGCATCGCGCCGGTGCCGTAGAGCACCTTGAAGTTCTGCAGCGGATTGTGATCGACGACGACCATGTCGGCGAGCATGCCGGCGCGGACGATCCCGAACTCGGGCGCCTTGCCGGTGGGATCGGCGAGCGTCAGCGCGCCGTTCATCGTCGCCGACTGAATCACTTCGAGCGGATGGAAGCCTGCTTCCTGCAGCATCTCGAGCTCGTTGACGTAGCCGAAGCCGTAGGTCTGGTAGATGAAGCCGGAATCGGATCCGGTGGTCACGCGGCCGCCCATCTTCTTGTAGTCGTTCATCAGGCGGAACCAGACCTGGTAGAAGTTGCGCCACGCGACTTCGTCCTCGGTCGTCCAGTCGAACCAGTACGAGCCGTGCGAGCCGCGGCTGGGCGAGTAGAAGTCCATCAGCGACGGCAGTGTGTACTTGGCGTGCCAGTCGGCGTTCTTGAACTTCATGACGTCGCGGCCGGCCGAGTAGATCGTCAGCGTCGGATCGAACGTCGTCCCGAGCTTCAGGTGCTCCTGCAGGTACGCCTTCCATTCGGGAGAGCCGGGCTCGTAGATCTTGTCCCACAGCCGCGCCACCTGCCCGAACCGCATGTACTCGTCGTTCATGTTCTGGCCGACGGGATACGGCTGGACGACGTAGTCCTTGAGCAGCGATTCGAAATGTCCGTAGAAGTGCGTGACGGTGCCGAGCCCGAGGCGCGCGGCGTCGATCGCGTTCATCTGGGCGACGCCGGCCTGATCGAGGTGCGCCGTCGAGCCCATCTGGTTCGCCTTCGCAGCCGCGAGCAGCGCACGCATGATGTCGGGCTGCCACGAGCCGAGCTTGAGGCCGTCGACGCCGTTCGCCTTGGCCCACATCACCCACTCGACCGCCTTCTGCGGGTTGTCGACCGGGCCCTTGTCCCAGCCGACGCCGGCGCGCTGGTAGTTGTAGATGCGCGGCGCGACGATTTCGTTCTTCGCGCTGCGCGCCTTCTCGCTGACGGTGAACGCGTTGCTGCCGAGCGGGACGCCGCGGACGGTCGTGACGCCGTGCGCGAGCCACAGCTTGTAGGCGTACTCCGCGTCGGCGTTCTTCGGCGCGCCGCCGGCGTGCACGTGCAGATCGACGAAGCCCGGGAGGACGTACATGCCCGTCGCGTCGACTTCGTACTCGGCCTGCGGGGCGCGATTGGCGCGCAGCGGCACGCCCGGCGTGCCGGCCGACCGGATCGACGCGATGCGGTTGCCTTCGACGACGATGTCGACGGGCCCGCGCGGAGGCGCGCCGGTACCGTCGATCAACATGGCGCCGCGGATCACCATCGTCCTGTACGGACCCTTGCCTTCGTCGGCGCGCCGGTTCGGCGCCGGACGGAGCGAGTCGTCCTGTGCGGGTGCGGCCGGGGGAGCGGGCGCGGGGCGCGGCTGCTGGGCGGCCAGCGGCGTGCACAGCAGCAGCGCGGCGGCGACCGCAATTGCGATCGGTTTCGACATCGTGTCCTCCTCGAAGTTCCCGGACGCTCAGGCGCTGAAGACGATCGCGAGCGCGACCGCCCAGCCGGCGATCGCGTCGGCGGCGTAATGATACCGCCCCAGGACGGCGCCTGCGGACACCGCGACGGCCGCGGCGAACATGAGGGTGACGAGGACGCCGGAGGCGCCGAGGACGAGCAGGAACGCGGCCAGCGCTTCCGCGGCGTGGCCGCTCGGAAACGTGTTCACCTGGATGCTGCTGGCATCGACGATGCGGAGGTTGAGGCGGCGCCAGCCGGAGCGCCACGGGGCGTCGACGCCGAGGGAGCGCGGCGGACGGGTCTGGATCCACGGCAGCATGCCGAAGCACACGTAGTCGATGACGAGAATGATGGTCCAGAACCGTTCCGGCGCGATGCCCGCCCGCATCGCGACCCACAGCGCGAACGGAACGAGCAGATAGACGCCGCTGTAGGCGAGCTCGAGCAGCTCGGCCAGCCACCGCGGCGTGCGGGCGGCCATCGACTGGACGCGCAGCGCCGCATCGACCGCGAGCAGCACCCGCTCCGCCGAAGGCATGGGCGCGACGAACAGCAGGCCGCTCGTCCAGTAGCCGAGGAGCAGGAGCGCCGGCGGAAGAATCCAGACATTGGCGAGGCCGTCAGCGGGCAGACGGACGGCGACCGCCGCCATCGCGGCTCCGACCGCCGCACCGGCCCAGGCCCGGATCCGCTTCCGCCGCGCCAGGCCAGGCTGAAGCTCCGCGGCCAGGGCGACGTACGCAAAGAAGGCGAGGCTAGCCAGCTGCCAGGTGAGCACGATCCGTAAGGCGAAAAAACTGGTCCGGATGGCGCAGCTGCACCGCGAACCGGACCCGAACTAGTATCGTATTGACACTAGAGTCAAAACGATAGTAGTTTGACGCCCATGGCACTCAAACCGCTCGTCTTCCAGGTCCTGCTCTCCCTTGCCGACGGCGAACGTCACGGCTGGAGCCTCGTCCGCGAGATCCAGCAGCGGGGGGACTTCGACCCCATCATGCCGGGGAACTTCTATCGGACGCTCCGCGGCATGCTCGCCGAGGGGTTGATCGAGGAGACCGATCCCGCCGCGAAGCCACAGGAAGACGACGAGCGCCGGCGGTATTTCTGCCTCACGGCTGCCGGATCGGCCGCGGCGGTGGCGGAGGCCAGACGGCTCGAGGCGCTCGTCGCCGAGTCGCGCGCCAAGAAGCTCCTGACGAAGCGAGGGTGACATGCGGTTGTATCGCCTCCTCCTGTTGGCGTTTCCGGCGGCGGTCCGCCGCGAGTTCGGCGACGACATGACGGCGCTCTTCGCGATGCAGGTCACCGACGCCCGGCGACGGCAGCGCAGCGTCGTGCGGCTGTGGATGCTCGCGATCGCGGACGCCATCGCGAACGGGCTTGCCGAGCGGAGATCCGGCGGACGGGCGCCGCGCGACTGGAACGGGCGGCGGCTGATCGCGGCGTTCCTCACCGACGCGCGGTACGCGCTGCGCATGCTGGTGCGCCAGCCGGGCGTCACGTTCGTCGCCGTGGCCACGCTGGCGCTGGGCATCGGCGCCAACACCGCGATCTTCTCCGCCGTGAACGCGATCCTGCTGCGGCCGCTGCCGTACGACGATCCCGATCGCCTCATGACCGTCTGGGAAAAACGGCCGGCGGAAGGCGTTCTCGACAACGTCGTCGCGCCGGCGGACGTCCTCGACTGGGCGCGCCTGAACACGACCTTCGAGGCGATGGCGGCGATGACCTCGACGCCCGTCGACCTGACCGGCAGCGGCGAGCCCGAGCGCCTGAATGCCGGCGTGGTCTCGCCGCCGTTCTTCGACATCCTGCGCGTCCGTGCGGCGCTCGGACGCACGTTCACGCGCGACGAGGCAATCGTCGGCAAGCCGCGCGGCGTGCTGCTGACGCACAGGCTGTGGGTGTCGCGCTTCGGATCCGATCCGTCGGTCGTCGGACGCGCGCTCACCCTGAACGGCGGACCGTTCGAGGTCGCGGGCGTCCTGCCGGCGTCGTTCGAATTCTCCGACGAGTCGATCGATCTCTGGGCGCCGCTCCAGCTCGAAGGCTCGGCGCAGCCGCTCAGCCGCGCCAGCCATCAGTTCTTCGTGTACGCGCGCACCAAGCCGGGCGTGACGCTGCAGCAGGCGCGTCTGGACATGGAACGCGTCGGCACGCTGCTGCAGCAGCAGTATCCCGACACGAACCGGACGCACGGCGCGTGGGTCATCCCGCTCGAGGAGCGGCTCAGGGGTCCCGTCCGCAGCTCGCTGCTGCTCCTCCTTGGCGCGGTCGCCTTCGTGCTGCTCATCGCCTGCGTCAACGTCGCCAACATCCTGCTCGCGCGCGCCGCCGGGCGGCGGCGCGAGATGGCGGTTCGGGCCGCGGTCGGCGCCGGCCGCGCGCGCCTGGCGGGACAGATGCTCACCGAGAGCCTGGTGCTCGCGGCGGTGGGAGGCGCCTGCGGCCTGATCGTCGCGAACTGGTCGATCCAGGCGCTGAAGACGCTCGTGCCCGACGGGATCCCGCTCGTCGGGCTCGCGCACCTGCGGCTGGAGCCGCGCGTCCTCGCCTTCACGGCCGCGGTGTCGCTCGTCACCGGCATCCTCTTCGGCGTGCTCCCGGCGTGGCAGCTCGCGCGCCAGGATCCCAACGGCGCGCTCAAGGACGGCGGCCGCGGTCCAGGCGGCGTCCGCCGCCGGCTGCGCGTCGCGCTCGTCGTCTCGGAGATCGCGTTGGCGTCGCTGCTGCTCGTCGCGGCGGGCCTCACGCTCCGCAGCTTCCTGAAGGTCCTCAGCCAGCCCGCGGGATTCCGGACGTCGGGAACCGCCACCGTCACGATCGCGCTGCCGGGTGCGCGGTACCGCAGCAGAGAGGCGTACTTCACGACCTTCGAGACGCTCCGCGAGCGCTTCGGCGCCGCCCCCGGCGCGCGGGGCGCGAGCGCGACGTCGCACCTGCCGCTCAGCGGACGCGACGGGCGGCGCGGCATCAACATCGAGGGGTTCGTGCCCTCGTCCGACGCACCCACGCGCGCCCATCCCCGGGTGATCATGCCGGGGTACTTCGACGCGATGGGCATCACGCTCGTCGCCGGCCGGGCCTTCACCGCCGCCGACCGCGAGGGCTCGGCGCCCGTCGCGATCGTCAACGAGACGATGGCGCGCCGCTACTGGCCGGACTCGTCGCCCATCGGCCGCCGCGTCCGGTTCAACGGCGACGGGGCCGTCTGGATGGAGGTGGTCGGCGTCATCGGCGACGTCAAGCACTGGGGGCTCGAGGCGCCGGTCAATCCCGAGCTGTACCAGCCGCTGGGCCAGCCGCTGGCGTCCGCGTCGCTGATGACCTTCGTCGTGCCGGCGTCGGGCGATCCGGCGTCGCTCGCGTCGGCGCTGCGCGAGGCCGTGCACGCGGTCGATCCCAACCTCCCCGTCTCCACGATCCGGACGATGGACGAGATCGCGGCGGTCTCGGTCGCGACGAGGCGGGCCGGCATGCAGCTCGTCGGCGCGTTCGGTCTCCTCGCGCTCGTCCTCGCCGCGGCCGGCATCCACGGCGTCATGTCGCATCTCGTCGCGCTGCGCACGGGCGAGATCGGCGTGCGGATGACGCTCGGCGCCGCGCCGCACTCGGTGCTGTCGCTCTTCCTGCGGGAAGGCGCCGTCCAGGCGATGATCGGCCTCGCGCTCGGTCTCACCGGCGGCGTGCTGCTGATGCGGACGTTTCGATCGATCCTCTACGGCGTCGAGCCGGCCGACCCGCTGACGCTCGTTGCCGTGGGCACGGTCCTGCTCGCGACCGCGCTCGCCGCCTGCGCGCTGCCCGCGCGCCGCGCCATGCGCGTCGATCCCGTGACGGCGCTCCGAAGCTAGCGGCTGCCAGCTGTCGGCTGCCGGCTATCAGCTTCCGGCTGCCGGCTATCGGCTATCGGCTATCGGCTATCGGCCGTCGGACCTCGGACGTTTGACTCTACAGGTATAAACGTGTAGAGATATACCTCCATGAGCGCCGCGTTGCCGCCGCACTGGTTTCAGATCCTCCTGTCGCTCGCCGGCGACGACCGCCACGGCCTGGCGATCATGAACGACGTGCTCGAGCGCACCGGCGGACAGATGAAGCTGTGGCCGGGGATGCTCTACCGCAACCTCTCGAAGCTGGCGGCCGAAGGCCTGCTGGTCGAAGTGGACGCGCCGCGGGGCGCGGAGACCGGCGGCGGGCGGCCGCGCTTCTACCGCATCACGGCGGCTGGACGCCGCGCGTGCGGCGCCGAGGCCGCCCGGCTGGCGTCGTTCGTCGAGACCGCCCGCCGCAAGAAGCTGCTGAAGGCCTGAAGATGCGCGGCTCCTCGTGGTGGATCGCGGCACTCCTGCATCTCTATCCGCGCGACTACCGCGAGCGGCACGGCCACGAGCTCGCCGCCGCCATGGCCGCCTGCGTCGAGCGCGAGCGCCGCTCCGGCGCGTGGCGCCCGTTGACGGCGTGGCGCCTCACCGCCGACTCACTGGCGGCCGCCGCGCTGCTGCGCCGCGATCGCCGCCCACCTGCAGGAGATCAGCCGATGCCCTCCCTCCTCTACGACGTCCGTCACGCGCTTCGCGTGCTGCGGCGTGCGCCGCTCTTCAGCACGCTGGTCGCCGGCACGCTGGCGCTCGCGATCGGCGCCAACACCGCGATCTTCAGCGTCTTCGACGCCGTGCTGCTGCGATCGCTGCCGTATCGATCGCCGGATCGGCTGGTCCTGCTGTACGAAAGCGTCGGCGCGACCGCCGAGCCGTTCGGCTTCTCGGCGCCGGACATCGTGGCGTTCGGCGAGCGGACGCGCAGCTACGACGGCCTCGCGGCGTTCAAGTCGGTCGAGCTCGAGCTGTCGGGCGTCGAGCGCCCGGAGCGGATCGCCGGCGCGAAGATCTCGGCGTCGCTCCTGGACGTGCTCGGCGTCGCGCCGGCCGCCGGACGCGGCTTCACCGCCGCCGAAGACACCGGACGGCAGCCCGTCGCGATCCTGTCGGATCGGCTGTGGCGGCGCGCCTTCGACGCCGACCCGGGCGTCCTCGGCCGGGCGCTGTCGCTCGATCGGCGGACGTACACGATCGTCGGCGTGATGCCGGCCGCGTTCGTGTTTCCCCACCGCGGTCCGCACCTGAACGACGTCCCCGCCGACGTCTACGTGCCGATGTCGTTCAGCGGCCTCGAGCTCGGCGCCTTCGGCAGCATGTACAACAACTCGCTGCTCGGACGCCTGAAGCCGGGCGTGACGCCGCAGCAGGCGACGGCCGAAGCCGCGGCGATCGCCGGGCAGATCGTGCGCGAGGTCTATCCGGCGCAGTTGCGGGAGATGGGCTTCGCCGTCACCGCGACGGCGACCCCGATGCGCGACGAGGTCGTGGGGGCGGTGAGCCGCCCGCTCGTCGTGCTCCTCGCGGCCGTCGGCGTCGTGCTGCTGATCGCGTGCGCCGACGTCGCGTGCCTGATGCTGATGCGCGCCGCCGGACGCGCGCGCGAGATCGCGATCCGGACCGCGCTCGGCGCCGGGCGGGCGCACGTCGTACGGCTCGTGTTCGTGGAAGCCGGCCTGCTCGCCGGAGCCGGCGCCGCCGGCGGGCTGGCGCTCGCGTGGGCGGTTCGTGCCGCCATGCTCACCTGGATCGGCGCACGGCTGCCGCGCGCGAACGAAATCACCCTCGACGGACGCGTCCTCGCGTTCACGGCGCTCGCCGCGGCCGCGGCCACGCTCGTGTGCGGCGTGTTCCCGGCGCTCGAGTCGGCGCGGCGCGACTCCGGCGGCGCGCTCAAGGAGACGAGCCGGCACGCCAGCGACGGCGTGCGCCAGCGGCGCACGCTGTCGGCGCTGGTGACGCTGCAGTTCGCGTGCGCCATCGTGCTCCTCTCGGGAGGCCTGCTGCTGATCCGCAGCTTCGCCAACGTCATGTCGGTCGATCCCGGATTCCAGGGCGATCGCGTCGTCACCGTCGCGACGAGCCTTCCCGCGAGCGGCTATGCCGACGGTCCGGCCGTCCGCCGCTTCTATCGGGCACTGCTCGAGCGCGTCGGCTCGCTGCCCGGGGTCTCGGCGGCCGGCGCGGCGACGGATCTCCCACTCACCGTCCGCGAGCGGCGCCGGTTCACCATCGAGACTCCGTCTGCCGCCGCGGCGCGGCTGCCGCCAACCATCGCCCACGACTGGGTGATGGGTCGCTACTTCGACACGCTCGGCGTCCGCCTCCTCCGCGGACGCGCGCTCGGACCGTCCGATACGCAGACCTCCGAACCCGTCGTCGTGGTCAACGAAACGATGGCCGACCGCTACTGGCCAGGCGAGGATCCCGTCGGCCGGCGGATCGCCTGGGGCGGCGCCAGCACGCACGGCCCGTGGATGCGCGTCGTCGGCGTCGTCGGGGACGTGAAGCAGTCGGGGCTCGCCGCGCGCACGGAGCCGCAGACGTGGCAGCCCTGGGAGCAGGTGCCGGACGCGCTGCTGGGCAACAGCGTCATCAGCCTCTTCCGCGGCATCCGCGTGATGGCCCGGACGAACGTCGATCCGCTGTCGATCGTCCCGGCGATTCGGGAGGAAGTGCGGCGGCTCGATCCGGCGCTGCCGGTGACCGGAGTACAGACGCTCGACGATCTCGTCGGCGCGTCGGCCGAACCGCAGCGCCTGAACGCGGCGCTGGTCGGCGGCTTCGCGGGAGCGGCGCTGCTGCTCGCAGCCCTCGGCATCGGCGGCGTCCTTGCCATCTCGGTGTCGCGGCGGGCGCCGGAGATCGGCATCCGGCTGGCGCTCGGCGCGAACCCGCGCGACGTCGTCCGGATGGTGATCCGCCAGGGCATGGCGCTCGTCCTGGGCGGCCTCGTCATCGGGCTGCCGGCGGCGTTCGCGGCCACCCGTCTCCTGCGGACGCTCCTGTTCGGCGTCACGCCGTTCGATCCCGTGTCGTTCGCCGCGGCAACGGCGATCCTCTGCGGCGTGGCGCTGGCGGCGTGCGCGGTTCCGGCGATGCGCGCGATGCGCGTCGATCCCGCACGCGCGCTGCGTATCTGAGCGACCGGAATTGTCCTGAGGAATCCGGGGCGGAATCGACTAATATGGCTGTCCCATGGGCGGCACTCCCCGTCCCGGAACGATCAGCTGGGCCGACCTGACGGTCGAGGACGCCGACGGTCTCCGCGATTTCTACCAGTCGGTCGCCGGCTGGACGCCCGAGCCCGTCTCGATGGGCGAATACTCCGACTACACGATGAACGACGCCGATGGCACCGCCACGGCGGGCATCTGCTTCGCGCGCGGCGGCAACGCCGAACTTCCGCCGCAGTGGCTCATCTACATCACGGTCGAGGATCTCGACTACAGCGTGTCCGAGTGCGAGCGGCTGGGCGGCGCGATCCTGACCCCGCCGCGCAGCTATGGCGGCGGACGCTACTGCGTGATCCAGGATCCCGCCGGCGCGGTCTGCGCCCTCTACCAGCCGCCCGACGCGGCCTGAGCTCTATCTCCAGGCGCACCGTCGAATCCGGTGTCTCAACGGGGGTACCACAGATCAATCCTCCCCGGAGCGTCGGGATTCCGCGCGAGTTCCGCCGGGACCGGGCGATACACCTTGCCGATGAACGGCCTCGTCCGTGTCGCGATGAAGCTTTCAATCTTTGACTGAGTCAGGACGAAAATTCCGAGCCAGCTCAGAGAATTTCGCGTCGCCGATGACCACACGCAGGCCCACGCCGTGTCTCTCGACCGCCCAGATC
>Ga0075362_10000196_pt1 | contig 16757 bp, 16 predicted proteins | sample EndMetdeltDD1762_FD_71397 | JGI IMG/M metagenome (GOLD analysis project Ga0075362, IMG submission 71397) | Populus endosphere microbial communities from Tennessee, USA - Endosphere MetaG P. deltoides DD176-2 | ecosystem: Host-associated > Plants > Roots > Endosphere | place: USA: Tennessee...
CGTATGCCATTTCGGATATTGGCTCGGTATCATCCGCCACTGGCAACCACTCTTCAACACGTACAGCAGTCCGCAGAATACTTCGTATAAATCAACCGTGCGCGGTTTCGTGCGCTTGCTGACCCCCTCCAGTTCTGCTCTTATGTGTTCAAACTACTCTCGACTGATATCACTCGGGTACACTCGTCTTATCCTTTACGTCATGCCCATCCCCATCTCTTTAAATAAGTATTCCCTTTCCAGTTTACTTCAAGATCGTAAACAAGTTCTAAGAGGTGCTTGATCTCGCACACCGTCATGCCCTGGCGTACATCGCTATGATTTTGGTGTCGAATCCACCAAAGCGCTTTTGATCTTTAGCAATGAGCTGCGGTTCAAACTCTCCAGCCCGATCTCGCGGAACTTCGATCAAAAGCTTGCCTTGCTCACTCAGGAGTGTCTTTTAGCTGCTGCTACCGTTGCGATAGTTTTGGTGCTGCTGGCCTTCTTCCAGTTTAGGCGCCTCTCCTTTAGCGTACCCACTTAATGGGTTATAATATCCGTTCGTAGACACGTTTGGTGAGTTGCTCAACCAGCCCGCTTCTTCAGACCGCTCGTATTGTTTTATCAGTTCATCCAATAACCTAGGTTGTTGTTGGCTACTCCAACCTCTTACCATGATTTCTCTTTTTTGCTAAACTTTCAATGCACTACCCAAGCCCCTATTTGCTGCAAAATACCAACGGCCAGATTCTTAACACACAGGCCATTGCGACTAGGCGCGGGCCCCGAGCACTCTTGGCTGAAGGAGTCAGACCGTGCTGATAGAGTTGGTGTTGTTAGAATAACTCCCTGTTTCAATCAATAGACTCTGTTGCCATGGCGAGCCAGCAACTCAACGCTCAAATGTTCGCGATTCTTCCTCCATTGTTCACCCTCCTCGTAGTGCACGCCATTCGGGTGTTTTTTAAAAGCGGATGTTGTAGCAGACAAAAAATCGCCAGGCTAAACTTGAGTCTACGCCTACCGCTCGCTTCTCACGTAGTCTTCAACATAGTGCAGCGAAAGTCTCAGCTTAAGCGCGTTTTTTGCGAAGACATATTTGTATGATTTGTAAAATTTCTTCTGAATTGAAATTGAAGCTTAAGATTAAATTAATTTGACTTATAGAAAAAATGATAATTATATTCTCTATATTGAGAAAACCTCCAATCTTGGTCTTGGTTTTGAGCTCTTTTCCGGTAAACCCGCGATTACGCTAACCTTCGCTGTACCATTCAACTAATGGGTTCTTTAGCTACCCCTACCAACTTTAAGGAGAGCGATGAAGAAAATCCTACAATTGATCTTGCTGCTTCTAGTTGTAAGTTCTAATCCACTTCCCCAAATTTACGGTAGACCTCTGCAACGGTTGAGCAAGATCCGGTCGAGTAGGCTCTCCTTGAGCAAGGTTAATGGATACTTGAGTACGGCTCAAAAAGCAGTTGAGATTGCAGGTACCGCAAACGCCTTAAGAAAGGATATAATAGCCAGCAAAAACGAGCCCCCGAACGGCAGTGAAACAACTACAGCTGTAAATAACAAAGATAAGAGCGATAACGGCATTCAGAAAGGAGGCACATTGTCTACAACCATCGGCGGCATCCCTATAACCGCCAACGGCAGTGAAACAACTGCAACCGTAGATAGCAAAGATAAGAACGGTAACGGCATTCAGAAAGGAGGCACACTCTCTACAACCATCAACGGCATCCCTATAACCGCCAACGGCGGGGTAAACATCGACACCTCAGGCATCCCCTCTGCAAATTCCGGCGGCACCGTAACCGTCGGCGGCCATACATTCAGTACTAGCGCAAAAACATACGATATCAAGGATCCCTTTAAAGCAAAAGTGTTAGGCTACGTCCCTCTCAACAACCTACAAATCGACGTTGATGGCTTCAAGCTGTATGATCCCCCAAATAACGGCTGGCTCGTAGCTAATAGCCCCTCTACCATTGCAGTGGACAGCACAGATCGGGCGGATATCGACGCTGAAATCATTGGTCCCAGTTCAATCTCAAAGACCGGCACTGGAACATTGATTTTGTCACACGACAACAGCTACGCAGGAGGCACCGTTCTCAAGGAAGGAATCCTTGTTGCCAATACAAGCAACGCTCTCTCGAGCGGCCCAGTGACTCTACAAGGTGGCGAACTGTGCCTCGGTAATACCCGCATACTACACGTTGGAAATTACACCCAGAATAAAGGTGCTACCCTGGCTTTACGGGCTGACAGTCCAACAAATCACGATCAATTGGTGGTGAACGGAAACGCAAAGTTAGGAGGAACACTGCTGCTGCTTCTCGAAGGAGAGGGTAACCCTTCAAATTTTGGCAAACTCGGTAAACGGATGACACTGATCACTACTCAGGGCTTGAACGAAAGCCGATTTGACAGCATCCAACTGGCTCGCACGAGCCTAGAAAGACTGTTTGTCAATTACGACGCCAACAACGTTTATGTCACCTCGCAATTCTCTCCAATCTATCCGTACGCGATCAGTCGCAATGCACAGGCATTGGCCCGCAATCTTGACTTGTTCTCTAACACTGGTCGGAATCAGAACTTGTTCGATAGCTTGGCGGATCTAGGTCTGCAACAGGTACCAGTCGCTCTCGAAAAGCTGGTGCCTAACCAAGTATTCGCTCTGAGTTCTATCGGGCTCTCAGTGAGCCGTTCCCAGATGCGTAATCTTCAGGGACGGCTCGATGACCTGAACTCGGGATACGCCAGCTATGGACAGCACAACGCTAACATACCCACGCAACACGATCTTCCTTTAGCTGGAGTCTCGACCCAGACAAACTTCCTGATGAACAAAGATCAAGAACTCTGGAGCTTCTACATATTCGGCAACGGCAGCTTTGGCCGTCGAAACAATGAAAATGAAGTGATCGGCTATGACTACGGGCAAGGTGGTACCTTTATCGGCGCCGACTACCACCTCAATGACAAGGTCTACGTTGGGGGCGCTGTCAGCTACACCTATACTGACGCAAGCTTCCACGGTGATCGAGGCTCACTGAGCACCAACAGTTACTTCGGCCATTTGTACGCAGCGTACGCACAACCGAAAGGATTCAACCTGATCTCTAGCTTGAGCTTCGGTGACCATGAATTCGATCTTAGACGCCGGGCATTAACCGATACAGCTCACAGTCAACCTCAGAGCAGGGAAGTCGACTTCCAAACTCAAGTCAGCTACAATATTCTATTGGAGCCGAACTTTACAGTTTCACCTTACGCCGGACTGGCCTACAGTGCCTTCTGGATGGAAGGTTTCCAGGAGTACAACTCACGGGCAAGTCTCAAAATCAGCGGTGACCAAACGAACTCGCTACGAAGTTCCGTGGGGTTGAAGGCCAAATACGAAAAGCCCTTCACTAAGGGTATCCGAAAAGCCAGCCTAGAAGCAGACCTGGCCTGGGAACATGAATATTTCGACACCCAGGCCCGGGGTATCAACGCTGGATGGGTTGGTAGTGGAGCACCTTCATTCCGGGTCCAAGGGGGTCGAATCAGTCCAGACACACTGATCAGCGGCGTCAATCTACGACTTTCGATAACCAACTTGCTCTCAGTCGTCACCGGATACAATATTGCAGTCAACCAAGACTACGTTTCACACGGTTTCAGTGTTGGGCTCAACCTTGCGTTCTAAACGATAACTTTCGATCGAAGATCGCCAGGAAGAATCAGTTTGATATAGCTATGCGAAGGGTCGACGTTACATTGACGCTCCAATCGATTCATGCGCAAGCACCTGTCAATAGACTCAAGGGTGTTCGGATGATTTACGAGCACGGTGATAGCGGCGATTAAAGAAGGCAGATCTGCGCGGGAAGCACGTTTTTCAGTGGGTGCGTCTTTGGCGATACGGTGAAGCATCGATAGCGCCGAATAGGAAGCTCCATCCTCTGACCGCTGAGTAGGAACAGTAAGGCCACGTCTGCTCGCAAAGAATTTTGGAGCTTCCACGTGATCATTTATTTTGCCGTCACATTCGTAACAGTTCGCTTTGTGATTTGATTTCCGCGTGTCTTTGGCCCCCGAACTGGTACCTCGTTAAGATTGAAAGTCTGTTCATCAACCCGAGCGCCTTTCACACGGCGATACTTCAGACGAATCTCCTTCACGGGTCGATCGGTGAGGTAGTTAATTTTCGCACCGTCTTGTGTACAGTTATAATCGCGATTCATAATAGCTCCGCCAAAGACAAATCGTTTTACGAATACCGCTTTTGTGGTGCTATACACAACGGTAAACACCTGATCCCGGTTGAAGATCCTAAAATAGAGCAGGTTCTTATCGACAAAAAGTTTGTCGGGTGGTGGAACCATCTGGTAACGGCCAGAGTCCCAAACAAGGATTAGCCGGTCGAGCGGTGAACAACGGAAAGCAGCCTCTCCTTTGACCTCGTGCCCGATGAGCCCTTTTTGATAATCGTAGACAATCGCTAGTTCATTTGCGGTCAATTCCCGCACATCAATCTCTTCAGCGGCAGCCACTTGAGTGCGGCGCTTGTACTGTTTGCCATATTTCTCGATCAGGCTCTGGAGATATTGAATAGCGTACTCGGTCAAGTTGCGGAGATGTTTTTCAACCTCCTTGAGCTCCTTAACAATCCTGAGTTTGTCTTCCTCATTCTTTTGAAGATCAAACTGGGAGATTCGCTTGATTTGCAGGCCGAGGAGCATTTCGACATCCTCGAGATTAACTTCTCGAGTGAGCTGTTGTTGAAACGGTTGCAATCCCTTCAGGACTGCCTCTTGGACTGCTTCGTAGCTCTTACATTCTTCAATCCGTTTGTAGATCCGGTTTTTAATAAAAAGTTGAACTAATGTCTTCCGATGAAGATCATCGTTAAGTTCCGTTCGTCGCAGTTCAAGTTCCCTTTGAAGGAGCGAGGCTAACTGCTCTGTATTAAATCGTATAATCTGGTCAACATCCATCTGCATCGGTTGATCCCCTTTGATCACGACGATGCTAGAATGAATAGTCACTTCGCACTGCGTAAAGTGATAGATAGCGGCGATCGTCTTATTAGGATCTTCTCCGGGCGAAAGTGTGATCACGATTTCGACCTGAGCCGCTGTGAAGTCAGCAATGGACCGGATCTTAATCTTTCTCTTGCGTGCGGCTTCTTCGATCGATGCGATGATCGATTCTGTAATGGTACTATATGGAATCTCACGGATGACCAACTTGTTGTTCTCGCGTTTCTCGATTTTGGCGCGGAGCTTAAGCTTGCCGTTCCCGTTGTTGTATTCGCTGGCATCCATCAAACCGCCTTGCGGGAAATCTGGAAGTAGTTTGAACCGCTTCTCCTGGAGGATTGCGATTTGAGCTTTTAGCATCTCCACGAAATTGTGAGGTAAGATGTGCGTTGCCAACCCAACAGCAATCCCTTCGGAACCCAGCATGAGCAGTAACGGAAGCTTGCTCGGAAGCAGAACCGGTTCACGGTTTCGTCCATCGTAACTTGGGATGTAAGTCGTTAGTTTCGGGTTAAAGAGCTCGTTTCTTGCCAGCTCCGTCAGTCTGCATTCGATGTATCGTGAGGCCGCCGCCGGATCTCCGGTGAAAACGTTCCCGAAGTTTCCTTGGCCCTCAATGAGATAGCTCTTGTTAGTAAGGTTAACGAGGGCTTCTTCGATTGATACGTTACCGTGCGGGTGGTACTGCATCGCATGCCCGACGATGTTGGCTACTTTGTTGAATCGGCCGTCATCTTTTTCGAATAAAGCATGGAGAATCCGGCGTTGAACTGGTTTCAATCCATCTTCGAGCTGCGGGATAGCTCGATCCCGGATAACGTACGACGCATATTGGAGGAAGTTGTCGTTGATGAGATTCTTCAACGGATCTTCAGGCAAATGCAGAGCAACAGAATCAGTTGGCATAGAAAAACAGAGGGGCAAATAAAAAGAGCTTTATTTCGCGAACAGGATGCTAGCTGACGAGTGGTTCTTCGATCACGAGATGGTCCATAATATATGCTCGACGTTGGGGTGTATTTTTGCCCATATAAAATTGCAAGAGCGGCTGGATTGCATGGGCATCTTCAACGGTAACCCGGGTCAATCGCATATTATGTCCGATAAACGCTTTGAACTCCGACGGTGAAATTTCGCCGAGCCCTTTGAACCGGGTCACTTCATGATTCCGAAGTTTTTTCACCGCTTCGTCACGTTCAGCTTCGGAATAGCAATAGATTGTGGCCTTCTTGTCCCGGACTCTGAAGAGAGGGGTCTCCAGAATGTAAACAAACCCGTAGGTGATGATATCCGGAAAGAATCTCAGAAAACAGGTGATCAACAAATTGCGAATATGTAATCCGTCAACGTCTGCATCTGTTGCCAGAATTACTTTTCCGTAGCGCAATCCTCGGATCGTTTCTTCGACGTTTAGGGTGCGCATCAGGTTGAAGATCTCGTCGTTCTTGTAGACGATGGTCCGATTAAGATCCCAGACATTCAGCGGTTTGCCTTTCAATGTGAACACACCCTGGGTGTTTGCATCCCGGCAACTCGTGATCGAGCCGGCTGCGGATTGACCCTCAGTGATAAAGATCGCCGATTCACCACCCGTATTCTTGTCGAGATTCAGGTGAATTTTGCAATCTTTTAACTGCGGTATCCGGAGCGAAATTGCAGCCGTCCGTTCGCGAGCCAGTTTCCGGACATCCTGGAGTTGCTTCCGTAGCCGTTGCGTCTCCTGAACCTTGAGAAGGAGCCGTTCGGAAACTTCCGGATTACGGTGGAGCAGATTGGTTATTGTTTCGCGAACCTTGTTGACCAAGTCACCGCGGATTTCTATATTACCCAGCTTATTCTTGGTCTGAGATTCGAACACCGGATCCTGTAACCGGATAGCGATGGCGCCGACCAGACCTTCTCGCACATCATCTCCGTCGAACTTGGATTTCGAGAAGTCGTTGATCGCTTTCAACATACCTTCGCGAAATGCGCTAAGATGAATACCGCCATCCGAAGTGTATTGACCGTTTACAAATGAATAATGATCTTCGGAAAGCCGGTTGGTATGCGCGAATGCAATCTCCATCATCTTTTCGCGATGATGAACGATTGGATAGATCGTTTCTTCAGTGATCTCTTCTTCAAGAAGATCTTTCAAGCCATTTTCAGAACTGTAAATTATGCTGTTGTAAGTAATCTTGAGCCCGCTGTTCAAGAATGTGTAGAGACGAATGCGCCGGATGATGTGCTCCTCTCGAAACCGGAAATTTTTAAAAATGATTCGATCCGGTTCAAAGACAATTTCGGTGCCGTCAGCCTCTACTTGTTTCCCTTTTTGCTCGGAGATCAGTTTGCCACGCTCAAAGTTGGCTTGGAAAAATTTGCCATCCCGGTGACTTGTCACTGAGAATCGCGATGACAACGCATTCACAGCTTTGGTTCCAACGCCATTCAATCCTACACTAAATTGGAAAACGGCATCGTTATATTTTGCTCCGGTATTAATTCGTGAAACGCAGTCAATCACTTTTCCAAGAGGAATCCCGCGTCCATGGTCCCGAACTCGTACGATGTCACCATCGACTGAGACGGTGATTTGGTTGCCGTAACCCATAATGAATTCATCAGTCGCGTTATCGACGACTTCCTTTAGGAGCACGTAAACTCCGTCATCATAATGGGCACCATCTCCCAACCGTCCAATGTACATCCCTGTGCGTGTCCGGATATGCTCCAAAGAGGAAAGCGTCTTGATTTTACTTTCGTCGTAATCGTGCTTCTTGGGCTGCATAAGTAGAAAGTGTCCAGAATTGCATTGAGCAGGGCCAGTTTCAAGAGCGATGAGAAGCCACCCATCATTAAGATAAATTGTATCGGAATGTCCTGTCACCAATGGTGCGTAGGACGTAATACTAAAACCGAGGCAGCCACTGATCTCATGGATTGTCTACGAAGTTTACGAAGACACACCTGAAGGTTTCAATTGCGTCTGGCGAACCAGTGATCCTTTTCTCATCACGCTGAATACTCCGAATGAAAGCCCATTCACATGAGTCGGTGTAATTAGTGAATTTTTGTACCCGTGACTGGCCCGCTTTTCACTCTTCCGGGATCAATCAACACTAGGCTTTTACTTTTGCGAGCGAATGTACCAATCTCTCGATCTGCTCTTCCGTCTGTGCTGCACTCACAGCAAGCCGAAGCCGGGCCGAGCTTCGCGCAACGGTGGGGAAGCGAATCGCTGGAATAAGAAACCCTTCAGCTAGAAGCTTCTCAGCCAGGTCCAACGCAACTTTTTCATCACCGACCATGAGCGGAATGATCGCACTCGACGGTTCCGATTTTGATGAAAATTGATCCGGCAACTGTCGCAAGATTGAGTGGATATTCGCCCAAAGTTTGTTAATGAGTATTTTGCCTTCGTCACTCCCAAGAATCCGTATAGCCGTCTCAACCGCGGCCGCAATTGCGGGTGGGGGAGCCGTTGAATATATAAAGCTTCGGGCGCGATTTGTCAGCAAATCAATAAGATCCTTGCTACCAGCAATGAAGCCACCCACGACGCCGAGTGCCTTGCTCAAGGTGCCCATCTGCACGTCGACCTCCTGTTCGAGTCCTAGCAGTGCCGTAAGTCCGCGTCCTGAAGATCCGATCACACCGGTGGAGTGTGCTTCATCCAGCAGTAGAAATGCGCCATGCTGACGCTTCAACGCAACGAGCTGGTTCAGGTCGCAACGATCACCATCCATGCTGAATACCGATTCGGTGATCACTAAATGACGGCTAGTCGGATACCTTTCATCGGCCCAGATTAACTGTTCTTCCAATCTCTTCAGATTATTATGAGGAAAAATGCGGATGATCGCTCCGGAAAGTCTTGCACCGTCGATAAGAGATGCGTGCGCAAGCTTGTCCAGGATGACGACGTCTCCCCGGCCAACGAGGCTCCCGATCGTCCCCACTGCTGCAGCATAGCCGCTACCAAATAAGAGGGCTGCTTCGGTCCCCTTAAAGGCAGCTAGCGCCGCTTCGCAGCGTTCGTGTGTTCGCAGGGAACCGGTGATCAGGCGAGATGCGCCTGCACCCACTCCATACGAGTCGATTGCTTCCTTGGCTGCAGTTCGCACTTCCGGGTGTTGTGACAAACCGAGATAATCGTTCGAAGCAAAGTTGACCAGGGTGCAGTCACCATACCGGACTAGTGCTCCATCTACAGCATCGAGTGTTCTGAGCTCGCGAAGGAGAGACTTTGCTCGGAGATCATCCAGAGTTTCACGGTAAAAGGACATCAGAGACGAAATGTTTGTTGATTATCGTCCTGTGCCAAGTGTGCGATCGAGTTCCGGGTCCGGTTTTGCTCCGAGTTTCAAGGCTCGGAAATAATGTCTGCGGGCAAGTTCAATAGCCGGGGGTTGGCGCTCCAGGCAGAGCACAGCCAGGTTGTAGTGAGCTTCAGCATAGGTCTCGTCCAGTTCAATGGCTTTTCGCATTTCATCTTCAGCACCGCTAAGCCAGCCTTTTTTCCGGATTAGGACTCCAAGGTAAAGATGAGCTTTTGCGTCTTTCGGATCTAAATAAACTGCCTGGCTGAGAGCTGCTAGGCCAGCGTCAAGTTCGTCCTTCTGGTATTCGATGATGCCAAGAGTGAGCCAGGCTTGTTGAGCCGTCGGGTCAAGGCCGACTGCCTTTTTCAAATGCTCGGCTGCTTGATCAATTTCTCCGAGGCGAAATTTTACTGAACCAAGATTGATCCATCCAATTGGATGATTTGACGCAAGTTCGGTAACCTTTCGAAACGCTTCCTTAGCTTCCTTGAATTTTGAGTCCTTAAAAAGGAGCACCCCTTGAGCCACCGCCTGTGTCGCTTCATCCGACAGCTTCGGCGACGATGCCTTCTCTGCGTCCTCTGCCCAAGTATTCATCCAGCCAATTGAAATTAGCCCAACCCATAACAACGAAATCAGCCGGCCACGCCACATACGCGTAATTCAGTAACCCGGGACTCAAGACTACCCTTTTCCCAACTCCTGTGCCCTTTCTGAAGCAGCTCGAACAGCAGCCATGACAGCGTGACGTAACCCGCAAGCTTCCAAAATTTCGATTGCGGCCATCGTCGTGCCGCCCGGGCTTGCAACCATCTCTCGCAATTCCGCAGGGTGCCGTCCTGTGTTTTGAATCAATTCGGCAGAGCCAAGCACTGTCTGAACAGCAAGTTCAGCGGCGATTTCTCTGGGCAACCCCATCATCACGCCACCGTCTGCCAGTGCTTCAATGAATGTAAAAACATATGCAGGACCACTGCCACTGAGGCCAGTAACCGCATCCAGAGCGGCTTCACGGACACGATAGACGATTCCCACCGCACCAAAGATCTTATCAGCAATCTCTGCGTCGCTCAGAGCGGTATGATCTCCCAAAGCATAGGCGGTTGCGCCTTTCATGACCAGAGATGGGGTATTGGGCATCGCACGGATTACTCGAGTCCGATGTCCCACTGCCTCCTGCAAAAGCTGTAATGTGACGCCGGCGGCAACCGAAATGAGAAGTTTCCCTTCGAAAAATGGTCGGACATCGTGGAGCAATTGGATCGAATCGACCGGCTTCGTCCCGAGAATAATCACGTCAGCCTGTTGAACCAAGCCTTTCGGAGAGGTGGCAAGTTTCAGCCCGAACTTCTGGACTGCCTCTTGTATCCTCTCCGGGTGACGATTCACCACAATGATCTCTTCGGGGCCACAGGTCCCTGCCTGCAACATCCCTTGCACGAGCGCAGATGCCATTTTTCCAAAGCCAAGAAATCCAAAAATCATCGGGTGAAAGCTTTACTACTCGTTCTAGACATTACAATGCGAGCCGAGAGGAACGGAAGAGCACAACAGCAATCGACTTATATTGCACTCGAACTTCGGAACAGTGAATCATAGATTACCCTAGGGTATTGTCCCCAATAAGTAACACAATGTTGCGATGAAATGTGCCAATGACTGCGTGACCGTAGAATGTGAAGAGAGCATATGTGAATTGATGGATGGGCGATCCAGCGATGATCAGATAGCCCGTTGGCTCATTTTCATCGCGATCTTCTGAACCTGCGGCATTATGCTACTTAGAAGATAGAATAGTAAAAGGATAATCGGAAGTAGCAACCGGAACGACCGATCGTACATGACGTTGATTTTGCTTCGATTTTCCAATGAGTCGTCACATGGAAGCGTAGCTCACCATTGACTATAGGGTTCGAGATCCTTTCACCACGCCAGTGTAATTTGTTGACGAATTCCCTGGGGGTTCTCAACTTCATCCAGCAACCCGATGGCATAATCTTCACCCGAGATTTCACTTTTGCCATTCTCGCCGATAAGGAGCTTAGTCGTCCCGCGCCGATAGATGCCTCTTCTTTCTCCCGGCTTATCCCCAAGAAGAAATAAGACGGCAGGACTGACATAGGTCCAGTCGAGGTCGCTCTTCTTGAGCAACTCGAGCACTTCACCGTGAGCCTTAGCGATCGGCAAAATAGATGCTGGAAATTCAGAAGTATCGAACAGACGTACCCCAGGAGTGACCTCCAAAGAACCGGCCCCACCGACAACGACAAAACGTTTCATATCGGTTTTATTCAAACTGGTGATAATGGTTTCGTACAGCTTGATAAATACGTCACGGCCATCCGATTGGAGTCCAAGGGCACTGATAACGGCATCCTGACCTTCAGCCGCTCGGGCAACGGATTCAGAATCATCGAAATTGCCGGTGACGACATCGGTTGGCTTGACTGTCCATGCTGCACGTGATTCCGGACGAACGAATACCGTGACCTCATGGCCGCGGGTGATAGCTTCTGCGAGAATACGACGCCCAACCGGTCCATTTGAACCCAACAAAAGAATTTTCATGATATTAGGTATTAGTTGTAATTATTTATACGACAACTACTACAGCGTCGACCGAATCGATACATCCGTCAAGTGTGCTTTCTTTGTCGCTTACGGGTATTACGGCGCTGAACCTCTTTCGTTACATCCGCTAACGTCGAACCTGCTAGAGCCTGCTCCAGGGCCTTTTCAGCTCGGTTTAGGTAGCGTCCCAAGCTTGCGTGGATATTGGCACCCACAGAGCATTTCAGGCTCGGGTGCGCATGCAGAGAAAACAGATCGCCCTTTAGGTCAACCGCCGCATAGATGTCCAGCAGACTAATCTTTTCCAGTGGCCGGATCAGCTCTGCACCAGCAATCCCGCGTTGCGTCTTCACAAGCCTTGCCTTGCGCAACTGGCTCATGATTGTCCGAACCACGACAGGGTTGACTCCAATACTGGCAGCCATCCATTCCGAGGTGAGCTGTTCATCACGGAATGAAGCGACGAGTGTCAGAATATGTACTGCCACGGTGAACCGACTGGCAATCATTTTGTGAATCTACGTATCAGAAAAAAAGTGACAATTTCGAATTTTAATTGAACCAGCGCGGAAATTTCATCAATCTTGAAAAAATTTCCACGCTATTAACTCTACGAGCCATTTTGCGAAGCATTTTCTGCGCAGAAGAAAATACACTTTGTGGTCTTTTTCTAGGGTATTCGGCTGCAGAAGATTAGCATGAAAAGCTAGTCTTACGCGGTTGTAAATTGGATCATGGGGGACAAAAAAGTAGCAAAGATCATTTATTGAATCTGTTAAGGTTAAACTGCTTAAGAAAAACAATGTCTCAGTGCCGCCCGCACGGTGTTTTCACTCCTTTTTTGGTTCTTCAGATCTGCTCCTGTCTCGTATGCTCCTCTAAACCTCATGGCGCAGTATCCAGTGTGATGCAAAAAGTGGGCTAGTGTGGTGTCCGATAAATTGGTTTATTTTCCTAAAGAAGAAGAAATTTTTAAAAAAATCTTCGCCGGCGTAACAGTCCAGTGGAGGGGTTTTGGGTCTCGATTATTGTCGACAATGTAGGCACCAATGGCTCTCAAGAGTTGAACGATCAAGCCGAAGGAACCTCGGGAGCCGATACATCACTTGGGTAGGTTTTGCGCTCATTTCATCTGTGCAAATATACTCAACTCGACTTAAAAGCGCATAATATGTTCTGGACAAGGCTTGCTATATTTTTTGACAAAATTGACGGCTTTTCAAGCCTTTACCATTCAGGGAGGGAAGCGATGGAGAAGAGAATAGTAGCATTATTTGATTGACGCTCATTCCATTTGGGCCCCTGGGGATAAGGCAAGCCGAAAAGGATATTTCGAATATGATCTCCGTCGTTGCTGGTTTATTAAAAGAATTGCACACTAATCAGCGAATCGGAATAGGATCGTTCTCATGCCATGTGCAGGATATCGGAAACTATGCGAACGGTCTCGGGAAGTTCATATGCTTCATTCGATCACCGAAGTCTTATTCTGGGATTTAGAAGCCTATATTCCACCGAAAGCAGTTCCTTATCGCGCGGATCAACTGAGTTATCTCAAGGCTAAGGCACATATGCTTCTTATTGAGCCTTGTGTTGATGATTGGTTAAAGGAATCTGAAGATTTCGGATTCAGTGTAGATTCCCAAGAGGCCAGCAATATTCGCGAGTGGAGAAGAGCTCATGGTCGTGCAACGAAATTGCCACTTTCATTGGTAGAAAGGTTCGAAAAGGTCCGAACGATTGCCCGAGATGCTTGGGTTCAGGCTCGGATCGAATCCAAATTTGTCCATTTTAAGCCACATTTCGAAGAGATTGTCGAATTGACTCGAAAGAAGGCTGATCTTTGGGGATATGAGGAGTCGCCCTATGACGCCTTGATAGAGGATTACGAACCAGGAACTAAGGCAAGTCAGTTCATGGTCGTTTTTGAGGAATTGAGAATCGCTCTTGTTGGACTTCTTGGAAAGTTAACGACAGACCCCATATCAGAACAGTACCTTGATGGCCATTACCCTGTAGTGGGACAGCAAACGCTGTCACGCGAAGTAGCTGCCGCGTTCGGTTATGATTTCGGGGCGGGCAGAATCGATACCACGACGCATCCCTTCCAGATCTCTCTTGGGCCTTCGGACACACGAATAACTACTCGTTACAATGAAAAACGTTTTGCAGTATCGCTTTACGGTGCCTTGCACGAGATGGGACCGCTCTACGAGCAAGGCCTGAATAAGGAGTTGTTCGGATTACCTGTCGGTCAGGCAGTTTCCCTAGGGATTCATGAATTGCAGTCCCGGCTCTGGGAGAACCATGTCGGACGTTCCCTTCCCTTCTGGTGCTTTTGGCATGCAGCCGCCAAAACATCTCCCGGATCTCGCCCGCTATTCTCCAAGTGATCTTGCGTGTGGCGTACAGCGAGTTGCTCCTTCTTTTATCCGGATCGAAGCCGATGAAGTCACATATGACCTTCACGTTCTGCTCCGGTTTGGAATTGAGTTGGAGCTCATCGAAGACAAACTAAAAGTCAAAGATCTTCCGGAAGCTTGGAATTCGCGTTTCAAAAAGCTATTCGGACTCACTATGCCGAACGACCGGAACGGAGTCCTTCAAGATATCCATTGGAGTCTTGGATCCATCGGCTACTTTCCGACTTACACTCTCGGGAACCTGAATGCTGCACAATTGATGTTCGCCGCCGAAAAGCAGATACCAGAGCTCACAGAAATGCTTGCCCAAGGTCAGTACCGAACTTTGCTGCAATGGCTACGCGACAACATTCATCAGCACGGTGGACGCTATCTACCTGTTGAACTGATGCGGCGAGCTACAGGTGAATCGACTCAGGCGAAATGCCGAATCGACTACTTACACAAAAAGTATCTCGGGTAGAGGCTCAGGCTTCGAGTTCCAGGTTTCTGGATCTGGCACCGACAAAAACAAGGATGCTGCTTGATGCCACAATGGTTACGTTGACCATAAACTTTAGTGTCTGGAAGAAACAAGCTCTTTGAAGAGCTTGTTTCTTATTCAAATCAAATCGATTGGAAAGATATATTCCTAATTTTGATTTTGACTTCTGAAAGTCTCAATCAATATTGAGACATGAGAATTTTCCATAATTTTCACAATTTTTTAGCTAGAACCGGTACCATCATCGTATTTCTAGATATTTCGAGTTGTTTCTTGCCCAGCCTACCTCAGGTTTCTGTACCCGAAATCAACCTACCCAATCCTCCTGAGATTCCTAAGGTTGATATACCTACCCCCACTATTCCTAGTATTGATACATCTAAAGTAATCGATAAAATACCCAATCCTTTTAAGTAAGGATTGGTATTGGTATCCAAACAAGCGATTATTCGCTAAAGGTCAACATTCGCGACACTTTCAGGTCGTTCATCACAATTAGGAGGCTGCCCAAATTCCAGTTGTGCAAATTGATCAACGACAGATAGCAACGTGCCTGGTAAGCTGAGTTGTGGATTGCCCGATTCGACAAATTGGAGAATCACGCTTGTGTTAGCAGTGCTGGCGGGCGCAGTCTTCACCGCGGACCAGATCAAGTAGAAAAGCGTCAAGGAAGAATAAGTCAAGAATCGTCCGGTAACGTTATTGCAGTCTTGGTCAGCTTTTTCATCCCCGGCCTCGACCAACTTATTTAGAGACAAGTGTGACTGTAGTACTAAGTACGAAAATTCATGTCACGGTCGATGCACTGAGCAACCCCACCGCCTTTACTCTGAGCTCAGGGTCAGTTCATGATCTGCAAGGCGTTAGGGTTCTGTGGGCTCAAATTGCCGCCGATACGTTGATTGCCGACAAAGCCTTTGATATGCATAAGTGAGTCATTGACTGGCTTCAACAAAGCGGCAAAACTGCTGTTATTCTACCTAGACGCAACCGACAAACAGAGCGTTCTTATAACTGGCAACTCTAATAAGCCCGACACTTGATCAAGAATTTCTTCTGCAAGCTTAAGCAATATTGGGCCATTGCAACTCGCTATGATAAAACAGCAAGAAGTTTCCTCGCGGCCATCCATTCGCCTCTGCCGTTATTTGGTTTTGTTGAGGACACACTCTAGTGTGCTAAAGATGATGTTTGAGTGACCTATGGTTCATGTTGGTTCCCGCTCTCTATGCTGATTTCTAACGATTTTTCGTGGGTCACACCGCAGCTCTTGTTCTGGCAGGCGTACGATTCGAAATGCCGAACCGAGGTCTCCTGCTGTGCACACGTTGTGGATGGCTGCCTGGTATTTGTCGATCCGATCGAATTGGCTGATCCTGCTGAAAAAGAGTTGCTCACGCTGGCACGCCCGCTGGCCGTGATCATCACCAATGGAAACCATTAATCGGGCGACTGCGCATTTTCGAGCCCGGTACGAGATCCCAGCCATTGCGCCTCCGGAGGCTGGAGCCGACCTTGGGATTACGCTCGATCAGACAGTGGCCGATGGTACAGAGCTTTTCGATCAGTTTCAGGTCATCACACTGCCGGGTGCGGGACCAGGGGAAATTGCGCTTTATCGGGAAAAATCCGAGACCCTGACTTTAGGGGATATTGTCGTCCACCTGCCAGGGCACGGTTTTTCAGTATTGCCAGATAAATATTGCGAAAATCCCCAACTGGCGCGTCAGTCTTTGAAGAAATTGAAACCATTATCCCTAGGAATTTTAACGTTTGCCCATGGTCTGCCAATAGTATCGGAGGCAGGAACCCGTTTGAACCGACTAATCGACACTAACCTTTAGCTGCGTTTTTAACCTGACCGGTAGCACCCCCTCCATTGCAGAGGCATGGTGATGTGCTATTAGTATAAGGGCATTATGGCACAATTAGATCCCAGGTCCTCAAA
>Ga0075362_10000197_pt1 | contig 16740 bp, 11 predicted proteins | sample EndMetdeltDD1762_FD_71397 | JGI IMG/M metagenome (GOLD analysis project Ga0075362, IMG submission 71397) | Populus endosphere microbial communities from Tennessee, USA - Endosphere MetaG P. deltoides DD176-2 | ecosystem: Host-associated > Plants > Roots > Endosphere | place: USA: Tennessee...
CTGCTGGACTGGCGGGCGATGCGCGCCGCGGCGGCGGCCGCGCTGGCGCAGCTCGGGCACGAGACCATCCGGCCCGACGCGATCGTCGGCGACCTGTCGGTCGCGCAGCAGCAGATCGTCGAGATCGCGCGCGCGCTGGCGATCGGCTGCCGCGTGCTCGTGCTCGACGAACCGACCAGCAGCCTCGGACGCGGCGACGCCGACCGGCTGTTCGCGCTGCTCCGCCGGCTCAAGGCGCAGGGCCACGCCATCGTCTACATCTCGCACTTCATCGAGGAAGTGACGGCGATCACCGATCGCTACGTCGTGCTGCGCGACGGCCGCAACGTCGGCGGCGGCGAGACGGCTGCCGCGACCCCCGCGGCGATCGTCGCGTTGATGGTCGGCGCGCAGCCGTCGGATCTCTTCGCACGCGGCACGCGGCAGCGGGGTGAAGCGCTCCTCGACGTCGACGGAGTCGAGCCCGGCGCGGCGACCTTTTCGCTGCACCGCGGCGAAGTGTTCGGCATCGCCGGCCTCGTCGGCTCGGGACGTACGCGATTCCTCCGCGCGCTCTTCGGCCTCGAGCCGGTCCGGCGCGGACGGATCCGGATTGGCACGTACAGCGGCCGCGGCGGCACGCCCCGCGATCGCTGGCGCGCGGGCATGGGACTCCTCAGCGAGGATCGGAAGAGCGAAGGACTCGCGCTCGGCCTGAGCGTCGCCGACAACCTGACGCTCACACGGCTGGAGCCGCTCGGTCCCGGCGCCCTCGTCATGCCGGGCCGCCAGCGTCACGCCGCCTCGCACTGGATCGCGCAGATCGCCATCAAGTGCGCCGGTCCCGATCAGGCGGCCGGCGAGCTCTCCGGCGGCAACCAGCAGAAGGTGGCGCTCGCGCGCCTGCTCCACCACGACGTGGACGTGCTGGTGCTCGACGAGCCGACGCGTGGCATCGACGTCTCGAGCAAGGCGCAGATCTACCGTCTCATCGAGCGTCTCGCGAGCGGCGGCGACCGTCCCGCCAGGGCCGTATTGATCGTGAGCAGCTACCTCCCGGAGCTGCTCGGACTGTGCGATCGCATCGCGGTGATGCAGCGCGGGCGGCTCCAGCCGCCGCGCGAGGCCGCGGGGCTGACCGAGCACGAGCTGATGCTCGACGCCACGGGCACGGGCCGCGCATGACGGCGCGCTCGATCGTCGATCGCGCGGGCACGCTCATCGGCCTCGTCGTCGTCGCCGTCATCTTCGGGATCGCGGTCGGCAGCCAGTTCTATGCCCCCGGGAACCTCGAGCTCATGGCGCGTCAGGCGGCGATCGTCTGCGTCGCGGCGATCGGGATGACCGTCGTCATCGCCGCCGGCGGCATCGATCTCTCGGTCGGATCGATGATCGCCCTGACCACCGTCGCGATCGCGCTCGCGCTCAAGGCCGGGTTCGGACCGGCTCCCGCGGCGGCGATCGGCATCGGCGTCTCGGCGTTGTGCGGGCTGATCAACGGCGTCCTCATCACGCAGCTGAAGGTGGTCCCCTTCATCGTCACGCTGGGGACGATGCTGATCGTGCGCGGCGCGGCGAAAGGGCTCGCCGACGAACGGCGGATCGAGGCGCCGTTCACGTGGCTGAACGACCTGCTGCGGACCCAGCACGGCGCGGCGCTGCTGCCCGCCGGCATCTGGGGCGTCCTCGGCGCCGCCGTCGCCATCGCGGCGCTGCTGCGCTACACCCGGTTCGGGCGCCACGTCTTCGCCATCGGCTCCAACGAGCGCATGGCGCGGCTGTGCGGCGTCGCGATCACGCGGACCAAGATCGCGGTCTACACGCTGTCGGGGCTGCTCACGGGCGCCGCGGGGCTGCTGCAGTTCTCGAAGCTCTCGGTGGGCGATCCGACCGTGGGCGTCGGCGCCGAGCTCGACGTCATCGCCGCGGTCATCATCGGCGGCGGCAGCCTGACCGGCGGCCGCGGTTCCGTCGCCGGCACGATCATGGGCGCCGCCATCATGACCATCATCCAGATTGGCTGCTCCCAGAAGGGACTGGCGAACTGGGTCCAGCAGATCGTCACGGGCGCGATCATCGTCGCCGCCGTGGCGCTCGACCGGGTACGGTCCGCGAAAGGGCGATGACGCATGCAGATTGCCGGCTACGAGATCCTCGACCTCCGCTTCCCGACGTCGCTGACGAGCGACGGCACCGACGCGGTCCACAAGGATCCGGACTACTCCGCCGCCTACGTGATCCTCCGCACCGACACCGGCGACGAGGGGCACGGCTTCACCTTCACGATCGGCCGCGGCAACGACATCTGCGCGGAGGCCATCCGCGCCTTCATGCCGCTCGTGGTCGGGCAGGACGTGGACGCCGTGTTCGGCGACTCCGCCGCGTTCTGGCGCACGCTCGCGGGCGATTCGCAGCTGCGCTGGCTCGGCCCCGAGAAGGGCGTCATCCACATCTCGATGGCGGCCGTCGTCAACGCCATGTGGGATCTGCAGGCGAGGCTGGCGCGAAAGCCGGTCTGGAAGCTGCTGGCCGACATGTCGCCGCGCCAGATCGTGTCGGCGATCGACTTCCACTACATCACCGACGCGCTCACCCCGGAGGAGGCCCTCGAGCTGCTCGAGCGGCAGCACGCGACCAAGAAGGACCGCGAGGCGGTGCTCCGGCGCGACGGCTATCCCGCCTACACGACGTCGGCCGGGTGGATGGGGTACTCGGACGCGAAGGTGCGCCGCCTCTGCCGGGAAGCGCTCGCCGACGGCTTCACGCACTTCAAGGTGAAGGTCGGCGCCGACCCCGCCGACGATGCGCGCCGCGTCGGTCTGGTGCGCGAGGCAATCGGCCCGGACGCGAAGCTGATGATCGACGCCAATCAGCGGTGGGACGTCGGCGAAGCGATCGCGCGCGTCAAGGCGCTCGCGAAGTACGACCTGATGTGGATCGAGGAGCCGACCAGCCCCGACGACGTCCTGGGCCACGCCGCCATCGCCAGGGGCGTCGCGCCGATCGGCGTCGCCACCGGCGAGCACTGCGCCAATCGCGTGATCTTCAAGCAGCTGCTGCAGGCCAACGCGATTTCGTACTGCCAGATCGACAGCTGCCGTCTCGGCGGAGTCAACGAGAACCTCGCCGTCATCCTGATGGCACAGAAGTTCGGCGTCCCCGTCTGCCCGCACGCGGGCGGCGTGGGGCTGTGTGAGCTCGTGCAGCACCTGTCGATGTGGGACTTCATCTCGGTCTCGGGCCGGATGGACGACCGCGTGGCCGAATTCGTCGATCACCTCCACGAGCACTTCGTCGATCCCGTCGTCATGCGGCGCGGACGCTATCTGGCCCCCTCGGCGCCGGGTTACAGCAGTACTATTAAGAGCGAATCCCGCGAGGCCTACCGGTTTCCGGACGGTCCGGTCTGGACGCGTCTCCGCGGGGACACATCGCGCTGATGGCGGGCACGCTCACTCGACGCAACTTCCTGTCGCTGGACTTCGGCGATCGCCGGGCGGCCGGCGATCACTGGGTGCGCGTCCACCGCGTCGCGATGGCGTGCCGATTCGAAGTGATGCTGTCGTCCGACGACGCGATCGACGTGGAGGCGGCGCGGGCGGCGCTCGACGAGGCGGACGACGTCGAGACGATGCTGACCGTGTTCCGCGACTCGAGCGAAGTGGCGGAGTTGAATCGCCGCGGCGCGTCGGAGCCCGTCGTCGTGTCGGACGGCCTCTTCGCCCTGCTGGCCCGCAGCGCCGAGCTGCACGCCGCGACGGCCGGCGCCTTCGACGTGACGGCGACGCCGCTCAGCCGCTGCTGGGGCTTCCTCAAGCGTGACGGCCGCGTCCCGGCGGACATCGAGATCGATCGCGCGCTGGCGAACGTCGGCATGCAGCACGTGACGCTCGGCGCGGACTCGCGGACGGTGTCGTTCGCGCGGCCCGGCGTCGAGATCAGCTTCGGCGCGATCGGCAAGGGCTACGCGCTCGATCGCATGGCCGGCGTGCTGCGCGTCCACGGCGCCAGGCGGGCGCTGCTCTCGGCCGGACGCAGCAGCGTGCTGGCGATCGGCGGACGCGGACGCGGATGGCCCGTCGACGTCCGCCCGCGCCTGGCGGGCGGCACGGCGGGACGGCTGTGGATCCGCGACGGCGCGGTCGGGACCAGCGGCGCCGGCGAGCAGTTCATCGTCGCCGACGGCCGCCGCTACGGGCACGTGCTCGACCCGCGCACCGGGCGTCCCGCCGACGGCGTGCTCGCCACGAGCGTCGTCACGCGCGACGCGGCGTCGGCCGACGCGCTCTCGACGGCATTCCTGATCGGCGGCGCCGATCTGACGCAGGCCTACTGCGAGGCGCACGCCGATACCCTGGCGATCGTCGTGGACGAGACGTCCACACGGGTGTTCGGCCGTTACGACGGCGCAACGCTGGAGCAGCTCACATGAATCTCACGCCCGAACAGAAGGCCGCCGGCCGGAGGAACTTCCTGAAGGCGATCGCCGGCGTACCCGCCGTGGCCGCGCTCGGCGCGGCGTCGATCGCGAAGGGCCCGATCAAAGGCGGACGCGTCAAGGTCGGCTACATCGGCCTCGGCGGCCAGGGACGCGCGCTGCTGACCCGTACCGACTACTCGTACATCGAGGCGAGGGCGCTCTGCGACATCCGCCCCGACTCGCTCGCCGCGGCGGACCAGATCCTCGAGAAGGCCGGACAGCCGCCGGCGAAGCACTACGTCGAGTTCAAGGACATGCTGGAGCACGAGGACATCGAGGCGATCATCACGGCCCCGCCGCTGTGGATGCACGCCGACATCGTCACCGCGTGCCTGAACGCCGGCAAGCACGTGCTGTGCGAGAAGATGATCGCGAAGACGCGCGACGGCTACCGTGCGATGATCGACGCGGCGCAGAAGAACGGCCGCGTGCTCGAGATCGGCTACCAGCGCAACTACAACCCCGTCTACCGCACGGCCTACGAAGGGATCATGAAGACGGGCGTGCTGGGGGAGATCTACTCCATCCGCCTCTCCTGGGGACGCAACGGCAACTGGCGGCGCAGCCAGACGCCGCCGTCGAAGGACTACGATCCCTCGAAGTGGGGCTACCCGACGTGGGAGCACCTCGTGAACTGGCGGCTGTACTGGCGCTATTCCGAGGGACTCTTCGCGGAGCTGGGCAGCCACCAGGTCAACGCGGCCAACTGGTTCCTCGGCGCCACGCCCGAGCGCGTGCAGGCGATGGGCGGGGTGTACCGATTCAAGGACGGACGCGAGCTGCCCGACCACGTCTACGCGACGTTCGAGTATCCCGGCGGCGTCACCGGCACGTTCTCGTCGATCGAGTCGAACGCGTTCGACGAGCGCTTCGAGATGTTCTTCGGCACCAAGGGCACGCTCATCATGTACAACGAGAACGAGGCGCTGCTGTTCGACGAAGCCACCGGCGGCGCGCGGCCGACGGGTGTCGAGGCGGCGCCGAAGGGGCCGGGGGCGCTGCTCGAGACATCCGAAACGAAACCGCAGCAGTCCGGCGGCGCCGCGCGCGCACAGGCCTCCGCCGCCGGCGCGCAGGCGATCTCGCCGAACACCTACGAGATCGTCGCGTGGGCGAACGCGATCCGCTGCGGGACGCCGCTCCAGTGCGGCGCCGAGCACGCGTCGCATTCGGCGAGCTGGACGATCGCGGCCAACGAGGCGATGAAGACGGGGCAGATGGTGAAGATCCTGTAGCGGCTCGGTGCGAGTGACGAGCCTGTTGTTGTTCGTAGGCTTCGAGTAGAGGACAGATACTCCGTGAGCTATCAACGTGTAGCGTCGCTCAAGAATGCCGACGCGTTCAGGAAATACCTGCAGTCGTGCGGGGCGGCCATCGAGTTCGACGAGACGCTCGATGCACCGGCGTCGTCGCCGCTGGCGAAGCCGTTCGAGCTGGGCGGCGTCAGGACGGGCAACCGGTTCTGCATCCTGCCGATGGAAGGCTGGGACGGCACCCCTGACGGGCGGCCGAGCGATCTCACCCGGCGGCGGTGGCAGCGGTTCGGCTCGAGCGGCGCCAAGCTGATCTGGGGCGGCGAGGCGGTGGCGGTGCAGTTCGACGGCCGCGCGAACCCGAACCAGCTCGTGATCTCCGAGACGACGAAGCCCGATCTCGTCGAGCTGCGCGAGACCCTCGTCGCGTCGCACCGCGAGACCTTCGGCGCGAACGCCGACAGCGACCTCTACATCGGCCTCCAGCTCACCCACTCCGGCCGCTACTCGCAGCCCTCGGTGAAGGGCCGCGCCGAACCCCGCGTCGCCTACGCGCACCCGCTGCTCGATCGCCGCTTTCCTGCCGGGGTGACGATGATGAGCGACGACGACCTGGATCGGCTCGTCGAGCGCTTCGTCGCCGCCGCGAAAGAGGCCTGGGAGGCGGGCTACGCCTTCGTCGACGTCAAGCACTGCCACGGCTATCTCGGACACGAGCTGCTGAGCGCGCGCACGCGCGAGGGCAAGTACGGCGGGCCGATCGAGAACCGGACGCGGTTCGTCCGCGACGTGACCGCCGGTATCCGGGCCGCCGTGCCGGGACTCGGCGTCGCCGTCCGGCTCTCGGCGTTCGACATGATCCCGTTCCGCAAGAGCAAGGAAGGCGTCGGCGTGCCGGAGGAGGCGGACGGCTACACGTCGGCGTTCGGCTATCTCGAGCGCGACGACCGCCTGGACGCGGCGCTCGCCGATGCGAAAGAGCTGCTCGGCATCCTCGAGGGCCTCGGCATCCGCTGGGTGTGCATCACGGCGGGCAGTCCGTACTACAACCCGCACATGCAGCGGCCGGCGCTCTTTCCGCCGAGCGACGGCTACCTCCCGCCCGAGGATCCGCTCGTCGGCGTCGCGCGGCAGATCGCCGGCACCGCGCGCCTCAAGCGGGCGTTCCCGAACGTGGCGATCGTCGGATCCGCCTACAGCTACCTTCAGGAATGGCTGCCGCACGTGGCGCAGCACAACGTCCGCGAGGGCATGACGGATTTCGTCGGCCTCGGCCGCATGGTGCTGTCCTACCCGCAGCTCCCGGCCGACATCCTCGCGGGACGGCCGATGCAGCGCAAACTGATCTGCCGCACCTTCAGCGACTGCACCACCGGCCCGCGCCGCGGACTGGTGTCAGGCTGCTATCCGCTCGATCCCTTCTACGTGGCACACCCCGACGCGGAGAAGCTGAAGGCGCTGAAGGCGACCTGATCGTCGGCGACGGCCGCGCTACATCTGGTGCGGGCGCGTCCGGACGTCGACGATCAGCTCTTCCGGAACGGGCATGCCGATCGGGAACACGCGATAGGCGCGCCCCTCGAGCATCAGGGCATGGAGGAAGTCCTGGAACTTCGGCCTCGGGGGGAACGGGAACTTCCAGCGCGGGCACAGATCGTCGGCGTCGTCCCACGCGACGAGGCCGATGACGCGGCCTTCACCGGCGCGGGCCTGATTGATCAGCTTGGACAGCTCAGCCTTCGAACGCGGCGCGAGAATCGCCTCGACGATATCCTCGGCCGTGACGTCTGGCGCGTGGGCCATTTGTCCTCCTTTGTCGACCATGGCGTACGAGAGGCTGGTGCACACCCCCCGCAAACCGTTTCAGCAAGGGCAAATGACCGGAATGAAACGGCCGGCGCACCAGTCGCACCATTCATCGAGGACGGTGCGGCGTATGGTAGTTTTACGGTTCAAAAGAAGAATCGCATTGAACCGTCACCCCTTTGATGTCCTCTACCTGGAGCGCCTGCGGGCCGGCGATGCGGAAACGGAACGGCATTTCTGCGCCTACTTCAGCGATCTGATCAGGCTGAAGGTCCGGGCGCGCGGCCTGGCGGCCTCGCTCGACGACATCCGCCAGGAGACCTTCGTGCGGGTGCTGCGCACCGTGCGGACGAGAGACGGTCTGCGCGACCCCGGCGCGCTGGGCGCCTTCGTGAACGCCGTCTGCGGCAACGTCATCCTCGAAACCGGACGATCGCGGAAGTTCTCGGGCGCGGAACCGCCAAACGAGAGCGAGAACGTGCCCGACCCGTCCGCGGCCGACGCCGAGGCCCAATACATCACGGAAGAACGGAAGTTCGCCGTGCGGCGCGCGATCGACAGCCTCGAGCCCCGCGATCGCGAGCTGCTGGCCGCCATCTTCCTGGAAGAACAGGAGCGGGACCGTGTCTGCGAACGCATGGGCGTGACCCGCGACTACCTGCGCGTGCTGGTGCATCGCGCGAAACAGGAGTTCAGAACGCAGTACCTCGCACGCTCCGAGCGCTCCGTCCCGGCGGGCGCATCCACCTCAACCGTCCATCACCGCAACGGGTAGCCACATGACTGACGAGCATGCCTTCCCCGATCGCGAGCACGCCGCCGAACGCTACCTGCTCGGCGAGATGAGCGACGACGACCGCGATCGGTACGAGGACCACGTCTTCAGCTGCGCGGAATGCGCCGAAGACGTGCGGACAACGGCTGCCTTCCTGGACGACGTGCGGAGCTACGTCGCCCCGAGGTTTCCCGCGAGGACGAACGCCGCCCCGGCCGTGAGTCGCCCCGTGTCGAGCGGTGCCGCCTGGCACCGGTCGGCGGTGGTGCCGTGGGCGCTCGCCGCATCGCTCCTGCTGTTCACGGGCTACCAATCGCTGGTCCTCGTGCCGGGCCTTCGCGACCAGGTGCCGCCGCGCAATCCCGACGTGGTGGCGCTCAGGCCGGAGAGCCGGGGCGAGCTCTACGTGATCCGCACCGCCGAGGCGGAAAACGGGATCGTGCTCGACCTCGACACGAATGACGTGCAGGAAGGGACCGTCCTGGAGTACAAGATGACGACCGCCGCCGGGCGGGAGGTGATGTCCGGACGCAAGCCGGCGCCTCGCTCGGGAGCGCGTCTGTCCTTGCTGTTGTTCCCGTCGGACCTCCGCGAGCTGACGCGGTACGATGTGTCGGTTCAGGAGGCCGGAACCGGGCGCGTGATCGGCGTGTTCAGATTCGTCCGCCAAAACTAACTTTTTCGGTGCTGCATGCAACAGCAAGAGATCGATCGCAGAAGACGGTTCATCTTCCGGGGCAACGCGGCCGCGTTCGGGGGCCGCATCGTGCATCCGAAGGACGCCGTGCTGGAGTCGCGCGTCGCCAGCTCCCTGACCGTCGCCGGCGGGCGCTCGCGTGCGGAGGGCAAGGACATCCACTTCGAGCAGTGGCTCAGGATCGAGAAGGCCGAAACCTTCGCGGAAGGGCTGTTCGACGACGTCGGGCGGCACCTCGCCCTGACGGACCGCGAGGTCACCGCCGATGCGCTGACGACGACCACGAAGGTGCACGCGGACGTGCAGGGCGTGCGCGCCGGCGTCAAGCCGACGCTGACCGTCAAGCGGCTGCGCGGCGCCCTCACCGGAAGGAGCGCGGCGGCGAGCGGCGAGCCCGCGATCCCCGTCGCCGACGGGAAGATCGAGGGCGTGGAGATCGACGGGCACCGGCTCATCGTCGACGTGTCGCTGACGGTCTTTCAGCAGCACGACACCCGCTCGAAGCTCATGATCGCGGCGGACGACCCGAAATCCGGGGCCGACGTCGCACAGCACCTCCTGCTGCGGTCGCCGATTCACGGCGTGAACGTCCCTCCGCGCGGGCGCCTGCTGCAGTCGAACTCGACGATCTATGCCACCATCGTGAAGTCGATCCGATGGGAAAAAGATCCCTTCCCGGGGGCCACCATCAGCGATCACATCGTGCGCGTGCCGGGGCTCGGCAAGCTCCTCTTCGGCGAGCTCCTCATCACCGATGTCTCACGCCGTCTGACGATGCTGAGGCTCGAGCTCGGCTGTCCGCAAAAGGGCGACATGGCGCTGGCGGAAGTGGAGACCAACGGCGTCTGGGGCTGATCCGCGGACAATGACACGCGTCCTGCTGGCGGCGGCGCTGCTCGCGGCCGCCGCGTGTACGCCCGATCCGGAACGCCGGTTCGCCGGCACGGTCGGCGAGGTCAGGCAGGCGCTCCAGCGCGGTGAGTTCGCGGCGGCGCAGCAGATCGCCGAGCGCGGCCTGGCCGCCGCCCCGGAGGATTCGCCATGGGCCTGGACGTTCCGGCTCTATCGCGCCGAGAGCCTGATCCTGCAGTACCGCACGGCCGAGGCCAAACCCGCGCTCAGCGCCGCGATCCCGCCGGGCCCCGCCTTCGACTCCCAGCGCGCGCGCCAGAAGTATCTGGCCGCCACGGTTCAGAACAGCGAGGGCGAACCGAAGCTCGCGCTGGCCACGCTCGCGGAGGCGGGCAAGATCGCGGCGGGCTCGGACGTCGAGCTCGAGATCGCATGGCTCGAGGGACAGACGTGGCTGCGGCTGGGCCAGTTCGAGACGGCCGAGCAGAAGCTGAACGCGCTCGTGCGCCAGGCCCAGACGCGGGGCGACCGGTTCATCGAGGGCCGCGGCTTGAACGACCTCGGCCTCGGACGGATGCGGCGCGGCCTCTGGGACGAAGCGGTGGCGCGCTTCGAGCGCGTCCTGTCTTTGCCCGGCCTCGAGCAGACCACGGTGTTCGCCGGCGCACGGCTGAACGCCGGCGCGTGCTACGGGCGGCTCGGCGAGTTCGATCGCGGGCTCAAGGTCCTGCAGCAGGCCCTCGACTTCTATCCCTCCCGCGGACGGCGGCTGGACTACGCCAACGCGCTCGGTGAAGTCGGCAACATCTACGTCCAGCGGGGCGAGCCGGAGGCGGCGCTTCCCTACTATCAGAAGGCACTGGGCGTCGCCAGTGAACACCGCCTGCCGACCGACCTCTGGGTGGGGAATCTCGCGGCGGCGCAGATCGAATTGCAACGGTGGGACGACGCCGAGCGATCCAATGACGAGGCGAAGCGCCTGCGGGCCGCCGACCATAACCCGAACATCGTCTACAACAACCTGAATGCCGCACAGATCGCCCGCGGGCGCGGGCGCCTGGACGACGCGACGCGCCTCTTCAAAGCCGTCCTCGATGACGGCTCGAAACGGCTCGACGTTCGCTGGGCGGCGCACGCAGGCCTGGCGGAGGTCGCGCGCGCGGGATCGGACGCACGCAATGCCAAAGCGCATTTCGAGCAGGCGCTGGCCACGATCGAGCAGGCACGCGAGGACGTGCTCAGGACCGAGTTCAGGTTCACGTTCCTGACGCGCCTGATCACCTTCTATCAGTCGTACGTGGACGCGCTCGTCGAACAGGGGCAGATCGAACGCGCGCTGGAGATTGCCGATTCGAGCCGGGGCCGCGTGCTGGCCACGCGCACCAACTGGGCGGCGCCGCCGAGCGCCGCCATGACGGCGGCCGCGGCGCGGCGCGTCGCGGCGCAGTCGCGGGCGGTGATCCTCTCGTACTGGCTCGGGCGCGATCGCTCGTATCTATGGATCGTCCGCGGCGACGGCGTGAACGTGGTGCGGCTGCCAGCCGCAGTGCACATCGCGCGGCTCGTGCGCCAGTACAACGCCATCATCGGCGACCCGCGCGGCGATCCCCTCGCGCCCGGCCGGAACGCCGGCGACGAGTTGTACGACACCCTGATCAAGCCGGCCGCCGCGTGGCTGCCGCACGACGCACGCGTCATTCTCGTGGCGGACGGCGCGCTGCACGCGCTGAACTTCGAGACGCTGCCCGTGCAGGCCTCGACGCGCGACTACTGGATCAAGGACGTCGTGCTGCAGACGGCGCCGGCCCTGTCGCTCCTGTCGGCCCCGCGGAGCGGCACCGCCGCGCCGCGCTCGGTGCTGCTCATCGGCGATCCGGTCTCGCCCTCCCCGGAGTTCCCGCCGCTGAAGTACGCCGGCGCGGAGATCGCCACCGTCGCGAAGCACTTTCCTGCCGAAGCCGTCGTGAGGTTCACGAGCGCGCAGGCCTCTCCGGCGGCGTACAAGAAGGCCACGCCCGGCCGCTTCTCGTTCGTGCACTTCGCCGCTCACGCCGCGACCAACCTCGAAAGCCCGCTCGATTCCGCCGTCATCCTGTCGGGGCCAAGCGACGCGTTCAAGCTCTACGCCCGCGACGTCGCCGACATCCCGTTGGGCGCGGAGCTGGTGACGGTCTCGGCGTGCCGCAGCGCGGGAGAGCGCGTCTACTCCGGCGAGGGACTGGTCGGATTCGCCTGGGCCTTCCTGCACGCCGGCGCCAGCCGCGTCATCGCCGGGCTCTGGGACGTCGACGATCGATCGACCGCGACAGTGATGGACGACCTGTATACCGGCCTGGCGGCCGGCAGCTCGCCGGCGGACGCGCTGCGCGCCGCGAAGCTGGCGCTGCTCGCCAAGGGCGGCAACTTCCAGAAGCCCTACTACTGGGGCCCCTTCCAGATCTTCACCGTCGTGCCGTAAGTCTCGGAGTACCGGCGCGCTCGGAATGAGCGCGTGAGGGGACGAAGGACCGGAGATCGATCCGAGCCCGCCGGAGGGCGGCGAGGCAGCGAGTCGCGTCGGGAGGAGAAGCGTTAGCGCGAAAGCGCAAAGCCCCGTCGCCCACCGGCAGGCTCGGAACAAGATTCAATCTAGCGGCGTTCGGTCCAAGTTTCAAGACCGATTCCTGTATCTCCGTCGAATTTCTGTATCTCGGTCGAATTCCTGTATCTCTTTCGTCGTCCTTCGTGACGTCTAGAACTCGAAGCGCAGGCCGAACTGGAGCTCACGGGGCGTCTTCGCCGTCGTGATGGTACCGAAGTCCGCGTTTGACGAGTTCAGCTGCGGATTGTTGTAGTTGATGCGGTTCAAGGCGTTGAAGGCGTCGAGCCGGAACTCGACCGTCTTCCCCTGCACGATGGTGAACCGCTTTCTCGCCGACAGGTCCCAGCGGTAGAAATGCGGCCCCTGGATTGGGCCGACGCCCGCGTTGCCCCGACGTGTGTTGGGTGCTGGGACGAACGCCGCCGTGTTGAACCACTTCTGCGCGCTGCGGTCGTCGATGTCGATATCTCCTCCGACATAGTCGGCCCGCCGCGTCCCGATGGAGGTGTTGCCGGTCGGCGTCAGGTACTGCCCGGACTGCCAGCGCACCTTGCCGCTGAGCTCCCAGCCGCCGAGCGCCTGCCCGACGACGTCGCGCCTGCCGCGGAAGACTGCGGGCGCGTAGGTGAACGTGTTGATCATCGCGTGCCGCCGATCGAACGAGAGCGGCCCGGTCATGAACGCCTTGTCGAAGGCGTCCTCGGGGTTGTCGCCGATCCCGCTCGCATTGCCGGTGGCCTTCGAGAGCGTGTAGCTCGCCGTGTACCGAATCACGCCCTTCCGGCGGTTGAGGTACAGCTGGAGGCCGTCGTAGTCGGAGAACGCGTCGCTGCGGCGCTGCCGGATCGACGAGTAGCCCTGGTACGGACGCAGGTAGTTCGTCGCCGCCGGCGTCGGCTGCGCGGCATTCGCCGCGAGCACCTCGAACGACGGGTTGTTGATCTCGGGGAACCAGAGCTGGTTGCGTCCGCGGTTGCCGACGTAGGCGACCTCGGCGAAGTGCCCGCCCGGCAGCTCGCGCTGCACGCTGACCGAGAAGTTGGTCTGCCGCGGGATCTTCATGTGCGGGTCGATCGCGTTGACCGTGCCGAGCACCGAGACCGCGGACGGCCGGCCGGCCAGCGGATTCGCGAGGTTGCCGTTCTCCACCGACACCGAGGGGACGAACGGCGGCAGGTTGACCTGCGAGAAGATGACGTTCCCTTCCGGCTTGTCGTAGAAGAGGCCGACGCCGCCGCGGATGACGGTCAGCTCGTTCAGCGTGTAGGCGGCGCTGAACCGCGGCATCCAGAGATGGTACGTGTCGTACAGTCCGCGCGGCGCGCCCGTCGGAATCAGCGCCCTGGCGGCGGGATCGACCGTGACGCGATCGTCGAAGTCGGGATTCACGCCGTCGCCGCCCGTGACCAGGCCGGTGTAGCGGTTCGTGCCGGCGCTGGCGACCGAGCCGTTCGTGTTCAGCACCATCGCGGCCCGCGGATCGTAGAGGGCCGGATCGAAGTTGGTGAGGTTGTTCTGCATCGTGTAGTGCGGGCTCGCCAGCTCGTAGCGCAGGCCCGCCTCGACGCTGAGGTCGTTCTTCACCCGCCACGTGTCGGAGCCATACGCGCCGAACTGCGTGAAGCGGAAGAAGCCCAGTGGATCGTCGCCCCCTTCGGAGTAGGTGCGGAAGTTGCCGAGGAGCGCGTCGGCGAGCGCGTTGCCCGTCGTGTTGGGGTTCCCGCTGGGGTTGAACGTCGCCGCCCCGGTGTGCGCGAGACGCCCGTTCTGGTCCTTCCGGTTGCGGGTCACGATCACGCCGGTCTTGACCGTGTGGCGGTTCTTCAGCCACGACAGCGTGTCGGTGAAGGTGATGTCGGTCGTCGGCGAGAGCAGCGACTGCGACGGCCCGGTCAGCTTGGAGTTCGTGAAGTTGCTGATGTTGACGTCGGGGATCCCCTCGTCGTAGCGGCCGCGGTCGTAGACCTGCGGGAAGACGAAGCCGTAGGTGTCGCGCTTCCACGCGTCGCCGACCGGCGGGACGCGCTGGCCGTTCCAGGACGCGTTCGCCTTGGCGTCGTTGATCAGGTTGCTCCTGAGCACCCACGAGTGTCCGAGCTGGTAGCTGTAGGCCGGACGCTTCCGGTTGGTCGAGATCGTCGGCAGGTCCGCGCCGATGAACGTGCCGCGCGGCTCGTCGAGGTCGTACATGTCGTGCAGGTAGCGCACGTAGATCCGCTGCGTGTCGGTCGCCCGGTAGTCCACGCGCACGATGTCTTCGCGCGACTTGTAGGGGAAGTCGAGCTGATACGTGGCGTTGTTGGCCGTCGGCGTGCCCGCATAGGTGGTCGCGCGATCGATCATCGCGCGGTAGGCGTTGGCGATCGCCCGGCCGTCGGCCGTGATCCGGTTCGCCGGAATCACGTTGCCCGGGAACGGCTGCCCGGTCGTCGGATCGTTGATGACGGCGCGGGCCGAGAAGTCCCCATTCAGCTCCGCCTGCGTCGGCATCGTCCGGCGGAACGGCCCGTCGACGCGGCCCAGGTTCTTGTATTCGGTGCCGCCGAAGAAGAACAGACGATCCCTCTGGATCGGCCCGCCCAGCGAGAAGCCCATGTCCTTGAAATCGAGCTTGCCCTTGATCGGCTTGCCGCTGGCGTCCTTGGGGGCGAACACGTTCGCGGCGTCGAACTTCTGGTTGCGATTGGTCGTGAAGACGCTGCCGCCGTACCGGTTCGTGCCGCTCTTGGTGACGACGTTGATCGCCGCGCCCGAGTTGCGTCCGTACTCGGCCGAGAAGTTCGACGTCTTGACGTTGACCTGGTCGATGAAGTCCAGGCCGACGTTGTTGATCTGGCTCGCGTTCGACCCCGAGTCGAGGTTGAACCCGCCGTCCACCATCAGGCTGTTGGTGTTGCCGCGCGAGCCGTTGATGATCGTGCCGCCCGTGCCGAGGCTCGTCGTCAGCGCCATCTGGTCGTCGTCGATCTGCACGGCGCCGGGAATCAGCGACGCCAGCTCGAGGTAGTTGCGGCCCGAGAGCGCCAGTTCCTTCACCTGCGCCCCGTCGATGACGCGCGCGATCTCGCCCGACGTGCGGTTGACGATCTCGCCGCGGACGGCGGAAACCTGGACCGTCTCCGTCATCGATCCGACCGAGAGATTGAAGTCGGCGCTCAGGCGGCCGTCCGCCGTCAGCTCGAAGCCGGCGCGCTCCGCCTTCTTGAAGCCCTGGAGCTCGGCCGCGACCTTGTAGGTGCCGACGGGCAGGTTGGTCACGACGAACGCGCCGCGATCGTCGGTCACGGCCGTCCGGGCGATGTTGGTGTGGACGTTGGTGACCGTCACGGTGACGCCGGGCAGCACGCCGCCCGAGGTGTCCTTGACGGTTCCGGCAATCTGGCCGGTGTTGGTCTGCGCGGCAACAGCGGCCGCGAGCACGAAGCTACAGAGCGCGCACACGACGGTCCGCGCGGCGACGGCAATGAAACGCATTTCCCCTCCCAGGAAAATGTTCAGCGAACGATCGTCTCTCCCTCGAACTCCACCACGACGACGGTGGCCATCGGATCGAGCATCGGCCTCGGCATCTCGAACGTGGTCCTGCCGTCCGCGGTCCTGAGCTCGAGCGGCGCCTTGTCGGCGAGCCGGTAAGCGCGCAACAGCTTATTCTTCAGGGCCGGAATCTCAAAAGGGGCCCGCGGTTCCGCGAAGAACGTGATGAAGAGCTTGCCCGGCTTGACCGTCGCGCGCCATTCGTTGTTCGCGAGGAACAGCTTCTGGCCGCGGACGTCCCTGGCGTTCTTCGAAGTCCACTCGCCGAACTCTTCGCCGAACGGCGTCCTGCCGGCGCCGTACACCGCGTCGCCGTTCACTTTCAGCCAGCGCCCCACCGTCCGCAACACGTCGGCGCTCGGTTGGGGAATCACGCCTTCGGCCGTCGGGCCGACGTTGAGCAGGTAGTTGCCGCCCTTGCTCACGATGTCCAGCAGCTTGAACGTGATCTGTCCGGCCGACTTCCAGTTGGTGTCGTCCCGGCGGAAGCCCCAGGTGTCGTTGACGGTCGCCGGCGTCTCCCACGCGTCGGTCGAGGCCTCGGGCGGAATCACGTTGTCGCCGGTGGATCGGTAGTCCCCCTCGGTGCCGAGCCGTCCGTCGATGAGCGTCGACGGCTGTGTCGATCGGACGATGTCGGCGAACCGCTGGCCGCGCTCGGCCGTCATGAAGCGCGGCGTGTCGAACCAGATGAGCGCAACGGGCCCGTAGCTGGTGAGGAGCTCCTTCACCTGCGGCTCCGCCTTGCCGCGGAGATAGTCGTCGTACTTCTTCAGCTCGGTT
>Ga0075362_10000198_pt1 | contig 16719 bp, 16 predicted proteins | sample EndMetdeltDD1762_FD_71397 | JGI IMG/M metagenome (GOLD analysis project Ga0075362, IMG submission 71397) | Populus endosphere microbial communities from Tennessee, USA - Endosphere MetaG P. deltoides DD176-2 | ecosystem: Host-associated > Plants > Roots > Endosphere | place: USA: Tennessee...
ATCCCGGCCCTCCCATGCGCTGACTCTAGTCGCGCGCCGTCACTTCGACCTGGAGCGTGTTGCTTCTCGCGTCGAGCGGCGGGTGGCTCGTGGCCCACAGGCGGTAGGTGCCGGGCCGGGCAAACCTGACTCCGCGGTCCACGGGCGGGGCAAAGGCTGTCACCGGGTTGTCGAACTCCACGCCGTCCATCGGCTCCGCGTACCACCGCAGATTCGCGGCGACCTCAGGCTCGCGCTCGGGCGGAATGTCACCGATCCACGGTGTGTCTTTCGGAAGGTCGGCAAAGCGCAGCTTCTGCCACGGCCCGGTCGCCGTGCGCGACGCGCGCAGCCGCAGCCATTCGCCGACGCGCACGTGCGATTGCGCCTGCGCGCTGACCGTGACGGTCACCGAGCTGGTTCTGACGTAGACGTACTCGGGCGTGCCGGGATCGCACGCACCAAGCAACAGCACGAGCAGGGCGAAGACAAGCGACCGCATGACGTGCGCTCGGCGCGGGCCGCGCCGCCGCACATCTTCGCATGGAATCGGGCCGGCTCAGCTGCGGACGTCCTGGATGATCGCCAGGATGTTTCCTTCAGTGTCCTTGAACCACGCCGATTTGGCGCCCCCGCCGGTGGCAATCCCGTTGACGGTCTTCACGCCAGGCAGGTCGTACTCCTCGAACGTCACGCCGCGCGACCGCAGGTCCGCGACTTCGCGCTCGATGTCGCTGACACGCCAGAACGCCTGGCTGGCGCGGTTGGTGCCGGCGTTCGGCGTGGGATAGAGAAAGCAGCCGGTGCCGTTGGCGAAGGCATACGCGACGCCGCCGGCAATCTCTTCAGCCGGATGAAAGCCGAGCTTGCCCTCGTAGAAAGCCCGGGCGCGAGCGACGTCCGTCGCGGGCAGATACGCATACATGGGCGTGTGTTGCAGCATGACACCTCCTGCTCAGTGCCGCTTGAAGAACTGGACAGCACGCTCGTGCTTCTCAGCGGCGGCCCGGGAGGAAAACGTACCGAGGTTCCTGCGGCGGCCGGTTTTCGGGTTTTTCTTGCGCGAGTAGAGCCGGTACTGGCCGGATGCGAGCTTGCGGATCATAGGCGCGCCCGGAATCGTTGCGACGATCGTGCCAGGACGACTGTCGCCCTGGGGAACTCAGCGCATGTAGGGAGTGACGTTGCTGGCGATCGACGCGAGCTCAGCGTCGGTCAGCGGAAGCCGCCGGAAGGCCTCCCAGGCGGTCTTCGGATACGTGGCTGGACTGATCGCCGCGTCCGATCCGAAGACGACGCGCTCGACGCCGATCGCGCGGATACGCGCCGCGATCTGCTGCAGCGTCTCGGCGGACATCTCCGAGCGGACGATCGTCGTCGCGTCGAACCAGACGTTCTTCATCCGTGGATCGCGTTTGGCGATCGCATCCGAGAACACGCCCAGCGCCGCGTCGGTCGCGGCTTCGAAACCACCCGCGCCGGCGAGATGCGCAATCTGCACCGGCACGTCCGGCGCGGCCGGCAGCAGATCGGTCAGGAACACGCGCGCCTGCTCGGCGCCGTACCGGCGGCGCATGTCGATCGACGTGCGCATGTGCACCACGATCGCCATGCCGTAGCGGTTGGCCGTCTCGAACACCTTGCGGACCTGCGCGACGTTCGCGGCGTTGTCCAGGTCGACGTCCGAATTGCCGAAATGGAGCTTGAGCCCCGTGCGCAGCTGCGGATTGCCGTGACAGCGCGTCAGCTCGTCGATCGCATATGCCTTGAGAGGATTGACGCTGCAGAACGCGCGCAACCGGTCCGGGTACTGCGACACCTGCTGCGCGGTCCAGTCGTTCTCCGCCTTGACGTGGCTGTAGTCGTCGTCGACCGCCGCCCGGCTGGCCTTGCTCCAGGTGTAGGCGACCGAGAGCACCAGCGCACGACGAATGCCGGCGGCGTCGAGCAGCGCGATCACGTCGCGCGCGGTGATGCCCGGGGACTTCGGGTCCCCCGTCACCAGCGCGGCGGCCTCCGGACTGAAGAGATGCTGGTGATAGTCGATCGCCGGCGCAGGCGGCGCAGGCGGCGGCTGCGCTGGCGCGGCCATCGCCACGACGGCGACGATGGCCGCGATCCCGAGAGCAACGCCGAGCCGCATGCGCCGCATGATCTCTTCGCCGGCGGTCGGTCTATTTTCCCGGTGCCCGATATGCGACCGACGACGCCTTCTCCAGCGCCGCGACTGTCTCTTCGGGAGTGACGAGAACGGTTGTCTGGATCGAGCTGAAGGCGCCGCCGGCGCCCAGGGCGAGCGCCGTGGCGGCCAGCGAAACATGATCCGGCGCTTCCCAGAGGACATAGCCGTCGTACTCGCCGAAGGCGTACCACAGGCCATGCAGCTTCCCGCCGACCGACTCAATGCCCTTCGCGAACGCGGGACGCCGATTCTCGGGGCTCTTGACCAGCCGCGCCCAGGTCTCCGGGGTGTAACCGAACCGTGTCAGATACATCGGCATGAAACTCTTCTCCTCGTCACCGAACCGTCATTGACGCGATGGCGGACAGTCTACCGCTTCCTCATCATCCCTGCGGCCTGGACGGCGTCTAGCTGTTGTCCCCGTCGAGCAGGCCGCCGATGCCGCCGAGGATCGATCCTTCTTCCCGTCCGCCGCGTCCCAGGCCGGGAGCCGCCGCGATGATCCGGTTGGCCAGGCGGCTGAGCGGCAGCGACTGCAGCCACACGCGGCCCGGCCCGCGCAGCGTGGCGAAGAACAGTCCTTCCCCGCCGAAGAGCGCCGACTTGATCTTCCCGACATACTGGATGTCGTAGCTCACCGACGGCTGGAAGGCGACGATGCAGCCGGTGTCGACGCGGATGGTCTCGCCGGGCTGCAGCGTCCGCTCGTGAATGGTGCCGCCCGCGTGGACGAACGCCCACCCGTCCCCCTGCAGCCGCTGCATGATGAACCCCTCGCCGCCGAACAGCCCCGTGCCGAGCTTGCGCTGGAACGCGATCCCGACCGAGACGCCCTTGGCGGCGGCGAGAAACGAGTCCTTCTGCGCGATCAGCTCCCCGCCGATCTCGGCGAGATGGACCGCGATGATCTTTCCTGGATAGGGCGCGCCGAAGGCGAGCTTCTTCCGCTGTCCGCTCCGGTTGAGAAACACGGTCATGAACAGCGACTCGCCGGTCAGCAGCCGCTTGCCGGCGCCCACGAGCGCTCCGAGGAACCCTCCCTGCTGCGCCGAGCCGTCCCCGAACACCGTTTCCATCTCGATCCCGTCGTCCATGTACATCATGCCGCCGGCCTCGGCGACGGTGGCTTCGTTCGGATCGAGCTCCACTTCGACGAACTGCATGTCGTCGCCGAAGATCTTGTAGTCGATTTCATGCATCGATGGCATCTGCGGTCACGCTCCTGCTCCAATTCTGCCAGCTTTGGCGGACGCATGCGCGGGCCGCTCCAGCGAAGGGTTGCCGCAACGCGCCGCATCCCCTATAGTCCGCCTGCATATGCGGACGCGCGTCGACCTGTTCGTCGTCAGCTTTCTCGTGCTCTTCCTCGAAGTGGCCGCGATCCGCTGGTTCCCGGCCCACGTCCTGTTCCTGACGTTCTTCACCAACACGGTCCTGCTGGCTTGTTTTCTCGGCATGTCGGTCGGCTGCCTTGCCGCGGACCGGCCGCGAAACTATCTCACCGCGACGCCGTTCCTCCTCGCCTTGGCGATGGGGGCGGCGCAGTCGATCGAGTGGGCGCGCACCAACCTGGCGGGCGTCGAGATCGGCAGCGTCGTCTCGGCGCAGCTCGTCTTCTTCGGCGCGGAATATCAGGCGAAGGATCCTTCGAAGTTCATCGTCCCGATCGAGGTCGTCGCCGGCGTGCTGTTCGCCCTGATCGCCCTGGCGATGATCGGGCCGGGGCAGGCGCTCGGGCGCGCCCTCGCGCGCGTGCCGAACCGCCTCGAAGCCTACACCATCAACATCGGCGGCAGCCTCGCGGGCGTGCTGCTCTTCACGGCGTGCTCGTTCTGGCAGACCGGGCCGGTCTGGTGGTTCGGCGTGGCGGGCGCCGTCCTCGCCTGGCTGCTGCTGCCGGCGCGGCCGCTGAAAGGACTCGCGCTGGCGGCGGGGCTGGCCGTCATTCTCGTGCTCGCCGCGGGCGGTGCGCGACCGAGGGGAAGCACCGATCGATTCTGGTCGCCGTACTACCGCGTCGACTACGATGCGCCGCACCGGGTCATCACCGTCAACCTGATCGGCCATCAGCAGATGATCTCCCGGTCGACGCCGGCGCCGGGATACGCGCTCCCCCATCTGCTGAATCGCGATACGGGCGGGCAGCCGTTCGGGCGCGTGCTCATCATCGGCGCGGGATCCGGCAACGACGTGAGCCGGGCGCTCGAGTGGGGCGCGGCGCGCGTGGACGCCGTCGAGATCGACCCGGTGATCCAGCGCCTGGGACGGCTCCACCATCCCGATCAGCCGTACGCCGATCCGCGCGTGGTCGTGCACCTGGACGACGGCCGCAACGTGCTGCACTCGACGGAGGCGCAGTACGACCTGATCATCTACGCGCTGGTCGACTCGCTCGTGCTGCACAGCAGCTACAGCAACATCCGTCTCGAGAGCTATCTCTTCACGACCGAGGCGTTCGCCGACATCCGGCGCCGGCTGAAGCCCGGCGGACTCTTCGTCATGTACAACTACTTCCGCCAGGGCTGGATCGTCTCGCGGCTCGACGGCATGCTGCAATCGACGTTCGGCGCGCAGAATCCGATCGTCCTCAACTTTCCCGCCCGTGACGTCGTCCGGCCCTACGACGTGATGTTCGGCGAGTTCACGATGTTCATCTCCGGCAACACGGGACCGCTGAAAGAGGCGTTCGCGCGCAACGCGAGCTACCAGATGCCCGCCCAGCGTGCGCCGGATCGAACGACGCCGAACGGCTTCATGGGGGCGGCGCAGGCCGGGTACACGCAGTTCCGCCCGACGCGCGTCGAGCCGCCCGGCATACCGCTCGCACCGGCCACCGACAGCTGGCCGTTCCTCTATCTCCGCAAGCCGACGATCCCCGAACTGAGCGTCCGCGGGCTGGGCGTGATGGCGCTGGTGGCCGCGGTCCTGCTCGCGCCGTTCCTGCGCCGATCCCGCGGCGCGGCCCCCGAAACCCGGTCGCCCGCCGGCCTGCTCGTACAGATGGCCTGCCTCGGCGCCGGCTTCATGCTGATCGAGACCAGGGCCGTCGTCCAGATGGCGCTGCTCTTCGGCTCCACATGGCTGATCAACGCCATCGTTTTCTGCGCGGTGCTGGTCATGATTCTCGGAGCCAATCTCTTCGTGCTGGCGGCGAAGCCGCGGTCCCTGACCGCGTTCTACGTCGGACTCCTGCTCTCACTGGCCGCCGGCCTGGTCATTCCGCTCGACACGTTTCTCGGCCTGCCGCGCAGCCTCCAGATCGCGGCGTCGTGCCTGCTGGCCTTCACGCCGATCCTGTTCGCGGGCATGGTGTTCGCGGTGTCGTTCAGCCGGGCGGCCGAGACGAACCGCGCCTTCGGGATGAACGTCGCCGGCGCGATGCTCGGCGGCTTCGCGGAGTACAGCTCGATGCTGCTGGGGTTCCAGTACGTGACCGTGCTGGCGCTGGCGTTCTACTTGTTGTCGTGGGTCGCCGTCGGGTCGCGTGGAGCGGAAGGACACGTCACCGAGACGTTGTCATTGCCGCAGCAATGACGGCGAGGAACCGGCGATGGACGCCTGACGTCCGTCACTTGATACGTGTCGGTATGCGACTGGACAAGTCCCTCGCCAAGCTACCGAGGTCCGGAAACAAGTCTGCCAGGCCGAGCCCAAGGGCATCTACGTCACGGGCCAGTCCGGGCAGCGACTCGGCTGGAATGATCCACTTGCGAAGCCATTCTTGGTTGCCAGGGAGGTGATTCAACGGCGTGGCCGTCCGATGAATCGTGAACGCACCGCGTTGGACCTGCATCCTCGGATCGGATTCAACGGCAAGAGCGGCCGCCACTTCGCGTGTCTCACGCCCTCGGAAAAAGGCACCGGTTACCAAGCCTTCCAGATCACCCGAATTGAGCGGGTATATGTATGACTTCAATCCGTGAGCTGTGTTCAGGGCCGCCGGTGACACAGCCCACAGGGCTGCTTCATGCGCCGCCGGCTTCGTCTTCCGAGAATGTGGCAGCCATCGTTCAACCGCGAAGAACAAGGCCGTTAACGGAGAATGCGACCAATCAAGCAGTCTCGTGGGAAGGCCATAGTGCTGCATGAGTGCCAGCCAGTCTGCGTAGTCTTCGTATCTGGGGCAGCGCCCATGGCGAAGACCAGCTCTTGCCCTGAATTCCTGCGTCAGATTGCGCTCGGCTTCCTCGTCGTAGTCACGGTGCACTGAGGGGACCAGATCCCATTCCGCCTGCGGCTGACCCCGAAAGAGCCACCTCGTGCCACCGTCGTCCGCCAAGCCTCGGGCCACGTCGAGGACGGCTTGTATCGATGTGATCTTCTGCGGCGTGCTCAGGGTCATCGATCAACTACCTCTACTCCACCTACCCGGACGAAGTACGGATCAGCGGTCGCTGCGGGCCGCGAAGATGGCTGCGATCGATGGCCGATCCGCCGTCCCCCTGGTCAGCCGGATCGGATCGCCGCGTGGTGTTCGCTCGGATAGACGTACAGCGCCAATCCCAATCGGCAACCGCCAATTCCAATCGGCAACCGGCACTCCAAATCGCCAATTGCGACTCGCCGATCGCCAATCCCAATCGGCACTCTGCAGCCGGCAATCTGCAATCTGGTGTCAGTTGCCGTCGAGAATCGATTCGTTGCCCGGCGCCAGCGGCGGCACGGCCTGGTGAGGGCGGCCGCCGCCGGACGTCCTGATCAGGGAGACGAGCTCCACGACGACGAGGATCGCGGCCAGCAGGATCAAGGACGCGGTGACCGGCGCGGCCAGGATCGAGCGCGGTGCGTGCAGGCCCAGCTGATCGTTCAGCCAGCGTGCCGGTCCGACGTCGCGCGGACCTCCCGCCCCGAGGATCCACGCCAGCACGCGGTCGGCGAATGCCACGCTGGCGACGATCCCGGCCGCGAACACGAACTGCGTGCCGATGACGCGCCACCGCGCCCAGCTGCTGCGGCCCTGGACGATCGCCGGCAGCTCGCGCAGCGGCATCCACATGGCGATCAACACGTAGAACAGCGTCCCGACTCCAATCCCCGGCAGCCCCGCGAACATCAGTGTCCCTTCTCGTAGACGACCAGACGGCGTCCGACGATAAACTCCGACCAGATGGCTTCGAGCACGAAGAAGCAGTTGACGAGCCGGAGGACGAAGAACGACGGGATGCTGGCCAGCGCGCGCCAGAACTCCCGCCGGGCCACCGCCTTCGACAGGACCGGCGCCATCAGCGCCGGCGCGTCGAGGATGTAGATCATCAAGACGGCCGGCTGCCGCATCAGCAGCGCCGACACGGGCACGATGCCGAGATAGACCACCGACGCGATCGTGGATTCCCACAAGGCCACGCCGAGGACCGAGCGCAGGAACGGAATACCGAGCACATCGGACTGGTGCAGCGCGACGTTCTGCATGAAGCCATGCGACCAGCGGCGCAGCTGCTTGCGCATGAAGAAGAAGTTGTGCGGCTCGATCGGGTAGCAGACCGCCTCCGGGACGAAGCGGACCGCCCGGCGCGCCGCGTACATCGACCACGTGAGATCCATGTCTTCAGCCATCGTCCGGCTCGGCCAGCCGCCGTGCGCGCGCAGCACGTCGGTCCGGTAGATCGAGAAGCAGCCCGAGGCGATCAGCGGCTTGCCGAAGTGATCCTGAATCGGCTTGTAGAAACTGAAGGCGAGCAGGTATTCGACGTAGCGCCCGCGCTCCCAGACCGTCCGCACGTGCCGCGGCAGCACGAACCCGCACGCGGCCGCCGTCTTCCCGTCGGCCATCACCGCGAGGAACCGCTCGATGGCGTCCGGCGCCAGGATCGTATCGGCGTCGATCGCCATGGTGAATTCGGTCGTCACCTGCGTCAGCGCGAAGTTCTGCGCGCCGGCCTTGGACCCGGTGTTGGCCGGTGGCCGGACGACCGTGACGCCATAGGCCCGCGCCACCTCGCCCGTGCCATCCGACGAACAATCGTCGATCACGATGATCGCGGCGGCCGGGACGGTCTGCTGCAACAGGCTCTCGATGGTGTCGCCGACGCTCTCGGCCTCGTTATAGGCCGGGACGATGACGGTGACGCCCTGCCGCACCACGGGGCGATCGACGTCGGGTGCGGTGCCGGCGCCGGCATCAGGCGCAATGACTGCGGTCGAAGGCATAGAAGTATCCAAGGTCCGTCGTTTCGGCGTTTCCATCCGCTTTCCCGTAAGATCTCCGCAATGTCGGCTTCGAGGGCGCCGGTCGGTGCTGGCGCGGGATCCCGTTGGACGGTGGCGCTATTGGGGCTGCTCCTGGTCGCCGCGGCGGCGGTCCGATCGCAGGGATTGGGCGACCCGCTCGTCTCGTTTCATCCTCTCCGTCACTATCGGTCGGCGCTGATCGCCCGATCATGTTATTACGAGGCGACGCCTTCCACGCCAGCGTGGGCCGTGGCCATCGCGCGGGCCAATCGCGACATCCAGCAGGCCGCCGAACCGCCCCTGATGGAATGGCTGGCGTGCGCCGCCTATCGTATCGGGGGACGCGAGAATCTCGTCATCCCCAAGGCCCTGTCGATCGTGTGGTGGTGCGCCGGCGCCGTCGCCGTGTTCCTGCTCGCGCGCCGGCTCGTCTCCCCCGACGCCGCGCTCGTCGCCGCCGCCCTTCACCTGTTTCTCCCCTACGCGATCGTCGCGTCGCGCACCTTCCAGCCCGATTCGCTCATGACGGCCTGCGCCCTCTACGCCGTACTGGCGCTGGTCGGGTGGCACGACCGGCCGACGCCCCGCCGTCTCGCTGTCGCGGCAGCCCTCACCGGCCTGGCTCTGTTCGTCAAGCCGATGAGCGTGTTCCTCGTCCTGCCGGCGGCGTGGGCGATCGGACGCGCCCGCACTCCCCGGCCTCCCCTCTGGGCAGATCTCCATTTCTGGCTCGTCCTGAGCCTGGCGCTGATTCCCGCCGGCTTGTATTACGGTAGTTCGGCCGCGTTCGGATCACTGGCGCGCGATCAGTTCCAGACCCGGTTCGTGCCGTCCCTTCTGGCGAGCCGCTTCTTCTGGGCCGGATGCCTGAAGCAGGCGCATCACGTCTTCGGCTGGGCGATCCTGGCCGCGGCGGCCGTCGGGACGGTCACCGCCAAACAGCCGCTATGCCGGCGGCTGCTGCGAGCTATCTGGATGGGTTATGCCGCCTTCGCGGTGGCCTTCACCTATCACGTGCCAACGCACGACTATTATCACCTGCCGTTCGTCCCGATCGCGGCCCTGGCGGCCGCCGCCGCCTTCGACCGGCTCGTCGAGCGCGCGAGGCTGCAGCCGCGCACCGCCCTCGCGGTCGCGGCCGTCGTGTGCGGAGTGATTGCCTGGCGCGGCGTCCGCGTGGCTGCGCCGCACCTGCACGTCGCCAACGCCGCCGCCATTGTCGCCGACTACGAGCGGATCGGACAGGTCACCGGCCACGACGGCCGTGTCGTCTTCCTCGACCTCGAGTACGGCTATCCGCTGATGTATCACGCCGAGATCGCCGGCGATGCCTGGCCCGGCGTCGACGATCTGGAAGCCGAGCGGCTCGACGGACGGCGGACGCGCCCGGCGGCACAACGATTCGAGCAGGACTACGCCGGGATGCAGCCGCGCTATTTCGTCGTGACCGACTTCGATTCGCTCGAGGCCGAGCCGGAGCTCGCCCGGCTGCTGGCCGCGAGCGCGACGGCCATCGACGAGACGCGGCGTCATCGCGTCTATCGCTTCACGGGCCGCTGATCCGGCGGCACCGACAGGATCGAGCGCGCCTTCCGAACGAACACCTCTCGCGAGCGCCGCGCTGCCCTCGTCTGCGTCTACGGTTTCGTCGCCGCGACCAGACGAGTGGCGGCCCATGGCCCGAACGCGTACCAGAAGCGCATCCCAAGCGATCGGCGATCGGTGATCGTCAACCCGCAGGCCTCGAGCTCGCGGGCGTACGCGCCGGCGTAGCGGATGTCGGCGATCATCAGTCTTCCGCCCCGTTTCAACACGCGTGCGGCTTCGTGGAGCGCCTTCCTGCGCTCCTCCGCGCCGGGCACGTTGTGGATCGCCAGCGAGCTGACCACGACGTCGAACGAGCAATCATCGTAGGGCAGCCGGCGCATGTCGGCGGTGCGCAGCTCCACCCGACCGGCGACGTCCTCGATCTCCGCATTCCGGCGGGTGACCCGTTCGGCATTGCCCGATTGGTCGGTCGTGCTCCAGAGATCGACGCCAACGGCCCGTCCGCGCGGCAGCCGCTTCGCCGCCATGATGAGCACCGCGCCGCGGCCGCAGCCGATATCGAGCAGCCGTTCGTCGCCTCTGAGCCCGAGACGATCGAGCAGCTCGGCCCAGACGGCGAACTTGCCGACCCGCGTGGTGTGGAGGAAGGTGGCCGCATTGAGCAACAGCCAGAGCCCGGCGATCCCTGGTGCCGCCACGCTCACCACCGGCCGGGCGCCGCCGAGCGCCAAACGCGCCACCGAGAGGGCCAGGAAACCGGCGCCGCCGAGCCCCATGAAGATCGGCGCGTAAGGGGCATCGAACCCGTAGTCGCCTCGACGCGGAGCGGGAACACTCAATCAGCTGCTTCCGATCTTCATTGTAGCGAGTCGAAGGAGCGGCTGCGCAGCGGCTTGTCAGGCGGCGATGCGGCGCAGAGCGCCTTCTGCTGCAAGCGGGATTCAGCTGCGCGGCCGCAACGGTGTGTCAGCCGGGATCGCGCGCTGCCGCGGTAACGCCGTCCACCGAAAGCCGGAAAGCACCAGCATCATCGACGACGAGCGGCTGCCAGGCGGGCGTGCGTCTGCCGCCGTCGAGATAGAGCTCAGGACCGGGCGTGGCGGTCATTGGGCTTACGGGAGACGTGTCGGCGAGGGCTTCGACCAGGATGGCCTCGAGCTGACCGACAATCGATCCGATCTCGCCGCCGGACGTCGCGATGACAACCTCGCGCCTGACGCGCACCGTTTCTCCGGGCTTGCCGAGGACGTGCCAGGGTGCGACCCACTGAGTCAGCAAGGCGACGTCGCGGAACGTGACCGGCGTCACGGCGTCCGAGCTGAAGATGGGAAGGAGATCTCCGAGCTGCTGTGCTCTTGAACGATCGAAGAAGGGAAACCCGCGAGTATTGAAAAAATCCGGAGGCCGATACTCAACGCGGTCGGCGGCAAGTCGATCGAAACAGGGCAACCAGACGACAGCCTCGCCGAAACGTCGAAGTTGGACCCAGCCGCCGGACTCGCACTGGACGGTTCCGCACGACTGACAAACGATCACCTGCATGCACCCGTCGTCTTCCATTTCGACCAGAGTGGTCGCATTGACGATCGTCGTGTCGTCGGCGAGCAGCGCGAACGTGCGATACGATCCCAATCCCGCCGACGAGAAGTCGAGCGTGACCTCGCCCTTCTGGAGATTCTGAACGCGCCACACCGTGCTGCCACCCTTCAGCGGCTAGTCACCGACGACAACAAGCTTGCGGCCGCCGACGCGCGCCGCATCGACGAGCCTGAGCAGATGATCGATTCGATCAAGGAACGCGGTTCGATCGACCGGGCTCCATCTCTCGCTCGTTCTTGATTTCGTGGTACCGGTCCAGCCTACGAGAACCTCCCACGTGTCGGCTCTCTTCTCGACGTCAAGTCTCGCTTCCAGGAGTTCGTCTCGAAGTCGCTCCAGCTGGTATCCGTCGATCTCCGAATTGCCATAGAGATCGACCAGCTCGAATCGTCGATTCAGGTTCGCGGTCTCGAAGTACGGGTAGAGAAACCAGTAGTAACCGTCGTCATCCAGCGTGACAGTCGGTCCACCATCGTCGATTCGGGCCCCGTGCTCGTCGGCGATGAAGATGTCGGCGCCCATGAGTCTGGCTAGTGTACGGCAACCCTGTTCGAGTGGATCTCGGGATCCACCGCACCCACGATTCCGCCTGAAGGCGGAAGCTACAGAAGAGGAAGGGGCGGCAACGCGTCAGCGCTGCCGCCCCCATGCCGGCTCTGAAGAGCCGGCCTACGTCTGACCCGGAGCCGTCGATTCTGTCAGCGGACCCCGCCGCGGCCGCCGCGCCCCGCCGCCGGGTCCGCCGCGCGCGTGCGCATCGCCCGCGGGTCGAGTGTCTGGGCGATCTGATCGCGCGCGTCGACGAGGTGGCGCCGCGACACCTCGTCGGTCACGAGCGGCAGCGCCTTCCGGATGTCCGCGTCGAGCGCCCGCAGCTCGCCGCGGAGCAGCGCGCGCACCTCGTCGCTCGGCGGCGTCGTGCCGTTCAGGCGGGCGTCGACCGTGTCGAGATACGAGCGATGGAGATTGCGGCGGTAGATGGTGATCGGCGCCGCCGGCTTGGCGAGCTCGGACCACACGCCGGCGCGGAGATCGCCGAGGAACTGGATCGGCGGGTAGGCGACGTTGCCGTCGAGCGCCGCCTGCTCCACCATCCGGTCCAGCCGCGCCGCCTGCAGCAGGTTGCCCAGCACCGAATTCTGCGCCGTGCGCACGCGCTCGACGACGCCCGACGCCTGGATCCGGCGAAGGATGTCGGGCTGGATCATGAACATCGGCGTCTGGAAGGCGTTCCCCAGCAGGAACTGGAGCGCCTCGGCCTGCTTGGCCTTCGGCACGGTCACGAAGCGCACGCCCTGCTGGCCGATGTGCTTCTGCTGCGAGGTGAAGCCGCCGACCACGCGAACCACGTGGTTCATCTCGAGCTGCCACTGCGAGACCATGCGTCCGTAGACTTCTTCGAGCTCGGTCCAGGGATCGCCGACCTTCGTGCTCGTGGCGGGGAACAGCATCTCCGACACGCGGCCGAGGTTCTTCAGCCCGAGCGTCGTCGCGCGCACGGCGTCGATGTCGCCGACCGCTTCGGTTTCGTCGCCGGGATCGCTGCCGTCGGCGCCCTCCGTCGAGAAGCGCAGGTACGCCTTCTCGTCCTGCTCGCGGGCCCACTTGTCGAGCGTCGGCCGCTCCTCGTCCGGCGTGCGGGCGCCCGCGATCGGCTTGTACCCCCACATCGTGGCCCACTTGTCGTACGGGCCAATCTTCGGAATCAGATCGGCGGGATCGATCTTGTCTTCAGGCTGCGCGACATAGTTGAACCGCGAGTAGTCCATCAGTGAAGGCGTGTGTCCCATCTCCTTCACCCATTTCGGATCGCGGATCTGCTCGATCGTGTAGGCGGAGCTCGCCTTCATGTTGTGCTGGAAGCCCAGCGTGTGCCCGACTTCGTGCGCCACCACGTAGCGCATCAGCTCGCCCATGAGATCGTCGGGCAGCGGCAGCTTGCTGGCGCGCGAATCGAGCGGTCCGGCTTGCACGAAGTACCAGTTCTTCGCCAGGTTCTGGACGTTGTGGTAGAACTGGATGTCCGCTTCGAGGATCTCGCCCGTGCGCGGGTCGTGCACGTGCGGTCCCGACGCGTTCTCGGTCGTCGACGGCAGCCAGCGGATCACCGAATAGCGCGCGTCTTCGGGGCTCCACTCGGGATCGTTCTTCGGCGCCTCGGCCGCGACAATCGCCTTGCGGAAGCCGGCCGCCTCGAAGGCCACCTGCCAGTCCTCGATCCCCTTCTTGATGAATGGCACCCACTTCGCCGGCGTCGCCGGATCGACGTAATAGACGATTGGCTTCACCGGCTCCGAAACCGCCGCGTTGGGGTCCTTCTTCTCGAGGCGGTACCGCGTGATGTAGCGCTTGGCCACCGACCGGTGCTCGTCCGCGCCGTAGTCGGTGAACCCCTGCGTGAAGTAGCCGACGCGCTCGTCGAAGAGGCGCCCCATCATCGGGTTGTCGGGCAGCTTGACCATGCTGTGATGAGTGAGGACCGTCCCGCTCGATCCCCGCATCCCGCCGCGCGCAGCGGGCGCGCCGCGTCCGTCGCCGGCCCCCGCCGCCGCCTCATTGGCGGTGAAGGTCTGCGTCACCTCGACGTTGACGTTCTCGGGGAACGACACCGCCCGCTCGATGAACGAACGGGTCGGGTCGAAACCGCGGCCTCCGATCCGGCCGCGCACCGAGATCTCCGGAACATCGGTCAGGAAGAGCGACGTCACGTCGATCACGGGATCGCCCGACGGGCTGTAGGCCGCGACGTTGAACGCCCGGATGATCGTCGGATAGTTGGCGTCGTCCACCGCTTGCGAGACGGGGTTCGAGCGATCCGCCACGAGGCTGTAGTCGATGCTGAGGAGCAGCACGCGATCGCCCTTGGCCACCCACTGGACGACGCGGCTGCCGGCGGCCTGGCCGCCATAGCCGGCGCCGATCGTCGTCTTCTTGATCTGCGTGTTCCAGAGGAAATCCTTCCCGAGCTGCGCCTTGGGAATCTCGTAGAAGAGCGTCTCCCCGACACGGTGCACCTTGACGATGCCCTCGTCGGTCTTCGCAGCCGAGGTGATCACCTGTGCGTACGGCCGCGGGGCCGGCGGGGCCGCCTGCCCCCCGCGTCCCCCTCGTCCGCCCGTCTGCTCGGGTTCCTGCTGTGGCGTCTGCGGATTCTGCCCCGAGGGGGAGACGGCTCGGACGATATCGCCGCCGGCGGACAGGGCGAGAACGGAAACACTGGCGATGGCCAGCGTCCAGGTGCGCAGCGAAGGATTGCGGAACATCGGCGGGAGCTCCTTGAGATCCAAATGAAGTCGGGGAATATTACCCCAACCCATCGACCGCGGGTCTATCTCCCACCAGTGACGTCGATGAAGGCGCCGGTCGTGAAGGACGCCTTGTCAGACAGCAGCCAGACGATCGCCTCGGCGACTTCCTCCGGCCGGCCGCCGCGTTTCATGGGCACGAAGGCTTTCACACGTTCGACGCGATCCGGTTCGCCGCCGCTGGCGTGCATCTCCGTGTAGATGAACCCTGGCCGCACCGCGTTGACACGAATGCCTTCTTCAGCCACTTCTTTGGCCAGACCGATCGTCATCGTGTCGATCGCGCCCTTCGACGCGGCGTAGTCCACATATTCTCCGGGCGAGCCGAGACGGGAAGCGCCCGACGAGACATTGACGATGGATCCGCCCGATCCGCCGTAGCGCGTGGACATGCGCTTGACCGCTTGACGCGCACAGACGAACGCGCCGACCACGTTCGTGGCGAAGACGCGCTGCACCCGCGCGGCGTCCATGGCGTCGACGCGCATCTGCATCTCGAGGACGCCGGCGTTGTTGACGAGCCCGGTCACCTTCCCCAATCGATCGGCCGCGTCAAACAGGCGGATCACGTCTGTCTCACTGGCCACGTCGGCCTGCACGGCGATCGCCTGCGAGCCAGCCGCGACGATGGCGCGCACGACGTCGTCGGCCGCGTCGCGGTTCAGGCGATAGGCAATGCAGATCGCGCAGCCGTTCGCCGCGGCCAGCCGTGCCGTCGCCGCGCCAATGCCGCGGCTGCCGCCCGTGATCACGACGACGCCAGTCAGAGGCCCTCCCCGAACGGGAACGAGGGCGACAGCGAGCAGGCGCGCTCGGTCATTTCCGTGCCGCCTAATGTATCGCAGGCCGCGCAACACTCGCCGCGTGCGGCGGTACACGAAGATCAGTATCCTCAAGGCATGCGAACAGCGGACTCTCGACGGTCATCGCGCGTCCTCGTGCTGGCGACGCTCGCCGGCATGCTCGTCGCGCCAGGCACATCGGCGCAGCCAGGCAAGCTTCCCAAGGTGGTCGCTTCCGCCAACCACACGCTGATCATCCTGCCGTCCGGCGCCGTGAAAGTATTCGCCAGGTCCAATGAAGCGGGTCAGCTCGGTTCAGGAGTCCTCGGTCGCGGCGGCTCGGAGCACGTCCCCAACCGTGACTACTCCGATGAGGGCGTGAACCTGGCAGGCGTCGAAGACGCCGTGGACGGCGCGGCGGGCAAGGACTTTTCCCTGCTCTTGCGGGCCAATGGCACGGTGCTGGCGTGGGGCGCCAACGGCTTCGGTCAGTTGGGGGTCGGCGTGCCGGGCGACGCGGTCTTGCGGCCGGCGCCGATTCCGCTCCTCTCGCACGTCCGGCAACTCGCCGCCGGCGACAATTTCTCCCTGGCGTTGCTCGAAGACGGATCGGTGCAGGCCTGGGGCAACTGCATCGGCGAGGAACGCGCCTGCAAGCAGCCGCGCCCGCGCCCCTTCGCCGGGCTGACGGAGGTGAAGGCCATTGCCGCGGGCGGGGATTTTGCGCTGGCCCTGGTGCAGGACGGCACGGTCAAGGCGTGGGGCATCAACAAGTGGGGGCAGATCGGCGACGAGAAGATCTCGCGCAGCGGCGCTCCCGTCAGGGTGCCGGGCCTCGAGAACGCGGTCGCCATCTCCGCCGGCGACCAGTACGCGCTCGCGCTGCTGCGCGATGGCACGGTCCGCGTCTGGGGCCAGGGCACGAACGACGGCGCCTACTTCGCCGGCGCCCGGAGCCCGTCCATCCACGAAGCCGCCTTTCCGTGGACCGCGATGCCGTTGGCCGTTCCCGGCCTGCGAGGCGTCACGGCGATTTCAGCGGGCGCCGCCGCGCTCGCGCTCCTGCCCGACGGCACCGTGCGCGCGTGGGGCTACGACGGTTTCTTTGCGATGGGCCTGGGCACCCTGGTCGAGTACCGCACGCGCGTGCTGCCGC
>Ga0075362_10000199_pt1 | contig 16642 bp, 16 predicted proteins | sample EndMetdeltDD1762_FD_71397 | JGI IMG/M metagenome (GOLD analysis project Ga0075362, IMG submission 71397) | Populus endosphere microbial communities from Tennessee, USA - Endosphere MetaG P. deltoides DD176-2 | ecosystem: Host-associated > Plants > Roots > Endosphere | place: USA: Tennessee...
ATTCTCGACCTTGGAACACCTAAACCCGCGTGATTTGACTTTCTTGGATCAAAAACTGATCGGGGAAAACTTCAATAAGCCAATTAAAAAGCCAGCTTGCGCTACAGCTAGTCCGATGAGCCATTTGAGAAATTCGAATTTTAGGTTCCACTTTTAATTTGCGAGGGACCATGCAGGGAGGGAAGTTCGATATGATCGGCAAACAGAAATCGTAGGCGCTATTTGCTCTGGCACAGGCGACAATGTTATGCTGATCCGAAGCAAATCAGTTTCCAGCGGCAAATTCAGAGTCGTCTTGGTCATTGGATGAGCCGGGACCGGTTTCACAGGAATGATGCTGACTATCTATCAAACTCGTGGCAGTGCTCAAGTGTACGTAGCCATCATGAAAATGTGTTTGATTGCAGGCATTCGCACAAGGATATTCCAGAAGAAGAATGGTTATTCTTAAAGAAGGCTACAATCTGGTTGCGGAGATCCGGGAGCTGAAGCTGCAACGAAATGCAGTGATCTTGGCTCATAATTATCAGGTTTCGGAGATCCAGGATGTTGCGGATTACGTCGGAAATTCGCTCGGGTTGAGTTTCAAAGCAAAGGAGACGAACGCAGACGTCATACTCTTTTGTGGGGTCCATTTTATGGCGGAGACAGCCAAGATTGTGAATCCACACAAGAGGGTTGTCTTACCGGATCTCGACGCAGGTTGCTCGCTTTCGGATTCTTGTCCTCCTGAAGGTTTAGAGAAATTTCTGCAGACGAATGCCGACAAGAATTATTACGTCATCGCCTATATTAACTGCAGCGCCGGCGTGAAAGCGCTAGCGGATATTATTTGTACCAGCGGCAATGCAGTGAAGGTGGTTGAGAATGCGCCTGCCGATCGAAATATCCTTTTCGTACCCGACCAAAACCTGGGAGCATGGGGCATGGAAAAGACCGGGAGGAGGATGGATCTCTGGAAGGGTACTTGCTACGTCTATGTCGAATTTACTCAGAGTAGTATCCATCCACCGGGCAATCTCTCGTATCCCTTTGCCCTGACGGGCTAATACTTTTACTTCCACTGTCTGCTCCTGGATCAACATATCGACGGCAAAATGCCGTCACGCTATCCCAGGTGGGTCAATTTTACTTCGGCTCAGTAGGTCAGTTTTACTCCGGCGCTAACATGTCATTTGGCGGAAAACCAGCTTCGGCATGCAGTCCAAGTGTGGCTTCTTAAACATGGAACGCAGCATGTTTTCCCGAAATGGCGAAATTACCTTGAATGCTTATCGCCTTATATCGGAAGGGTGATTTTTCAGTCTAGTCTTTCTGCTTATCGCAGCAAGCGCCGCCTCATCAACGTGAGGGCAATCAGGTAAAAGCACACCGCCAACAGCAAGCACCACAGGACGCTTACAAGGCTCGCCGCCGTAGAGAAGCGGCCCACGAACAGGTCTCGCGCCACAGTGACAGCCGGGTACAAGGGCGAAATATAAGGTATCCAATACAATTGGGCTGGCAGTAAGCTCAGCGGGAAAAAGATTCCGCTAAAAAGCTGCATGGGATAAATGCCCAGCGAGATGAAATAACTAAACGAGCTCATTCTTGGTGTCAGTGCTATAACTATTGTGGTGAGGCTGGACAGCATAAAGCCGGCTATAAAGAAAAATGGGAGCATCACTATGGCCCACCATGACGGACTTAGTTGGAATATTACCGTTACCAACAGCACGCCGCCGCCTGTTAGAGTGGCACGTGTGGAGGCCCACATAATTTCTCCGGTCACAACTTCTTCGATACTAATTGGTGTGGCAATGATTGATTCGAACGTACGTTCAATATGCATGCGTACAAAGGTACCCATCATCGATTCGATGGTAGAGGTGAATAATACCGAGCTCATCACGACGCCTGGTGCGAGAAAAATCAGATATGGAAGACCCTCGACCTCATGATTAATAAAGAATCCAAGGCCCACACCAAAGGCGCCCAAAGCGAGACACGCCTCTAGCATCGGCGGCCACAACTCGGTTTTCCAGTGCTTGCAAAAAGCATCGCGGTTGCGCTGCCAGACACGAAAAGTTCCGATAGAAAATGGCACCGTAAGATGGTTTAAAATTTTTAAAAATGAGGTCACCTAGAGCACCAGTGCAGATTAAATTGAGGTCAATCGCGTAGGCTTCGGCCAGTCAGGCGCAAAAACACGTCCTCGAGATTTGCTCGTCTTGGGATTAACGAGAGAGACAAGGATGTTGCGATATCGGCGAACAGGCCATGTCGTTCGGCGAAAACGTATGTGATGCCGTTGGACATTTCATAAGTGATCCCGTCGCGATGAGCAATCTGCTCGAGCTGCCCAAGCAGCGGGCTGTCTGGTCTAATTTCCAACACTTCCTGCCCAACATGCCGTGCAACCAATTTTTCCGGCACATCGTCTGCCAAAATGGTTCCACTGTCCATGATGACGATTCGGTCACATAATTGTTCCGCTTCCTGAATATAGTGGGTGGTCAGGATTAGCGTGATCCCCGCATGCTGCAACTCGCGAAGTTTCTGCCAGACCAGCTGACGGGCAACCGGATCGAGTCCTGTAGTGGGCTCATCCAGTATGATTACCTTCGGCTGACTCATTAGGGCGCGAGCGATCACGAGCCTTCTTTTCATGCCGCCAGACAGATCTTCGCAGCTCGAAGATGAATACTCGCTAAGTTGAAAAAATGCTAACGCATTCTCCGCGCGGGTGCGCGCTTCACTTCGTGTGATGCCGAAATAGCGGGCGTAAACTAGGAGGTTCTCCATAACATTAAGTTCGGAGTCGAGATTGTTGTCTTGTGAAACAACGCCTAGTTTTGATTTAACCCACCTCTCATTTTCAGCAACCGATCGCCCAAACAATTCAAGTGAACCTGACGTGATGGGGGATGAGCAATGCAGCATCTGAATTGTACTGCTCTTTCCTGCCCCGTTAGGACCGAGCAAGCCGAAAAAACTGCCTTCGAGTATATCGAGATCTATTCCACGCACTGCTGTCAGTGAGCGGTATGACTTACGAAGATTTTTCGCGGAAATAGCGATGGTTCCCGCTGCGTACTTACTTGATGTTTGATGGCTCATGACTATGGGGTCGTTGCAAAATTACCGATTTCGAGGAATTGATCCGCGCGCACCAAGGCAAAGATGGAGGGTTCGGCTACCGAGGCGGCAAAACAGCGTGACTGAAACAGTCATACAAAATCTACGATGAATACTACCCTCAAGAGTCGACTTATGCAATTTTGCTTACCAATGAGAAATAAGATGGCGCCAAGAGCCTATATCACCTCTGATTGGCTTGCTGGATTGGTCCTATTCCCTATGAGACAGCTATCAATTTAAATTATGTTGACATAAATAGGGCTAGTTGTAAAGAATATTGATCAACTGAGGCCGAGGTCAATAGGTCGTCATGGCAGCGCATATCATGAGTTCCTATAGCTGTGCGAGACTATTCATGGCGGCAACACAGAATTTACCAGTATGTCCGAAACAATTTTATCACGACCGGATACTCAGCAAGAGCGTCGTTGCGCCAAGCGGTCCGCCCTATTTTTGTCGAGCAATACGTGTCGCCCATGAATATTGCAATGTCAACGTCGCCGTTACTGCCCCGTGAGTTAGCGTTCTGGAAAGGAAAGCGCACCCTTGTTACTGGAGCCGACGGCTTCATCGGTTCCCATCTAGTAGATGCATTAGTGCAGTGCGGTGTGCCCATTGTTGCCGTGGTAAGGCGAGTATCTCGTACGCAGGTGACCCATCGCTTCAGCAATCTTAGAGATTTGTCCGGCCACGATGGCCTTTCATTTATCACGGTTAATTTGGCGGGTCCGTCTGCGACATCGTTGCTAGCGCGGTCAAATGCGGACGTATGGTTTCACTTGGCGGCGGATGCGTACGTGCCCGCGTCGTTTTCGCAGCCCAGTGACGTGGTACTTAACAACATCTCATCGACAATAAATGTTCTTGAAGCGGCCAATATTTCCCGACCGGCAAACCTCATTATCATGAGTTCGAGCGAAGTATATGGGAGTTGCTCAGAGCCAATTGATGAGGATCATCCACTGTGCCCCACAAGCCCTTATGCCGCCTCGAAAGTTGCCTGTGACCGGATGGCATGGTCTTACTGGCAGAGCTTTGGAACCGCCTTGACTATCGCGAGGCCATTCAACACCTATGGTCCGAGGCATGTCTACGATGTGGTCCCGCTGTTTATAGCCGCCGCCTTGCAAAATAAGCCGATCGTTATCCACGGGACCGGGCGCCAGACACGTGACTTGGTGTACGTGGATGATACGGTGTATGCTCTATTAAGTTTGGCTGCTTCACCAGCCGTTGGCCGTGTGTTTAACATCGGGACAGGAACAGATACGTCGGTACTGGATTTAGCGACATGTATTATTGAATTGACGGAAAGCAGCAGCCAAATTGTATTCGATGCGCCTCGGCAAGGCGAGGTGCAAAAATTACAAGCAAACTCGTCACGGATTCGGTCTGAAACTGGCTGGAAACCCTTGATTTCGCTTCGGGACGGCATTCAACGAAATATTTCGTGGGCGCGGAAGGTGGATCTTCATGATTGAACTCATCCTCTTAGATGCCGGGGGCGTTCTGTTCAATAATGTGACAGAAGACTCGCGCTTTTTTTCAGATTTATCCCGCGTTAGTCACATTACTGAGTCATTGCTTCTCGAACGTTATTTGGCGGCCGATCATCTTTTTGAAACCAATGCGCAAAGCGTTGTTTCCGTGATCGAGGAAACGATCCGGTCGTCGTCTGACGTTCCATCGCTGGCAGACGATATGCGGTGGCTAGACGAAATGTACCTGTCGCATGTCGTACCGGTGCGCGGTACCTTTGAACTTATCAGAAAAGTAAGAAGCACTTCCTCCGTTTCCTTTGCTCTTGCCAATAATGAGGCTGAACATTGGGATAGGCTTAAGAATGCCTACTTCCAGCATTTTTCGCTCGTAGACCATTTTGCATCGTCGTGGCATCTGGGGGTGTGTAAGCCGAGCAATTTCTTCTTCTCTCGTGCGTTGCTTGAATGTCATGCCGATTCCGAAGAAGTTTTGATAGTCGATGACAATCCAGACGTCATTTTGAGAGCTGAATCGTTTGGCATTAAAGGGCATTTGTTCAGCACAGCAGAATCGCTCGCCATTGCGTTATCGTCGTATCTTGATGACGAGACGGTCCTCCTATGACTAGGATTCTTAGCGTTATTGGCACCAGACCGGAGGCAATTAAAATGGCGCCTGTCATCGCTGAGCTCTCCGGACGGGGTCGCAACGTTGACGGTCTGGTGTGTGTCACTGGACAACATAGAAACCTACTAGATCAAGTCTTATCGACGTTTTCTATTCAACCAGACTTCGACCTCGACATCATGCGGGACAAGCAGACCTTGGCAGGTATAACGTCGACCATGGTGAGCGAACTCCAGCAGGTCATTCAAACCGCACAGCCAGACTGGATACTGGTCCAAGGGGACACCAGCAGTGCAATGTGCGCAGCGCTTTGTGCTTTCTATAATCGCATTAAAATTGCCCACGTTGAAGCTGGACTGCGTACCTACCAGATCCATAACCCGTTTCCTGAGGAAGCGAATCGCCGAATCATCGGGCTTTTGGCAAACCTTCATTTTGCTCCCACGGAAAGGGCTAGATCGACGCTGTTATCGGAGGGGGTTACACCAGAATCTGTGCATCTTACCGGCAACACCATAGTCGATGCGCTGCATTGGACCTTGGAGCAAGCTCCTAGAGGACAGGCATATTTGTCGGATGTAGTCGTCATGGCGATCAAAGGTGGCCGTCTATTGCTAGTGACCGCCCATCGGAGAGAGAACCATGGAGCAGGACTGGAAGAGCTATGCAAAGCAATTACGCAAATTGTAGCCGCCAGTCCGGATGTCGTTGTAGTTTTCCCAGTTCACCCCAATCCAGCCGTTGCCGACATTGTGAATGGTTTGTTGGACGGTGTACGGCGTGTACATCTACTGGCGCCCCTTCCTCACGACGTATTCGTGTGGCTCGAAAATAATGCCTATCTCATCGTGACTGACTCGGGAGGCGTGCAGGAAGAAGCAGCGTGCTTAGGCAAGCCGACGCTGATTATCCGTACTGCAACTGACAGGCCAGAGGCAGTAGATGCGAAAAATGCTCGCATCGTCGGCACGGAGAAATCATCTATCGCTAGCGCGGTATTAACCTTGCTCAACAATGTTGAGGACTATAGCGCTATGTGCGGCCAAGTGGATGTATACGGGGATGGGAATGCCGCACGACGAATCGTGGATCTTTTACTTACCACCTAGTTAATCCTAAGACCGTGTCAACTACTTGCGGAGGATATTGAACCGATGAAGCCAATTAAATTAGCGATCGCTGGTGTCGGCAACTGCGCTAGCAGCCTGCTCCAAGGTATCGAATACTACAAGCATAACGACGGCGCCTCGGGCCTCATGCATCGTTCTATTGGAGGATACGAGGCAGGTGATATCGTTCCAGTAGCAGCTTTCGACGTGGACATTCGGAAAGTGGGAAAGCCTTTGCATGTCGCCATGTTTGCTAAACCGAATTGCACCACCGTATTCCATGCAGAAGTCCCTGATTATGGCGTCACTGTACTAATGGGGCCAACGTTAGATGGGATTGCAGCGCACATGCGTGATTTTGCAGACGAGCAGTCATTTCTTGAGTCGGATGCGAATCCAGTCGACATCGAGCAGGTCTTGAGGTGTAGCGAAGCGGAGGTACTGCTTTGCTACTTGCCGGTGGGGGCGGAGCGTGCGGCTCGCGTTTACGCAGATGCCTGCCTCGCCGCCGGTGTTGCGATGGTGAATTGCGTTCCTGTGTTTCTGGCCAGCGAAAAAGAGTATGCCGACAAGTTCGCCAAAAGAAACCTGCCCATTGTCGGCGACGATATCAAAAGTCAGTTTGGCGCCACTATTGTGCATCGGGTCCTAGCCCGAATGCTGTGTGATCGGGGTGTCAAACCGTTGTGCACATATCAATTAAACACCGGCGGTAATACAGATTTTCTGAATATGCTGGAACGTTCTAGATTGTCCTCCAAAAAGCGTTCTAAAACCGAAGCAATACAGTCGCAATTCGACAGTCCATTGGAAGAAAATTTGGTTCACGTAGGTCCGTCGGACTATGTTCCATGGTTAAAGGACAACAAGATCGGCTTCATCCGGCTGGAATGGGCAGGCTTCGGTGATGTCCCAATGAATCTTGAGGTTCGCTTAAGTGTGGAGGACTCCCCGAATTCCGCTGGCATCGCAATTGATGCCTTACGTTTTGCTAAATTAGCATTGGATCGAGGGATAGGCGGGCCGCTAGAAGCCGTGTCGGCCTATTTAATGAAGCGCCCGCCTCGGCAAATGAGAGACGATGATGCCAGGTCAGCTATATCTGAATTTCTGGGCAATGAGCGAGTCGCCCCGGCTTATTAGGGGTAATGGGATATGGTGAAATTACCGAGTACACTGAGAACAGCGAGTGAAGCTGAAGATGACACACTTGCAAGTTGGTGCGAACAGGTTTTCACAGTCTGTCGCGATTGGATAGATAGGCGGAACCTCGTATGCCCCCGTTCGACCTTGGTGTCAACCGGGTTGCGGGCGGCGAAGTGGTTGGATTCCTCCACCCGTCGATCTGAGACAAAAACTCTCGAGCCGGCGGCTATCTCGGTATCTTTGCAGCCTGGCGATACACAGTATCGAGCGTGCTTTAATCAGCTCATAGGCGATTTAGCAGAAAATCAGTACGCTGTGACACTCCAGCGAATGGGGCTAGATAGTCTCGATGTCGCAATAAGTGGGCGAAGCTTAGTTTCTCTCTACGATCTCGACCGAAAAATTTTGTATATACCGAGATGGATACTACAGGTTGATCTAACTTGTTGGTGTCTAGATGCTACCGAGTTTGCAGTGCCGATGGGTGTTACAACGTCTTGGCTATTAACAGACGCTCTTATACTTAATGAATCTATAGGTAAAAGCCGCGTTACCGACATATTTCGATTCTATTGAGAGGTCTTGATATGATGAGTGGGCGTTATGTTTGATCGTTCTGTTAAAGAAGACAATTCTAAAAGCGATCTTATCGAGTTGACAGTATCACTGGATAGATGGCTATTAGGTGGAGTATGCCAGAGTGACACCGGCGCAATATGCGCATGGGTGGAATATCCGGAGAGGGCGAAGGCCTTTGATTATCCCGAGATCTCAGGATATTGGCTTACTTACGCGTGTGGGCGAGCGCTTTGTGACGACGGAACACGGCGGCGTGTAAGGCATGTCGTGCAGTGGCTTCAAACTCGAATTAGTGCTGGTAACTTGGCTGGACGTGCCCATGGTGCCGTTTTTCACTTCGATCTAGCGATGATAGCGACAGGCCTGTTCTGGGCCGCGCTGCGCCTGCCTGGTGAATTAGACGAAAGTCTTCCTTTAAAAATTGTTGATCTATTGGTAAACGAGATACTGCGAAACAGCCGTCTTCCGGCGCTTAACGAAGCTTACTCCCGCGAAACCAGTTGTTCGGCATGGGCTGTGGAAGGTTCTGCGCATTTGCTTAAAGTCCTCCAATGTTTGTTGCTGGGGCACGAGCATGGCCATGGCCGGTGCTTGGAAGCTGCCCATAAACTTTATGGAAGCCTGATGACTTTACAGCGGACAAATGGCAGCTTCGTGACACACCAAGACGTCCATACTACATTCCTGCATCCACATTTGTATGCGGCGGAAGGTGCATGGATATGGGGAGCTTATTGGGGCGATGGCGACGCACTTTGGCGTTCCCAAATTGCACTGGATTGGGTATGGGCGCATCAGTTGCCAAGCGGAGGATTTCCCCGTATGTGGAACGAGGAGGCGACCAACGCAGCGCCTGTGGAACAGTCCGATGTACTCGCGCAAGCGGTTCGTCTAGCCCAAATTCATCGCCGGCATTATCCCGGGCTACAAAAGGCGCTGACGCGCATCCGCGATGTCTGTATCGTCCAAGAGTCGGCACGGGCACTTGTGTACCAGCCCGACAGTCTAGCGAAGCACCAGAACACATGGGCAACGCTGTTCTCGGCTCAAGCGCTTGAGCTCAGCGGAAATGCTCTTCGATGGAGTGAACTCATATGAAGGCGCCGATGGTATCCGAAGTAAAAATCAACGAGTCCGTAATGGATATATCACCCAGTGTGGATCCCATGCCCTGGGCGCTACCATTTGGGAAGCCAATTTACGACTCTCACGAAATTGACGCAGTTGTACAGGCGCTACGCGATGGCGAGATTGCGACAGGCAGAATCGTGAGTGAGTTTGAGCAAAGCTTTGCAGAGTTGGTTGGGCGCGATTATGCTATCGCCTGCAGTTCAGGTTCGTCGGCAAACTTGATTGCGTTAGCGACGATGATGGCACTCGGACGTGCTAAACTCGGTGATCGGGTGATCGTCGCAGGTGTCACATTTATCACTGCGATCTCTCCAGTAACTCAACTGGGGCTAGTCCCAGTTTTTGTCGATACCCCGCCTGGCCAAGTTAACGTCGATCTAAATCTCGTCGAAATGGCTATCGCTTCTACCCAGGCGGTTGGTATGCTTATCCCCCACACCCTGGGCCAACCCATCGATGTGTCCAGACTCCGAGAAATCAAACACAATACCGGCGCGTTCCTCATCGAAGATTGTTGCGAATCCCTGGGCGCGGCATCCGAGGGGTGTGCGGTTGGTAGCGCATCGGACTTGTCGACTTACAGTTTCTATGCCGGTCATCATCTTACGACGGGCGAGGGAGGTATGCTCACCAGTGCCGATCGCGCCCTCTATAGTATGGCCAAAAGCCTTCGAGCATTTGGCCGGGATCACGAATATGACGGCGCGCGTTTCGCGTATCCCGTTGATGACAGGCCATTGGCGCCTGACGAACGGTACATTCATGTGCGACTTGGCTTTAATGGAAAAATGACCGACTTCCAGGCCGCGATAGGCCTCGTGCAGCTCTCACGACTAGATGTGCTGGGTCTGGGTAGGCGCACCATTGGCGAGGCGCTTCTTAAGGTGTTTGAGGCTTATAGCGATTTGCAAATATTGGGGGAACCCTTGGGAAAAGGCTCGTCTCCCTTCGGTTTACCGCTTCTGGCGCCTAGTGCCAAGAGGCGTAACGCGTTGGCAAGATGTCTTTCCAACGAACGCATCGAAGTGAGGGGGGTACTCGGTGCGTCGTCTGCTCATCAACCTTGTTTTGACTATGTTCCAAAAGTGATCTTCGAACCTTACGTGAATGCCATGGAGGCCGGCCGGCGTGGTTTGCTGATCGGTTGTCCTCCAGGTCTAAAGCATGCCGCAGCTATACAGGCATTATCAACGGCTCTAAGTACATGGAGTCAAGAAAGATGAGCGGCACAACAACTAAGCCAGCCAAGATACTCATCGTCGCCGAGAAATATCCACCGATAGTGGGTGGCGGAGAGACGCATATTCAGAATTTGGCAGAGGGCCTGCTGGGTCATGGCTACGACGTCACTGTCCTCACCGGTGAGCCACCTTCAGAGATGGATCTCGGGCGGTACCGAACTGCAGACGTTCGGATCAAATATGTGGAGGGGTTCTCACAAGCTTGCCGGTCACTCGATGCCAAGGCTGCCACGGCCTCTCTTTACAACCAAATCCTCAGTGAGGACGCGGACCTTATCCATGTTTATAACCACGTGCCGGCCATGCTCCTGAGTTGGTTTCGTACCGATATCAGAGCTAAGATTTGCCTGTCGTTATTTGAAACGCACGTCCCAGGCGTACGCGTGTTTGAGATGTGGCGTGATCAATATCGCCTGGAACGAGCGCTCCAAGCTTCTTTGTTGATCAATCTAGATCCCGATCTGGTGTTGTGCGGCTCACAAGCCTATCGGAGATGGGCTATAGCGGCCGGTGCTAAAGAAGATCGTCTGGCCGTGGTGCCGTTTGCTACGGAAGTAGCGCGATTTTTGAGTGGCACAAGTGCGTCGCGGGAAGCACGCAACGAGCGTCAATTGAAAAATGAGTTTCTTTTTCTAGTGCCTGCGAGGTTAGTCCCGAGGAAGAGGGTTGAAGACGCTGTTATTGCGCTTAGTATGCTGATTAAGCGCTTTCCAAAAACAAGGCTGGTGCTCGCGCGTCCGTACCAAGCAACAGACACGGAATACATTAATTTTGTAGATGCGCTCATCGCTAAGCGTGGTGTTGCAGATTACATCATATGGGAACGTAACCGGTCATGGAAGGAAATGCCGGCGTTGTACGCCACTGCTAACGCAATCATATTACCGTCATCGCACGAGGGCTTCGGTATCGCCTTAATAGAAGCAATGGCAGCAAGACGACCCGTGATCACCACAAATGTCGAAGGACACGATGAGGTGGTCACGGACACCTTGACAGGCTACCTCTATCCTGACGGGGATACTGAAGCGCTCGCATCGAAAATGGCCTTAGTGATGACAATTGATCAGACCACCGTTGTGGATCGCGCATTTACCTTTGTGCAGCAATTTCACGACACCGCGACGATGGTAGCGTCCCACATGAAGGCATATAGCGAGGTGCTTCTAAGATGACCATTTCCTCAGGCTATGATGTTACTGTCATTGGCTCCGGCTTGATCGGGTTGTCGATAACGGCTCATCTCCTCCAGACAGGGTACCGTGTTGTCGTGATTGACGGCAACAATAACGGTCTGGCGAGTGAAGCGGCAGCTGGAATGCTGACACCGGAATGTGAGTGGGATCCGTGGATGCCCATAGAGTTCTTGCAGCTTTTACGTAGCGGCAAGGCGTACTATCCGGAGTTTCTGTCAACAATCATGCCTCGCGATGTGAGCACGACAGCGGCTTTGGGGTTTCATGTCAAAGACTTTCTTATTCTGGACATGATAGAAAATGAAACCGGATTAGACGAACGGTTTCGTGGTTTAGCCGATATTGGCGCGCGTGTCACGTGGCTCGATAGGGCCGAAACCTCTCTTCGTGAGCCGTCCATCGACCCCACAACAATTCGCGCGAGTATTCTTGTGTCAGAAGAGGCGATAGTGAATCCTAAGCGGTTGAGAGCAATGTTACAGGATTACGTGTTGCGCAACGGAGCGTCGATCGTGTCCTCGCAGCTTATCCGAGTTGATGATCGAGGCAGTGACTTTGTACTCCACCTTGAAGAGGGTTCCACTCTTCTCGCGCCCCGTGCGGTGCTGGCCACCGGTGCCTGGACTGCTAAAGTAGCTAAGGCGTTCAATTTGCAGCTACCCATCGTACCAGTAAAGGGCCAGATGGTACAACTAGCCGGTCCTCCCGGCATGCTCAAGCACGTTGTGTATATGCCCACGGCGGGGTGTGGCTCGCTACTTGAACGCGCACCGGGAATGTATATTGCCGGGACTAGCGAGGAATATGCATCGCCGACAGTCGAGAATACGGTGCCTGTTGTCGGCTCGATCCTATCGAGGATCAGCAAAATCTTTCTACAGGCTGCGCAACTATCAATATCAGGCATGTGGTCCGGATTTCGCCCGATGGCATCGGACGAGCTGCCCATTATCGGCCTTAGCGCCGATCATCGATTGGTTGTTGCAAGCGGGCACCACCGTAACGGCATACTACTGGCGCCGCTGACGGGAAAGCTTGTCGGACAATTGTTGAGTGACATTCAGTTGGATGCGGATCTTGCACTTTATAGTCCACACAGGTTATTCCGAGGTCAGCATCGTCATGTATCGAGATATTAAGTTACATTTATCACCACAGTTTCCCATCCCACCACTTACCCTTCACAATGCAAAAGGCGTGTGGCTTACGGACACCGAGGGTAAGAGATACTTTGATGCCTCGAGCGGCGCTGTCTGCGTCAACATAGGCCACGCCGATGAGTCTGTGATTGAAGCGATGCGCGAGAGTGTTACCCGTTTTACCTATGCATACCCAGGGCAATGCGCCTATGAGCAGATAGAGAGGCTTTCGGCTGAACTCTGTGAACTGGGCAATTGGGATGCGTCGGGGGTCATGTTTTCCAATACGGGCACCGGCGCCATAGAACTCGCCATAGCATGCGCCAGAGAATATCATCGCGTCAAAGGATACCCATCAAGAGTCCGGGTTCTAACAGCGTGGACAGGTTATCATGGCTGTAGCACATATACCCTGGCATTATCGGGTCACCGTCGACGTAGGCCGCCAGCATCATACAGTAACGACATTAAACCTTCTTTCCAGCCACCATATCCGGGCCTACACCATGTTTTCAATCCACAGCACATTTGTGACGAACGGTGCGCGGATGAAGTAGCGGAACACATCGACTTAGTCGGTGCCAACGAAGTGGCAGCAGTGCTTATCGAACCCATTCTTGGAACGACCGGTGGCGCTATGATTCCTCCGCCACGCTATCTCGCGCGTCTACGTAGCCACTGTCTGCGGACAGGCGTGTTGCTTGTATACGATGAAGTGTTGGTTGGCTTAGGCCGCGCGGGGAGTGCCTTTGCCTTTATGAACTTTCCAGGCGCCGCACCGGACCTCTGCGTGGTGTCGAAGGGCCTGGGCGCAGGATATGTTCCTATTTCTGCGGTCATTGTTAATCAAGATGTGTCGGGCGTCCTGCGCTCTGATGGTGCGCGGCTACCACTTTCGGGAACCATGTCGGGAAACCCGCTAGGCGTGGCAACCGCCATCGCAGTATTGCGTGTTCTACGCGAGCTTGGCGTCTTCGCTGCCGATACGCGCGGACAAGCGTATCGGCAAAGAGGAGAGAACCTTGGGGTGGCCCTGAGGCAACATCTCGGGCATTTGCCGCACATCAAGGAAGTACGCGGTTGTGGGTATTTCTACGGCGTTGAACTTGTCCCAGGGGCTTTAAGTGAGGTGTTGTTGACGAGCAGGGAGTATGGACTAGTTTTATATCCATTCAATGGCTTTCGCAGTGGGGGCCACGGTGAAGGGATAATAGTCGCCCCTCCCCTCACGACTACAGTGGAAGAACACGCCCTACTCATTGACGCGCTAAAGGAGGTCCTCTGCGGCCTTAAGACAGACCCGCATTAGTGCAGTGGGAAAGAACCGAGGACGCCATTGTCTTGTCCATGTGGTGACATGTGCAGCGCCATTAAATGTGTAAATTGACGGCTTCTTGTGATCGGGGCTAGTGAGTATTCGCAAATTTGGAGGAAATCAATAATGCCAGATACAACCGAGTATTTAATATCCAAGGCAAAAGAAACGATTCCTCTATTTAGCAGAAGGATAACCGAGCACCCGTGCTCGTTGCTTTCATTTGAAATGGAATTCACGGAATATAAAGCTCGTAAAACGCAACTTCAACAGAGAGATGTAGTTAGAAACATAGAGGCTATGTCTAAGGAAATTAATATTCCTAAGCAGTGTTCGATCATCTCGGCGATCCCAGTTCATATATTAGAAATTCCCAATGAAATAGGGCTTAAAGAGCACATTTTGTCATTATCTCGTGCAGGTGGAACAACTGTTTTCTTTATTAATGATGCATCAGCTAAATTGCCGGAAGATGAATTTAAATTCCATGCCCAGCGCCTACGAGTAGCATTAAGAAAAATAGCTGGTTCAACCCCAGTGTCAATTCTTAGTGAATACTCACCATTCGTAAGATCAATCGGTGCAATTCGTGGAATCTTAAGTGATGCTGTCATGCATGCCTGCTACAAGTGTAAACTAAATGACCCGATAATGCTGAGCAACGATGTGGATGTAATACGCTGCCCACCGAACTATGCGATTATGATACGAGATATATTTTTCGCTGATCCACTTTTAGATATCATCACGGGTCCGGTTTATTATGGGTATGGGTTCGATGGAGAGAGATATCTGGACGCTGGCCATGTCGCGCCGGAACTTATGCTACAGAACCGATTTCGTTCCACCTACCTGGAAAGCCTACGCAATGGAGTTGCTCTCGGATGGCCATACAGTAATGGTGAGGGAGCGAACAAAGCGTTTAGGATGGCCGCGCTATGCGCGGTAGGCGGGTACTGCCACGATGCCTTTGTTGACGAAGATGAATACGTGGCCGTAGGCATGTACAAAATGCGGGTCCCGCATGATCCCCGCCCCCGCTTGAATGCGAAACATGCTCGATACGAGGCGGCGATTTGGCGAGCCACTGATCCGAGGCGCCAATTGCGGGCCATTATCAACAGTATCTCAATCCAAAGGTCATGGGATTATGAATCCTTCGCGACTGTCACCGGTTCAGAAATCGACACGATGAGCCTGTTGCGTACCTATTCGGCTCTGCCTGAACGGATTCAGCTTGAAGACCTTGCCGGTCGCAGTCCGGCCGAGATCGGACGTAATCCCAAAATAGTGCGGCGAGTGTCCCGCCTTTTCGAGGAAGGCTACAACAGCAGCTGGCTAGCCTATGATCAAGCTAAGGTTGAATGGTTTTTAAACGATTTCGGCTTATGCAACGCTAACCTAGTGCACGGCGCCAACGGTGGTGTCACGCTCCATTCCGCTCAACTGGCGCCAGCTCTCGTTCGCTCTCTTGTCTTGTTAGCAGAAGAGAGGCCCATCGGTACTTTCGCCTCCTATTGAGACTTGTATAAGTCACGACAACTAATTGGGGTAGTAAGCCCAAGTGCGACATGAAGTCGCGTATGTAATTGTTTCACTCACATTTGAGAGAGGAGACCTGTTGTTGCGCCAACAGTAGCCTACCGACACATGTGTCACGGATAACGGTGGGGTATGAAGCTGTCGGGACAATGGCGCCGAGTTCTGAGAACGCAATCCGACCTGCGAGCATCAATGCGGCGGAGGCCCTAGGCTGGATGGTACGACCAACGCATGTGAACTACTGATAAACACCGTCAACATACAGCAAGCCAAAGATGCTGACAGGCTTGGGCCAAAAGGCAACGTAGCGGGTTGTTCTCGTTTTGGCTGAGAACACGCGTACACTCAACGCTACCGGTGGATAGGCAGGGTCTAACTCACTCGTGTTGCATACGTGGAACATGGTAAGCCCCTACTGCCGCCCCGTAAACGTCCGGTTATAAACCATCTGTTGATAGGGATTTGAATATCTAGAGTAAGAATTTATCCGTAAATAATATTCGAAGGCAGGGGCACCTTTCTGAATGCGATGATGGCAGCGGCCAGATGGTTCAAGGCAAGGAAACTACGCTCAAGCTTTTCATAGAAACTCCAGGCGGCAAACAGGCACAAAAGCCAATGACGATGAGCGAAAGCGGCGGGGTGAGCAGAAAGTATCCGGCGAGCGCGCCGCCGATGCACAAAAGATAAAGTAAAAGCTCACTCACTCTCATCGACTAGTCTGGGTTTGAGTTTGCGAATCAGGAAATCGAATAACTGCCGCTGCGGGTCGGGAATACTCTGTGTGTAGGATTTGAAATTGACCGTCGTAATGGCCGAACCGTCCGCATAGCGCTGATGTGAACAGCCGTCCACATGGGTAGGCCGAAAGATGAAATCCTGGCAGAGAACGAAATCAGAGGGCGTGGTTCTGCTGCCGATGACTGGGTGCGTGTGTAAGGGTGCTTCGATTGGCATAGGCGTTGAATCCGTGGATTTGTGAGTAGCGTTTGTGGAGAGCGCGGTAGTCGTGCTT
>Ga0075362_10000201_pt1 | contig 16583 bp, 16 predicted proteins | sample EndMetdeltDD1762_FD_71397 | JGI IMG/M metagenome (GOLD analysis project Ga0075362, IMG submission 71397) | Populus endosphere microbial communities from Tennessee, USA - Endosphere MetaG P. deltoides DD176-2 | ecosystem: Host-associated > Plants > Roots > Endosphere | place: USA: Tennessee...
CGCGGAAGCGACGGCCACGGATACACCCTCGGACTGCACATCTATGGCTGAGCCGCCCACGGTCAATTCAGCCCACACAGTCCCGTCGAACTTCTCGAAGTATTCAGCCGTCCGATTGTAAAGCAGCCAGCCTTCTGACGGCGTGGCATACACCCAAGCGCCATTGTCCCGGATCGCGACCTTGTTAGGTTGAGTCGCATGCGCCTCGTCGAAGATGTGCACATCACCGTTCGTCGGTGCGCCCGGCGTGGCTGATACCTTGCTGATAACTCCGCCCTGCGTGAGGACCGAGGTCAGCAACAGATTGGTATCGTGCTCGTCGCCCCAGCCGTCGAAGCCGGTGCCCCAAAAACCCTTCAGGCCCAAGTTAGGGAGAGTGCGAGATGACATGCTGTGTGCTCCTTATCTGGCGTATCCGAGACCATATTTCCGGCCGTATCCTCTAGGGATTCCGGACCAACGGTATCGGTTTATGAAGGGCGCGGGGCTCGGCGCGTTTATGATGAACCCCGGACGGTTGTTCGTGTAGGTCGAAGGTACAGAAAATGTGGTCCCGTAGAAGCTGTTGTCGGTGAATAACCAAAGCTTCTGCCCGGTGACCAAGATTCCCAAGACGGCCCCTGGGGACAGAGGGTTGGACCACGTTGCCAAGACAGTCTCTGTGCCGTTCAATACGTCGATGAGAACGACGGACTCGGTCACAGGATCGTACTTGGCGAAGAGGTAGTTCTGCCAGTCTTGGATGAACGCGGCCACGCCGCCTACCGAATCTGTCACTTGGGCCAGTTCTATAGACACGACGCGTTCCTGCTTACCAACGCTCGGCGCTGCTATGACGACATTGGTCGTAGTGCCGTCGCTCTTCAGCCCGCCGCCCGATTGTCCCGTCAAGTCCCCTGGGTCTGCCGTGGATGGAGAAACGGGGTTTGTCACGAGATCGTAGCCGTTCAGGTCGGTGACAGGCTGGTCCGGCGCTAAGGCCGGAAAGTCCGTATCGCGCGCAGGAATGACAGGCACAGCGGAGAGCGGAGCCAAAGACGCCTTCAGCGCTGTGTTTATCCCGAACGGAACGCTCATCAGTAGAGCGCTCGGATCACAATGTCGTCACCACCCAGGCGTACCTGAGAGCACGCCAAGGGGTTGTACCCTTGGACTACGAAAACGTCATCCTCTTCGTTGCCGTCCAGGTCAGTGAGGTTCAGCAGGCCCGCCTGGTCAACAAGCAGGCCACGGCAAGGGCCGCCCGGTAAATCCGAATCGGCCTTCACAACCAAGGGATAATTCCGAGCCGGATCAATCTTCAGATCGGGAGCGCTGGTGTCTGTGATCTTGTCAGCCATGGTTATCTCCAGAGGTTGATGCTTCGTAAGATGGAAGTTACTTCCAGTCAAGCCCCGCCATAGTTCATGCCGTAGCCGTAGCTGTAGCCGGTGTCGCGGATCAAGGGGAAAGCTGCTTGCATCAGGGACCGCACACCGTCTCGAACGGAGTAGATGCGCGCGTAGGCGAGGCCGACGCCCAGGTTGCCGTCAGCGGTCATGCTCGCGGTGTCATAGGTCCACGGGCGCGTCACTCCGGCGTACGTGTTGACCGGAGCCACGTCAGGATCATCGTTGTACACGTCGATCTCGTAGGTTGTCGAAGCTTCGGCAGCCACGGTGGCGTCGAAAAATCCAACACCCGTATCAGCCTGCGTCAGGCGGTTCCGCTCAACCCAGTCCACAACCGGCTCGGCTCCAGTCTCGTAGGTGCTGTAAATCGAATTGCCGTCCACGGTCACGTCGGCCGGAGGGTAAGGACGAAATGGACGGGCGACGACGGTTATGCTCAGCGTGTCCGCGTCCGCCTGGTCGAGAACGTGGCGGCTAGTGCGGGTCAGCGCCTTCGCTTCCACGACTTCAGTCTCTGAGTAGGTCCGGCGATCCGATCCTATGTCGTCGTCCACGGCCCACACGCGAACGCCTGAGAGATGTGCAGCCGGCCAGGTGTCCACGCAGCCACGCTTGACCGTCATTGTGGTGGTGCCCTCATCCCACGCGGTCGCCAGCATGTACTCGCCGTCAACCCATAGCATCGAGCCGACGATCTCGTCACCTTCCCACTCTGAATCCGGTGTGACCACCAGGTCAGTAGCCGTCGCCGTTATGTCACCGACGAGAACCGCATTGGCAGTGAAGAACGAGTCATTGCCTGTAGCGAACGACGGCTCGCCTGAGGCACGCATGGCCGCGTCATACCCGACACTGCGATTGCTCGGCTGGTCCACCAGAAGGCCGACCATGGCTTCGCCTTCGCCGATAGCAGCTAGGTCCGTGGAATCGAGCCTGCGGTACAGGTCGCGATAGCTTGCCTCGAATATATCACCTTCTGCGGGCAGCGCTTCGTACTCGGCTTCAGGGTCGTAGGTGTTCTCGACTGGCGTCACGAAAGACGTGAGCGGCAAAGAGTACACGTCTTGCGTGCACTTGATTATGATCTCTCCCCGGATCATGTCGCTATCGTCGATCTCTCCGGCGCGCAGAACGATACCACTCAGGCCGCGAGGGGCGTACGAGACCTTGAACACGGCTCCAGGGTGTATGCGGAATCCAGACCGGTCCAGCCGCACCTCGAATTTCCGGAGTCCAGCGCCGGCTGCGTTGCGGTTTCGCTCTGCCACGCGGTTGCACAGTTCAATCGTCGGCAGACCTTTGTACACCAACTTGGTGGTTGTCGATCCTTCTCGGAACCTACGCACGGCCAGGTTGTGCGCGCGACCTTCAATGGCTTGGTCTGTGATCGGGTCTTTGCCTTCGACGATCACTTCATCAACCATGGCTTCGCTGCTGCCGGAATCATCTTCCCGGATGCTCAACAGCCCGCTGTTCGGTTGGAAGTGCGGTAGGTCATCCGGATCGTAGTCGTCGCGGATGAGTTTCAAGTTGATGAGCCCCGTCTCCCGGTCGGTATAGAGCACACCCGCGATGTGATCCAAGACCGATGAGATGAAAGTTCCGACTTCCTCGCTCCGCTGCCACTCGATGCACAGGCCCAAAGACTCGGTGCACAGCGTGTTCGCCGCGACGATGAAGCTGTTCTCATCGAGTTCGCTCGGGCTGCGTCCTCGGCCCCACGCCGGATCGGTTGTCACCTGGTAGATTATGTGCGACGGATTCATCGCCCGGATGCGACCTTCTTTCAGGAAGATCGTAGCAAGAGCCGGATACCACGGATCGTCGTTGTGCCAGCCTGCCGTCGTTCTCCAGCGGCGGAACCACCAGGTTTTGATGTAGGGGTTCATCGACGATAGCAATCCGTCGTACCATACGACATGGCGGCCGCGCAGTTCGCTGAAAGGGCCGCCAATGGTTGTCTTGATGTCAGGCAGCACTGCCGACTTGTTGGGGCCGTCGCTGCCGATAGCGATGAGCCCTGACGCTCCGGCAAGCACTTGGTCAGGCTTGCCCATGAAGCTGCGGAACAGGCCTTGGATTCCGCCTTCCTTCTTCTCGCCGCCAAACAGGTCAGGCGCATTGATCGCCGTGGCTTCGTCGGTCGAGAGGCCTCCCTCCCATGCGATCTTCTCGCCAACCTTTATGTGGGTCAGACAGTTTACTGCACCGCGTCCGAGACCAAACAGGATCGAGCCCAGGTAGTGATACCCGATAGTCTGACCACCTTTACCCATTCCCATTGCGGTCGCTCCTAGCCACGGCGGCCACGTCCAGGGCCATCTTGTCCCCAGTAGCCTCTATCACTTCAACCGGCAACCCTTCGGTGCGGAAGGTATTGAGGGGAAGATCGTGATGCGCGAACCACTCGCGCATACCCTTCATGCACAAGTTCGCTTGCCGAACATGGCGCACGTACACGATCACGCCGGAAGTAACTTCCTCGCTCACTTCTTGCCCCCCGCCTTGATCTTCTTCGTCCGGATGTTGCCATGCCAGAGAGTTTGATAACCTTTGGTCCAGCCGTCCCCGAACAGAACTGACTCCGGAGTTCCTTCCTCTTCTTGGGGGAAGTCGATCTCGTCCGCACTGGCGGGCTTGTTCTCCGGCTGCTTCATCAACAGGCCGTTGATGACGTAGCTTACCGTCATAAAGACAAGGGCCCAGGCGAATAGAGGCATAGCCTGTGCTCCTACTGGATCGCGACGTTAGCGAAGGGATTGACGCCTGTCATCTGCTCGAACCCGCCGTAGTTGGCCAGATTGGAAAACTTATCGTTGCACGTCGCAGTTGTCAGGTCGCAACCGGGGTACAACGTGACCGCCATGCCGACTTCCAAGCGGTACGTGGTGCCTAGCAGGACGAAAGTCGTATCCGACGTTGAGTCCATGATCCCCCTTCGATCTGGTGTGCCTGCGGCCGCGTCCCACTGGATGTATCCGCCTGTGAAGTGCGGTGCGGCGTTGCCGCCCGAGGTATCCACGGTGATTGTGTTCCCCGTCATGGAAACTATCTCGGCCGTAACGGCGAAGTCTTCCGGGTTGACCTTGCACTCACTGTCATAAAGGATGTGCGGGCACCCACGGCACCAGCCTAAGCGAAGGCCGGACGACTTGAACAGCGACAAGATCGAAACGCCGATTATCTGGATCGCAGCGTTCTCTTCGTCCCGCTTTACGTTCTGCACGAATCCCTTCCAGTGAATCAGTGCGTCGTCTTCGCCCGCGTGGTCCCGGCGAACTGTCAGGCTGATCTCGCCTGACGGCGGCGTCGAGTGAAAGAGATCGGCCAGGGGGATGTCGTAAGGTGCGGTGACCGTCATGTCGTTATTGGACGAGCCGCCTTGAGTCATACCGCTGTCGCTGCACGCGATGGCGGTGAACGTCGTCGGCACCCCATTGACGGTGATTGTCTGGTCTTCGTCGGCGGACGTGTAATTCCACACCGTCGCTCCCCACTGAAGCGTGTAAAACGCGATGGGAGCGCCGTCTTGATCGCTGATCTCGCGGCTCTCAAAAGTCACCTGTAGTCCCTCCAGTCGATGCTCGTCGTGACTTCAATGAAATGCTCACCGTTGACCGGGCCGGGCGGTGTCCCGCCGATCTGGTCATAGAAGAGTATTCCCGAATCGCCCGGCCACGGTTGGGTCCAATGCCGGAAGTATATTTTCCAGTGTGTTGAAATCCAGTTGCTAACCCCTATCGCATGATAGCAGTCAACGCCTGCGTACCAAACGTCTTGAGTCGCGTCGTAGGCTGCATCCGCTACCGGGTCAAACGATACGCGTCTCAGGAGTTGCTTGGTGTTGCCCACGACTAGATCGTGCACCTCAGCCCAGTCCGAGCCAGCCGATCCGCCGATCTGGCCGTAGCTGGGCGGATTATGCAGATACAAAAACCAGTCAATCGGCGGCTCGCCGGGATACTCGCCGATGACTCGGCACTCATAGTCCCATCCGTCGTAAGTCTCGAAAGTCGGGGCGCACGCAGCGTAGGTCATATCGCCACACGGCCCTGCCTGCATCGAACCAACCGTGGCCGGCACAACCAGGATGCTAGGTGCAGTGCGCGCGTCGATGAAAGACCGCATGGCCACGGAAACTTCCCGCGAGCCTTCGTTGTCAGCGTAGTGGGTGATCTCCACTTCGTCCTGGTCCAGCCGCACCGTCTCCATGAAGCAGAACGCGCGGCCCTCAGGTGCATTGAACGTGACAGCGGCCGATAGCGTCAACTCTTCTTCGTCGGTCCCGACTTCGGCTGACGCTGTGATCTCCAGCGGGAAAGGATCGTCGTTCTCGTCGCGGATCATCGCGCGGTTTCGTCCGGAGATCGGGCCGCCCAGGAGCGTGTACCCGAATTTGCGCACGAAGACTGAGGTGTCACCTGAGAGCACCGGACGAGTCAGCGTCATGTCTTCGTTGAAGCTGGGAAGCCACACGGCCTTCTGGCGACCGTTCAGCCGATAGAGCGCCTGTCGTAGCAGATGGCTCTTCTCCCGGCCGCGAACTTGCCAATTGTAGAACGATGTCTGGTAGCCACGGGACAATTCGTCATACCGCTTCACCCGGCCTAGCTGGCCGTCAAGTTCCTGCATGATCCGGCCGTACTGCTGGTCGAGCGCGTCCATGCGGTTGGGCTCCAGGACGATCAGCGGATGGCTGTCATAGACGGTCAGGGTCTCAGCCCCGGCTGTGTAAGAGTTGGGCCCGTCAACCATGAGCCCGACTGACGCTTGACCGACGCGCGACACAAGGTTCGAGAGCGTAACATCGGCGTCCATCAACGCGCGGCGGATAGGGTACACGGGAGACCGCTCCGGCCAGGAGCCGACCAAGGGTGATACCAGGTCGATCCCGGTGCCGTCTATGGCGCTGATCTCGACCACCTCGAAGGTGAAAGGATCGGCATAGATGATCGCCAAGCCGCCGACCAGGCACTCCGAGTATTCGGTGTCAAATTCGATCCGGGTGTCCGTCGCCACTGCTGCGGCCGTCATCCGCCGTGAGTCGTGCCACAGCGGCAGCAAGCAAGGTCCGCCTGTCATCCGGTGAAACCACTGATCGACGAACGAGCGGACGGAGCCTACCGGGTTTATGACATACTCGAAGTACCGGCGCGGCGTCCGGCGCATAGCGCGACGTTGCTCGACGAGCGAGCGCGATCCTAGAACCTGGGTGAACCAAGCTAGGCGCTCCGTGACCGGCGTTGACCAGTTAGGGGGAACACTCCAGACAGGAAGATCAATATCTGCCATTTAATCAAGCCCTAGTGCCTGTCGAATCTTTGGCCGGTTGCGCCGGATATGCGTCACTACCACCTCTTCGCCCGCACGGCCAGCCATGGCTCCTGCCACCTCTTCGTCGCCGAACGCAAGCACCTGGCGCAACCCGCCACTAGCCGCGCTACCCTTCTTCGCGGCAGTCAGACGACGCGCCTCAGAGGCCTGTTGCTCTTCGGTCTGGACCTTCTCGCCCCTGCGGAGCACAGCCATCATCTCATCGCTCTTCAGGCCTGCGCCGGCTGTCCCTTGGTGGTAGCGAGGGACACTGGCGAGATCGACGATACCCACGTCACGCTTCAGGTTCATCCGGCCGCCGCCGAGATCGCCGACCGTGCCGCCGCCGTGGAGCCCGAGGAAGCCCAAGGGACTGCCTGAGGCACCGATCAGGCTCTTGGCGACCTTCAGCGCGTAAATCTGGATGATCGCTTGTGCAATGGCCTTGGCGAAGTCTGCGGCGAACTGAAGCGCAGCCCGGCCAAGGCCCTCGAAGAACTCGCCGACCGACTTGGTTCCCGTGGCTAGGTCAGCCAGTCCGCTCGCCAGCGTGTCGAACATCGAAGTGATGCCGTTCGCGATGGCGTCACGGGCGGAGTCGCGGACCTTCGTCGAGAGTTCCGAGGTGTATGTCAGTTGCGTGTTGAACAGCGCGAGTTGCGCGATAGCGTTGGAGAGTACGTCTGGCGGAAGCAACTCACCATTGGCTTCCAGGTACGCCTTGGCCGCGTCGATCCCGGCGCGGATTTCCTTGTTCGTCGCTTCGTACGCCAAGCGGATTTGGTCTTCACGCTCGGTGTAGTTGATCGCGCCTGCTTCGTACAGGTTATTGGCCGACTGGATGAGCGCAGCGCGGCGCTCGAACAAGTCGTTGATGTCCTTCTCATTCTTCGAGACGCCGGTTTTCGCCTGCTGACGAACGATGGTGCTGGTGTCGAAACCGTTGCCATTCTGGCTGGTGATCCGGTCGAACTTGTCCAGGAGCGCTTGGGTCTCGGCGCTCGGCGAGAGAGACGAGATAAATGCACGAGCCAAACTGATCGCTTCATTCAGCTTGGGGCCCATCTCATCGACGACTTGCTGCGTCTTATCGAGCGCTTGCTGAGACGTTATGAGCCCTGCGGCCTGGTCTTCCTGAATCGTCTTCAACTGCTCGCTGCGGGACTTCATCAGGTCGTTGACGTTGGACTCATAGACCGCAAGCTGGCGAGCCTTGATTATCTGCTGCTTCTGGAACTCCAGCGCTTCGGCAAACTCGGTCTGCGACCGTCCGTTGATCGAGCGGTTCGGGCCAAACTTATCGCGGAACTCGGCCAAGCGATCTTCCAGCGCCCGGAACTGCTCTTCGACCGCCTGCTTCGCCATGTCGAGTTGCGCCGACAACGGAGCCTGGCTGTTGCGCAAAGCTTCAGCCGTGAACCGCGAGAGCGCTGACTGGAGTTGATCCTGCTCGTTCTGATACTGACGTTCAAGCTGTTCGGCCTCGCGCTGTCTGCGCTTGGCTTCAGCTTCAGCTTCCCGCGCTGCCTTCTTGCGATCACGCTCTGCCTGCTTGCGGTCCTTGGCTGCTTGGCTCTCCCGGTCGCGCTGACGGCCACGGGAGCCCAGGCCAGGGTCCGCGCCGGCCGCCTGCTGCGCACGATTGAGCGCTATCTGCTGCGCCCGCATCTGCTGGAGTGTGTCGCGGTACGCACCGTCAATGGGCTTCTCGTAGTTGCCGGAGCCGATATTCGCGCCGATCTTCGCTCCGGCCGCTATTGTCCCGAGCACCCCACCGCCAGCGGCCGCATACGCGTCTCCAGCGCCTTTGAAGACTACACCGACGCGCTTGGCCAGGTTGACCATGAACGTCAGGCCGAGGATCGCCTTCTCGATCACTCCGATAACGCTGGTCAGGATGCCGGTATCTGCGAACGTGGACAGCAATCCGCGCCAGGCCGCGCGCAACGTGTTGGTCGCGTCGGTCATTGGTCCGCGCGCCGCCGTCGCACCTTCCTGCATCTTGTTGTAAAGCTGCGTGAAGGCCTTGCGCACCTCATCGTGCTCACGCCCGGTATCCTTGGATGCCGCGATGTTGTCCCGCTGGGTGTCGGTGAGGAATTTGTATTTATCGTCCAGGGCGAGCACTTCGGTAGCGCCAGACGTGAACGCCTTGGTCAGTTCTTCCGTCGCAGTCTTAACGTCGATACCCTGCACGTCGGCCAGGTTCTTCGCCGCGATGATGAAGTCATCAACTGCGGCTGGGTTAAGGCCTTCAGTGACGAAAGTCTTGGCACTGGCCGTGGCTTCTTCGAGCGACACGCCGAGATCGCGGAAGCTATCGACGATCTGCCTAAACTTCGCTGGATCGTAGCCGTTCGCCTCGCCCAGGGATGCCAAGACGGTGCTCGCCGTGCGAGTCGTTTCGAGTTGCGCGTTCGCTTCGGACAGTGAGCCGGCCAGGACAGCGAAGCCTGCCGCGAGCGGAAGTATGATCGGCAGGGCCCGCGCAAAGTTGGAGAGGATGCCGGGGAAGATTTGCAATATCTGACCGGACTGCTGCGCGAACACTTGCAACGGCGGAGCGCCGCTACCTAGGGACGTGAATACGTCGTTGATCTGGTAGGACAGGTTCTGAAGCTGGAAGGGATCGAGTCCGAGAAATCCTTTCCGGCCCCGTGGCGAGAGCACATTGGTAACGTCCTGGATCGCCGGAGCGGCGCGGCGAGCGCTCTGCTCGATGCGCTGGATTGCTGCGGGGATATTGGACGAATCAACTCCGACGCGCTTCAGGCCCGCGCTGAAGCCGCTCAGCTTCTGCGTCTCGCGGTCCAGGGTCTCACCTAGGGCGATAAGCTGGCTCTGCTCGCGCTTCAGTTCGGCCGTCAGTTCGGCCACGCTGGCACCGGCCTGCACCTCTGCCGTGGCGAGTGCTTTGACTTTCGCCGCTTGTGCGTCGTAAGCGGCCGCAACGTCGTCCACGCGGGACTGCTGGCGCACGAAGTTGTCAACCTCATTGGACACGCGAAGAAGGCCTGCCTGGATCGCAGCCAGATCATTGTTGATCTCGCCTAGTTCGGGCACGCTGATCTTCTTCAGGCCGCCTTGCGTTCGGGCCACAACTGCGTCCAGGCGCTCGTCGATCCCGGCCAAGGTAGTCGCGGCTGCTTGCGCCGGGTTGACGATCCCGAGCACTGCGTCCGCCAAGCGCCGGGCCGACGTGGTGCTGGAATCGAGCGCACTACTGATACGGGTAGCGGCGCTGTCTGCGGCTACGGAATCGGCGGCGAACTTACGGAAGGCGTCCACCTGTGCCAGCCGCTCGGCTTCTACCTTGGTGTCGGTGATCTCGGCCTTGAACGACGCCACACTGCCCTTGGCCGCCGCAAGGCCCTGAGAGATGTCGCGCTGCGCTACAGCGACGGTGCGGAAAGCAGTCTGAAGATTATCGACCGGGCCGATGATCGACTCGATGCTGGTCTTCACTTCGCGGTAGATGCCCCGCTGCTCTTCGAGCCGCTGATTGGCGGCCGCCATCTTGCGCTCGGCCGCTTCCATCGAAGTCGTCAATCGCTTCGTGGGGTTCTCGACGCTATCGACTTGCGTCTTCAGTTCACCAAACTTCTTGGCGGCCTTCTCGGCGTTAGATTCAGCCCGCTCCAGCGCGGTCGCTTGTGCGTTAAGTTGGGTCAACAGGACTCGCGCATTGGCGAGTTCACTCTGAGCCTTCTCCAACTCGCGCGTCGTCGTCGCGAGAGTGTCAAGGCTCTTGTCAGTTTTGGTGCCGGTCTTAGCCAGGTCTTCGAGCGTAGTTCTCAGGCGCTTCACGTCGGCCGTGAGTTCATTCACCGGGCGGGTGGCGGCATCAGTCTCCGCCCGGAAGATCATCTCGATATCGCGTTTGGATAGAGCGGCCGCCATGTCGTCGTTCCTTTAGCCTGTCAGCTTTTGCATCACTTCCTTGAAGAAGGAGTGAGCCTTGCCGCCGTGAAAACTAGCCGATGTAGCACTTTGATTGAGCGCCGCTGCATTGGCTAGTTCCTGATTTACTCTTCGTATCGTAATCTCCTTCTCTGACCACAGTCGGCCCAGGGGATATCGGCCGGCATTGGTGTGGCCCTGTGCGATCAGGAAGTTGGCGTCTTCACGGCACCCGAAGTAGAAGACTGCGAGAGGATGTCCGTTAACTTTCGCGACACTTCGCCCCGTTCCCCTACGGCCGCCTTTACGGCGCTTTGAAGCATCGCGGAAAGGTTTCCCAGGCCACCAGCGTCTTCCACGGTCAGCTTCAGCGATGTCTGGAGAATTTGCAATTGCAGTCCGACGCCCAGGCGCTTGTTGCGAAGTTCCGGCGTGTCGGTGACCAAGGAAATAACTTCCGAGATCAGCGCGGGGAACTGCCGAAGCGCCAGCATCACGATATCGGTCATGTTCGTCGCCGCCATCACATCCTTCTGCGACTGGATGTAGAGAGCGGAGATGTCCATCATGTCGTCCAGGTGGCTGGTGATGAGCCCGGTGAAGTCTTCCAGGCTCAGACCGCGAACGGGGCGTTCTTTGCCGTCCGGAGTCTTGATGTACTGCACAGGCGGTTTGTAGTCGGTCCAGGTCATATCATGTCATCCTCGCTATAACGAAAAGGGCGGCGATCTCGCGACCGCCGCCCCCTTTATGGCTTATCCCCCTCAGGAGATCAAGTCACCGACGACGGGTGATATACTGGCGTTCGACCAGGGCGTCACGCTTCAGCACCTCGAAGGTGAAACTCATCGAAGTCCACTCGTCGCCCTTCAGCGGGAGGTCGCCGTCCGGAGACAGCTTGACATACGGCCAGAAGTAATCGTCGTTCTCGCCCGTAGCGTTGTTGGCGATGAACTGCATCTCACCTTCGATCTTGTCGGTGCGCGAGATGACGATATCGTCAACGCCGGCTGCAACGCCGTACGACACTTCGAGATCATCACCATCGACGATATCGTCTGCGTCTTCATGCAGATAGATGCGGCCTGCGGCGGCGTCCACGGTGTAGCTGCCCGAAGCAACGCCTGTGATGCTCACAGTGCCGATCTCACGCGCGCCCTGCGGCAGGCTGGTGGTGACGCCAAGCTGATACCACAGGCCACGCTCGACATTCGAGATCGTTTCAGTGACATCGGTGCCGCCCGTCATGGTCGCGCCGGAGACCGCGCCGTTGGCACCCGTGGTGAAGGTCTTCGCCAGGGTGATCGCATTGCCCGTGGTGCCGGGTGCGATAGCGGTCAGCGTGGTGACGCCAACAGCCGGAGACGCCGTAACGCCGAGCGACGGTGTGTCGTTGATATAGTTGGCCAGGTTGACGGCAGTGGCGGTGATGGTGCCGCCGATGAGAACTTCCGTGGGGCCCGGATCGGCATCGCGGAAAACGATGTCAGTGCCGCCGATGGTGAACTTGTCACCGTCAACCGGAACTGCGGTCGAGATGGTGAGCGTGCCCGTGGCGTAGCCGCTGCCTGCTTCGATGTTGGTCGAGCGACCGCCACGGAACCAAAGGGCCAGGTTCTTCAGCGAGATGTTGTCGCATGTGAAGGTGCCGCTGGAATCGTTCTGGAGCGAAACGCTTGCGTCCTTGACGCGGATGCCACCTTCGCTGGAGTAGTGATCGAGCGTATCTTCCGCCTGCGAGAGCGAAAGAGACGGTGTGTTGCCGAAGTAGCTTTGGCCCTGGGGCGTGCGCGTACCGGCAAGGAACTGCCCGAAAAAGAGGCGGCCACGTCCGACGACGTAGTTCATATCGGTGTCTGCCATTTCAATGCTCCCTTATTCACAAAGAGGGGTTACGGATGTCGGTCGTGATCTCTAATATCAACGGCAAGTAGAACATCGCAAGACGCGAAGCTGCGTCCTCCGAAGGGGGCCTTACCACGCCTTGTCCTATGGTTAAAGCCCCAATGTCACCGCCCAGTAGATAGATTTCCGGATTGACCGGAAGGCCGGTGTTTTCGTTCACCAGGATGATCTCAGACAGCCGGACTTCGACCGCCGCTTTCATGCTGTAGGCGGGATCGCTCGGGTTGTCTTTATCGTCTTTCGGCCAGCCTTGCACCAGTAGAGTCCAAGTCTCTTTACGGCGGTGTCCGTGGTGTCCCGCTGCCTCGCCGATCACAGGGCGGGGCGCTTCCAAGATCGACAAGCAGTCCTGTAGGTCACTGGCTGAAACCACCGAGCGGCCACGGTAGCAAGTGATCCCTTCGTATCCGGAAGTTCCTTCCAAAAGGTTGGACAGCTTCTTCACGATGCGCAGTTGCTTGGAATCTGTGGGGAGGATCGTGGCAGGCATCAGGACAGCCTCGCATACTGGCGGAAGAACTCAGTGGCTATTGCGTCAACCACTTCGTCGCTTGTGGCCTCTGCGGCTTCATTGCGCAATATCTGATCGACGCTGGGCCCGTACAGGAGGACCACGTTGCGGTCGAGATGAACCATGCGCGCAGTGTCTTTCTTGTTCAACACCATGCCGGGCTTCAGCCGGATCGCCAAGCCGACGTTATACCCATCGTCCGAGATCGAGGCACCTTGGCTTAGTCGAACCAGAAACGCATCAGGCATGTGACGCGAAGCGTTCTTTACCCGGACAGTGACGCCACCTTTCCCGCCCACAGTGCCGGACGTGGCGAAGCGGGCCAAGCTGGTAGGACGCTGCCGCCCGACGACTGAGGCCACAAGGCGCGTCGGTGTGGCGTGCTGCGCCATCTCGATCTTATCGTCCACGTAGCCTGGGGGAAACTGTACTTCAGCGGCCACCGCTTTGCGGAACCGGGCTATGCCTTGTCCTGTCAACACGTCGTTCAACGCGAAGGCGGCTGCGCGGCGCGTCCGATCTTCATCGGCCGCGAGAAACGATTCGAGATCGGTCACACCTGATATGTTGAAGCTAAGCACGGGTCACCGTCCAATAGACGTTCTCGGGGCCGTCTGGATCGAGTTCGGAATCGAGGACCAGGGTGACGCCGTAGCCGGGGATGGTGATCTCGCTGCCCTGTTCCAGCGTGAGGCCTAGAGCGTCCAGTTCGGTGGCGTTGAAGACCAGCTTCTCGATAGGCTCCAGGACGGTCAGGCCGTCGTGATCGCTGAGATTGACTTTGGTCTTCGTGTGGAAGCGCACCGTGAGGCCTAGGCCTGCTGCTTGCTGAGCCAAGGTAGGCGTGGAAGGATCGACGCCATTACTGTACGAACACGGCTCGCCCATCCTGCCTTGGATAGCGAGCCGCGCTGCTTGTTTGATGGCCGCTAGGCCGGTCACAGGTCAGATGTCCTCGTCGTCGTCGTCACTGGCCTGGGTGGACGCAGCGGCCTTCTCGGCCTTGGCGGGCTTCTCGGCCTTGGCGGGCTTCTCAGCCTTCTCAGCCTTGGCGGGCTTCTCGTCCTTCTCGGCTGCGACCGGAGCCGCCGTGCCTTCGTTGACGGGGTTACGGAGTGCACCGGGAATCGCGCCGTTGATGGATGCAATCTCGGTGTCGGTGAAAGTTTCACCGTGGCCTGGCGCGATGGACTTGCGTTGGCCGTCGCGAACAATGACGACGGAAGCGGAGTGAACGATCATGTACTTGCCGGCCATGGGGGATATCCTCTTAGGTTGGTCCGTTCAGGGATAAGAGGGCGGCCCGAAGACCGCCCTCTCACGGGGTATTTCACAGACCGTCGTGCGTGACGATATGGAAGGTGTTGTCGATGTTCGTCGGAAGCATCAACGGCGCGCTCTGCGTCATGGTGTAGGTCAGAGACGGGTCTTCCTGATCCCACATCTTCGGGAAGAGCGGCAGCGGCTGGAGGCCAGCACGCTTGTCGCGGATAGCGCCGTAGCAGCGCAGGCCACGGACGTTCGAGCCGGTGCCGACCACCGAGTACGTGTCCATGATCGACTGGGTGTCTTCGTTTTCGTCTTCGTACTGTTCGTTGTACGTGAAGACTTCGAGACGGCCCTGGCCATTGGCACCCTGAAGCACGCCGCGATACTCGAACGGATCGCCCGGCGAGCCGAGAGCCGAAAGCGAGGAGTCGCTGGTGCGCGCCACGTTGCCGATTTCCTGGCCCTTCAGGAGCGCTTGGACCTTCTCGTCTGCGTAGAACAGATCGAAGGCACCCAGGCCCATGGTCAGGCGAGTAATCGGCGAGCCGCTTTCCTGGAAGGACAGCGTGCGCAGTTCGGCGATATCGGCGAGCGGATCGGCGGCCGATTCACCCCAGCGGGCGGTCGTGGTGAGCACACGGGTCAGCCCGGAGTTGCGCTGGAAGTCGATCACCTGAGTCGGGTAATCTTCGCCCGTGATCGTCACCGAGCCGTAGATGATCGCCATGGCGGCCATCCAGTTTTCCCGGCGATGGATCGTGCTGCGTTCTTCGGCCAGGTTCTCAGCGATAGCCGCGTTCCACCGTGCCTGAGGCGTGCTCGAACCGAGACCGGGCACTTCACCCGCCCTGCGATTGAACTGGCGGTTGGGATCGACGATGTGCTTGGGCTTGACGTAAGCCGGAGCGAACGCGCGCGTCTCGAAGCCGCGAGACTTCATCACGCGGCCCTGCACAACCGGGCTCACGAACGGAGCCAGCTTGCGCACGGTGCGAACCTTGTCGAACATGATTTCAGCGGTGTCGAACTGACGCGCGCCGGGGAACCAGCCGTCCAGCCAGTATGCCGACTCCAACGGGGTTACCCGAAGAACGTCCAGCATGTCCGCCGTTCCGTAGAGATCAAATGCCATGTCGCGTATCCTTGTCTAGTTGCCAGGCGGACGGCTCTTAGTAGAGCCGCTGGATGTTGATGGGAGTGCCGGCAAACGCGGCTTTGATCTCTTCGTAGGCGGTCCCGTCCGGAAGGTCGAGAGCGTCGAAGTTGAAGTGACCGGAGATGAAGACCGGAGTGTCCACGGCGGCGTTGTAGCCCGTTACGGTGGTGTCCAGCGCGTGCGGCAGAACGCCATACGGCTTGCGGGCCCCGCCGATCTCGGCATCGCTGTCCGTGCCGCCCGAAAGCGTGGCACCACTGATCGCCACGTTGGTTCCGGTTTCGGCCAGGGTTACGGCGTTTCCGGCGTCACCGGGGGCCTTAACCGTCACAACGCCTGCGGCTGAAGTGGCGATAACGCCGAGCCCGATGGCCTCGCGCATATCGTTGATCGCGTTCTTCAGGTTGGTTGCCGTCTCCGTGACCGTCGCACCCAGGGCGACTTCATAGTCAGCGTCGGCCACGGCCTTGAACGTGAAGACATCACCGTTCACTGTCACCGTCTCATCAGCCAAGGGGCCGGTGGACGAGATCGTGATGGTGCCGCTCGCCCAAGCGTTCGGGTTGTTCGAGTCAGCGAGCGGGTTCCAAGGAACCAGGTAGCCACCGACCAGGGCGACCACGGGGAACTTGAAAGTCTCGCCGCGTGCGTTGACCTGACCGAAGGTGTTGCCGGAAGCGGCAACGCCCTGCGTGCTTTGACCGTTGGGCTCACCGGCCCAAAGCTGAATCGGCGTGAAAGTGCCGATGATGTTGACGCCGTGCGCCAGTCCGTCGCTCATAATCTGTACTCCAGAATGGGCCGCAGCCCGTTGAACCTATCCGACTGGTGCCGGATTACTGGCGGGTTGCCTTGGCGGCTTCACTCGACCACTTCGAGCCGGTGACGCGAGCGTGATCGGCGAGAAGCGGGTTGCCTTTGGGCGCATCGGCGCTGTCCCCGCCGCCTGTGACCCGTCCGCCGCCCGCGTTCGGGTGCCGTGACTGGCCCATGGCTGCGACGAAGTGGTTTGCCTTGTCGCCCTTACGCGCGGCGCGGGCCGCTTCGCCTTCGTCGCCGTCTTCGTCTTCGCCGGCTTCGTCTTCGTCACCATCTTCGCCGGCTTCGTCTTCGTCACCGTCTTCGCCGTCAGCGACTG
>Ga0075362_10000202_pt1 | contig 16578 bp, 7 predicted proteins | sample EndMetdeltDD1762_FD_71397 | JGI IMG/M metagenome (GOLD analysis project Ga0075362, IMG submission 71397) | Populus endosphere microbial communities from Tennessee, USA - Endosphere MetaG P. deltoides DD176-2 | ecosystem: Host-associated > Plants > Roots > Endosphere | place: USA: Tennessee...
GGCGGCTGTCCGCTGCCCGGTTCGCGGAACGCGTACACGTGGAGCGTGTCGACGCCCGTTCCCGTCTGCGACGAGCGATCGATCGCCCATCCCATGATCCCGAACGCCGGCGCGTCGATGGCTCCGCCCGCCGACGGGACGTCGATCGCCATCAGCGTCGTCGCATCGACCGTGAACCGGCGTGTCTGCGCGAGCGAGAACGTACCGGTCGCCGTGCTGCGCGCGAACACGGTGAGCAGGTAGGCGCCCGGACGCAGGCCGCGCGCCGTGAAGGTGAACCCTGAATTGAGAAAGCGCGCGCCGTAGGTGGCGGCGATGTCGTTGCGCGCGCTGCCGTAGCTGGCGACGCCGAGAAAAACCGGCGCGTCCGCGCCGTCGTTCGCGGACAGATAGAGGTGCACGGTGTCCACGCCGGGACCGTCGGCCGCCAGGCCGTCGATCGCCCAGCCGGAAATCGCGAACGTCGGCATCACGGTGGCCGCCGCCGCGGGCGCCTCGACGGCGAGCGCGCTGACGCTCGCGACCACGACGTCCGTGAAGACGTACGCGCTGTAGGCGTTGGTCTGCACGCTGTGCGCGAACGTGTAGATGCGATAGCTTCCCGCGGCCAGCTCCGGCGTCGTCAACTGGAATCCCGACGCCGTGAAGCGGTCCCCGAACGCGCGCGCCACGTCCGGACGCGCCATGCCGTACGTTGCCATGCCGAGGAACACGCCGGGTTCGCCGGAGCCGAAATTGCGATACGCGTACACCGCGACGCCGTCCACACCGGATCCCGACACGGCGTCGGAATCGAATGCATACCCGGCGATCAAAAAGGTGGATGGTACGGTCGTCCCCGGCAGCGGGGTTTCGATCGCCATGCGGATCATCAGCTGCTGTGCACCGCCGTTCACAGAAGTGGTCACGGCGGGGACAGCCGGGGACGGCTGCGGTCGAGTCGGCTGAAATGCCGCAAGCCGAGCCGTACCGAGAGGTTGCAGCAGGACAATCACAAGCGCGGCCGTAGCCGCTGTCGAGCACCGCATGAGCCGTTCCTTTCGCACGGCTCAGCAAAGAGCAACCGACGTGCCGGATTTCCGGCTAGAACGTTCGTGTAATCGCGGCGCCGAACGCGCGGAGCGTACCGAAGTCCGCCTCGCCCCACAGGCCCCAGCGGCCGATGGCGTACACGGCCCCGATCGGCGCGTTCACTTTCGTCGAGGGCGGCGTGAAGATCCCGCGCGCGCGATCGCCGATCGGGACGAGTGCGTTGACGCCCGAGTAGATCGACAGCTTCGTTCCGAGCGGCGCGCTGACGATGAGCGCGGGATTCAGCAGCACCTGGCAGGCTTCGTCGCGGTGCGTCACCGGAACCGACGCGATGCCGAACAGCGACACGGCGACCTTCCTGAACCGCGCGACTCGCAGGTTCCCGCCGCCGCCGATCCACGCCTGTGTCGAGCCCTCGGTCGTCGTCCCGCCGGCGGCCAGGTACAGATCGAAGCGATCGTGGAGGCCGTGCGCGAACTGGCCGTAGGCGTTGTTCAGGTTGGAGATGCCCTCGCCTGGCACGATCACGTTGTCGGAGAACAGCACGGCCGATGTGCCGCGGCCGAGCGTCTCCGCGGTGGAGAGCACCTGCGCGTCGCCGCGCGCCGGAGCGAGGCAGGACAGCAGGGCCGCGGCCGCGAGCGCGCGCTTCACAGCCACCGTGTGATCGTGACCTTCTTGTCGGTATAGAACTCGAACGCGTCGCGGCCGTGCACCTTGAGATCGCCGAAGAAGCTGTCGCGCGCGCCGCCGAACGGGAAGTACGCCATCGGCGCGGCGACGCCGATGTTGACTCCGACCATCGAGGCCGTCGCGTGGCGCGAGAACTCGCGCGCCGACTTCCCCGACGAGGTGAAGATCGACGTCGCGTTGGCGTTCGGATGCGCGTGCATGAGCGCGATGGCCTCGTCGAGCGTCTTCACGGCGTGAATCGAGGCCACCGGCCCGAAGATCTCCTCGTGGCCGATCGCCATCTTCGGCGAGACGTTGTCGAACACCGTCGGGCCGACGAAGAAGCCCTCGTCGCGATCGGCGACGGCGACCCCGCGGCCGTCGAGCACGAGCGTCGCCCCTTCCTGGACGCCCTTGTCGATGTAGCGCTTCACGCGGTCGCGGTGCGTCCCGCTGATGACCGGTCCCATCGTGACGCCGGGCTGCATGCCGTCGCCGACCTTCAGCCGCCGCGCGGACTCGACGAGGCGGTCGCGCGCTTCGGCGTGCGCCTCGCCGACCGGCACGAGGACGCTGCCCGCGAGGCACCGCTCGCCCGCGCAGCCGTAGAAGGACTCGGTGATGATCTCGATCGACTTGTCGAAGTTGGCGTCGGGCATGACGACGACGAAGTTCTTGGCGCCGCCGAGCGCCTGCACCCGCTTGCCGGCGTTCGTCCCGCGCTGGTAGACCGCCTTGGCCACCGGCGTCGAGCCGACGAACGAGACCGCGCGGATGCCCGGGTGATCGCAGATCGCCTCGACGATCTCGCGGCCGCCGTGCACGAGACTGACGACACCCGGCGGGATGTCGCACTGCTCGAGCAGCCGGAACAGCAGCCGCGCCGAGAGCGGCACCTGTTCCGACGGCTTGACGATGACGCAGTTGCCCGTCGCGACCGCGAAGGGCAGGAACCAGAGCGGCACCATCGCGGGGAAGTTGAACGGCGTGATCGCGGCGACGACGCCGAGCGGCTGGCGGAAGACGGTGCAGTCGACGTTCGAGGCGATCTGCTCGAGGCCGTACCCCATCATGAGCGTCGGCGCGCCGCAGGCGACCTCGACGCACTCGATGCCCCGGCGCACGCTGCCGCGCGCTTCGTCGATGGTCTTGCCGTGCTCGGTCGTCACCGTGCGCGCGAGCTCCTCGAAATGCGCCTCGAGGAGATGCGTGAACCGGATCATGGCCCGCGCGCGCAGCACGACGGGCGTGTCGCGCCAGGCGGGAAAGGCCGTCGCGGCGGCCTGCACGGCGGCGTCGAGGTCGGCGCGCCTGGACAGCGGCGTCTTCGCGATGACGGTGCCGACGGCTGGATTGTGGACGTCGACGAAGTCGGCGGCGCTCGAAGGCGCCCACCGGCCGCCGACGTAGTTCTGGAGGATTTCGGCGGTGTTCATAAGCGGCGATTATACGTCCGCTGTTCAGTGGGCAGTCGCCAGTTGCCGGTTGCCAGTCCGCTAAACTGCCATGGTGCTCACGCGATTTGCGCCGGCGCCGACGGGCTGGCTGCACCTGGGACACGTGCTCAACGCGGAATATGTGTGGGGTTCGGGCGCGAAGGTCGTGCTTCGCATCGAGGACCACGACCGCGAGCGCTGCCGGACGGAATACGAGCGCGGCATCCTCGAGGACCTCGGATGGCTCGGGTATCGGGCCGACTTCCCCCTCGTCCGCCAGAGCGGGCGTGACGCGATCTACCGCGAGGCGGCCCAGGTGCTGCGCAATCACGGGCTGGTCTATGCCTGCGACTGCACCCGTGCCGCCATCGAACGGCGGAATCCGAGGGCGGATGCCGCCGGCGAGCTCCGGTATGACGGCTACTGCCGGAGCCGGATTCTGCCCCTCAGCGAAAGCGCGGGCTGGCGCGTACGCATGGATCCGGGCATCGAGCGATTCACGGATGGTCTCCTCGGACCACAGGAACAGAACCCGTCGGCGCAGGGCGGCGATGTGCTCATTCGCGATCGGCTCGGCAACTGGACGTATCAGTTCGTCGCCGCCGTCGACGACTACCGGCAGGGGATCGATCTCGTCATTCGCGGCGCCGACGTGCTCGCGTCGACCGGCCGGCAGATCCGGATCGCCCGGTTGCTCGGACGCCGGACGCCGCCCGAGTTCCGGCACCATCCGCTCATCATGAAGACGCCGACGCAGAAGCTGAGCAAGTCGGATGGCGACAGCGGCGTGCGCGATCTTCGCGCCCGGGGCTGGACCGCCGCCGACGTCATCGCCGCCGCGCGCGCCGCGATCAGGAGTCAGTAGCCAGTCACCAGGCGCCAGTTCCCAGTAACTGGCAACTGGCAACTGGCGACTGGCAGCCGTCAGCTGCCACGCAGCTGCATCAGGAACACATCCTGCCGCGCCTTCTCACCCGGCGCGCCTTGTGGATCGGTCCCGAGCGTCTTCTCCCAGTTCGACGTGAAGAGCACCCACCGGCCGTCGGGCGAGACATTGGGACGCGGCGTGTACCAGAAGCTGATCACCGACGCGTCTTCGTCGTTCGCCACGTCGCTCCGGTGGTGCGCGAAGCGCCAGACCTCGGCGCTGCCGTCGCCCGCGTCGGTCTGGACGGCGACGATCTCGTCGTCCCACGCGCGCCAGTCGGCGGCGTTCGCACCGTACCGGTAAGTCGCCGAGATGAAGGGGACGAGGCGATCCGGGCGTGCGTTGTTCCACGTCGGATGGTCCGAGAGGCCGACCTCCTTCGGCGAGAGCATCGGACGGATCAGATCGCGCGACGCCAGCGGCGTGCTCAGCCGCCGCAGCTGCCACTGCCCGGCATCCCACGGCGTGTCGGCGCTGCAGCAGTCCTTGTTGACCGACACGCCGTAGCCGAACGCGTCGTGACCGCCGGATCGCGCGTCGATGACCGGCAGGGGCGTGAAGACTCCCGCGAGCAGGTCCCAGATGTACACCTGCGCCGCCTTCCTCGGCGCGGCGAGATCGGCACTGGCGGGATACAGCGCGACGTAGCGTCCGCTGCGATCGATCGCCGCGTGATGCAGACGGAACTCGAGCGTGATCCCGAGCGCGCGTCCGTTCAGCGTGGAGGCGGCCGTGTCGAGCAGGAGCCGCTTCTGCGGACGATCGCGGTTGAAGATGACGAGGTAGCGGTGGCGGTCCTGGGATGCGCCGCCGAAAAACGCCAGGACGTGCTCGGCCTCTCCCGCGCTCGATGCCACGCCGCCGACGAACGTGCCCTGAAGTCCCGGCACCAGCGCGTCGAGATCGATCAGCCGCGAGTACAGCCCCGTCGTGAAGTCGTACTGATCGATCGTCCGCAGCGATGCGCCGGGACCGGTGACGCTGCCGTAGATCAACGAGTCGTGCACGGAGCTGAACTGCGGCTCGATGTAGAAGCGCAGCGCGTCGAGGCGCGAGAAACGGCCGTTGCCGGCGTCGAAGGCGAACGGCACGATCGTGCCGCCGTTCGACACGACGTAGAAGAAGGAGCCGCCGGCGCTCCAGGCGTTCTGGTGCGTGGCCGACGGCGTGCGGAATGACCGATCCGGCGCGTCCGGCCGCGTCAGCCGATCGGTCACGCGCCAGAGCCGCGTGCCGAACACCGGATCGTTGAACGAGAACCCTGCCGGTCCGAGCCTGACGAGCTGGGGCTCGCGGCGCGGACCGCGATCGGTAACCGCCTCGTAGGCGGCGGGCGACTGCGCCAGAACGGCCGAGAGCAGGACGGCGGGGAACATCGGGAACCGCCGGTGATGCTGGCAAGCCCCGTTCCACCCGTCAGCCCCGCCGCAGCGCCGAAAGGTGGCTGGCACCTTTCCCGGAAAGGTGCCAGCCACCTGTGGTCAGCGAGCCACAGTCACGGTGGTGGCCGCCATGGACGAGTTGCCCGCGCTGTCGCGGCATCGGACCGTAATCGTGTAGATCCGGCCGTTGCCGCCGCCGGCGCGTTCGGCGCGCAGCAGGACGATCGGAACGTACGGCACGAACAGCCAGTCGATGTCCGTGTCGCCGTCGCCGGGCCCGTTTCGCGGCTCGTTGCTCGAGATGTCGACAACGGAGCAGACGGGCCATTGATCGACCGTGTCGGATGCCTGCACGAGGATCCAGACCGGCACCATCCGGTGATTCGGCGGACGGAGGATCGACGGGCTCGGCGTCACGCTGTGGATGACGGGCGGCGTCGTGTCGGCAACGGTGACCGCGAGCGCGGCCGAGCCCTGCCCGCCCGCGCCGTCGCTGACGCGCACGATGACCGTGAACGGGCCCGTGTGTCCGTACACGTGACTCAGGGAGAACGTGCCTCTCGGGCCCTGCCCGCCGCCGGGGACGAACGTCAACGGCTGCACGCCGGATCCGTCGCCGTAGTCCACCGTCGCGTTCCAGGTCTGCCCGCCGTCCGGATCGAAGAACGATCCGCCGGCCGACAGCGTGCCACCTGGTTCGAGCGTGACCGACGACGGACCGAAGATCGTCACCGACGGACTCGTGTTCGCCACTGTCAGCGCCGCGCACGTGCTCGTCGTCAGACACGAGATCGATCCCGCTTCGGCGATGACGCTCACCTGGCCCGTCGTGCTGCCGGACGCGAGTCCCGACGACGAAATGGTCGCAACGCCGTTGCCCGGAGAGACGCGCCAGATCACCGTCGGGTTTCCGCTGCTGCCGCCGCCGGAACTGCCCTGCGACACGGTGAACTGATCCGGCTCGAGAATGCTGAATGCCTCGACCGTGTTGACGCCAGCCTGCGCGATGCCGCTGCCTTGTCCGCCGATCACGTAGATGACGTCGCCGACGGCCGCAGCCGCGGCTTCGCCTCGCGGCGTCGGCATGCCCGACAGCGCCGCCCATCCATCGACCTGCTGCCCGGAGGCGGGGCGATACAACTCCGCGAGGATCAGCGGGCCGTTGTTGAATCCGCCGAACACGAAGAGCGCGTTGCTCACGACTGCGCTCGCCGGCGCGACGGTCGGCGCAAGGATGTTCGGTCCCTGCGTCCACTGATTGGCAGTCACGTTGTACAGCTCCGTCCGATTCAGCGCCGGTCCGTTCACCTGCTGTCCGCCGGCGACGACAATGAGGGATCCGTTGTTGAGGGCGCCCGCCGCGGTGAATCGGCGCGGCGTCGGCATCGGGTTCATCGCCGTCCATCCGGCCGACGGCTGCGCGAGGTCGAGCCGCTCGACGCTGCCGGTCACCGCCGCGCCGTTCGCCGCGGTGTCGCCGCCGATGGCGTAGAGCGCACCGCCGGCCGCCACGAGCGAGAAGTGCGCGCGCGGCGTGGACATCGCCGGCAGCGCGTTGGACCAGGCGTTCGCGACCGGATCGAACACGTGGACGCTGCCGGTCGGTGCACCGCCCGCGACATTCCCGCCGGCGACGTACAGCGTGTTGCCGGCCGCCACGACGCCCGCGCCTTCGCGCGCCGACGGCAGTGGCGTCACCGTGGACCAGCTGTTCGTGGACGGATCGTAGGCCTCAACCGTCGAGAGCAGCGACGACGAGGTCGCGCCGCCGAGCGCGAACACGACGTCCTGGCCGTTGACGCTGAGCGTCGCGGCGCCGGGCGCGAAGCGCGCGGTCGGCATCGGCGCCTTCGACGACCAGCCGGTGATCCGCACCGGAATCGCCTGGCCCGAATAGCCGGTCAGCGTGCCCTCGTAGCGCGTCCCCGTCCATGTCGCGGTCAGCGGGAGCGGCGGCGGCGCGGGCGAGATGCCCGTGTTGCAGGCGATCGTGAGATTGACCGTCGTCGCGTCGAGCGTGCCGGTGACGTGCAGGATGTTGTTCTGTCCCCACATCGCGTCGACGGCGCCGTTGACGGCGGCGAACGCCTGGCTCGAAAGGCCGCCGTTGACGCTCGGCGCGCAGGGGCCGACGGGGAACGTCGGCAGGAAGCGCACCTGCCAGGCGAAGTTGCCCGGACCGCTGTTGCCGCCGCCTCCGCCGCTGCCGGACGGCAGCGTCCGCGTCGAGCCGTCCGTGAACACGCCGTTCGCGCTGAATTGCCGGCTTCCGCCGGGCGAAACCGTGGCGGCCGCCGGCGTCACGGCAATCGACAGCAGCGAGGGCGTCACCGTCACACTGAACGTGCGCGTCGCGGCGTTGCCCGATGCGTCGCTCGCGGTGACCGTCACCGTCGTGGTGCCGTGCGGGAATGTCGAGCCGGACGCCGGCGACGCGCTGACGGTGGGATTCGGATCCGCCATGTCGGTCACGGTGGGAAGGGCGAACGTGACCACCGCGCCCTGCTGCGACGTGGCGGCGGTCGTGACGCCCGGCGTGCTGCCGATGATGGGCCGCTGCGTGTCGCGGACGATGACCGGGAACGACGTCGAGCCCGGCGCGCTGTTGGCGCCCTGCGCGGTGCAGGTGACCTGCGTCGACCCGAGCGGGAAGGTCGCGCCGGGGCCGAGCGGCGCGCAGACCGGCGTGAGCGGACCGTCGAAGTCGTTCGCGGACACGAAGAACGAGGGCACGGCGCCGGCGGGGCTCTGGGCCTCGGCGGTGACGCCCGGCGGCCCGAAGACGTTGGCGATCGACGGCGTGATGACGATCGTGCCGGTGCCGGTGGCCGCGCTGAAGGCGTTCGTGTCGAACGGCGTGAACGTCGCGAGGACGTCGTAGCTGCCGGCGTTCTTCGGCGCCGTCGATCCACCCGGGGTGTAGGTGAACGTGAACGATCCGTTCACGAACGACCCGTTCGGCGCGATGGCCGACGCCGTCGCCTGGCGGGGGAAGTTGTTGTACTGGAACGTGCCGCCGAAGACGTTGACGATCGGCGTGATCTTCGGCACGAGCGCGTGGGTGACCGGCGACACCGGCGTCACGTTGTTGGCGCCGCCGGCGACGTAGATCACCCCGTCGATGACGCCGGTGCCCGGCCAGCCGTGCGGCTCGGGCATCGGCTGGCCGGTGCTCCAGGAGCCCGCCGCCGGATCGAAGGTCTCGACCGTCGTGAGGTACGACGTATTGTCCCAGCCGCCGATCGCGAACAGGACGCCGTTCACCACTTCGGCGGCAAGGCCGTACCGCGGCGTCGGCAGCGGCGGGCCCGTCGTCCACTGATCGGTCACCGGATCGTAAATCTCGAGCTCGGTGTGTATCGCTGCCGCATCGCCGCCGCCGGTGACGTACAACCTGCCGCCGATCGCCGCCGCGGCGATGTTCGCCCGCGCCGTCGGCATCGGCTGCGCGTACCGCCAGGTATTCGAGACGGGGTTGTAGATGCGGAGGAACGGTACGGGCGCGAGATTGGCGGCGTTCATGCCGCCGGCGACGTACAACTCGCCGTTGATCACGCCGCCGGCCCCGGCGCCGCTCCGGTCCGGCATCGGCGCGCCCGACGACCATTGATCGAGGGCCGGGTCGTAGATCTGGAGCGTGGCGATGTTCTGGCAGCACGGCTGCCCGCCGGCGATGTACCACTTGCCGTCGATGACGCCGGAGGGGGCGTCGATGACCGGGATCGGAATCGGTTGGCGGTTCGACCACGCGTTGGCGGCCGGGTCGTATGCGTGCACCGCGTCGAAGCGGGTCGGAAACGGGTTGAACGGATCGAGGCAGCAGCCGCCGGCGACATACAGCGTGCCGTCGATGACGGCGGCGGGTGCTCCGTACTGCCCGACGAGCATCGAGGCCTTCGTCTGCCATGATGCCTGGGGCGGTTGCGCATGTCCGGTACCGGACAGCAGGGTCACGACGAGCGCGAAAAGCGCGGGAAGATACACACGAGCACGGGTAAAGTTCATTGGGCGTCCCTCTAACACTGATGGAGGGACACGATGCGACCCGCTCCCCGGTGCGCTCAACAGTCAACTGCGCGCATTAGCGCGCATTCGGGCACAATGACCCCGTCATGAACCGGCGGCTGGACTCCTGGAAGGCGATTGCCGAGTACCTCGGGCGCGACGCGGCCACCGCGCGCCGGTGGGAGAAGGCGTTGGGACTGCCCGTGCACCGCGTCGCCGGCGGCGCCGGCCGATCGGTCTTCGCCTACACCACCGAGATCGACGCCTGGCTCGCGGCATCTCCGGCGACACATGCGCCGCAGCCGGGCGCCCTTCCACCGGATCAAGCGGCGGCTGCGTCCGAGCCCGCCCCCGACGACACGCAGGCCGCGGATCCCGCGCGTGCGGTAGCCGCGCGCATGGCCTGGGGGCGCCGCGCCGTCGCGGCGGCGGCGGTCGTGATCTCGTCGCTCGGTACCGCGTGGTGGGCCACGTCGAGCCGGGCGGAGACGGTCCCGCTGCGCGTCGCGGTCAACGAGCATCGCATCACCGCGACCGACGAGCAGGGCATCGAGCGCTGGCGCCACGACTTTCCGGCCAACACCGTGACGGTCCTCCCGGCGTTCGCGCCTCCCGCCCGCGTCGTCGGAAGCGAGCGCCAGACGGTGTACGTCGCGACGTCGTACCGATCGCAGGTGCCCGAAGGTCCGATCGAGGGAGGGGAGCTCACGGCGTTCGACGCGGACGGCCGGCGGCAGCACGCCTTCTCGTTCAACGACGAGATCGCGATGCGAGGCACGAAGTTCGGCGCGCCATGGGCGCTCACCGACTTCGCGATCGGCGAGACGAGCGGAGCGATCGCCGTCGCGGCGCACCACTACATGTGGAGCCCGAGCCTCGTCGCGGTGCTCGACACGGACTGGCGCCGCCGCGGCACGTGGGCGCACGACGGATGGATCGAGACCCTGAAGTGGGTCGGGCCGGGGCGGCTCGTCGCCGGTGGCTTCGACCAGGAGCACGACGGCGGATTCGCCGCGCTGCTCGACACCGAGACGATGAAGCCGGTGCGCATGGTCGTGATGCCGCGCAGCGAGATCAACCTCGTGACGGCATCCCGGTTCAATCGCGCGATCCTTCAGCCGGTGAACGGACGGATCATCGCGCGGACCGTCGAAATGCCCGAAGATTTGTCACAGGGCGCGATCGACGTGATCTACGAGCTCACGCCGTCGCTCGATCTGCTGAGCGTGTCCTTCAGCAGCCGCTACTGGGAGATGCATCGCGCGCTGGAGCTCCAGGGCAAGCTGCGGCACTCGCAGGAGGCCTGCCCGGAACGGCGCGGCCCGCGCGAGATCCTCGCGTGGGAACCGGCGACCGGCTGGCGCCCGCGTTCCGTTACGGCACGATGATCCGTACGGTGCGCGCGAAATTGAAGGTGCCGGCGACCGTGCTGCGCTGGAACGCCATGACGTCGTAGGTGCCCGGCGGCAGCGCGGGCGCGTTCAGGGAATAGCCCGACGCGCTGAACTGCGCGCCGAAGATCGCGCCGACGTCCGGACGCGGTGATCCGTACGACGCCACGCCGAGAAAGATCGGCGCGCCGGAGGCGGGAATCGCGTAGACGTGAATCGCGTCGACGCCCGTGCTGTCAGGCGCGGATTGATCGATCGCCCAGCCGGCGACGAGGAAGCCGCCGGACACGGTCGTCCCGTTCGCCGGCACGTCGATCCAGCCGTTGGGCCGCGAAGGCGCCAGCGTCGCGATGACCGTCGCCGGCGGCAGGAATCCATTCGACACGGTGCTCAAGGGGAAGACGTAGAACTGATACGTGCCCGCCGGGAGTTGTGGCAGGACGAGCTCGAAGCCCGCATTCGTGAACTGGCTGCCGTAGACGGCGCCGATATCCGGCCGCGCGAGGCCGTACGTGGGCACGCCCGCGAAGATCGGCGCCTGCCCGCTGCCGGGATTCGGAAACGCCCAGACGTGAATCGTCGAGATCCCGGTGTCTGCGGGGGCCGCGCGATCGATCGCCCAGCCGCGCAGCTTCGCGCCGGCGGCTGTCGCGGCGCCGTTCAGCGGGGCCTCGATCGTGACCAGGCCGCTGTTGCCGATGGTGAGCGTGAGCGGCAGGAGCTGCGGCGCCGCAAACGCATTGGTCACGCTGCTGTGCGCGAACAGCGCGAAGGTGTAGCTGCCGGGCGCGAGCCCCGACACCGGCACGCTGAAGCCCGACGTCGTGAACTGCGGGCCGAACCTGGCCGCGATGTCGGGACGTGCGATCGCCGGTGTCACCGCGGCGACGAATGTCGCGCCGCCGCCCGCTGGCAGCGCCCACACGTGTATCGTGTCGATCCCGTCGTTGGTCGCCGCGCCGCGGTCGAGCGTCCAGCCGCGCAGCGTGAACGGCTGGAACACGGCCACGCCGCTCGCCGGCGCTTCGACGGAGAGCAGCGGCTGCGGGAAGCGCAGCTTCGTGACGAACGCGTCGAGGCCGCCGGCATTCGACGGCTGGAGCGCGTTCACCGCCGGGAAGTCACGGGACGTTGTCGAACCGACGATCGCGAACCCGCCGTCGCTCGTCGTCGTGACGCCCGAGGGGACGTCCGTCCCGAGGCCGCCGAGATAGCTGGCGTAGACGAGCGCGCCGGCCGGCGAGAGCGCGGCGACGAATCCGTCGTCGACCACCTGCGACCGCACGAAGACCGCGTCGGATGAAGATTTGTCGGGTCCCAGCGTGGACGCCGGGAGGTCGGGCACCAGCGTCCAGATGTTGCCGGTGTCGGTCGACACGAAGAGACCGTCAAACGTCGTCGCATACATCGTAGTGGCGGACGCTGCGACGACGCTGGTTGCGACTCCATCCACCCGCCGGCTCCAGACGAGACCCGCGTCGAGGGTTTTCCACACGCCCTGGAAGTTCGTCACGTACAGCATCAGGGGCTGGCCGGGATTCACGGCGAGGTCGGTGGGCGCGTTGGGCACCGGCCGCTGTGTCCAGGTGGTGCCGCCGTCGGTGGAGATGTAGAGCCCGCTGTGCGCGTAGTACATGACATTGGGATCGGAGGGCGCGATCCGAATCAGTCCGCCCTTGTCGGACGGGGCGATGCCAGGGTCGCTGGGGGTCCACGAGGCCCCGCTGTCCACGCTCTTGAGGACGAGCGAATCGCTGGCCACGCCGAAGAGGACGTTCGACGCGCCGGGGCGCACGACCGGCGGCGCGTTCAACACCCGGCCCAGCGGCGTCCACGTCTGGCCGCCGTCGGCGCTGCGCGCCGCGCTCGTGTAGAGAATGGCGCTGTTGTTCGGATCGGCCCTGACGACGGATGTCGTGCCGGCAGGTACCGGCAGCGGCGTCCACGTCACGCCGTGGTCGACGCTCTTGAACGCACTGTATCCCGGGACGATCTCTCCACCCGTCGCGTAGAGCGTTCCGTCGGATTCGGCATAGACCCACGTCTCGGGTGCCGGTGGATCGATCCGCGCTGCAACGGCGCCGGCGTTCGAGACGCGCGCCACTCCGGGGCTGCCGATGCGCGGCTGCTGCGCGTTGATCGCCGGCAGGTCGGTACCCGTCGTCCATCCCGCCACGAGCGTCTGGCCCAGTGAGTCGATGGCGATTGCCGGCGAGAAGGCGCCGGGGTTCAGAATCGGTCCGGCGGTTATGGGCGCCGGCTTGCCGGTCCCCGACTCTGCGCGCGACGCGCTGCCGAGAATGGCGGAGAACAGGAGGCTCGAGCCGGACGCATTCAGCTTCGTGACGAAGACGCTCGAACACCCGGGGCCGGTGCAGCGCTGCGTCGCCGCTCCCGGCGTGGCAGGAAACGTCGGATCTCTCGTTGTTCCGGCGACGTGAGCGTTGCCGGCGCCGTCGACCGCGATCCCGCTCACGCTGTCATCCGGAGAACTCGCGTTCGTCTCGTCGCCGCGCAGATACGTGGCATAGAGGAGCGAGCCGCCGGGGCTCAGCTTCGCCACTACGCCGTCGAGGCAGGGAATCGTGATGCGCTCTCTCGGGAAGACTCCAGGAACGGTGCATTTCGGCGGACCGGGCTGCGTGATGTAGGCCCCGGGCGTTGCCGGCAGGAGCGCGCCGCGCGAGTCGCCGCCGACGTACGCCGCGCCGGCGGAATCCACGGCGATCGCGTGCAGATTGACGCGGTAGTGCATCGAATTGACGCCTGTGTCGCCGGGATCGCCGAAGTAGGTGGAATAGACCAGGGCGCCGCTCGCGGCGAGCTTGGTGACGAAGCTGCCGCCGGCCGCGGTGCGGAAGGCGTTCTGCAGCGGAAAATCGGCACTGCGTGTCGCCCCGGTCACATACGCGTTGCCGGCCCCGTCGATCGCAAGTCCCTCGACCTGCTCCGTGTTCGATCCACCGATGTAGGTCGAAAAGACCAGCGACGCGCCGTCAGGCGCCAGTCTGGCGACGAATCCTGATGGATCGGAATTGTTCGGCTGAAACGCCGCCGCCACCGGAAAGTCGGTCGAGGCGGTACCGCCCCCCACGTAGGCGGAACCAGTCGCGCTTACGGCGATCGCGTTGCCCGTGTCGTCGGCGGAGCCGCCCAGATACGTCGCGTAGACGAGCGACGAGCCGTCCGGACTGAACTTGGCGACGAACGCGTCCGATCCGCCGGCGGGGCCGCCGCCTGTGTCCGGAAAGTCGAGCGATCGCGTCGAGCCCGTGACGTAGAGGCTGCCCGCCGCATCGCTGGCGACTGCCGCCGCCTTGTCTTCCAGCCCTCCGCCGAGGAAGGAGGAGAAGTCGACCGTCGGATCGATGACGAGCGGCTTCGTGCGATCGAAGCGGCCGGTGCGCAGCGCGATGCGTCCGTTGCGCAGCTCGTAGCGGACGTCAACCTGCGTGCGTACCCCGTTGCGCTCCTGATACGCGACTGGCGCGCGCTGCCTCACGGCGCCGCCGGCGGTGCCGAACACGAGTCCGCCGCCCGCATCCACGCGTACGCCCGAGACGCCGTCCACCCGGAACGACACGGCCGCCGGATCGCCGCCGGGATGGACCACGAGGTCGTACTCGAACCCTTCGCGCGCGCCGTAGAACTCGAGATCGACGTGCGGCGCGACCTCCGAGTAGCGGACGCGGCTGAAGCCGGCAATCTGCGATCGCCATGTCGCCGGATCCGGACCCGTGAGGTAGTTGCTGACGCCAGCCAGGCGATCGAGGCCGGTGACGCTGCTCGAAGTGCGATCCCAGATCAGACGGATTGGCGCGAGGCGGCCGTCCGCGGTCCGCAGGTGCAGCCGCGCGTCGGCTGCGCCCAGGACGACCGGCCCGCGCGGCGTCCGCGCGACGAACAGCACGTCGCGAGGCCATTGCCCCGCGTTCTGTTCGAAGCGTCGAATCGAGGACAGCGCCGTCCGTGGAGACACGGCCGGCTTTCCGCCGACCGCGATGGCGAGCAGCAGCGTACTGAGCATGCCCCGATGTTACTCGGGCACGCCGGTTTCCCTGTAACTAAGAACTGACTCAGCCGTCCTAGCCTTCTCGCAGGACGCGCGCGGGATCGATCCGCGAGGCGCGCCGGGCGGGCAGATAGCCGGCTATTGCGCCGACGATCGTCAGGACCATCGCGGCCGAGACCAATGTCATCGGATCGCGCGGCTGCACGCCGTAGATCAGCGGCGAGCCGGTCATGAACTTCGCCGCCCAGAGCGCGACGGCCGTGCCGCCCACGACGCCCAGCCCCACGAGCGCGGCCGTCCGGAGGAGGATGAGCCGTACCGCGCCCGCGGGGCCGGCGCCGAGCGCCATGCGGATGCCGATCTCGGTACGCCGCCGGCTGACCGCATACGACATGACGCCGTAGAGACCGAGCGCGGCGAGGAGCAGCGCCAGGGCGCCGAAGAACGCCGAGAGCATTGCGATGACGCGCTCCTGGACCGTCGCTTCGCGCACCGTCACGCGATACGGCGTGAACGACAACGTGATGTCGGGATCGACGCGGGTCAGGGCGTCGGCGACGCTGCGGGTCAGGAGCGCAGGCGAGTCCGTCGCGGCTCGGACGGCGATGTCGATGCCCGGGCCGGGCTTCCTGTTCTGCGTCACCACCTGATACATCGTCGGCGGAATCGCGTCGCGGAGGGACTCATAGACGGCGTCACGCACCAGGCCGACGATCTCGAGCGGCGCCTGGTTCTCGCCGGGCGACGGCTCGTAGCGCACGGAGCGTCCGATCGGATTGGCGCCGTTGAAGTACTTCCTGGCGAACGTCTCGTTGACGATGACGACGCGCGGCGCCTCGGCCGTGTCGCGCGCGGTGAAATCGCGGCCGGCGAGAATCGGTGTGCCCCATGTCGCGAAAAAGCCGGGGCTGACTTCGTTGATGTGGACGTCGCGCTCGCGTTCGGTCAGGGACAGCCCCTCGGGATTCTGGATGAGCGTGTCCCACGAGCTGTTGGTCAGCGGCGTGATCGCCTGGAGCGCGGCGCTCCGGACGCCGGGCACGGCCTCCGCGGCGGCGCGCAGCCGCTCGTAGAGCGCCGTCCGGCCTGCCGGATCGACAGCGCTTCGCTTGGTGTTGACGTCAACCATGAGCAGCGGATCCGGATCGAAGCCGAGGCGCACCTGCGCGAGCGTGGAGAATGTCCGCAGGAACAGGCCCGCGCCGGCGATGAGGACGAGCGACAGCGCGACCTGCCCGGCGACGAGCCAGCTGCCGAGCCCGAAGCGCGACTCGCCGACGATCGAGCGTCCCTGTTCCTTGATCGCGTCGCTCGGAGCGACGCGCGTCGAGCGCATCGCGGGGACGACGCCGAAGAGGAAGGTGGTGGCGATGGCGAGTGCGATCGTGAACGACAGGACGCGCCAGTCGATCCCCACTTCGAGGGCCGCCGCGGTATCGGCGCCGGACATCTGGAAGACGAGGAGCCGCGCGCCCCACTGCGCGAACAGGAGACCCAGGATCGTGCCGGCGCCCGCGAGCAGCGCGCTTTCGGCCAGCAGCTGCCGCGCGATGCGCCAGCGCGACGCGCCGAGCGCGACGCGGACGCTGAGCTCGTGCCGCCGCGCCGCGGCGCGGGCCAGCAGAAGGTTGGCGATGTTGGCGCAGGCGATGACGAGCACCAGCGCGACGACGCTCATCAGGAGGTAGAGCGGATCGCGGTACTGCCGGCCGAGCCCGTT
>Ga0075362_10000203_pt1 | contig 16577 bp, 14 predicted proteins | sample EndMetdeltDD1762_FD_71397 | JGI IMG/M metagenome (GOLD analysis project Ga0075362, IMG submission 71397) | Populus endosphere microbial communities from Tennessee, USA - Endosphere MetaG P. deltoides DD176-2 | ecosystem: Host-associated > Plants > Roots > Endosphere | place: USA: Tennessee...
CGCGTAGCGACCGCCGCCGCCCGAGAAGGCTTCCCCGGTCACCGTGCAGGCATTGCTCGCCAGGTAAGTCGGCAATGCCACGAGCCGTTCCGATGTCGCACCCTGGGGGTGGAGGCGGACAAGGCCGCTTGCGTAGAAGTCGTCGACCAGTTCCCTCGGCTGCGGCGCACGGTATTTCTGCACTTCGGACTTGGCGATCGGCATCAGGCAGTTGGCGAGAATTCCGTGCCGCGCACCTTCGAGCGACAAGGCGCGACCCAGCCCGAGGAGGCCGGCCTTGGCAGCCGCGTAGTTGGCGCCATAGCGACGCCCGAACACGCCCGTCGACGAACTGCACAGCACTATCCTGCCATATCCCTTCGCCTGCATCACCGGCCACGCAGGCTGCGTCACGAAAACGCCGCCGCGCAAGTGGACGTCGAGCACCGGATCGAGCTGATCCTCGGTCATCTCCTCGTAAAGCACGCTGCGCCAGTTGCCGGCGTAATGCAGGATGGCGTCAACCGTGCCGAAAGTATCGAGCGCGCACTGAATGATCGCCCTGCCACCCGCGGCGGTCGCGACGGAATCGTAGGACGCCACCGCCTGTCCGCCGGCTTCGCGGATTTCCCGTACCGTATCGTCGGCCGATGCGCCTTCCGGTTTGCCGACACCGCCCACGTCATTGACGACGACGGACGCACCGCGCCGCCCAAGCTCAAGCGCCTGAACTCGCCCGATGCCACCGCCCGCCCCGGTAACCACCGCGACCTGGCCTTCGAATGATATCGTCATGACCTCTCCCATCATCGTGCGCGTTACGGCGGCAGCGCCGCGCTGCCGCCGGTCACGATTTCGAGGTCATATAGCCGCTGCCGCTTTTGCACGCGCAGGGCAAAGCCCCCTTCGCTCGGGGGAGCCATCGCATGACGGCGGCGGGATCAACCGCCCTTGAGCGCGCCAGCCAGGATCTTGTTGAGCTTTGCATGGAGGGCATCGTTGCCCGCCAGGATCTCGCTGTCGCAGATCGGCTTGGAATCGCCGCGCCAGTCGGACACGTAACCGCCAGCCTCGCGGACCAGCAGGCAACCCGCCGCCGTATCCCAGGCATTGAGGCCGCTTTCCCAGAACCCTTCGTAGCGGCCCGCGGCGACCCATGCGAGATCGAGCGCTGCCGAACCGAAACGACGGATGCCCGCGACCTGGGGACCGAGCGCCGCGTAGATCTTTACCCATTCGGCCAGATTGCCGTGCCCGGCGAAAGGAATACCGGTGGCGATCAGGCTTTCATCCAGGTGGCGGCGAGCCGAGACGCGCAGACGCTTGTCCTGCAACCATGCCCCGCGCGACTTTTCCGCCCAGAAGCTTTCGTCGGTGATCGGCTGATAGACGATGCCAGCGATGACGTCGCCCCATCCCTTACCGTCGATCCGCGGCTCCTGCGCCGCGATCGAGATGGCGAAGTGCGGGATGCCATGAAGGAAGTTCGAAGTGCCGTCGAGCGGATCGACCACCCAGCGCGGCTTGCCGGGATCGCCTTCGATGACGCCGGCTTCCTCGAGCACGAAGCCCCAGTCGGGCCGCGCGGCGCGCAGTTCGTCATAGATCGTGCGTTCCGCAGCCTGGTCCGCCTTCGACACGAAGTCGGCAGGCCCCTTGCGCGAAACCTGAAGATGCTCGACCTCGCCGAAGTCGCGGCGCAGTCGCTGCCCTGCCTTGCGGGCCGCCTTTTCCATCACGCGGATGAGGCCGGAGATTGCCATGCTATTCCTTTGCCGCCCACTGTCCGCAAGCGCATGCCGCTCGCGGAAGAACGGGACACGGGGGTCTGGGTTCAGTCGGCCTTACGGACGTAAGTACGTTCGTAAACGTCGACGATGATGCGGGTTCCGCTTTCGATATGCGGCGGCACCAGAACGCGCACGCCATTATCGAGGATCGCCGGCTTGTAGCTGGACGAAGCGGTCTGTCCCTTCACCACGGCGTCGGCCTCGACGATGGTCGCATCGACCTGTTCGGGCAGCTGCACCGAGATCGGCCGCTCGTCGTACATTTCGAGAAGCACGGTCATGCCATCCTGCAGGAAGGCCGCGGCATCGCCGAGCAGGTCCTTCGGCAGGTTGATCTGGTCGTAGGTTTCCACGTCCATGAACACCAGGTCGTCGCCCTCGGCATAGAGGAACTGGAAGTCCTTGGTGTCGAGCCTTACGCGCTCCACCGTGTCGGCGCTGCGGAAGCGGACGTTGGTCTTGCGGCCATCGATGAGGTTCTTCATCTCGACCTGCATGAAGGCGCCGCCCTTGCCCGGCTGGGTGTGCTGCGTCTTGGCGACCTTCCAGATGCCTTTTTCATATTCCAGGATGTTGCCGGGACGGATGTCCACGCCGCTGATCTTCATGGGGCCTGCCTCTGATGCGAAAGAGCGAATTTCGGGAAAGGCGGGCCATTAGCGCGCATGGGCCGCTCTGGCAATCGCACGCGCACGATGATAGCGGATGGGGCATGATCCGCAGCATCGCCCTTGCCGCCCCGCTTCTCGCGCTGAGCCTGGCCGCGCCGGCTCAAGCGGTGCCCGGCGGCGAGATCGGGACGCTCGATATCGGACGCTACGTCTGCGAGCTTCCCGGTGATGCTTCCGGCCTCGCCGGGCGCGCGGTGCCGACGGTCGACTTCGCCGTGGTGAACGCGTCGAGCTATCGTTCGGGCGACGCGATGGGCACCTACCTGCTGACCGGCGACCGGATGGTGATGACCAGCGGCCCGCGCAAGGGAGAGCGATATCACCGGGTATCGCGCGACTTCCTGCGGCGCATCGGCAGGGACGGACGCGACACGACATTGCGTTGCGTGCGGGCCTCCCGCCATCGGGGCTGATCGGGAGAAGTAGGATGCCGCATATACGCGTGGGCGTGCTGATCGATTCCGCCGGCGATGCCGCTTCGGCCAACGACATGATGACCGAATGGCTGCGGCGCGAGATCGACCTGGTGCGCGAAAGCGGCCGCCTGACGGCCGATGTCGAGATCGTTCACGCCTATGGCCTGGGGCTTCCTGCCGGCAACGTGGAAGCGGTACGCCGGGCGTTCGATTCGCTGCTGGAACAGGATGTCCTGCTCATCGTCGGCCCCGCGATCGGCGACAACGCACTGATTGCCACGGACTGGATGGATCGGGCGAAAGTGCCGGCGATCAACTTCGCCGGCGCCGAACGCGCGCGCAGCGAATACATGTTCCACCTTCAGGTCGGCGGGCACGAGGACGAATCCATCATCATCGCGCGCCACCTGAAGGACAGCGGCGTGAAGCGCGTCGGCGTGGTCTATGACCAGTCGCCGATCGGCACCCGCCACCTCGCCTACCTGGAGCACGAGGCGCGGATCGTCGGACTGGATATCGGTGCGACGCGCAGCCTGTCGCCTCTGGCAGAGAATGCCGCCGCCGAGGTTGCGCAAGTGCTGGACTCGAAGCCCGACGGCTTCGTCTATTTCGGCCTGGGCTTTTCCGCGCCGCCCGTCGCCCGCGCCCTGACAGATCGCGGATGGCAAGGCCCGCGGATCATGAACACGGCCGGATTGCGCGGCTACTGGGGCGATTTCGCCAAAGCGTGCGACGGCTGGATCTATGTCGACATGCATTCGGACCATAACCGCACGCTGGCGGCGCTGGCCGAGGTCGCCCAGCCCGGCGCGCTGCCGTTCAGGACGGCAGTGGGTTACGACATGGGGCGGCTGGTCGCCGAAGCGCTGGCGCGCGCGCCCGAACTGACGCGCGAAGGCGTCAAGGCCGGGCTGGAGCAAGTCAAATGGCTGCCTGCGGCCGAAGGCGAGGAAGGCACGCTGCTGGGCTTCGGCGTGCACGATCGCGGGGCGCTCCACGGCCGCTACATGGTACTGCGCCAGTGGCGCGACGGCCGCAGCACGGAACTGCGACCGGCCTGAACTTTCCATCCCGTCTATTCGGATACCCTCAGTCATGCGCGAACATCTCCAGCACTTCATCGGCGGCCAGTGGGCGGCAAGCGAAGGCGGTCTGCGCCACGAGGTCATCAACCCCGCCACCGAAGAACCCTGCACCGCGATCACCCTGGGCACCGCCGCCGATGTCGATCGTGCCGTGGCGGCGGCGCGGCAGGCGTTCGACACGTTCTCGCGGACCAGGCCCGAAGAGCGGCTGGCGCTGCTCGACCGGATCATCGACGGCTACAAGGCGCGCATGGACGACATAGCCGCCGCGATCAGCGAGGAGATGGGCGCGCCGATCGGCTTTGCCCTTGCCGCCCAGGCGCCGCTCGGCCTGGCGCAGCTGAAATCCTCGCGCCGTGCGCTGGAGGGGTTTCGTTGGGAGGAAGAAGTGCGCGGCGGGCTGGTATTGCATGAGGCGATCGGCGTCGTCGGCCTCATCACGCCGTGGAACTGGCCGATCAACCAGATCGCCGCGAAAGTCGGCCCCTGCATCGCCGCCGGCAACACCATGATCCTGAAGCCGTCGGAGGAATGTCCGAGTTGCGCGGTCGTGCTGGCGGAGATCATGGCGGAGGCCGGCGTTCCCGCCGGCGTGTTCAACCTGATCCAGGGCGACGGGCCGGGTGCGGGCGCAGCCATCGCCGCGCATCCGAGCATCGACATGGTCAGCTTCACCGGCTCCACCCGCGGCGGCATCGCCGTAGCGGAGGCGGCCGCCCCCACGGTCAAACGTGTCCATCAGGAGCTGGGCGGCAAGGCCCCCAACCTGATCCTGCCGGACGCCGATATCGACAGCCACCTGCCCGATCTGTTGCAAGGCATCCTGGGCAATTCCGGCCAGACCTGCATCGCCCCCACCCGCCTGCTGGTCCAGCGCGGTCAGAAGGCGGCGGTCGAGGCGCTGACATCGGCGGTGTTCGCCGCCACGCCGGTCGACAGTCCGGAAAAGGAAGGCCGCCATATCGGCCCGGTCGTGAACCGCGCGCAGTTCGATCGGATACAGGCGCTGATCCGTTCCGCCATCGAGGAAGGAGCGACACTGCTGCAAGGCGGGCCGGGCATGCCCGACAACGTGAACCGTGGCTATTACGTCCGCCCCACCGTGTTCGGCGACGTGACCCCCGACATGCGCATCTTCCGCGAGGAGACCTTCGGCCCGGTCGCGACGATCACGCCGTATGACAGCCTGGAAGAGGGCATCGCCCTCGCCAACGATACCGATTACGGCCTGTCCGCCGCCGTCACCGGAGATCCGGAACTGGCGAAGACCGTCGTCCGCCGGCTGCGGGCGGGGGTTGTCGGGATCAACGGCTATGCGCCGCCCGCCGACGCGCCCTTCGGCGGCTATGGCAAGTCGGGCAATGGCCGCGAGGCGGGCGTCTGGGGCCTGCGCGACTTCATGGAAGTGAAAACAATTGTCTGCGCGTGACATGATGAAGCAGGCGATCATCCGCAGTGGAAAAGGCATCGGCACGGTAGCCGTCGGCGAAGCGCCGATTCCGGATATCGGTCCCGGCGAGGCGCTGGTTCGACTTCGCGCCGCGACATTCAACTACCGCGACCTGATCGTGGCCAAGGGCCTGATTCCGGGCATCGGCAAGGAGCCCGATCTCGTGCCCCTGTCCTGCGGCGCGGGCGAGGTGGTGGCGGTCGCGGACGGGGTAGGGCGCGTCGGACCGGGCGACCGGGTAATGCCGATCTTCGCCACCGGCTGGCTCGACGGCCCACGAACGGTCTCGACGATGCTGGGCGGTTCGGTCGATGGTGTGGCCCGGCAATATGCCGCCTTCCCGGCCGAAAGCCTGTGCCATATCCCTGACGAACTGGGCGACCTGGACGCCGCGACCCTCGCCTGCGCGGCGCTGACTTCGTGGTCCGCGCTTACCGGGTTCCGGGCGACACGGCCTGGCGACTGGATCCTCACCCACGGGACAGGCGGCGTTTCCATCGCCGCGCTGCAACTGGCCAAGGCGATGGGGGCCAATGTCGCCATAACCTCGTCTTCCGACGCCAAGCTGAACCGCGCGCGCTCACTGGGGGCGGACATCGCCCTGAACTACCGGGACACACCCGATTGGGCCGATGCCCTGCGCCGGCAGCTGGGCGGCGCCCGGATCGCCAACGTGATCGACACGGTGGGCGCTAGCCATTTCGACGCCAACGCCTCGATCCTGGCCGAGGACGGGCAGCTTTCCGCTATCGGCATGCTGGGCGCGAGCTTCAGCTGGGATACGCAAGACAGCCCGGTGAACATCGCCCGGATCGGCGTGGGCAACCGCGCGCAGCACGAGGCGATGACCGATTTCATCGTCGGGCACCGAATCAGGCCCGTGGTCGACGTGGTCTACGATCTCGACCGGATCGACGACGCCTATCGCGCCATCGAGGGCGGGCGGTTCTTCGGCAAGGTCGCGCTGAATTTACTCTAAACTGTCTGGTTGCCGATGCCCGCCGCGTGCCTGGCCGCGATCCAGCCGAACGTCATCGACGGGCCGACACTGGCCCCCGCTCCCGGATAGACACGACCCATTGGCGACGCGGTGGACACCCCGGTGGCGTAGAGTCCCTCGATCGCCTGACCGTCGGCGCGCAGCACGCGCGAATGCTCGTCGGTAACGACGCCGCCATATGTGCTGACGTCGCCCGGCACCACCTCGACCGCATAGAACGGCGCACGGTCGATCCGGCCCAGCGTCATATGTCGTCCTTCGCGGGTGATATCGCCCAGCCACTGGTCATAGCGACGCTCGCCGCGATGGAAATCCTCGTCCGCCCCCTTGTCGACGTGGCCGTTCCAACGGTCGACCGTGGCGCGCAGGGTGGCGGGATCGACACCGATCAGACCCGCCAGGCCCTCGATCGTGTCGGCTTGCCTGATATAGCCCGCCTCGACCCATTTCGCCGGGATCTTCTTGCCCAGCCCGCCATCGGCGAGCGGATAGCGATCCATGTATTGCTGGTCCAGAATGGCCCAGCTCGGCACCGAGGGCGAGATGGCGTCGCGCTTGAGCATACGCTCGCAATATTCCTCGTAGGAGCCGCCTTCGTTGAGGTAGCGCACGCCCGTGCGGTCGACCAGGATCGCGTGCGGCTTGGCGGTGACGGCCTGGGCGTTGGGGGCGACATAGTCCGTCTCCCAGCCCGGCGCGCAAGTCATCTGAAAGCCGACCATTTCATCCATCTGGGCCAGCACCCCGCCGTGGCGCTCCATGATCCGGTGCAGATCGCCGGTGTCGCCATCGGGCACCATCGACCATTCGGCGCGCGTGCCGGGCATATAGCGGTCGCGCATTTCCTGGTTCTTGGCGAAGCCCCCGGCGTTCACCAGCACGCCCAGTCGCGCCCCGACACGCCAGGGGCTGCCGTCCCTGGTCGCGACGACGCCGAGGACTTTGCCGTCCTCCACGATTAGTTCGCCGACCGGACTTTCCAGCCGGATGTCGATGCCGGCCTTCAACGCTGCCTGCAGCATCCGGCCCTGCAGCGCCGCACCCGCGGTGACCCAGTGCTTGCCCATCAGTTTGCCCAGCGCGATCCGTGCCGCGACCTTGGCGAACAGCAGTTTGTACTCCCAGCGGAACTTGGCGAAAGGCAGCTTGAGGCCGTCTTCCAGACGCACCGGCACTTCCAGGAAACCCTGGCGCAGCCTTGGCGCCCACTCGCCCAGTTCCTTCTTATCGAAAGGCTTGGCCGAGACCGTCCGGCTCGATTTGCAGCCGCCGGGCAGCTCGTCATAGTAATCGGGCCAGAAGACCGAACAACGCTCCAGCGCCACGCCTTCGCGCACCAGAAACTCGATCATCCGCGAGCCTTCGATCACGTAGGCGCGGCGCTTCTCTGGCGAGGTGCCGGGCGTATCCTCATCGTCGCCGACCACTGCGTCGAGATAGGCGATGGCCTTCTCCAGGCTGTCCTCGCCGGGGTCCATGAAGGGATTGTTCGGCATCCAGATCACACCGCCCGACTTGGCGGTGGTGCCTCCGGCGAATTCCGATTTCTCCAGGATCAGGACCGATTTGCCAACCTTGCGCATGAGCAGGCCGGACGCCATCGAGCCGCCGCCCGAGCCCACGACCACCCAATCGAATGTCTCGTCGAAATCCGCCATCGCCCTCTCCCAGGCAGCAGAAGAGCGACGCCGCTTTGCACGGCTGCCGCCATCTCCACGGTCAGGCGGCCACTACAGGCTCGCCGCGCTCGGTGAACAGGGCGGTGTAGGCGCCGGGAGCGATGGAATCGGTCATCGTCATCTTGCCGCCGGACATCGCCTCACCCAGCGCACGCAGGAAGGTCTGCGGATCGTCCAGTTCGAGATCGTAGAGCGCCATCCACTGGTTGTTGTCGGCGCCCGACATCTTGGCGGCCAGTTCGTAGCGCTGCGCGCTCTGCACGCCCGGCAGGGTGCATACTTCGACCAGGTGAGTGGTCTGATACCATTCGTTGAACACGTCTTCCTTGCCGGCGACGGGCGTGGTCATAGCGATCAGTTTGAACTTGGGCATTGGCATCCTTCCGAAACGATTTTCCGTACCATCGGCAATCGGAAGGGATGATGCAAGCGTCGGAAGGCGGTTTTCGGACAGACTCTCAGGGTTATCCGATCCGGCACCCACACCCGCTCAGCCTGAGCCTGTCGAAGGCCAGGCGATAGAGTACCCAGCGCACTCGGCACCTAGTTCGGCCCTTGGCGCGCGGCCTTCGACAGGCTCAGGCTGAGCGGGTGTAGTGCAGCGCGCTCAAAGGTCCGGCCCGCCCTCGGTGACGGTCCAGGTCTGCCCCTTGGCCAGCAGCTTGTGCAGATCGGGTGCCTTGCCCGCATTGGCTTTCGCGTCCTGGCCCAGCAGTTCTTCCTCGAAGGTCGGGCGCGGATCATCATAAAGCACGCCAAGCGCCATGGGGAACTCGCCGAACGGCATCTCGACCAGCATATGCGCGATAGCGCGGTTCTTCACGTCGTGAACGATGACGCCCGCCGCCTGCCAATCGCCATCGGGCACGTCCACCACTTCCAGATGCAGGTGATCGCGGTTGAGCGCGATGCCCCGGATCGGGCCGGTCTTCTGATTGCCGAACAGCATCGGTTCGCCATGCTTAAGCCAGAGCTGGCTCGCTTCCGCACCCTTGGGCGCGGCGAAGTCCTCGAACACGTCCTTGTTGTAGACGATGCAGTTCTGGAAAATCTCGACGAAGGCCGCACCCTTGTGGGCGTGCGCCGCCTTCAGCACGTTGGGCAGTTCCTTCGACACGTCGAACCCGCGCGCCACGAAGCGCGCGCCCGAACCCAGCGCAAAAGCGCAAGGCTGCGCCGGCCGGTCGACCGAGCCGATGGGCGATGAAGGAGACGGCGTGCCGAGCCGGCTGGTCGGCGAATACTGCCCCTTGGTCAAGCCGTAGATCTCGTTGTTGAACAGCAGCACCTGGCAGTTAAGGTTTCGCCGCAGCAGGTGCATCGTGTGATTGCCGCCGATCGACATGCCATCGCCGTCGCCCGTCACCAGCCAGACGTCGAGTTCCGGGTTGGCCAGCTTGATGCCCGTGGCGAATGCCGGCGCACGTCCGTGGATCGTGTGGAAGCCGTAGCTTTCGACATAATAGGGGAAACGGCTGGAGCAGCCGATGCCCGAGACGAACACGGTCTTCGCCGGATCGGCGCCGATTTCCGGCAAGGTGCGCTGCACCGCCTTGAGGATCGCGTAGTCGCCGCAGCCGGGGCACCAGCGGACTTCCTGATCGGTTTCCCAGTCCTTGAGCGTGGTCTGGACCGCGATGGGGCTCATGTCGTTCATGGATTGACCGCCTTGATGCTGGGAAGCTGGGTGTCGTCGGCGTCGACCTCGCCACCCTCGTTATTCGGCACGCCGTCGAAGAAGGAGGCGATGGCGTCCTGAATCTCGGCGATGGTGAATGGCTGCCCGCTGGTCTTGGCAAGCGGCTTGGCGTCGACCAGGAACTGGTCGCGCAGCACGGTCTTGAACTGGCCGGTGTTCATTTCGGGCACCAGGATCTTGTCGAAGCCTTTGAGCAGCGGCCCTAGATTGGCCGGCAGAGGCCAGATGTGGCGGACGTGGACGTGGCTGACGTCGTATCCCTTCGCGCGCATTCGCCGCACGGCCTGGTGGATCGGCCCGAAGGTCGAACCCCAGCCTACGACGGCGAGTTTGCCCGAGCTGTTGCCCAGGCAGACGTCCTGATCGGGAATGCTCTCGGCCACGCCATCGACCTTGGCCCGGCGGGCATCGGTCTGCGTCTGGTGGGCGAGCGGCGAGTAATCGATGTTGCCGGTGTCGATGGCTTTCTCGATGCCGCCGATGCGATGCATCAGGCCCGGCGTGCCGGCCTTGATCCAGGGGCGCACGCCGCGATCGTCGCGCTTGAACGGCAGCAGGGTGTCGTCGGGGCCGTTCCTGTCGCGCAGGAATTCGACCGGGAACGGCGCAAACTTCGCGGGGTCGGGCACTTTCCACGGCTCGGCCGCGTTGGCGATGTAGCCGTCGGTCAGCAGCATCACCGGGGTCATGTAGGTGACGGCGATGCGGCAGGCCTCGATGGCGCATTCGAAGGCGTCTGCGGGCGAGCGCGCGGCGACGACGGGCAGCGGCGCATCGCCGTTGCGGCCATAGACCGCCTGGTAGAGGTCCGATTGCTCGGTCTTGGTCGGCAGGCCGGTCGACGGGCCACCGCGCTGAGAATTGACGATGACGAGCGGCAATTCGGTCATGATACCCAGGCCGATAGCCTCACCCTTTAGCGCGATGCCGGGGCCGGACGACGACGTGACGCCAAGCTGGCCGGCGTAGGAAGCGCCGATAGCGGCGCAGACCGCGGCGATCTCGTCTTCCGCCTGGAAGGTGGTGACGCCGAACTCCTTCATCTTCACCAGATTGTGGAGGATCGCCGAGGCGGGCGTGATCGGATAGCCGCCGAAGAACATCGGCAGTCCGGCAAGCTGCGCGCCGGCGACCAGGCCATAACTGACCGCTTCGGCCCCGGTGACGGTGCGATAAAGGCCCGGCTCCGAAGCGACCGGCTCCAGGTGCAGTTTCTTGAGCGGCCCGGCCAGCTCGGCTGTCTCGCCATAGGCATGGCCGGCGTTGAGCGCGGCGATGTTGGCCTCGGCGAGGACGGGGTTCTTCTTGAACTTGTCGTTCAGCCAGTCGACGATGGGCTGGCGGTCACGCTCGAACATCCACAGGGCCAGACCCAGCGTCCACATGTTCTTGCAGCGCAGCGCCTCCTTGTTACCAAGGCCGAAGGGCTTCACCGATTCGAGCGTCAGGGCGCTGATGTCGAAGGCCAGCAGGTCCCACTTGGCGAGGCTGCCGTCGTCTATCGGGCTGACCTCGTACTTCGCCTTTTCGAGGTTGCGCTTCGTGAACTCGCCCGTATCGGCGATGATGAGACCGCCGACCTTGAGCGCGCCCACGTTGGTCTTCAGCGCGGCCGGGTTCATCGCCACGAGCACATCGGGCTGGTCGCCCGCGGTGGTGATGTCGGTGGAACCGAAGTTGATCTGGAACGCGGAGACGCCGAACAACGTGCCCTGTGGAGCACGGATTTCCGCCGGAAAATCGGGGAAAGTCGCCAGATCGTTACCGGCAAGCGCGGTGGACAGGGTGAACTGCCCGCCCGTCAACTGCATGCCATCGCCGGAATCGCCGGCGAAACGGACCACGACTGCTTCGGGAACTGCACTGTCGCGCGGCGCTGCCGCGGAATCGCTATCGGCCAGGATCGTTGCCATCATATCCTCTGGTGGTGGTCCTTGTGCCACCGTCTTATTGCGCGCCCTACGTCCAGCCACCCTAAACGCAATTCAGAAAAACTGTCAGGTGACAAACCCAGGGTCGAAGAAGTACACTCCGCCAGACGCCCGTGACGCTCCGTAGTCAAGCCTCTACCGCCATTTACGGGCGTAATCCCCGTGCTTTAGCGCTCCCCGAAAGGTGGCCGATGATTCAATGCCCTTACTTCGCTCCGGGTAACGCGGGATCGCCCGGCGATGAATGATCCCTCCACGCTGCCCTATCGACCCTGCGTCGGCGTCATGCTGGTCAATGCAGAAGGCCTCGTCTTTGTGGGCAAGCGGATAGACAACAAGGAAGGCGACGCCTGGCAGATGCCCCAGGGCGGCGTCGACGATGGCGAGGACTTGCGCGAAGCCGCCTTGCGCGAATTGTGGGAAGAGACCGGCGTCACCGGGGATCTGGTGACGTTGATCGCCCAAACCCGCGACGAATTGCTATACGACTTGCCCGACGAACTGATCGGCAAGCTGTGGAAGGGGCGCTATCGCGGCCAGCGCCAGACCTGGTATCTGGCCCGCTTCGGCGGCACCGACGACGAGATCAGGCTGAACGCCCACCAGCCTCCGGAATTCTGCGAGTGGAAATGGGTCCGCCCCGAAACGCTGCCGGACCTGATCGTGCCGTTCAAGAAGCGCGTCTATCGCGCGGTGCTGGACGAGTTCCGCGATCTGATCTGACGATCAGTTCTCGCTGACGATCGGCGCCGGCTTCACGACTTCGGCGGTGATGACCCGCGGCATCGGTCCCTTGGCGATGGCGGCGGAGAGCTGGCGGGTAGCGTCGCAATTCTGGCCACACAGCCCCTGCAGACGCGAAAGGTTGCGGCGGGCCTTCTCCACCGCGCCCTTTTCCGCCAGGGCCGCGCCTTCGCCGGCAAGGGCCAGCAGATTGGCCGGGTCCGACCGCAAGGCCTCCCGGTAATAGCGCAGCGCCTTGCCCTGCATGCCCTGCCGGCGAGTCGCCTCCGCAAGATTGAGCAATACCGTGACGTTTCCGGGAGCGACGGTCAGCGCCGCTTCATAAGAATCGATCGCCGCATCCACGCGCCCGGCCGACAGTTCCCCACGCCCTTGCGACAGCAGCGCCGCGGCGCGCGGATCGAGCACTTGTCTTGGCGTGGAATGGCCGACGCTGGCGGTGACGGCGGCGAGCAGGGACAAAGCTAAAGCAACCGGAGTGTAACGCATCAACAGTTCCTTGGCCGAAGCGGCGGACATGGACATCGTTCCAATGGCTAACATAAGTGCGACAGCCGTGCGATGAAAAAGCCGTCGGTTCCGTCATATCCCGGCGTCAGCCGCAGACCCGGTCCGCGCGGCCGGCCGGCGGGAAGCGACCACTGCTCTGCTCGCCAGTCGGCATGACGACCAAGGAACCCGTCCACCTGCCCCGCCCCTTCGGCGTCGAGCAGCGAACAGGTGACATAGACCAGCCGCCCGCCTTCGCGCACCAGACCGGCGGCAAGATCGAGCAGGCGGGCCTGCAAGGCGGCATAACGCTGCAGCTGCGCTTCGGTCAGTCGCCAGCGCGCTTCGGGATTGCGCCGCCAGGTGCCGGTGCCCGAGCACGGCGCGTCGATCAGCACCGCGTCCGCTTGGCCCTGCCAGCGGCTCAGCGCCTCGATTTCGCGTCCCGGATTGAGCAGCACGGTCTCGATCGCGCCCGCGCCCGCCCGCTCGGCCCGCGGGGCCAGCCGGGAGAGGCGGTTGCGATCGGTATCGCAGGCGATCAGCGTGCCGCGATTCTCCATCGCCGCGGCCAGCGCCAGCGTCTTGCCCCCGGCCCCGGCGCACAGATCGATCACCGTCTCGCCGGGCCTGGCTTCCAGCGCCGCGCAGGCGAGCTGCGAGCCGGTGTCCTGCACTTCTATCACGCCATCGCGATAGGCGTCCCACTGCTCCACCTGGGTGCCGAACGGCAGCCTGAGGCCGTTGGAAGCCGCCGTCGGTTCGCCCGTGACCGGCAGTGCAATGGCGTCCCGCCGCGCCTTCAGCGTGTTGATGCGAATGTCGAGCGGGGCGCGTTCGAGCAGCGCCGTCGCCTCGGCTCCGGCGATATCGCTCTCGGCGAGCTTCGCCTCCAGCCAATCCGGCGCGATGCCGGAACGGGCCGACGTCTCGCCGGCCGTCTTCGGTGCAGGCGCATGGGGAGAGCCGTCGAACAGATCGGCCAGCGCGCTATCGCCCTCGGCCAGCAGCAGCATCGCGGCCCGCCCGCTTTGCGGAACCTCACCGCAGGCGCGAATCGCGCGATAGGTCAGTTCGCGCACCGCACGCCTGTCGCCGCTGCCGGCAAAGCGCCGCATACGGAACCATTCGGAGACGATCCGGTCCGCCGGAGCGCCGTTGCCGCGCGCGGCGGCGATGACGAGATCCAGAACCTCTATTGCCGCCTGGACGCGCGCCGCGGGGGTCATGCCTCAACGGGTCGGATAGTTGGGCGCCTCGCGCGTGATCGACACATCGTGGACGTGGCTTTCCTGCAGGCCCGCATTGGTGATGCGCACAAACTGCGCCTTGGTGCGCAGATCGTTGATCGTCTTCGACCCGGTGTAGCCCATCGCCGCGCGGATGCCGCCGACGAGCTGATGGATCACATCCTTGGCCGCGCCCTTGAACGGCACCTGGCCCTCGATGCCCTCGGGCACCAGCTTCATCGCGTCCTTGATGTCGCCCTGGAAATAGCGGTCGGCCGAGCCCCGGCCCATCGCGCCGACCGAACCCATCCCGCGATAGCTCTTGTAGACGCGGCCCTGGTACAGGAACGTCTCGCCCGGCGCTTCCTCGGTGCCGGCCAGCATCGAGCCGACCATGATCGACGAGGCCCCTGCCGCCAGCGCCTTGGCGGCGTCGCCCGAAGTCCTGAGGCCGCCATCGGCGATCACCGGAACGCCGGACTTCTCCGCTTCCTCGGCGGCGTCCATGATCGCGGTAAGCTGCGGCACGCCGACGCCGGCGACGATTCGCGTGGTGCAGATCGAACCCGGCCCGATGCCCACCTTGATCGCGTCCGCCCCGGCGTCGATCAGCGCGCGGGTGGCTTCGGCCGTGGCGACGTTGCCGGCGATGACCTGCGCCGAGTTCGACAGTTTCTTCACGCGTTCGACCGCCCGCGAAACTTCGCGGTTATGGCCGTGCGCGGTGTCGATGATGATGACATCGCATTCGGCGGCGAGCAGCGCCTCGGTCCGCTCGAAGCCCTTGTCGCCAACCGTCGTCGCGGCGGCGACGCGCAGGCGGCCGGCGGCGTCCTTGGTGGCGGCGGGATATGTCACCGCCTTCTCGATGTCCTTCACCGTGATGAGGCCGATGCAGCGGAAGGCATCGTCGACGACCAGCAGCTTCTCGATCCTGCGCTGGTGCAGCAGGCGGCGCGCCTCTTCCTGGCCGACGCCGAGCTTCACCGTCGCCAGATTGTCGTGCGTCATCAGCTCGCGCACGGGCTGCGCGGGATTGTCGGCAAAGCGGACATCGCGGTTGGTCAGGATGCCGACGAGCTTGCCGCCCGCTTCCACCACCGGGATGCCGCTGATCCGGTTCGCCTGCATCAGCTGCCGCGCCTCGCCCAGCGTGGCGTCGGGCGAAATGATGATCGGGTTCACAACCATGCCGCTTTCGAATCGCTTCACGGCGCGCACCGCAGCGCACTGCTCTTCGATCGAGAGGTTGCGGTGCAACACGCCGATGCCCCCCAGCTGCGCCATGACGATCGCCATGTCGGCTTCGGTCACGGTGTCCATCGCCGAGGACAAAACGGGGATATTCAACCCGATCTCGCGCGTCAGCCGCGTCCGGGTATCGGCTTCGGTGGGCAGGATGTCGGATTCGGCGGGACGCAGCAGGACGTCGTCGAAGGTCAGGCCGAGGGGGATTTCGATGTGCGCCACTGTGCCTCTGGGTCTAGAATCGTGGCGGCCCATGTAAACAAGCGGGGCCTCCACGGCTAGACCTTCTCTGAAGCGTCATTTGGACGGCGGCGACACCCGGCGGGCATCGGCGAAGTAGCGCCCCAGCGCGATGTGAAACATCACGTCGTCCGCCGCGCCGCCAAGTTCCAGTCCGCGCTTAAGGTCATCGCTCGGGCGATGGTAGTCGCCATCGAAGAACCGTTCGATCCGCCTGAGGTCGGCATAGGCGCTGGTTACCATGACCGTGGGAATATCGTGCTGGAGCAGCGCCCAGCCATCCTGCCGTTTAACATAGGCGTTGGCCTCGTCGCCCGCCACCAGCGTGCGCCGCTGCTGGCGGGCGACGGCGGCGATCCGGGCGTCGAGCGGCGTCATGCCCTTGCCGACGATGACGAGCGGTGATCCGGCCGGCGCGATGGCGACACTGTCGATGTTGAACGCCGCGACGATCTGCTTGAGGGGCAGCGGCGGCTTTTCGGCGAAAGCGTGCGCGCCGAGCAGGCCGATCTCCTCCGCCGTCGTCGCCAGGAAATAGATGTCGCGGTCTGGCGGGGGAAAGCGCGCCAGCCGCCGGGCGATCTCGGTCAGCGCCGCCACGCCGCTGGCGTTGTCGATGGCGCCGTTGCAGACGGTGTCCTCCGCCGGCGGCACGCCGCAAACACCGAACGCATCCCAATGCGCGACAAACAGGACCGCGCCGGCATCGGAGCGACGGCCCGCGATCTTGCCGATAAGGTTGTGCGTGCGGATCGTCGTTTCGCGCGTGGTCGCTTCCAGCGTGGCGGTGATATCCAGCAGTTGCGGCACGAAATCGGGGCGGGCGGCGGCGGCCTCCAGCCCGGCGATAGTCCGCGTGCCGCCCTGCAGCAACCGTTCCATCCCCTCGCGCGTGATGAACCCTTCGAGGTCGCCGCCGATCGCATC
>Ga0075362_10000205_pt1 | contig 16450 bp, 11 predicted proteins | sample EndMetdeltDD1762_FD_71397 | JGI IMG/M metagenome (GOLD analysis project Ga0075362, IMG submission 71397) | Populus endosphere microbial communities from Tennessee, USA - Endosphere MetaG P. deltoides DD176-2 | ecosystem: Host-associated > Plants > Roots > Endosphere | place: USA: Tennessee...
TGGCGGTACTTTTCCGGGTTCTTGACCAGCGCATCGGTCATCGCGCGCTGTGTCAGTCCCCACAGCAATGGCGCCTTATAGCTGGCGGAAGCATCGGCCAACGGGATAGGCGTGAAGGTAAACGCCGTGGACATCGCATGCACCTTGGCATCGACGAGGCTGTTGATGGCGACGCGACCGCTTTCAGGCGACAAAACGTCGAAATCGACGACAACGGGCTTGATCTCCCGGCCGAGGACGCCGCCGGCAGCATTGATCTCCTCCAACGCAAGCGTCGTGCCGTTTAGATAGTCCTGATGGTCGGCGACACCTGCCATCGCCGTTTGCGAAATCGGCAAGCCAAGCAATATCGGATCTGATGCAAAGCTCTGGCGCACGAACGGTGAGGGCAAGGTCGAGGCAGCAACGCCTGCCGACAGTGTTCTCAGCACGGTCCGGCGCGAAATGTCTTTCAGCATGATAATAGTCCCCCGATTTTTGATCGCTGGCCCGATGTGGAGCCAATGCTGCTTTTTGCAGTAGGGGGAAAGCTATCGTCTGAAATCGCCCGCGTATTGTCTGAGAGAGGCCGCTGTTTGTCCTGAGAGTGAACCACAACGGCTCATGCCGAACATCCGCCAGAAGCGGCATGTTCCTTGCGTATGAATTACGTCATATTGCAACTGTTCATGGTTTCAGGCGGAGGTGCCAATCATGCCGGATGTCCGTCACTACAATACAGAGCAACTAAAGAGCGCAAACAAGCTCAATGCTTGGCAGGAATACATGTCTGCCGTGTATTACGACTTGGATATCGTCCCCTTGTCGGCCGACAAAGTCCGGGGCGAACTTTATGAAGTGCAGTTTCCTTCTGTCGGCCTGTCGCATTTTAAAGCAGATGCTCAAAAAGTAGTTCGACATAAGTCTGCCGCACAACGCGACAAGTCGGAGAACTTCGTTTTCTTGTTTCCCACACATCAACGAATGGCGTTCGAACAAAACGGACGAGCAGGGGTCGTGTTGCCCGGAAGCGTTTTTCTTCTGAACTCTGCCGAAGGTTACATGATCGATGTGCCTGACCAATCCGAAAACGTGACCCTCAAAATTTCCTGCGATGCCCTGCGATCACGCGTGAACAAGATTGACGACATCTGCGGCACCAGGAACTTTGCAAACCCGTTCCTTGTGCCCGTTGTCGCGCAAATGGGCGCGCAGCTGCTGAAGTTTGATGGCGGCGGCGACAGCATGAAGCTCGAGCGGGCGCTAACCGACCTCGTCTGTCTGATGATAGAGACGCGCTCCGAAGGCGATTTGACGATGAGAGATCGTCAATCATTGGTCTCAGTTATGTATGATCGACTCATGTCTTACACGCGCGCTCATTTTCGCGATCCGGACCTAAGTCCGACTGGTGTTGCAAGCGCCCACCGAATTTCAGCCGGATATCTTCACCGCGTCTTCCATCGCCACGGAATGACATTCGGGGACGCCGTGATGGAGATGCGTCTTGTGGAGTCCTGCCGGATGCTGCGACAAGCGAAGGATTTAAATCAGTCGATCAACCTCGGGGAGGTTGGCTACAGCTGCGGGTTTGTCAGCCAGGCGCACTTCTCATCGCGGTTCAAGGAACGCTTCGGTGTGAGTCCCCGGAACTTTGAGTGATAGGCATTTGACCAATATAGAGACGGCATTCGCTTCACTCCAAGCACGATTTGTACAACATGTGCTTTCTGTCAGGTCGCCTTGAAAGGATATGAACCGCAGACCCGCCCATCGGATAGTCTAAGGCTCTGAAATTCTAATGACTTATCGGGAAGCATCGGGAAGGGTGGCACTGCGATTGATATATATGCCTAGCTCGCAATTCTTGTTAGATCTATACCAACGATGCGAATATCATCGACGGTAACGAAAGGCATAGAACGTCCTCCGCGTCCATCGAACGGACGGCTCTCCCCCTCCACAGGCATTCGACAGGGCAGATCCTTCGTAGGGTTTGTTCGCAACATCGACTGGTGTAGCGGGCGGATTCGACTGTATGCTCGCCCATGAATTGCAGCACGCTTCCTCCTACCCTCCCTTGACTTGCAACCGGCGGACGGACAGAAACAGGTGGGTTTGGATTAAGGTTTGGGTCACAAAAAAATGACGCTCGATATCAGGGGAAGCATCAAGAATACCAAGCTCAGCTTGAACCAATACGTGGTCTTCGAAGAACTTATCGCCAATGCGATCGACGCGTATCTCATCCGGCGAGCAAGCGACCCATCCGCGCCGAACATGAATATTGCGATCAAAGTCGATTTCTTGCGCGCGGACTTGCTCGACGACCGTGAACTGATGAACGTGTCATGCGGCGACAATGGATGCGGTCTCGGTGACGACCAACTCAAGGCCTTTCTTACAAAAGATACGTCCTACAAGGACGATCTCTCCATCTCCGGCATCGGAAAGTGCAAGGGTGCCGGGCGCATCCAGTTCTTCCATCATTTCGCAGCCATGAGGATCACCAGTAGCTACCGGGTCGGTGAGAGGGTCCTGAAGCGCGAGTTGCAGTATTCCGAGCCGCAAAAGCAAATCGAGACCGATGATTTCAAATCTGCGCCGGGCGCTGAAGCCGAGATCGGGGCCGTCATCCGGCTTGAGCAATTCAAAGAGGCGGTTCGCCCGCGCATATCCCACGGCGACGCCCTGAGCACTCTCTTCTCGGCGCCGGCGCTGAAAAAGCAGATGCTCGTCGCTTTCCTACAGCGGCTCGTCGGACTCGGTGAACAGCTAGGCAACTTCGAAATCCAATTTACCACACGGCACTGGAAGGACGACCAGGCGAAGATCGAAGTGCTACGGCTCGCCGACCTGCCTGCAGTCACTGCCGAGCGGATTGTTGATGTCGAAGAACGGGATCCTGCATCCGGGGACCATCTCGGCACACGGCAAACATTCAAACTCTCCCACTACCAGCTCAACGCTGAGCAGTATGATCTTCCGCGCAACGCCATCGCCTTCTGTGCCAAGTCCACGCCTGTGAAGGACATCACGAGTCACTACCTGCGGACGCGCACCGAGCAAAACAATCCGGTGGGCGGTTTCCATCATATTGTGCTGATCGAGGCCGACTATCTGGACGCCCGCGTCAACGAGCAGCGCGACGACTTCGACAATATTCCCGACGAGATTCCGAGCGGCGATATGTTTTCGTCGGAAAAACTGTCCTATGCCGACATTCACGAGGCGCTCGACCCGGTCATCGACGAGATGGTCACTCCTTCTGACTGGAAGAAGGAGGAGGTGCTCAAGGAAGCCACCCACCAGTTCGGCATCAGCGAAGCGATGCTGCAGGATACAAAGACCAGGATCGTGTATGGCGAATCCGCCCAGTCGGTCGCCGAACGCGTGTTGACCAAATACCAGAAGGCCGTCATCGACGAGACCGCCGCGATCTTCAGCCTCAAGGAGGAGATCATGGCGGCCGAGCCGGACTCCGACGAGTTCCGCCAAAAAATCCATGAGCTTTCCTGGAAATATACGTCGTCGCTCAAGAACTTCGACATGGCAAACCTGTCGCAGCTCATTGTACGCCGTGCCGCAATCGTCGATATTCTCGATCTCGCTTGCGCCCAGCGGCTTGCTATGCAAGCCCCCGTCGATGGGGTCAAACGTAAGGACGAACAGATCATCCACAGCATCTTTTTCCCGATGCGCAAGGACAGCACCGAGACGACAGATCACGATATCTGGCTGCTCAGCGAAGAGTACCAGTATTACGACTATATCGCCTCGGACTTGCCACTCGCGAACATCAAATGGAACGATGACACCAACGTATTCGAAAGTGACATCGACGAGGCACTCCGAAAGGTTCTTGCAAAACGCACGAGCGACAATGGTGGCAAGCGTCCCGACATCGCGGTCTTCAGCAAGGAGGGTTCCGCGATAATCGTCGAGTTTAAGGCGCCAGGTGTTTCCACCGACGAGCATATCGGTGACCTTTCAGAATATGCCCAGCTGCTTGCTGCCAAGTCCGGAGGGAAACTCAGGAAATTCTATGGCTACCTTATCGGCGACAGCGTCAACACGCTGCGTCTGAGTGGGAACTGGACGCCGTTCCCAACGGGTAAGGGCTGGTTTCAATCGAGCGAGTTGAAGGATCCAGTAACGCGTATGTCGCTGGGCGAAACCTATTTCGAAATACTGCATTTCAGCGACGTGATCGACCGCGCCAAAAAACGCATTGGAGTGTACCAGGACAAGCTCAAACTGGATTTTCGTCGCGACAGCCATTGATTAAACCTTAGATCGCCAGCATGCCTTGCGTGCCGTTCCAACAAAAACCGGTGGCCAATGACACTTCCCAGTGATCCCTGCCCTTGCAACAGCAGCCTATTATATTGCGAGTGTCATCAGCCGGTTGTGGATGCATCAGATGCTGATCTTCTGGCCGTCGGCCAAAGGGAATATGCCAAGCGCTGGGAGGGAAACACGACCTACTACGAGGGGCAAGGGCTATACTGTTCGCTTGCGGAGCACCTCTCGGTCTTTGGACCGATTGAGCGAATAGTTGACGTTGGCTGTGGTCGGGGACAGGGTATTGCAGCGCTTCGGGCACTTTCGAATGGTTCGCATTTCTTGGTCGGGATTGATGAGAACCCAGCCTGCCTTGCTGGAGCGGCCGAGCGGTTAGATGTCCCCGCTCCTCGTATCCGGCTGAAGGACAAGCTTATTGGTCCGCGTGAATACAAACTCGAACATATTTCCGGACAGCTCCCGGATCTTGCCCCGGTTACCTTGTTTCATGCCGACATTCTGCGCGCGGACCCTGAGTTCGAGGATTGGATCGTGTCGCTTGCCCCTTTCGACGCAATTACGTTGTGGTTTACTGGAGCTCATGGCGCTCGTCAGTTCGACACTCTCATGAGTGAGCTGGACATCAACAGCGATCGCGCTCACCGAATGGCTATAGATCTCGCCGCACTCGATCTTGCTGGAGGAGTTTTAGCGGCCGACGGCCGGCTTCACGTCGTCCAGCGCGGAAACACAAACCATCTTCCGACGCTGATGGAGGAAACGAGGGGCGAAATGGAAGCTCTTGCTTCACACGGCCAATTTTCTCTGGTCGATTTGAGAGCTTTCCCATATCGCGAGCCCACAACCGGGCCACGTATTGGATTGGGCAGGGGCGTGAGAGAAGGGTTTGCCTTGTCTGCCATTTTTCGGCGTCAATAAGGCCAGAATTTATGCCATCGCTTCCCACCTTTCTGCAGTTTGACAGCAACCGGCGCCGTATCTACGAGATCATGTGCCCCATACTCGAACATGCTGGCTTGGCACCTCCAGACACTCGAGAGCTTATACTAACCGAGAATTCGATTAGGGAGACGTCCAATTATGAGGACCTCTCACAGGCCATTCTTGGACACGATATCCCCAAAATCAAGACGCCCATTCGGCTTGATCACTACACGGAAGGGCCGGCATTCTGGAACATCGTCAACACCGGGGAGCTGCATTTGCATGCACTTTCGGGTCGTCTCCACGAGGGGGAGTTCTCACCGTTTGCACTGGAGCATGGGCTTCATGGATACGTCGAACCGAGCGGAGCGCCGAAACAGTCCTTATTAGATGCAAGTACCGATTTGTTCTTTGCGTCGTTCAGTTCACCACCGCCGAGCGAGCGCCTATGGGATCGGTTCGGCAATTCGGGAAACGGATTTCGGTTGGGTTTCGAAGTCACCGCAAATTCCGCTGCCGATCTGTGTGCTATTCGATATCCCAAAGGCCCAACGCTTTTAAAGCGGCTTAACGATGCGCTGTCGGAAGAGGGTTGTCCACCGTTTATTCTGAAAGGAGTTTCGCGGATCGGTGCATATTTCCTGCCTGCGAATTGGGAGGAAGAAAACGAGGTCCGTCTACTGGCAAAGCGTTTCAAAGGTGGTGGAGCACCAGTGTCGCTGCGAAAGGGCATCGAGGTCTGGCCTATCCCAATAGACGCGAAGAATGCGACTGCCTCGATTTCCTTGAAAGAAATTGGCGTTCGAAAGCTTGATCCATCAATCATACGATCAAAACTGCCATCGCGGTGGGCAGCCGTACCCGTAGTGCAAGACTAGGCTTCACCAGAATAGAATGCCACATCACTGGTTCGCACTGTCGCGGCAGTGCGGACGAAAATAGTTGTTGTTCGTCGCCAGTTTGCACGACCTAGGCGGATTTCTGTGCTCGCTTAGGTTGACACCATGGCGCTACCTGTCAGCTTTTATGGTGTCGGGGTGAGTCGCATGTTTCTGTCAAAGCTTGAAATCTCTAATTTTCGCCATTTCGGAGAAGGAGCGAATGCGCTCGTTCTCGAATTGAACAATGGTATCACCGCGCTTGTGGGTGAGAACGACGCCGGCAAGACCGCAATCGTCGACGCAATTCGCATGGTGCTGGGCACGAGAGATCAAGAATACTTGCGGGTGCAGCCTTCTGACTTTCATTTCTCGATAACAGATGGCGTCCGGGCCGAGCAAATTCGGATTTGCTGCACATTTTCCGATCTGACCTCTGCCGATCGCGGCGCTTTCGTCGAGCACTTGTCTTATCCGGCAAATGGCGGCGCTCCGCTTTTTCAGGTCAACTGGATTGCCAAGCGCCAAGATGCGCCAGGTGGATCTCGACGCTACAACGCGACCGAGTGGCGATCTGGAGTTGCCGGCGACGGCCCGGTGATCGATCCAGGCGCGCGCGCGTTGCTCACTGCGACCTATCTGCGCCCACTGCGAGATGCTGAGCGGGCGCTTTCAGCCGGTAGAGGATCCCGGCTAGCACAGATCCTGCAGAACACACGTGAGATTACGGCCGAAGGAGTACCTTTCGATAAAGGCGCGCTGGAGGATCTGGACCCTAAAACCCTGAGCCTTCTTGGTCTTGCCGATTACACGAACCATCATTTCCAGGAGAATGAGGGGATAAAGAAGACAAAGGCGCGGCTTGATGACGATTTCTTGGAGCCACTGTCTTTCGTAACGGACAAGCTGACCGCACACATTTCCGTCAACGGAAATGGTGAAGACAGCATCCGCCTCAGGCAGGTTCTGGAAAAGCTCGATGTTATCGCAAACGCTCCAGGAGTTACGGATGGTTCGCTGGGCAGGGGGCTCGGTTCGAACAACATATTGTTCATGGCGTGCGAACTCCTGCTTCTCGCCGGAGAGGAGGATGGATTCCCGCTGCTGATCATTGAAGAGCCAGAGGCTCACCTTCACCCGCAGCGGCAGTTGCGATTGATGGATTTCCTGCAGAGCCAAGTTGAAAAGATTCGGCCTGACGGGCAGAAGATCCAGATCATCGTCACCACGCACAGCCCCAACCTCGCATCAGAAATAAGCCTTCAGAACATTTCCCTTCTCAAGGACCGAAAAGCATTTCTACTAGCGAAGGGGAAAACACTTCTCACGGACTCCGACTACCCGTTCCTGGAGCGGTATCTCGATGTAACAAAATCAAACCTCTTTTTTGCTCGCGGCGTCATTGTGGTCGAGGGGCCGGCGGAGAATATACTTATTCCAACGCTGGCGGATCTATTGGGCCGGAATCTCGAACGCTACGGGGTTTCTCTGATCGATGTAAAGGGTACGGGCTTGGGACGGTTCGCGCGAATCTTGCAGCGCTCGAATCCAGAGATCGACGGAGAGATCGGCATTCCCGTGAGCTGTATAACCGATATGGATGTGATGCCTGATTGCGCACCCTGGCTGATCGGTATCCTGAAGGAAGGAGAGCCCTTCCCTCCGCTTCTGGGCTCGAAACGAAAGTGGAGAGCCAAACAGGATTTTTCTGGAGATGGGCTCGCGCAACGACGTCTCGCCATCGAATCGCGGGCGAGCGGGCAGCGCGTTCGAACCTTTGTCGCCAATGAATGGACGCTAGAGTACGATCTAGCCTTCTCCGGTCTCAGCGAATATGTATGGATCGCAGCACATCTGGCCGATAACGACGATGCGCTTCTAGTTGCCCCTCAGACTTTTGACGCCAAAGTCGCACAGGCAAAAAGTGACTTTAGCAATATAGCCGGGCTGGTCCCATCGAACGAGCAACTTTGCTCTAAGGTGTATGCGCGATTTGCGAAAGACAATGTATCGAAAGCCATTTGCGCCCAGTATCTGGCGAGTATTCTTGCCGACGCCGTCGCAAAGGGCGATCTCACACCCGACGGACTGAGAGCGTTGCTCCCGACCTATCTCTTGAACGCCGTCGAGCACGTCACCTCGCCATTCGAGGGAGCAGCGTAAGTGTTCATCCCTCCAGAGATAGGCGTTGACGATGTCGATTGGGTCTGCGGCGTTATGGGTCTGCCAAAACATGCGTTTACAGGTCTGGACGGGACGGATCCGCGCATGGCTGTCCTTAGACGAACGGATAGTGTCGACGTAGAGGCGTGTCCTGGAAGCGGCAAAACCACTTTGCTAGTGGCAAAACTCGCGATCATGGCACGTCGATGGCGATGGTCGCGCTCGGGAATGTGCGTGCTGTCCCACACTAATGCCGCTCGGGATGAGATCGCGAGCCGGTTGAACGCATCCCCGGAGGGAGCAGCCCTCCTTCAATATCCTCACTACATCGGGACGATCCACGGGTTTGCAAATGAGTTCCTTGCGATCCCCTACCTCCGCTCAAAGAACAATCCGATCAAGATGATCGACACGGACGTCGCGTTGAGCCGGCGTTGGGCTAAGGTTCCACGTCCGACGAAAAGCTTCCTTGACAAGAGAAATAACGGCGATGGCCGCGCTTTCCTGCGGTATGGCCGCGCCGATTTCGGCGGTGGTAAGATGTCGACGCTCGGGGAGCACACGCCTACCTACGCGGCGGTTCGGGCAATCTGCGAAGAGAGCTCTCGCGAGGGCTATTTCTGCTATGATGAACTCTTCGTTTGGGCGGGAAGGCTTCTTGATGAGCAGCCAAGCGCAGCAGCCTCTCTTCGCGCTAGGTTTCCGATGCTGTTCATCGATGAGGTGCAGGATAACGACGAAAGCCAGTCATCACTGTTGCACCGCGTTTTCATGCACGAAGGCGTCCCATGCCGTCGCCAGCGGTTTGGCGACTCCAACCAGGCGATCTATCAATCCGCGGCTATGACAACTGGTGCCACCACGGACACATTCCCCGGCGCCGTCCGGGCCGATTTGCCGAACAGTTTCAGATTCGGGGCAGGCATTGCCGGTTTAGCAAATTCGTTGGGTTTGACGCCACAAGGCCTAGTTGGTCTCGGGTCCGGGCCGCACCATCCACCGACAATCTTCCTCTTCGACGACGGCTCGGTGCGATCAGTGCTTTCGGAATACGGGTCCCTTTTGAGCGAGACCTTCACAGAAGATGAGCTTTCTGCCGGCGTCTTCACCGCGGTCGCGGGGGTGCACAAGCGCGGTGACGATGACCGGATACCGCGGTGGATGGGGCACTATGCTCCAGCCTATGACCCGGATATTTCCGGTAGAGAGGCATATCCAGCGACTTTCAGCCAGTTCCTTATGTCTGGCTATCGAGAGGCGCAACGTACTCGGCTTTCCCATCCCGTTGCCCGCGCGGTCGCCCAAGGCATGCTGGAGTTGTTGCGCCGGGCTGGTCACGATTTGTCAGAGATGAAGCCTCGGAATCCGCATGCATTCCTGATTGCAGTGCTAAGCGGAGATGCTCTCGCTCGCTACAGACAACTCCTCGACTTTCTGATCGTGAATATCGGCTCGATTAGTCCATCGCTATGGAAGGACTTCGTTGCGGTTATCCTCCGCGTCATTGCTGAGGAAACCGCGGGAAAAACGATCGGTGCGAGGGAATTCCTCGAATTCTTGGAATGGAAGAAGCTCGACGACGTCCCAGTTGGCTCGCCCGCTGTGGCCTCAAACATTTTTGCCTACCCAGCAGAAGATCCGAAAGTCAGAATCCGTCTTGGTTCAATCCACTCTGTCAAAGGGGAAACGCACACAGCGACCCTGGTTCTGGATTCCTTTTTTCATGACCATCACCTGAGCGCGCTCAAACCTTGGATATTGGGCGACAAGGCAGGCAAAGGCGCTGAGGGAATTCGGATCCAAGGGCGTCTCAAGCTTCACTACGTGGCGATAACAAGGCCGGCACAGCTTCTTTGCATTGCTATGCGATCAGACGTTTTTTCGGCGAACGAACGGGCGCAGCTCGCCGCTAGAGGGTGGACTATTCGGGAGTGCCCTGCCCATGCGGTTTGAACTCCAAAGCTTTTAAAATAGCCGGGCGATCAGACAGGGCGGGACGAAGTCAAGGGAAGCGAGGTTGATGTCGAGATGAAATGGGGCGATAGCAAACGAGATTTCGATATGATCCTAGCCACCTGGCCTGCTTACGAACCGTACAGCGGCGCATGGTTTATGGAGGAACTCGCGGTCAATTCGAACGGCGTCCCCAGGTGGCGAGAGAGAAGGATTCCGTCGCCGACGGGAGGTGTGCGCGTAGATCGCTATATGGACGGGGAAACTGCGATATCCGAGAGCGCGCGTGTGAACGCCCAGCTGGCAGCCGAACTGGAACAGAAGCAGATGGAACACCATTTGCGGCGTTCGTTTCAGCTGAAGGCTTCCAAAGCTCTCCAAGCGAAGGAGCGCTTGCGATCGGAAGAAGCGCTCATGCTTACCGAGGCCAGGCGCCGCAATGCGACAATACCGGCTCCCAGAGCGGACGAGCTGCTATTGGAACCGAAAGCCGAAAAGTATCGCGATGCGCTGGCAGATGCGCTGGCGGAATTTCCCTACGTCACAGGCATCCGGATCGGTGATTTGAGAACGCGGACGGCGATGATCAAATCCTACGAAGGCGTCTGGGATGTCATCGACGGTGTCCTAAGTAAAAGAGGTGCTCTCCTTATTGAACGGTCGAAGATCGCATCCGGCTTTGGCTTGAACCCAACCAATCATTGGGGCGAAGTGAAAGCGGAGATCCGCCGGATACTCCTGCCCCGCGCGAACCAACTGCTACAGCTCGCCAGTGTTCGCAGACTGCTGGACGATGCGCTTGCGCGAGGTGAGAAGGTTCTTGTCTGCAACGGCGTGGTCTTCTGGTATGAGGAAGCTGGGCAACTGGGCTGGCAGGTAAAGTCAACGGGTGGAAGCCAGTCCGAGGATAAGAGTACCCTTTGGCCTGAGGGGACCATCGTTTCTACAAACCATGGGCGACTGGTCATTCTTCCATTCATCAAGGAAAACGGTGAGCACGTAAAAGGTCACACGCGGAATGCACCGAAGGACGGCCCGGCCAAACCGAGACATCCGAGCCAGTACGTCGAAATTCCGTTCACACGGCTGAACGACGATCTAATGATCGGGCTTTTTGGAGAGCTGCCCTACGAGTAGATGCTATACCGAACCGATTTCTGGTGATACGGCGACGCGGCGGATTTCGCTAGTAAGTGATCGGCGGCCTCATTCTCGGAGATCAATAGGATCAATGTCTGTCTCACCGAGGATCGAATTGAGTTTCCTGAGGCAGCCATCGCGGAGCTCTTCAAGACGACGGGCCTGGTCCATGTCCTTGCTGAAATCAAGGAAGCCATTGTTGACTTCGATAGTGCCGTTCATACGACCGGTGTCGAACCAATTCCGAAGTTTGTCGAGATCGCCATCGATCTCGCTCATTCTCGCCTTCCAATCCTTGTTGGCGATTTTACGCCAGCCACCGATTGAGTGACGCAAAATCTGCCGGCTCTCTCTATCAACGAGCGCACCAGTCCTCATCGCGGCTTGGGTGTCCTTCAAAGCTTGTTCGAAGTCGAGCCAGGTCTCGATATGGAGAGGAGCTTCGAATGCTCTTCTGTGAAACGCCAAAGCAATTGCCTCGATGATCAGCTCATCGAGGTCTTGCGCACTATTGACCTGTATCACATCTCTATAATAGCGCTTTTGGAGTTCGGGATCTCGATTGAGATAGGTGACGCAATCGTCCCATGACCAGACGATCGCGATGCACCTAAATCCTTCGTCGCGCCATCTCCGGTTCAGCTCGCGGACATGTGATTGAACGGCGGTGTCCCGCTTGGCTGTCGTTGCAAGGATCCAGATGGAGATCTGGTCGGGAAATGATTTGACCCGTTCTGCGGCGTCGAAAAGGAACTTTCGTTTTATGGCGCCACCGGGAAGTGGGTTGCCATCCTTGTCAATAGTCGATTGCCGCTTGCATTGCAGTGCAATCAAACCATGCGTTTCCGAAGTGCCGATCACATCGACGCCGTGTTGCGCCTGCCCGGGTCGACCTAAAGCCTGCGCATCGGGTACGCGGTAAGCTTCGGCCAGTAATTGGACTGCGAGATCTTCAAATTGTTGCCAGTAGAGCGGCGGCTGAAAGAACTGGTATATCGACAAAATTTCCCCCGTTGTCAGTCCTTGTGGTGCTCATGATGTCGGTGCTGTTCAGCTGGTCTGAGGGCCGGAAACCTTTGCAGGTGGCGACGCCGAGGCAGTTTTGCTCTTGAACCCGGTTGTCACCTGATTGATGGCGCCGAGGACCTGAAGGAGAAATGGTTCACGCCGCTCGTGCTGGCCGACGTCAATCGCAGCCCAGACGAGGCCAAGCGTCAGAAAAGCGTGATCCTGAAGAAGCAGCGCGTGGCTTTTTTCCGAGATCTGGTTGACGCCTTCGTCGGTCGCGTAAAGCGCATGATCTCTGAAGCCGGATCGTTCTCGAATGTGGGAATGCATTTCTGCGGGATTTTCGAAGAGGTTCGAAAAGCTGTGGAAGGCGTTGGCGGGAGACAGGTTTTCCGGATCCTCGTTGAACGAGAAAAGATACATGCCGAGCGGTCCATACTTAACGCCAGCATCCGTCGGCACGCTGGCGACGAGGATATTGTCGTCGGGCTTGTGCGCGATCCGAATCCCGACCTCGTGGGCATGGCGAGAGATGAGCTCCGCGAATGTAGAGACGGCTGCCTTGTGCTTGTGATCATGAAGGTTGATCTCCTTGGCATCGTCGTACCCGGCGGCCTTACATGCTGAGACAAAAGACGCCACGGCTTCTTCCGTCGCGTGCGTCGCGCAGAAGAACGAGACATTCGTCGATATCTCCGCGGTCTTCTCGGCACGAACGAGATAGTTGATCGCGTTGACAGCGCAGGCCTGAGCACGCTTTGTGAGCCTGACTTCTGCGGTTCTCTGGATCCATCTCGCAATGTCACTTCCAAGGATCTGGCGAATTGGGCCCATCGTCATCGAGTTTGCCTCAAAGTTGGATCGCCTTTCGTTTTCGCCCTGGATGGCGTGGTTTCGGAGGAACAAATATCCGCTCGGCAAATTCGGGCTCTTCCTCCGGGCTCTCATCAAGGGAGCGCGTGGTCTCCACGGCAAGGACAACACCGGTCTTCCCACGCATGATCTCAGCCAGGTAGGGAATAAGAACACTGGTCTGTAGAGTGGTCGTTCCCGCCCATCCACGAGCAATCATATCAACGAAGGCGGAAGGGGTGAAATGTCTCCGACCGAAGGTTTCCGGGTAAACGATAAGACCGCCTCTGCTGCCTCGAGCCTCTGGTGTGTCGACCAATTTCTTCCAATAACTTAACGGCAGATAATAGCCGGGTACGTGGCCTTGGTCGTTATGTGTCAGGAGCTTTTTGCAGAATTTCAAAAAGAACGGGTCCGTTCCGAACCGATAGCCATCGCAACTCTCATCGACACCGCATTCGGCCAGCGTCTTAGCAGCGCCATCCATCCTTTCGATCTCAGCTTGCAGTTGGCCGTCGGGCCGATATCCGTCTTCTCCATCGCGGCCGCGAAGCATCTTGTATTGGACAAACACGACGGCGTTGAGGGTTTCATTCACGTAGATCAGATCAACACCGAGCTGTCTTTCGAGCTCCAGCTTATTGGCGAGCAGAACAGTGAGCGTCGTCGCGCCATTATCGAAGGTCTTGGCGGGATAGAGTTGATCAGTGACGAACTGCCAGTCGGGATCCCTGATCGCAGAGTCCCGCAGGACAAGGACGTCTTCGATGCTTTTCATTTCCTTATCGCTGTCGAAGACCGATCTTGGGGCCTCTTTGCGTTCCGGCAGCTGTGAAGGTGATCGGAACAGCTCTTTTGGAAGACGCGCAATCTCGAGAGCGGTCGTGACCGCATCACGCTGATAGGCCCAGTTTTGCCTTGCAGCTGTAGGCTTAGGGTCTGCTGGAGGCGGTCGCCTATCGATAAGTTTGTCGGCAATTTTGAAAATCTTCGGGTCGGCCTTTTTCAGCGCGTCCATCATCGCCTTAAAGGCGGACGGTGAACATGGCCCTCCGTCGAGGGCCTTGCGCGCGCGCCAGGCTTGAGGTCCAACCAACTCCTTTTTGATAGCTGAGACGCGCAGCGCCCGCGGAAGCTCTTTATGGTTCCACATATCCAACCGATCTCGGCCGGATTCCGCACCGTATCTCACCTCGGCTCTCGCGACATGAGTGATTTCACCCTTTTTGGAACCGTAGAAGCATATCATGGGCTTGCGTTTGGCTCCGGTAGGGAGTTCGCCAATGCTCTGGCTGCAAAAATCTGTTACCCGACGACCATCCTCCAGCGCCTCAAAGCGCTCCCGGCTCACGCAGAGGAAAAAGCCAAGCTCGGCCGGCCATCGTTGCCGACCGTCAAGATATGTGAATGGCCGCGGCGGGGGCAAAATTCATCCTTCGGTGTGGTTGGACGGGACGGTTGGAACACCGACCCGAGAGATCAACGGAAATATGAGAGGTAAACCTGAATGATGCAACGCTAAGGTCGTACAATCACTCAATCTTCGCGATAAGATAGTCGGCCCGATGGGCGGAGACCGCATCGGTCGCGTCGCACCGCGACACGAGCCGTGCGCTAGAAGCGTTTCGCTCTACCCAGCCTCACCTATGAGGATCGATCGCACTTATCGGTTTAAGAGTTTGATTGATCACCGGCACCGTCATTTCGGATTCTGCCAATATGCGTGCCGCTGCAGAGGCAAATGCTCGAGTATGCTACAAAATCCCCCATGCCCGAAACCTTCCCCTGCCCGTCATCTCGCGCAACCCCAGCTCCTCGACGATCCGCAGCGCCGCCCGCGGCGTGACGGCAAGTTCCTTGGCGACCATCCCGGCCGACACCAGCGGCCGCGAGATCACCAGCTCGATCAGCCCCGGCAGTTTTGACGATGTACGCCTCCCGACCAGTCGACGCTCCATCATCTTTCGCGCCAGCGCCAGGCGATCATGTTCCTTAAGGCCGAGCTCTGCAGCGGCGATGACACCGGCAAGTATGGCCAACAGCCTGGTTTCGCGATCGCGATGGCGGCGGCGATCGACAGGAATGGTTTTGAGGCCGAGATTGAAGGCGGCGAGATGCGCCGCCGTCGTCAACCCGGCCTGCCGCAGGATCGAGGCTGCAAGTAGCCTCCCGAGCCATGGCGCATGCTGCAGCACCGATAATTCGTTCCAGGCATCGAGGGCGACCACCGCCTGCAGCACTGCCGGCAGGTCTTGCATCTGCCGCAAGACGCCGCGCCACTCTTCCAGCCGCTCGTCCTCGTCCCAGTCGAGATCGTAAACCAGCGGATCCCTTTCCGAGGCGCCAGCGCGGCCGGGCCGTTTTGCCTGCTCGATTGCGGCATCCGAACGAGCAAGCAGCGCGTCGATAGCGGCATAGTCAACGTCCGGCAAGCTTTCACCATCTTCGATCTCATCCGCCTCCCCTCCTCCGACCAGACCGTCGGCGGTCGACTCATCCTTGCTGCTCGCAGCGGTGCCATCCGACGCGACCATCGCCGCAGCAGACGAAGTCTGGCCTCGCAGGCTGCGAAGACCGTCCTGCGTCAGCGCCCAGCCGGGTGTCTGCGCGGCGATGCGCCGGCGCGTTTTCAAAACGTCTTGGGCGATTGTCAGCTCGTGGGTCGGCGTGCGAATATCCTTCGTGGCGTCATGCAGGACGAGATCTTCGAGATGCACGAGCTCGCCATCGATCCACAGCGAAGCGCAGGCGTCGGAAAAATGCGAGCGTTCGATCCAGCCTTCGCCGACCGGCGAACGAGCAACGCGCTCGTCGAGACGGGACAATACCGAACCCGCGTCCGAAATCGGTTGCAGCAGCGCTGAAATGGGCAATTTCGCAAGGTCGTAAGACATTGAAATTATGGTAAATGATTTGTCAAATGGACACCAGTAGAGATTTTGTGTCCGTCACTGCATAGTCCTGTTGGTTGGGCGTATAACCATCGATAAGTACCAATTATCGATGGTAATTGATTTCGCGGCGCAAATCGAGGAAAATCGGGGCAAATCACGGTGCCAGCGGCTGCCGAAACCCGCGATTCTGGAGCCTATCGTGCCTAAAGCGAAGACATCACACACGTCCGTCGAGCGGCGCGCCGAGGAGCTCGATACCATCGCGTCCGTTTTGCCGCTCGAACGCCGCGACGAGCTTGCCGAGCTGTTGACCGATGATGACATCGAGACGCTGCGGCATCTCGTTAATCAGGG
>Ga0075362_10000207_pt1 | contig 16376 bp, 19 predicted proteins | sample EndMetdeltDD1762_FD_71397 | JGI IMG/M metagenome (GOLD analysis project Ga0075362, IMG submission 71397) | Populus endosphere microbial communities from Tennessee, USA - Endosphere MetaG P. deltoides DD176-2 | ecosystem: Host-associated > Plants > Roots > Endosphere | place: USA: Tennessee...
AACCGTGCTCCATCATTGCACCGTCTTTCAATCCAGGCATTCATGCCCGTACTGATCGAGGGCCGCGCTATCCAGCTGCACCCACTCGTATGTAAAGGTTTCAACGCCGACTTCGATGGTGACCAGATGGCCGTCCACCTTCCATTGAGCGACGAAGCTCAAGCCGAAGCGCGCGACATCATGGCTGCTAACAAGAACTTGCTGAAGCCAGCCGACGGTACTCCAATCTTGCACATTGAGCAGGATATGGTCCTTGGTTGTTACTACCTTACCTACGACCGTCCGGGCATGTCTAAGGATGTTCACACCTACATCAGCTTAGAAGAAGCTCTTATGGCCTTTGATGCTGGTAAGATCAAGCTCCAGAACTATGTTCGCGTACCATTCCGTGGCATCGTGCGCGAGACTACTCTTGGTCGCGTACTGTTCAACGAAACCTTCCCAGAAGATTTCGAATTCCAAGACGAACCAATGACCAAGAAGAAGCTCCAAAAGGTTATGGCGGCTATTTATCAGAAGTACGGCCAGGCTGTTACTGCTGAGATCGCTGACGAACTCAAGGACCTTGGTTTCAACTATGCTACTCAATCAGGTATATCAATGGGTATGGGCGACTTTAGCCCAATCATCGGTATGGGTGGCGTCATCAACGGCGGTGAAGAACGTGCAGCAGCTATTTCTGAGCAGTACGAAGAAGGCTTCATCACCGAAGAAGAGCGCTACCGTTTGACCGTTGAAAACTGGACTAAGATCGACAACCGCGTTCAGGAACTCTTGGGCGAACAAATGGTTGGCCAAGACAGTTCAATGGCTATCGCGATCACCTCTGGTGCTCGTGGTAACATCTCACAGATGAAGATGTGTGTCGGTATGCTCGGTGTGTTCTCGGACGCATCTGGTCAGGCTATCGAGCTTCCAATTAAGTCTGGCTACATCGAAGGCTTGAACCCACTCGAATACTTTACCGGTACTCGTGGTACTCGTAAGGCGCTTATCGACATCGCCCTTAAGACTGCCGACGCTGGTTACCTAACTCGTCGTTTGGTCGACGTTGCACAAGACGTTTTCACGATTGTTGCAGAAGACAACGAAGAGCTCGACCCAGGTTTCACAATGCTTCGCTCTGACGCACAAGAAATCGGCATCACCTATGCATCACGCCTTGAAGGCCGCTTTGCAGCTGTTGATGTTCCTGGTCACATCAAGCGTGGTGAAGAATTCAGCAAGCAGGTTGCTGAAGCAATTGAAGCTGACGAAAAGATCGACGGCGTTAAGATTATGTCTGTACTTAGTGCTACATCTGTACACGGCGTACCTCAGAAATCTTACGGTGTTGACCCAGCCACTGGTCTTAAGGTTGCCGGCCATCACCCAATTGGTGTTATTGCCGCTCAGTCTATTGGTGAGCCTGGTACACAGCTTTCACTTGACTCTAAGCACCGTTCTGGCGCCGTACTGGCCGATGACACTGCCCAAGGGTTAAGCCGTATCGAAGAACTCTTCGAAGTTCGCCAGCCAAAGGGTCAGGCATATCTCACCGATATCGCCGGTCAGGTTGCTGCTTGGGAAGAGGGCGATCACTACGTAGTACAGGTTACCGCGCAGGAACAAGAAAGCGTTACCTTCGAACTTGGTGAACGCATGAGCAAGATCAAGAACAACTCTGACGTTGCTATCGGTGACGTCATCGCAGAGATGGACGACAAATCATTGCCAATCATCGCACCAATGGCAGGTAAGGCGAATGTTACTACAAAGAACATCACCATTACTCCTGCCGGCCAAAGCGTGGTTCGCTACGAAATCCCTGGCTACAAGCAATTGTTCGTTAAGGATGGCGACACTATCGTTGCTGGTCAACGTTTGACTAACGGTTCCATCAATCTCCAAGACCTTATGCGCTTGCAGGGTGTTGAATCAACTCAGCGCTACATCATGAACGAAATCCTCCGCATCTTTGCCGGCCAGGGTCAGAACGTATCTGACAAGCACCTTGAAATCATCGTGCGACAGATGTTCAGCCGTGTCCAAATCGAAGACGCAGGCGACTCAGAATTCGTAACCGGTGACGTTGTAAGTAAGCTGGCCGTTGTTGAGGCAAACGATGCTCTCACCTCAGTAGGCAAGACACCTGCAGTCGTTAACCAACTACTCTTGGGTATCACCAAGGCTTCGTTGAGTACTGACTCATTCTTGAGTGCTGCATCCTTCCAGGACACTACTCGCGTCCTTATCGGTGCCGCAACTTCAGGTCGTATCGACCGATTGCACGGCCTCAAGGAAAACGTTATCCTTGGTCGCAAGATCCCAGTCGGTACCGGCTACGGTGCCAACGGCGCTCTCAAGGATATTGAGAACGAAGAAGCAGATGTTGCGCTTGCAGCCTAAATCTGTTACAGTAACTACGATATAAACAAGGTGGTCCGAGCTAAGCGGATATAGGGAAGACAGAGTTGGCACTCGTCTTTCCCTCGCTTCTGGCGGACAGATCATCATAAGGAGATTACATGCCAACAATCAACCAATTGGTTCGTAAGCCTCGTGCTAAAGCAAGTGTGAAGTCAAAATCACCTGCTTTGCAGCGCGTCGTAAACAACCTTAAAACTAAAAACTACGAGAAGGCTTCGCCATTTAAACGTGGTGTTTGTGTCAAGGTTACGACCAAGACTCCAAAGAAACCTAACTCAGCCCTCCGTAAGGTTGCTCGTGTACGTTTGACTAACGGTCAAGAAGTATGGGCTTACATCGGTGGTGAAGGTCACAACTTGCAGGAGCACGCCGTTGTCTTGGTACGCGGTGGCCGTGTAAAGGACCTTCCAGGTGTGCGCTACCACATCGTTCGTGGTGCACTCGACCTCCAAGGTGTCGCCAACCGCAAGCAAGGCCGTTCTAAGTACGGTGCCAAGAAGGAGAGCAAGTAATGCCACGTAAAAAGACCAAAGCATTAGTACGCGATATCAAGCCTGACCGCCTATACAACAGCGTCCAGGTGCAGCGCGTTATCAACCGCGTTATGCGCGATGGTAAGAAGCAACTTGCTGAACGCCTCGTTTACGAAGGTATGCAAAAAGCTGCTGACAAGCTCAAAGTAGAAAACCCCCTTGAAGTTTTCGAAACTGCTATCAAGAACGTACAGCCACACCTCGAGACTCGTTCTCGCCGTGTCGGTGGTGCTAACTACCAGATTCCTTTCGAAGTAAAGGGCCAACGCCAACAGCACCTTACCACTATGTGGTTCGTGGCAGCTGCTCGTTCTCGCAAGGGTATGAGCATGGCTGACCGCCTCGCTTACGAATTCGTCGAAGCCTACAACGGCCAAGGCGCTGCCGTAAAGAAGAAGGAAGACACGCACAAGATGGCAGAAGCCAACCGTGCCTTCGCACACTTTGCTCGCGGCTAATCACACGACAAATTGCAAACATAAAAACCGGCCTTCAAAAAGCCGGTTTTTATGTATACTTGAGTGATGGAACAATTGCATACAGACTTAGACGATGATATAAACTGCCGGGAGCGGTGCCCTTACGCACGGCAAAATCCCAATGTTGAGGGTATGGATATGTGCTCGGGTAAAGGGCTCCCATATGCTGAAGTGTTTCGCGACACGCCGCATATTCGCCCACTGTGCTTGCTTATAAAACGCGAAGTTACATGGGAGGGAGAGGTTCTTAATGTTCCACCAGATATAAGTGAGCGTGCGCGCGCCGCGTACGATGCAAATCCAGATCGTTGGGTCGAACTCTTCGAAGCAAGTGTTGCAGAACGCGGACAGGAGATGGCAACTTACGTTAAGCGTCTTGATACTGACGAGGTACTTAAGCCATATGACCCCGACGGTTATAACGTTTCCTTGGCGTCCGAATGGCGAGGCATGCTTATGCCGTTTAGGGCACGGGGACTGACTATCGACGAAGCAGCCACACATTTTTATAGAATGCATAGCAGAGGAACAGCGGAGGATATTACCGATCAAGTTATATGGGAACAAGCTCAGCGTTCATTTGAAGAATAGCCTGGCGGTTGCTGGTAAGTTGTAGGCTTATCTGGTACAATAGGACAAAAGCTCTGTTCTCAGGCTATTTTTTATGTTCGAGAGCAAGCCTAATAATAATCAAAGGAATAACTACACCTATGGCAGGTAAAAAAGTCGCAATTCAAGATTTACGTAACATTGGTATTATCGCGCATATTGACGCTGGTAAAACCACTACAACCGAAGGTATTCTGTACCGCACCGGTCTGAAGCACAAAATTGGTGCTGTTCACGAAGGTGGAACAACCACCGACTGGATGGCTCAAGAGCGCGAACGCGGTATTACTATCGTTGCAGCTGCTGTTACCTGTATGTGGAAGAACAAGAAGTCTAACCAGGAAGTGCAGATTAACATTATCGACACCCCTGGTCACATTGACTTTACCGTTGAAGTAGAGCGCTCACTGCGCGTGCTTGACGGTGCTGTTGTTGTTTTCGACGGTAAGATGGGCGTAGAATCACAGTCCGAAACGGTTTGGCGCCAGGCTAACAAGTACGGCGTGCCTCGTATTTGTTTCATCAACAAGATCAACCAAACCGGTGGCGACTTCTACAAGTCCCTCGAATCTATTCACAACCGTCTTTCTAAGCGTGCGTTCCCAATCCACCTGCCAATTGGTTTCGAACAGAGCATCAACGGCGTTATCGACCTCGTAAGCATGAAGGCTTACACCTATAAAGACTTTACCGACCACGAACTTGTTGAAGGTGAAATTCCTGCAGACATGCTCGACAAGGCCAAGAAGTACCGCAGCATGCTTATCGAAAACGCTGTTGCCGAAGACGAAGCTTTGCTTGAGAAATTCTTCGAAGTTGGTGAAGAAGGTTTGACCGAAGAAGAAATCACCCAAGCAGTTCGTTCAGCTGTCCTTTCTGGTCAGTTCTACGCTGTAACTGGTGGTGACGGCCGTGGTGTTATCGTTGAGAAGCTCCTCGACCTCGTTGCCGACCTCATGCCATCTCCACTCGACCGTGGTTCTAACTGGGGTACACACCCTAAGACTGGCGACGAAATTGAGCGCAAACCATCCGAAAGCGAACCATTCTCAGCATTGGTATCTAAGATCGCTACCGACCCATTTGTTGGTAAGCTCGCTTACTTCCGCGTGTACTCCGGTAAAGTAACTGCCGGTTCGTACGTTCTCAACTCATCTACGGGTGAAAAAGAACGCGTTGGACGTATCGTGCGTATGCACGGTGACAAGCGTGAAGACATCGACGAAGTAACCGCTGGTGACATCGCCGCCATCGTCGGTCTTAAGAGTACGACTACCGGTCACACTCTTGCTGACCAAACAAACCCTATCGTGCTTGAATCAATTGAATTCCCAGAACCACCTGTTTCTATCGCTATTGAGCCTAAAACCAAGAGCGACCAAGAAAAGATGGGCATCGCACTGCAGCGCCTTGCAGAAGAAGACCCAACTTTCCGCGTTAAGGTAGACGAAGAAACTGGCCAGACCATCATCTCTGGTATGGGTGAGTTGCACCTCGACATCATCGTTGACCGCATGAAGCGCGAATTTAACGTCGAAGCTAACATCGGTCAGCCACAGGTTGCTTACCGCGAAACCATCCGTAAGGATGCCGTTGAAGTCGAAGGTAAGTTCGTCCGCCAATCCGGTGGTCGTGGTCAGTACGGTCACGTATGGATCCGCCTTTCACAAAACGAAAAGGGCGCTGGCTTCGAATTCATCAACTCAATCAAGGGTGGTGTTGTTCCAACTGAATACATCAAACCTGTTGAACAAGGTATCATCGAAGCCATGAACAACGGTGTTATCGCTGGTTACCCAGTTGTTGACATCAAGGCTGAGCTCTACGATGGTTCTTACCACGAAGTTGACTCCAACGAAATGGCCTTCAAACTCGCTGGTTCAATTGCACTTCGTGATGGTGTTAAGAAGGCAAACCCTGTGCTTCTTGAGCCAATCATGAAGGTCGTTGTTGTTACTCCAGAAGAATTCATGGGTGATGTTATCGGTGACCTTAACGCTAAGCGTGGCCGTATCGACTCTATGGAAGACCTTCCAGGTAACATCAAGGAAATTACAGCATTTGTACCACTTGGTGAAATGTTTGGCTACACGACCAACCTTCGTTCTAATACTAAGGGCCGTGCGAGCTCAAGCATGGAGCTTGACCACTACGCTGACGTACCAAACCACGTTACTGACGCTATCGTTGCCAAGAACGCTAAGTAATACGCGCTTTTAGCCGTAAAACCACCTGTCATCTTCGGCAGGTGGTTTTTATTTAACTAAATTTTAACTATTATAGAAGTAGAAACAAACGGAGGACTACCTATGTCAGAAGCTACCTACATTACACCAAGCGAACAGGGCATGTACGGCGATTCATTAGCGGATGTCTACGAAGAGCCAAGTCGTCTTAGTCACACGGCCCAAGAATATGGCCGTCTCGCAGCCGCCGTATTGCTAGCGGGTAGCGCCGCGCTGGGACTCACGGCATGCGAGCCAGGCAGCAACCAGACAATTGAAATCGGTCGCAATGTTCCGGAAAAAGTTCTCAGTAAAAGTGGTGCAAGCATTACGACAGGTCTCTGCACTGAGACAACTCAAACTGTATATATTGGCGAGGAGCAAAAAGAACAAAAAGGGCACAACTGCTCGCCACAGGCAGGAGAGTTAAAGGGCCAAACGGTCAAGCAAGTATCTCAAGCGAGCGAAGGCAACGGCCATACATTTAAGGGTATACGGGAAAAGTCTAGCTGCGAAAATCCCAGTACCGTGTTTGTCAATTCGCTCAATGTCGGCGACGTTATATCCAAACAAAAGAAGAACTATCGAGAGTACAACGAAAATAATGAATTAGTCATAGATCGTACATATTGCGATTGGCAGAGACATTAGTAACGCCGCAGCATAAAAATGCCGGATTCTTCAAGGGAGTTATAATAGGCGTCCATGACGCCGCGTCGAGCCTGGTCGTTCATCGTAAGAGCGCTTTCATTTTGCACAGGTGCAGCTACGGTTTCCCGGAGAATATAGCCGTCTAGGGCGGCAAGAGCGCGCTCAGGCAGCTGGGTAACGGCGTGGTCGTAGGGTCCGACAAAATATTCCCATGTTTCGTCGGTAACGTTGCGTCCGCTGCATAGGGGCATACGATACTGCACGTCAGAACGTAGCGCTGCGGCGTGGGCAAGGGCACCGGCTGGCTCAATGCGTTTGCCCAGTTTTTGACGCAGATCGTACATGCCAAGTCCCAATTCCTCTTCACTGACAAGTTCAATACGATCAACGTACCTCTGGTCAGCTGCAATGGGCAGAGTAAGTGAGCCGACTATCTTTACGGCGGTGCCATCGCATCGGGTGTTTAGCTCGGTTTCCTCAAAAAGATCTTCGGGCTTTTCGCCACGCCGAGTTTTTTCGACTGCTCGACGCATGGCGTCACAGTTCTCCATCTGTACGCCGACGACTTGAACATTCTCACCAACGTAGCCGACATCTTTTGCCCATCTAAAGACGCTCGCCACACCAGCGATAAGACCACCACCTCCGATAGGCACGTACACCTCTATATCGTCTTCGCGTAAGTCGATTTTTCCTAACGTATGTTCTGTCAGTAAATTTTGTAGCATGTCGAATCCGGCCGTGGCCTGTCCTGCGATGACATCAAGATTGTCATAAGGATGCACGAATAGGCCGCGTTTATGCTCGGCGGCGCTTTCTGCGGCAGGTACCGCAGCATCAACGCTTGCGAACGACGTATCTACTTGGGCGCCAAAACCTTCCATGCGAGCTATTTTTATCCGTGCAGCATTAGCTGGCGCAGAGATGAACGCACGTTTGCCAAGCTTCTGGCTTGCCTGAGCCAATCCGCTGCCGTGATTGCCGGCGGTGGCTCCATAGATGTCCAGGGTGGGTGTATTCATGACGGCGTTGCTGGCGCCCCGGCTCTTGAACGACCCGCTTTCCTGAAGGGTATCGTCCTGGAGGTATACCGTTCCTTGTGCGTCTTCGTATCGATGCTGTGCAATATGTCGGATCCCCATAACCGCATGGTAATACTGATACAACTCCTGCGTTGGGTGAAAGATACTCAATGGTAAAGCTCGGTCCATGACCTCCTTGGCAATATGGTCGCTTTCAGGCGTGTATGTTTCAAAAGATTCTAATAATTGGGGTGACTCCACTGTGGTCATTCTGTTCTCCTAAATAAAAAATCCCGAACAAGTCGGGATGTATGATGTTGTTGGGCCTATTCTGCGCGCGCCATCAATACGTCCCATGAAGGGGCATAATAATGATGGCAATAATTTGCTGTGCGCATGACATATTCGTAGTATGCACCAATATGGCCATAATGCACAAGCCAAATAAAAAACCACCGAAAAGGTGGCAAGTTTCGAGGGGAAGATAACAAGTAGACAAGCTTTAGGATATGAGAAAGTGGGCCAATATTGGCGCGCAACTTCTAGCTCATATGCTAAAACCTCTCTCCCGTGCGACCTTCCGGTGTTGTGCTACCTCCGGCAGACGTCGAAGATGGCATCCAGCTCGGATACCGGCGAAGTGATCTCGCAGACCTCGAGCAGCCAGCGCAGCGCGGACAGGATGAGCTTACGCTCGGCAGGCTGGACGATGCAGTACGTGGCCGCCATGAAGGCGTTGACGTTGAGCACCATGCCGCTCTGTTGGATCGTAGCGATGGCTGACAGCAGGATGTCGGACTTGCTGGTCTTGTTGGAAGCGACGGCGTGGTCGCGCACATCGGACTGGAGCTTGGCCAGCGGCTGGGGGTGGTGGATGGACAGTGTGAGTTGCGGAGCCATCTGGTGGCGCGTCTGGATCAGGAGCTGTCCGTTGGTGCCATTGACCAGGGTGCTAGCTTCCTGAAACTCGCCCGTGCCGTTAGCGGTCACTGGGTCCTCCAGAAGAGAGAGTTGTCTACTTGCTAAACGTTTGCTGACTTTGTGTCGGCGAACACTATCAAGGAAGTCCTTGATTTATATATTATATCATCAAATTATTAAGAATGCAAGCTCGCAGTGGCGCTAACTACTTACCTAAGACTCCCGTGCTAACCCCTTTACAGGTGCGTATATATCAGGTACAATAGGCAGGTCGCTCGTGTGAGTATTTTATTAGATTCACACCGAACAAACTAGATAATTAATAAGGAGTCATCTTTAATGGCAGACACATTTGACCGTACTAAGCCTCACGTTAACGTGGGTACTATGGGTCACGTTGACCACGGTAAAACCACGCTAACAGCAGCTATTACAGCTGTACTCGCTAAGAAGCTTCCTAGCGCAGTTAACAAGCCAATCGCTTACGACCAGATTGACAACGCTCCAGAAGAGCGCCAACGCGGTATTACGATTGCAACCTCTCACCAAGAGTATGAAAGCGAAAAGCGTCACTACGCTCACGTTGACATGCCTGGTCACGCCGACTACGTTAAGAACATGATCACCGGTGCTGCACAGGTTGATGGTGCTATCCTCGTTGTGTCTGCTGCCGATGGTCCTATGCCACAAACCCGCGAGCACGTTCTTCTTGCTAAGCAGGTTGGTGTGCCTAAGATCGTTGTCTTCCTTAACAAGATGGACCTCGCCGACGAAGAACTCGTTGACCTCATCGAAGAAGAAGTCAAAGAACTCCTCGAAAAGAACGGCTTCGACCCAAGCTGCCCAATCATCCGTGGTTCTGCTGCTAAGGCTTTAGAGGGCGACGCAGCTAACGAAGACGCTGTTATGGCTCTCGTTCAGGCTATGGACGACTACATCCCACAGCCAGAGCGCGACCTCGACAAGCCATTCTTGATGCCTATCGAAGACGTATTCTCAATCAAGGGCCGTGGTACTGTTGCTACAGGTCGTGTTGAACAGGGTATCGTTAAGATCAACGACCCAGTTGAAATCGTTGGTGTTCGTGACACCAAGCAATCAGTTGTAACTGGTATCGAAGCTTTCAAGAAGCAGCTCGACCAAGGTCAAGCTGGTGACAACGCAGGTGTATTGCTCCGCGGTATCGAGCGCGACGACATCGAGCGTGGTCAGGTTCTTGCCAAGCCAGGTTCCGTAACACCACACACTGAGTTCGAATCTGAGGTTTACATCCTCAGCAAGGACGAAGGCGGTCGTCACACTCCATTCTTCAAGGGTTACAAGCCTCAGTTCTACTTCCGTACTACTGACGTAACCGGTGAAGTTGAATTGCCAGCCGACAAGGAAATGGTCATGCCTGGTGACACTGTAACCTTTAAGGTTAAGTTGCTCGCACCAATCGCTATGGACCAAGGTCTCCGCTTCGCTATCCGCGAAGGTGGCCGCACCGTAGGTGCTGGTGTTGTTACCAAGATCATCAAGTAATTGATCTCTTAGGTATAAACCCTAAAACACCCGGGATTACTCCCGGGTGTTTTATTTTTTTACGTTGGAATACTAGTCGTCAGTCTCATAGCCTTGAAAAAAGCCCAGTAACAGTGTATAATGCATCCATACCATTAATATTATGTCGAGAACTCGGCTAGCCAACTATAGAGAGCTAACAGAGGTTACGACATCGCACAAAGGAAACCACCCATGGTAACAGAACCAAAGAAAGACCAGAAGCAACGGATTCGTATCCGTCTTAAGGCCTACGACCACAAAGTAATCGACCAAGCTGCTAAGCAGATCGTTGACACTGCACTACGCACCGGTGCTACTATTGCCGGTCCAATTCCGCTGCCAACTGACCGCAGCACCTTTACGGTGGTAAAGAGCCCACACGTATACAAAAAAGGCCGCGAACAGTTTGAAATGCGCGTACACAAGCGCCTTATCGACGTAACTGAACCAACTCCAAAGACCATCGATTCACTGATGAACTTGTCTTTGCCAGCTGGATGCGACGTCGAAATCAAGATGTAGACTTGCTTACGGGCAACCTCTTCGCAGTATAGTATAAGCCGCCGGGAGACCGGTGGTTTTTCTATTACAAACATACAGTATGTGTAGAAAATTGACGACTACGCAAACGTAGTCTATTATTGATTTCGGATCAGAAAAATGTCTGAAATTTACATGTAAGCACAGGACCGTCCTATCTGTGGGGCGGTTTTTCGTGCGGGGGAAACATATGGCTACACCAACACTCGATCACGAGCCGGCATACGATCAATTCGATACTTCACTGGATCTCAATACAATGGAGCTCGATTACTACACTGAAATAGAAGAAAAAGCTGCCAGATCAGCCGAAGCGCTGCTGCGTTTTGAAGCACTCTATGGCGAGACAGCTACACAGGTAATCGTCGACTGGTGTGAAGAGAACGCCCAATCACCTGACACAGCGATTGCGAATATCGTAACTCCTTTGGCATATATGGCGCTTGGGGCGACGATATCATACGGGAACGAGGAAATTGACGGGCCAGAGGCGCTAAGCCAACACTTTGGGCTACCTTCTGACGCTTTTCGCTTGGCCTAGGCTTGCTTGTGCAGCGTGCCTAAGCTTACTATGCTTGCCAAGCGCCGGAGTGCTGATGGGCGCACCTCTGAGGGCAGATTTTATACGCCCGGCAAGGAATTTGCTCGCACGTACTGATACGTGGTGAATCTCGGGAATGGTGTGGGTTTTGACGTGCTTGGCTTCTGGCCCAAAAACCTTCTTCGGTGTTCCACGTATAACGAGCATATCGAGTGAGCCGTAGATAACGTCCATCGGAATCGAGAGCTGACGGATATCATTCAGCGTTGTTTGAGAGATTATGGTGTTTTGAAGACTGCGCACAAACGGCAGCCACGTAGATTCACTTATCTCAAATCCTGAGAACTTAGCCACGAGATTACGAACAGATTGGCGTGTAGACAACGCAAGTTGAGGCGACTCCATAATATGGTTGTAGATCAGAAAGTACAAATCACGCCGATAGGTGTAGGCTCGCTTTTCGGGCAGTCCAATATAGAGCGGCATTTCATAAAGGATAAGCTGCTTGACAAGTTTTGGCTCTAACTTTGCAACATGCACTGCAACTAGGCACCCCATTGAGTGGCCGACAAGGACAACGGGTTTGGTGATGTGTTGCGACCTCAGGCTCCGTATAAGAGCGCGGGCGTGATCGTCAATACTGTAGGCGATCCAGTCCGGTTTCGGTGATTTGCCGAACCCCAGCAGATCGTATGTTAAAACTCGACAGGTTTCGTTACGTAGGCCAGCCTCAACATGCCGCCAGACATAGGAAGAGCTGCCAACGCCGTGCAGTAGTACGACTGGCGTTCCGTCTCCGAAGTCGGTTGCTTTATATAGTGTATACGGCTTTTTCAGCCATTTGTGCCAAATATGATCAAGCAGTTGGGGCATACTCGTAGTATACGTATTGAACCTGAATTTCGCACGAATTACTGCCGTGAGTGACAGCAGCAGGCTGATGTGATTTAATAGGATGAATGACTAAAAAGAAAACAAAAACTCAGGCTGTACAACCACAAGAGCTCGACGGTGTCTTTTTTCTAAAGCTTATGCTGTATGTACTTATCGGATCTTTGTGGATCAAGACTACTTCGGGCAGCGGCTTCAGGATTGACCTGCCAGCCGGGCTTATTATTGGCTTGGTATTTGCAACGCACGAGCATTTTCAAATTGATCGAAAGATCGAGCTTGCCGTGCTCATAGTGGCTATGCTTATTGGCTACGTTGCACCCTTTGGCATCTACGTAGCTTTCTAGTGCTGTAGAATTGTCTACATATTGACAGGAGTACGGGTTTAATGCTACACTGTTCAGGTATATCAAATTTCCTGTACTTGGTTATTTGGGAAGGTCTATTCCGTAACAGGGGTGGAAACCACCCGGAGCCGAGCGTTTTTATGCTCTTACGCATAGAAATGATCGAGGCTGCAGGATAACGGTGAGCGACCAAGCGCTTGCCCGGAGTAACTATGAAAGCATTAATCACCCGAAAGGTTGGTATGACGAGTACTATCGCTGAAGATGGTACTGTTCAAGCCGTAACCTTGCTTTCCGCTAGTCCTTGCGTTATTACGCAAGTCAAAACCGACGATACTGATGGCTACAAGGCCGTACAGGTTGGTTTTGAGGAAGCTAAACAACAAAATGTGGCCAAAGCTCAGCAGGGCCACTTTAAGGCCGCTGGCAGCATGCCAAAGATTATTCGCGAGTTCCGCGTGGACGAAATCACTGAAGACCTCAAGGTTGGAGAAACAATCAGCCCCGAGGTCTTTTCAGTTGGTGACGAAATCGATGTAACCGGCACGAGCAAAGGTAAGGGTTGGGCTGGTACTATCAAGCGCCACAACTTCCACCGCGGTCGCAAGACCCACGGTGGCCGCTCATACCGCCGTCCTGGTTCAATCGGTTCGATGTATCCACAAAAGATCTTCAAGGGTAAGAAAATGGCTGGTCAGATGGGCCACGAACAAGTAACCGTCAAGAATTTGAAGGTTGCATTGGTCGATATGGAGAACGGTGTTATCGGTGTTACCGGTGCCGTCCCAGGTCCACGCAAGGGCATCGTTATCATCAAGGAGGCTAAATAATGGCTGTATCTACATACACCAAGAGTGGCACTAAGGCCACGACTGCGGCCAAGCTTGATGCTACCGTATTTGGCGTTATGCCAGAAAACCACGAACTCCTTAAGCTTGCCTACGTTGCATACTTGGCGAACGGCCGTGACAACCTCGCTGTTGTTAAGACCCGTGGCTTAGTACGCGGTGGTGGTCGCAAGCCTTGGAAACAAAAGGGTACGGGCCGTGCTCGTTTCGGTTCAAGCCGTAACCCAATTTGGCGTGGTGGTGGTATTGTTTTCGGTCCTACCGGTGAGGAAAACTACACCAAAAAGATGCACGTTACTGCTAAGCGCCAGGCTATCCGCCAGGCCCTCAGCCTTGCAGCATCTGAAAACCAAATCAAGGTTGTTGAAGACTTCGCTTTTGACGGCAAAGTTAAGACGACTATCGACTTCCTCAAGAAGATCGACGCTAAAGGCAACGTATTGTTGGTTGTTGACGCAAAAGACGACAAGTTGGACCGCGCAACGAACAACCTCCAAAACGTAAAGCCAGTTCATGCTATGTACTTGAACGTGTACGACATCCTCAACGCTGACACTATTGTTATCAGCAAGAAGAGCCTCGCACTCGTCAAGGAATGGCTTGGCAAAGCTGCTGATGCAGCTCCAGCTAAGGAGGAGAAATAATGGATTTGCAACTTCCCCTCAAACCACGTCTGAGTGAAAAGACCTACGGTCTGAGCTTGGTTCACAACACGTACGCTTTCGAGGTTCCTGGTGACGCTAACAAGCACACCGTTGCACGCGCCGTTGCCGCACAGTTCAACGTAACCGTTACTGAAGTTAAAATTCTTAACGTCAAAGGCAAGACTACTCGTACTGTTCGCAAGGGCGGTCGTCCAGTGAACGGTAAGCGTTCCGACGTAAAGAAGGCTTACGTTACTCTCGCCGAGGGTGACACACTTCCTATCTTTGCTACCGAAGAAGAAGCCAAGGCTGACACCAAAGCCGACAAAAAGGCTGCAAGCAAGGAGACTAAATAATGGCGATTAAAGCATACAAGCCGACCACTCCTGGCCGCCGCGGTATGACCAGCCAGGACGTCAGTAGCATCACTACTAAGAAGCCTCTGCGTTCACTGCTGGTTGCCAAGCGTCGTACCAACGGTCGCAACAACCAAGGCCGCATTACCACCCGTCACCGTGGTGGTGGTGCTCGCCGTTTCTACCGTTTGATGAACTTCAAGATGGAGGCAGGTCTCACTGCAACTATCGAACACATCGAATATGACCCTAACCGTTCTGCACGTATTGCACGTATCAAGGACGATAAGGGCACGTACCACTACATCTTGGCCGCTCAAGGCATGCAGGTTGGTCAGACTATCACCAGCGGTGAAGAAGCTCCAATCGAAAACGGCAACCGCTTACCACTTAAGAGTATTCCTGTTGGTAGCACCATTCACGCTATCGAAATGCAGCCTGGTAAGGGTGCGCAGATGGTTCGTTCTGCTGGTAACAGCGCACAACTTATGGCTAAAGAGGGTGATTACGCTCAGGTACGCCTTCCTTCGGGTGAAGTACGTTTGATCAACGTTGAATGTACTGCCAGCCTCGGTGTTGTCGGTAACGAACAGCACCAGAACATTAAAATCGGTAAAGCTGGTCGTAACCGCCACAAGGGTAAGCGCCCTGGTGTACGTGGTGTTGTTATGAACGCTGTTGACCACCCGCATGGTGGTGGTGACGGTGGTCGTCACCGCATGGCGAAGGCTCCTCGTACTCCTTGGGGTCAGAAGACCTTGGGTTACAAGACTCGCCGTCGCAAGTCAACCAGCCAGTTTATCGTAAGAAGCCGTCACGCGGCCAAGAGAAAGTAAGGTAGGTTAGAATGAGTCGTTCACTGAAAAAAGGACCATTTATCGACCCTAAGCTCAGCAAGAAAGTTGCAGCTTTAGGTGCCGAGGACCGCACCATCATCAAGACTTGGGCTCGTGCGAGCACTATCGCTCCAGAATTCGTTGGCCGTACCTTTGCGGTACACAACGGTCGAGTTCACGTCCCAGTATTCGTTACTGAGAACATGGTCGGTCACAAGTTGGGTGAATTTGCTCCAACCCGCAAATTCCGCTCACATGGTGGTAAATTAGCAAAGGGTAAGAAGTAGTCATGGCAGTTAAAGCAATCGCAAGAGGTGTCCGCATGAGTCCTCGCAAAGTCGGCGTCGTAGCAAGTTTGGTACGCGGCCGCAGCGTGGCAGATGCATTGACCATCCTCGAACACACCCCTCGTCGTTCAGCCCTTGCTGTTAAGAAGACTATTCTTAGCGCCAAGGCTAACGCCGACCACAACCACAGCCTTAAGCCCGACACCCTGAACATCGTAGAGATTACGGTTACTCCAGGGCCACGTCTTAAGCGCTATCGCCCTGCTTCACACGGTCGTGCATTGCCATTTATGCGTCGCACGTCCCACATCACCGTTGTTGTTGATGGTGAAGCTCGCGTAGCCAAGAAGGCAGCCAAGGCTGAGAAGGAGACTAAATAATATGGGACAAAAAGTTAATCCAATTAGCATGCGTCTCCAAGTCAACAAGGATTGGCGCAGCAAATGGTTTGTAGGCGGCAAGCGCGAGTACGCAACGTACTTGGCTAGCGACCTTCAAGTTCGCCGCATGATTCAAACCAAACTCGGCACACGTGCCGCTATTAACAAAGTAGACATCGAGCGTTCACCAAACCTCGTTACCGTTACTATCGCTACCGCTAAGGCTGGTGTTGTAATCGGTCGCGGTGGTTCCGGCGCACAAGAATTGAAAGCCGCTATCGAAAAGATTTATGGCATTTCAACTCGTGTGAA
>Ga0075362_10000209_pt1 | contig 16294 bp, 15 predicted proteins | sample EndMetdeltDD1762_FD_71397 | JGI IMG/M metagenome (GOLD analysis project Ga0075362, IMG submission 71397) | Populus endosphere microbial communities from Tennessee, USA - Endosphere MetaG P. deltoides DD176-2 | ecosystem: Host-associated > Plants > Roots > Endosphere | place: USA: Tennessee...
GAGTGGGGGTGACCACGGGCGTCAGTGCAGGTGTGGGGGCGGGCGTCGGTACGGGGCTGGCGTCGCTGCCGCCGCAAGCGCACAAGACGAGCGCAATCAAAGCCGCACTGCATCCCAAAAAGCGCATTTCACTCACCATTTTGCCTCAAAAACAGGGCGGCTTACCGCATCTTATCTAACAAAAATAGGCTTAAGGCGTGGTTAGGTAATCGGGTTGGCCTATTCTTGCCCTGCGGCGGTGCCTGATGCCCGATCGAGGAAACGATCGAGCGGCATACGCTCGAAAATCTCCAGCTTGCCGCCCTCGGTCGCGTTGACGATGCGGCGGCCATGGGCGGCATAGGCATCGCGGGCCATCGCATAGGCCGCCTCGCTGCCGGCTAGGTTCGGCAATGTCTGGACGACACCGCCCGAGAAGTAGTTCGGATCGAAATGGGATTCGTCGCGCCCCGTCGCGATTGTCATGCTGTTCGCCGGGCCTTTAACCGCGAAATTGTGGTCTGCCCCCACCAGCGCTACCTCGCCGAACCCCATGTGAAAGGCAAGTTGCAGGGCGACGAACGTTACTGTGTGGCCCTCGAAAACGCTGAATGTGACGTCGCGCGCGAACTTGTGAATGCCGGCAGGGTGAACGAAAGTAACGTTCTTGCGCGGCTTGACCAGATTCCGGCCATGGGCGGTAATGAACAGAGGCAGGCCCGTGTCATTGTAGAATGCCGCGTTCTGCTCGACCACAACCATGTCGACCGAGACGATGCAATCGGGCCGGAACGCGCCGCGCTCGAACAGCAAATTGATCTTGTTCAGCCCGAAGCAGAATGTTCCCTCCAGCGAATCAAAATCGACCTTGTTCAGGCTGGGGCCGTTGCACAGGATAACGGCCTTTTCGCCTTCGTGCGCGTTGCGCAGCGCGCGCAAACGGCTGCGCGACTTGAAGGACTGTGGATCGAGATCCCACCGCAGGCGATGGAAGATCAGGTTCGCCGCGGCGAGATACGGATTGATCGTGGCGCGCTGGAGAAGCAGCGGATTGTCGCTCATGGCCGTTCCCGTTCGTCGATCGCAGCGCCGCGAAGTGGCCGCCGGATGCAGTTAAAACGTTTGTCTTCGCATTTGCAAAAGCGATTGTATTTTGCGGGCATGGCCTTTCGCAGGCGGGCCAGTCAACGGAAAAACCCGGCTTCTTGTGCGTTAATTTCGCAATTGCAGCAAAACCGTGCCGTCCGCCACTTGATCGCACAAACCACCTTGCTATGTCCCGCTCTCGGCTCACCGATCGAGGGGTGATAATGCGCCTGGACGAAGGCAATACCGGTTCGCGCGCATCCAGCGCGCTGGTCGTCGTGAAACGGGCCACCGCTTGACCGCCGGGGCTTTCGCCCTGCCCGCAACGACCCTGCTGGGGCGGGTATGGCGCTCGGCTGTGTTCATGAGCTGGGGCAGTTTGTTGGTGCGCATGGGTGGCTTTATGCTGTTGCTGCCGCTCGTACTCCGACTGTTCACCACTGAAGAAGTGCTGATCTGGCAGCTCCTTTCGACTCTGACGCTGATTATCGCCTGGATCGACTTCGGCTTTGGGCCGACCTTTACCCGGCTTGTCGCGTTCAGTCGGGGCGGCGGGACCCTGCGGGAACTCGAGCGGACCCTGCCGATGCAAGGCGTAAGCAACGACTCGCTGGCGGCCGACGAACCGCTCCAGCTTGGTGCGGTGCTGGGAACCCAGCGACGCGTCTACTTGTGGCTGGCGCTGGCCGGGACCGCGCTGGCGGCCATCGGCGGAACGGCAGCCCTGGTAGAGCCGATCGGGAAGCTGCATGATTCCTCGGACGGGTGGACCGCCTGGGGCCTGACGCTGGCGACGAGTCTGCTGACGCTGCTCAATACCTATAACTCGAGCGTCATCATTGGCTTCAATCACATCGCCCGCATTCGCCGGCTCGAGATGGTGGTGGGCGGTATGCAGTTGGCGGCCGGCGCCCTGGCCGTCGCCTTTGGAGGAGGCCTCGCCATGCTGGCGGCCACCTCGCTCGTTGGCGCGATCGTCATGTTGGCGATCAGCCATCGTCTGGCGCAGGACTGTTTCGGCCGGGAAGACCGAATCTGGTTCGCCCCCGGCATACTGCATGTCGTCTGGCCCGCGGCCTGGCGCGCGGGCCTTGGCAGCATGCTGGGGGCTGGTGTCATCCAGATGAGTGGCATCATCGTCGCGCAGGTAGCTGAGGCTGCCGAAGCGGCGAGCTACCTCGTCGCGCTGCGTATGCTGTCGATTCTCGCGCAAGTGGCGAACGTGCCGCTCTACACCAAGCTGCCATTGCTGTCGGAGCTGCGGGCGGAGCGCAACGTGCCCGCGATCCGCACCATCGCCGCGCGGGGGATGCGGTGGACAGCATGGATCCAGGTATCGGGTTCGCAGGCGCTGATCTGGATCGCGCCGCTGCTGTTGCACCTGATCGGCAGTTCCGTGGAAATGCCCGCCGCGCGGATTGTCGCCCTGATGGCGCTGGCGCAGTTCGTGGAACGCTATGCTTCGATGCACCTCCAGATATACACCACGACCAATCACGTCTTGTGGCATGTTGCCGCCGGCATATCAGGTGTTCTCAACCTCATTCTCTTCGCCGTGCTGATACCTTTTCTTGGGATCCTGGGCGTGCCGTTGGCCATGTTGGTCGGCACCGGCGTGTTCAATGCGGTATTCTCGTCGCGCCTGTCGCTCAGAAGCATGGAAACCGACCGCCGCCATTTTGATCTGAGGGTGTTCCTGGCACCGTTGCTGGTCCTGTGCGTCGGCATTGCCGCCGCGCTTCAGGCCGAGCAACTCGGCCTCTTCGACTACTATGCGGGCTTAAATTCGGCCGACCTTCAGGCGATCTGGCGATGACGGATCGAAGCAGCGGTTCCCGCGGGGCAGCGAAAGGTGAATCTTGGTGCGTATTGGTCTGATCGCGCAATGGCTTAGCCGTGCCGGTGGGGGTGTCAGCGAGGCCATGCGAATGTACGGCGAGGCGGTCCTGGCGGAAAATCGGGGTCATGAGGTCCACATTTTCGCGCCGGCCGATGCGTGGTCGGGGCAGGACGCCGGGCTCTACCGGGGAATGACGGTGCATACCGCGCCCGCTTTCGGCCCGGCCCGTTTCCGCTTCGCGCCCCGGTTGACGCGCGCCCTGATCGCCGCGGACCTCGACGTGCTGCATGTCCAGGGCATCTGGCAGCCGCACGGTCTTTCCGCGCTGAGTTGGCATCAGGCGACCGGCCGGCCACTGGCCGTTTCGCCGCATGGCATGATCGAGCCGTGGATCCTCGCCCGCTCGCGCAAGGCCAAGCGAGCGGTTTCGGCGCTGTTCCAGGATCGCCTGATGATCCGTGCCGCTGCGTTGCATGCGCTGACAGAGCAGGAGCGCGACCAGGCAGCCGCACTTTTCCCTTCGCGGCGCGAACGGATCGCGGTGATCCCGAACTATGTGGCGACCGTGCCGCCCAGCGTTGCGGGAAAGCCCGATTGGTGGCGGTCGAAGATGGAGGGGCGGCGCATATTCCTGTTCTTCGGACGCCTGCATTCGAAGAAGGGAATCGACGAGCTTTTGTCAGCTTGGGAGGGCCTGAGTGGCGAATCGGCGCAAGCACGCGACGGTGCCCAGCTAGTTTTCTGTGGCTGGATCGACGATCTCAAGGGCTTCGAAGAACGAGTCGCGGCATTGGACGAGACATTCGGCAATGTCGTCTACGGCGGGCCGCAGTTCGGTGACGACAAGTGGCGCTCATTCGCCGCCGCGACGATGATGGTTCTGCCGTCGAAGAGCGAGGGATTGCCGATGGCGATCCTGGAGGCCTGGAGTGCGGGTCTGCCCACGCTGATGACCGCACAATGCAATCTGCCCGAAGGCTTCGCCAATGGCGCGGCCATTGCCTGCGGCCACGAGGAGGCAGATATCCTTGGAGCCTTGCGCGACTGCGAGGCCATGTCTGCCGAGGCGCTTGCGCAGATGGGTGAGAACGCACGCCGGCTCGTCGCGGAGCGTTTTTCGCAGAAGCAATTTGCCGCCGCGCTACTCGCGCTTTATAGCGAAATGCTGCAGTGCGGCGATGGCCGCGCGGGGGCTGACGCCATCATGCCGGTGTCGGAAGGGATGGTGATGTGACGACGTTGAACATGTCGCTAGGCCAGATGCTCGAGGACCGACTGTTCGCCGAGCTTCAGGCCAAAGGCTTTACCTGCCTCGAAGGGGCGCTCGATCCCCAGTTCCTCGAAGCTTGCCGGGCGCAGGTCGAAGGATTGATAGAGCGCCACGGCGACCGCTTTTTTTCCATCGTCCAGCCTTACAAGAGCGAGGCCGGCGCTTTCGCGCAATTGGCCGAGACGCCGGGTTTCGTGGATCTGCTGCGCAACCTTGCTCGTCGCGGTCATTCGGCGGCGGCGGCGGACGACTTCGAACTCTACAACGTCCTGCGAGTGATCGGTGGACGCGAGGCGACGAAGGGCTCTTTCGAATTCCACTACGACGCCACCGTTGTGACGGTGCTCGTCCCCCTATATATTCCGGATGGCGCGCCGGGCACGACCGGCGAACTGGTGGCCCAGCCCAATCGGCGCGGCTATCGCGGTTCGTCGATCGTCAACATCGCCGAAAAGGCGCTGCTGCAGAATCCGCTCGCGTTCGAATACTATCGTCGACGCTACGGCGCGGGACATCGCGACGTGATTCAGCTTCAACCGGGCAATCTCTATTTCTTCTGGGGCTATCGCACATTCCACGGCAACCTGCCTTGCGAAACCGGCAAGAAGCGCGCGACACTGATCTTTCATTTTGGCGACCCTCATGCCGGAGATGGCATCTCCAGCGCGATCCTGAAGCTTCGCAAGCTGCGCGAGCAGCGCCGGCTGAAAGCGGCCTGAACATGCGCACTTTGCCCAATGGGAAGCCGATCTCTCCGCTTGGGTTCGGCTGCTCTTCTGTCTGGTCGAAGCCGTCCTTCCCGCTGGAAACCGCGACCGCAGTGTTCGAAGCCGCGTTGGCCAAAGGGATCAACCACTTCGACACCGGTCCGAGCTATGCCGAAGGCGAACTTCGCCTCGGCCGCCTGCTGCAGGGACGCAACGCGGCGAACCTGGTGCTTTCGACCAAGGTCGGGACGGAGGTCGATCACAACCGCAGCTTCGATCCGGACCGCATGGCCGCCAGTTTCGCGGGTAGCCTGGCCCGGCTCGCCATTCCGCAGGTGGATATCCTTTATCTACACGGTCCAGCGATCTCCGATTTGACGCCTGCGACATTTGATTTCTTCGACCGGCTGAAACGCGAGGGCCAGATCGTCTATTCAGGCGTCAACTCGTTCGACCCTGCGGTTGTCGAGGCCTGCATCGATTCGCCGATAGACGCGGTGATGCTGCAATACAGCGTGGCAGATCGCCGCTTCGATGGCTTGATCGAAAACCTTGCCGCTGCGGACAAGATCGTGATCGCCGGCACGATCCTGGCGCAGGGTATATTCGACCTCAAGACCTTCGTGCCGCGCGATCGCAAGCAGCTGTGGTATCTGTTGCGGGCGCTGAAGGCCGATCCGCTGTTCATGCTGAAAGGCCGGGCGCTTGCTCGCCGTATGGCGCGGCTCGCCCTGCCCCCGCACGAAGCCGCCGTCCGCTTCGCTGTTGCCAACGCGGCGGTGACCAGCAGTCTCTTCGGGACGAGCAACCCCGCTCATGTGATTGCGAATGCCGCCGCCAGCGGCCATGCCCTTTCGTCGGAGCAGGTGGCGCTCGTAAAGGGCGCAGAAAAATAGGGCGGATGCGATAGATGGAAGGCCCGCTAAACGCGCGCGAAGCCCAGACGATGGATGGTGGCGGTTACAGCTTCAGCTTTGCCAACCGATTACTCCGCGCGATCTGGTCGTTGACATGGCTGCTGCTGGCTCGCTGGACTCCGCCGCCGCTCCACCGCTGGCGGTGCTTTCTGCTGCGATGCTTCGGCGCAAGAATCGGCGAAGGCGTGCGAATATACGGCAGTGCGCAGATCTGGTTGCCGGCAAACCTCGTGATGGAGCGGCTTTCGTGGCTTGGGCCTAACGTCCGCTGTTACAATCAGGGCATGATCACCATCGGCGAGCGCGCGGTCGTCTCGCAGTACGCCTATCTCTGCGCCAGCAGCCACGATGTCGACGATCCCTATTTCCAGCTTCGCTTGAAGCCGATCGTTATCGGCGCCCATGCCTGGATCGCGGCGGACGCGTTCGTTGGGCCGGGCGTGACGATCGGTGAAGGCGCGGTGGTCGGCGCGCGGGCCGTCGCGATGCGCGATGTCGAGCCGTGGCAGGTATGCTCGGGAAATCCGGCAGTCGTCATCAAACAGCGGACTCTGCGGGTACTATGATGAAAACGTCCAGATCGCGCGGCGTTTGCAAAAAGCCGGCTTCCCCGGCCGGATCGAGGAGCAGGCCATGCGCATAGCGATGCTAAGCCTCAACTACGCTCCCGAAGAAATCGGCATCGGTCCTTATTCAGCCGGGACCGCGCAAGCCTTGGTCGAGGCGGGGCACCGGGTGCGGGTCATCGCGGGAAAGCCCTATTACCCGCAATGGCGCACCTATGACGGCTATCGGTCGGTCGGCTACGGCTGCGATCGCGAGGGGGCGGTGGAGATCGTGCGGTGTCCGCACTACGTTCCGCCAAAGCCGAGCGGTATGAAGCGGATCGCCCATCTCGCCAGCTTTGCCGCCTTTGCGACGCCACCGGCGTTGGCGGCCGCCGCAGCGTTCAAGCCCGATATCGTCTTCGCCGTGGCCCCTTCGTTACTGGCCGCGCCGGTCGCGCTGGCCTTAGGCCGCCTGACCGGGGCTCATACCTGGCTCCATGTCCAGGATTTCGAGATCGAAGCGGCTTTCGCGACCTCGCTGATGGACAGCGGGTCGCTGTTGGGTCGGGCGGCGCTCAAGTTTCAGCGACGGGTGATCAGCGGCTTTGACACGTGCAGCACGATATCCCCCCCGATGGCTGCGAAACTTGCCGGTCTCGGCGTTCCGGCCGACGGTATCGTCGAATTTCGCAACTGGGCGGAAATCGACAGCATAACGGTGTTGGACAAACCATCGGCCTATCGATCGCAATGGCACGGGCTGGCGCCCCATATCGCCCTCTATTCGGGCAACATCGCCAACAAGCAAGGTGTGGGCATCATTGTCGAGGCGGCGCGTCTGCTTCGCCACCGAAAGGATATCGGCTTCCTCGTCTGCGGGGAGGGGCCGCAGAAAGCCCAGCTTATCGAGCAGGCCGCCGAACTGCCCAATATTCGCTTCGAAACGCTGCAGCCGCGGGAGCGGCTCGGGGAACTTCTCGGGCTGGCGAGCGTCCACATGCTGCCACAGTTAGCGGACGCAGCCGATCTGGTGTTGCCTTCGAAACTGGCCAATATGCTTGCGTCGGGCAGGCCGGTCGTGGCGACCGCCGATACCGGCACTGCGTTGTTCGCCGAAGTGCAGTCCTGCGGGCTAGTCACGCCGCCGGGTGAGGCGGTGCCGTTCGCCCAGGCGATCGAACGGATCGTCGATCAGCCGGATGAAGCCGCGGCATTCGGCGTGGCGGCGCGCCGGCGCGCGGAGGAGCGATGGTCGCGCCGCGCCTTGCTGGCCGGTTTCGTGCGGGAAGCAGAAGCGAGGGCGGCCTCGCGCTAGCCGATCCGCCCCCGGAGGCTGTCGCGGTGGCGCATCATCCCTTGCAGTCGGGCATATCGTTTTTCAGCGCCTCGGCCACGATTGCCGATGCCGGCAGGTGCCACTTGTCCGGATTGCGCGCGATATAGCCGACCACGATGTTCTTTACTTCGAAATCCCGCATGCCGTCGGGCACGCAGGCGCGCTTGCCCCGACTGATGCGGGTCTCGTCCACGGCATCTGCGACGCCGGAGATATAGCCGAGGCAGGATGCGTAATCGATGATGAAGGAAGTTTGTCCCATACGGGCGGAGCACACCCGGTGCAGGTCCAGAGTGCTGATCAGCTTCGCATTTCCCGTGGAAGGAATCGCGGACAGCGCCGCCATCAGCAAGGCGGCAAATGCCAGGCGCATTGTCGAAATTCCTTCCCTTTTTATTCCATGATCGCGTTGCGAACGGAACCGACCCGACCCTTGCGGCGGGTCATATCATGCAAAGAAAAATCGTAAAAGCTGGCTGGAATGGCGGGCAAGGAAAAAATTCGTTTCGGTACAGATGACTACGTTTGCAGAACCAACAAAAAAGACGGCCGAAGCCGCCTTTTCGTTCTTCGTTATTCAAAGGATGATTACGGGCTTGCCGGACCGTCGCCGTTAGCGGCGAGGGCAGCCGCGGCGGCGGCGGCGGCAGTGAGCGGAGCGAGGACGCCGATGCCGACGGCACCACCGCCCAGAGCGCCCGCCGAGGCACCCGCTGCAACAGCCGAAATCGACTTAGCAACCATCTGAACAGGGGCGCTGGAGCACGATTTGGAAGACAGCAATTCAGCGATTGCCTTTTCAGTCGCGTCGGACTGCGGCTTTTCGCCCGTGTACACATAGCAGCGGCAGTTGCCGTCCTCAAAAACCTGACGGGTAACTTCAAAGGTCCCGGCGGGCTGACTACGATCGATCGTCACCAGGCACTGCTGGGGGGAAGTGCCGGTGGTAGCATCTCCGGGAGCGCCGAAGGCAGCACCGCTCATCAAAAGCCCAGGTAAAACAACGACGGCGGCATAAGCCTTGAAATTCGGCATGTCTTAAACTCCATGCTTGCGGACAGCTGGTAAGCTAACATTAGAAAGCCAAATAGGGCAAGATTTTTGTGCAGTGCATTATAAATTGCCCTTGGCGTTTCGTCGTGTTCGAGATGCATCTCACCGATGGCGCGTCGGCATGTCGGCCACGTTCCGAGTGGGGCAGGCGCTCATGTGAGAGATCGGCCGCGTTACGCTTGCCAGAAACAAGTTGCTGAAAAACTTCGACTGATAATTGGCCTCACTTGCCTTCCTAGCGGGTTGGAGTGCTGTTGCATACACTCTCAAGCCGTTGACGGTCGGCCAACGCGGCGCCGCCGGAGGGGCGGTTTCCGGGCTGGGAGAAGGGTTAACGTACCAAAGATAGGGGCTGGATTGTGCCATGCAGCGAAAATGTCCGGCAAGCGTTGCATTCGGCCCACGACGATGGCGGGACGGTCTAGGGCACGTTGCTGGCGAATCGTCCGTTGCCGCGTACTGCGCTGTCCCGCGAATATACATCGTCGCGGAAGGTGATCCGGTCGTGCTCGGGCAGCGCCGTCAGATAAGTGATATAGACCGGCACGACTTCCGGCAGTTCGATGCGTTGTTCCGGCGCGCGCAGGCGGGCTGGAAGCGGTTTGCCCAGCAGCCATTGGCCAAGGCGTCCGGCATCCTCCAGCCGGACGCAGCCGGAACTCAGCTGCCGGGCGTCGAGGTTCAGCAGCGCCTTGTCCGGGGTGTCGTGCAGATAGATGCCCTGTGCGTTGGGGAACATGAATTTCACTTTGCCCATGAAGTTCGCCGTTCCCGGCAGTTGCCGCACACGCGGATGCCGTGCGCCGGCTGCGACCGCGTTCCAATCGATGGTGTCGGGATCGATCAGGCCGGCGTCTTCCTCCCAGCCCGAGACAACCTGATATCCGCCGGTGCGCAAGTATCCCGGTCCCTTGGACAGCACATTGACCGCTATCCGGCTGCGTACGAGATCGTCCGGAACGTTCCAGTAGGGATTGACGATGGCATAACGGATGTAGCCCGCCATCGTCGGAGTCTGTTCCTGCGCCTTGCCGACCACCACCCGCATGGTGTCGACTGGCTGGCCATCCTTGTACATCCACAGCCGGGCGCTGGCCGCGTCGATCAGGACATAGCGCGAAGCGGGATTGGCCGGCAGGGCGCGAATGCGATCGAGGTTGATCGCGATCCGGCGAAGCTGGTCGGCATCGTAACGGCCGTCGGTCAGTGCCGCGCGCATCTGGGCGTAGAGCGGATGCATCCAGCCCATGCCGCGCACATGGCGTTCCAGCGATGGCGCGGCGCCGGCCGCCTGCAAGGCGGCGCTCGTCGTCGGCACGACCGGACCGAGCGCTTCGCTTTCGTAAATCATCGCGCCGCGCGGGGCGGCGCGCAGGGCCTTGACATAAGCGACATAGCTTTTGGAAAGTGCGAGTTCGGCGCGGACAAGATCGGCGGGATCGCCGCTTTTTGCGTTGTCGAGCGCCTGGGCCAGATTGCGGGTCTTGAGCCTGCCTGGCCTGATACGGTCGAATCGGGCTGTTTCGAGTTGCGCCAGAAGAACGCCGGCGGCCGGCGAAAGCGCCCCGGAACCGTCCAGCCACAGCGGCCGATTGTTTCGGGCGGCATAGAACGCGCGCATATCGGAACTTGCCCGCTGGGCGACAATCTCCCTAACGCCCTCCGCCGTATTAAACCGAACGTCGGTGTCGGTCCGCGAAGGCGCGGCAAGCCCAGGGGCGGCAAGCGGCAGCAGCGACGCTGCGCCGAGCGCGAGCAGCATTCGCCCGATCATACGCCTTTCCGATGAAAGCCGCGTGATTCGGGCGATGCCGCTCATCTGGGTCAGCCGCGTTCGCCGGTGCGATAGCTTGACGGAGCTGGCTGGACGACCGGAGCGCCTTCGTAATAGCGTCCTTCGCGAACATAACCGTCGACGCAGCCGTCATTGTTGGAATCGGCCCAGATCGCGCCGGCAAGTCCACCGACCGCGGCGCCCACCAATGCGCCTTCCAGCAGGCCGACCCCGCTGGCCAGCGCGCCTACACCGACTCCGGCGGCGGCGCCGATCCCGGCGCCGGTCAGGGCGCTATTGCCCACCGAACGACAGGCGGGCGCGGCTGCGGCGGCGCTCTGGTATGAGGGCGGCGCCATCGGGGTGGGTTCGGCGCTCGCCATTCTGTTGGTCGAAGCGCAGGCGCCCAACGGCAGCGAAGTGGCTGCAAGCAGCATCATCACGGATGGTTTCACAGTGCTACTCCTCGGAAAGTGCGCACAGCGGACGAACGGTCATCCTCCGGCGCCGAGTTGCCCCGATCCCCTAACGCTGGAAGCTGCGATGTGTTCCGTTATGAACGCAGGCGCGTCGTGCCGGCCCGGTCGGCGGTCGCCGCAACGGCGATATCCATCGTCACGTTACCCACGGTACGGACGATGTCGGGCAGCATCTCCACCGCGACGAGCAGCGCCAGCGGGGCCAGCGGGACACCCATAGCGAGCGCGATCGGCCCGACCGAGGCGACGAAGCTTATCGTACCGGGCAGGGAAACCGAACCGAGCGTCGTCAGCAGCGCCACTCCGGCTCCGGCGGCGAGGACCGCCGGCGTCAGCTCGACGCCGGTCAGGTGCGCGGCGTAGATGGCGACGGCCAGGTTCATCGCCGGGCTGGTGGCGCGAAACAGTGCCACCGCGAGCGGCAGGACGAAATCGGCGGACGATTCGCGCAGGCCAAGATCGCGGCAGGCTGCCAGCATCGCCGGCAGGCTGGCGAGCGAGGATTGCGTGGAGAACGCCACCGTCTGGGCCGGCAGAGCCGCGCGCGCGAAAGCGCCCAGCGGCCGCCGCGCCGCCAGGACCGCGATGGCATAGGCGGCGATCAGCACGATCAGGCCGTTCACGCCGACCAAGACGATATAGTGGGCCAGCGCGCCTATCGCCGCCGAGCCGCTCGCCGCCGCTACCCCCAGCGCCAGTGCGAAGACGCCAAGTGGCGTGAGCGCCAGCACCCAGCCGATCACCACCATCATCGCCCCGGCGACGGCGGCGAACAGGCCGGCGAGTTGCTGGCGCGGCGCTTCGGGCAGGCGTGTGGCGGCTATCGCGAACAGCGCGACGAAAACGATCAGCGGCACCATCGCGCCGCTCGCCGCCGCGGCGAAGACATTTTCCGGGATCAGTGACGCGGCGAGGTCGGCGAAGGTGGGGACGGGGCCGGGATCGGTCCCGGCCTGGCCGGCAAGCGCCGCCGGGGCGCCTTGGGGAATCGGGGCCAGCTCCAGCAGCAGCGGCGTCAGCAGTGCTGCCATGATCGTGCCGCCGGTCAGGACCAGCGCGAACAGTCCCAGCGTGCGCCGCGCCATCGCGCCCGCCTGCGCCGCTGCGACCGTCTGGACGATGCCGGTGAACAGCAACCCCGCGACAAGCGGCACGATAGTCATCTGCAGGGCGCGCAGCCACAGCGCGCCCAGCGGCCGCGCCACCGCCAGCACCGGCGTTTCCAGCGGCGATCCGGCGATCAGCATGCCGCCGGCGAGGCCCAGTGCGAGGCCTGCGAAAGTCAGCCGGGCCGGCACCTTGATCGCCGGAATCCGTGTAGCGCTGTGGTCGGCCATTCGGGTCAACGATCTCCTTCGCGGGCGTGACATTAGCGCGCCGGCGCGACATAGCAATTTGTCAGGAAATGGCGGTTATTGGACGTGACATGACCAGGAAGTATTTCGGCACCGACGGTATCCGCGGACGCACCAACGCGGGGGTGATGACCGCCGCCGTGGCGATGAAGGTGGGGCAGGCGGCGGGCACCCGCTTTCTGCGCGGCGAACACAAGCATCGCGTCGTCATCGGCAAGGACACCCGGCTTTCCGGCTACATGCTGGAAAGCGCGATGGTGGCGGGCTTCACCAGCGTGGGCATGGACGTGGTCATGCTCGGGCCGATGCCGACCCCGGCGGTGGCGCTGCTGACGCGCGAGATGCGGGCCGATGTCGGGGTGATGATCTCGGCCAGCCACAATCCTTACGAGGACAACGGCATAAAGCTGTTCGGCCCCGACGGCTTCAAGCTGTCGGATGAGGACGAGCTGGCGATCGAGGCGATGCTGGCGAGCGACCAGTTGCTGGCGCCTTCGCCCGATATCGGCCGGGCTCGCCGGATCGACGACGCGCGCGGTCGCTATATCCATGCGGTGAAAAGCTCGCTGCCGCACGATATCCGGCTCGACGGGCTGAGGATCGTGGTCGATTGCGCCAATGGCGCAGCATATCAGGTCGCGCCTTCGGCGTTCTGGGAACTGGGTGCGGAAGTCATCGCGATCGGCGTCACGCCCAACGGCAAAAATATCAACGACAAGGTGGGGTCGACCCATCTCGACCTAGTGAAGGAAACGGTCGTCGCTTCAGGCGCGGACATCGGCATCGCCCTCGATGGCGACGCGGACCGGCTGATCGTCGTCGACGAGCATGGGCGAACGGTAGACGGCGATCAGCTCATGGCGCTGATCGGCAGCCAGTGGGCCGATCAGGGCCGGCTGACCGGCGGCGGCGTGGTGGCGACCGTCATGTCGAACCTGGGGCTGGAACGTTTCCTGGGCGGCCGGGGGCTTAAGCTGGTGCGCACAGGTGTCGGCGATCGGCACGTGCTGGAAGCGATGCGGGCCGGCGGCTACAACGTGGGCGGCGAGCAATCCGGACATATGATCCTGCTCGACCATGCGACCACGGGCGATGGCACTATCGCCGCGCTGCAAGTGCTGGCCGCGCTGGTGAAATCGGGCAAGCGCGCGAGCGAGCTGCTCCACCTGTTCGATCCGGTGCCGCAATTGCTCAGGAACGTACGCTTCGCCGGCGGCAAGCCGCTGGAACAGGCAAACGTCAAGGCAGTGATCGCCGATGTCGAGGGCGCGCTGTCGGGCCGCGGCCGGCTGGTCATCCGGCCTTCGGGCACCGAACCTGTCATCCGCGTGATGGCCGAAGGCGACGACGCCGGCCAGGTCGAAGCCGCAGTGGAGGCGATCTGCGCGGCGGTGGCCGAGGCGACCGCTTGATGCTGGAAATGCGTCCGGATTGCGAGCGCTGCGGCGCCGATCTGCCGGCCGAGGCGCCGGGCGCGTTCATCTGCAGCTTCGAGTGCACGTTCTTCGCGCCATGCGCGGAAGCGCTCGACGATCGCTGTCCGAACTGCGGCGGTGAGTTGATGGACCGCCCGACACGGGCCACGCACCATCACACCAAATCACCGCCTTCAATTCGATAGAAATAGCCGTCGCTTCGGTTACAGGACGATTGCTGCGATCGCCGCGATGCCTGCCCATAAGCCAAGGTTGGCTGCGATCACCCATCCAAAACTTACTTTTGCCACACTATCTCGTTCGTCTTCGCGGCCTTCCAAGCTGCGGCTTGACCAATCATGCGACATCCGCGCCATCGCCAGCATCCTCTTCTCGGGGGCAACGCCCTCGCCTCGTTCTGGCAACACCCTGCCTTTTGAACGAAGGAAGACTGCTTTTGGTTGCCTATAGCTGCATGGTTCGTAATCGGATGCTCGCTACGTGAATTGCCGCCTAGGGCGGTAATAATTGAGGCTGGAGAGCGGTGGTCCACTCGCGGCCTTCGATTGCCTAGAAAACGGGAAGTTAAATTCTCCATCCGCCTAGCTGGGCCGAATTTATGCTCCGCTGGCAGGTGGTTCGGTCTGGGGCATAAGTGCCAAATGCTGCACTGCGCAAAAATAAATCGCATCGCCTTGGAGCGTAGCCGGTTGTCGTCTATTTAAGCTGCGATGACTCTCATAACCCCAGTGATCCTGTGCGGCGGCAGCGGCACGCGTCTTTGGCCCCGCAGCCGCGTGGCGAAGCCCAAGCCCTTCCTGCCGCTTGTCGGCGACAGCACCCTGTTCGAGGCGACGGTCCAGCGCTGCGCCGCCGAAGCCGGCTTCGCAGCCCCGATCGTGGTGACCGGGGCCGCGCATCTCGGCCATGTCGAGGAACAGCTCGCCATCGACGCGGGCGGCAGCGTGATCGTGGAGCCGGCCGCGAAGAACACCGCCGCCGCCATTGCGCTCGCCGCCTTCCGCCTGCCCCGGGACGCGGTGATGCTGGTTTGCCCCAGCGACCATCACATCGGCGATTGCGCCGCCTTCGTGGCGGCGGCGCGCGCCGCCGCCTCGCTGGCGGAAGAAGGCTGGCTGGTCTCGTTCGGGATCGAGGCCAAGTTCCCCGAAACGGGCTTCGGCTATCTCAAGCGCGGCGAACCGGTGAACGACCGTGGCTTTCGCGTCGCGCAATTCGTCGAAAAACCCGATCTCGAACGCGCGACGGCGTTCCTGGCAGAGGGCATCTATTCGTGGAACGGCGGCATATTCGCCTTTCGCGTCAAGGATTTCATCGACGAGCTGACCGCCCACCGCCCGACCCTGGCCGAAGCAGTGCGCCGCGCCGTGGCCGAAGGCGTCGAGGATGGCCACCGCTTTCATCCCGCCGCCGGTCCTTTCGCCGAAGTGCAGGGCGAATCGGTCGACTACGCGGTGATGGAGAACACCGCGCGCGCCGCCATGGTCCCCGCCGACATGAACTGGTCCGACATCGGCAACTGGCAGGCGCTGCATGCCGCGCGGCCGGTCGACGAGGCCGGCAACGCCACCGTCGGCCCGGTCGAACTGGTCGATTGCCGCAATGTGCTGGTCGACAGCGACGGGCCGCGCGTCCACGTCATCGGGCTGGAGAACGTCATCGTCGTGGTCGACGGCGACGATATCCTGGTCACCACCGCCGCCGGCGCGCAGAAAGTCGGCAAGCTGGGCGGTGCGGTAAACCAGTGACGCAGCTTCCCATCCGCCAGGTCGAGAAGCCCTGGGGCAAGGATGTGCTGCCCGCGCCTTTCTTTGCCCCGGCCGGCCAGCGGATCGGCGAGATCTGGTTCGAACCGCCGCCCGCGCTGCCGCAGCTGCTGGTGAAGTACATCTTCACCAGCGAGGCGCTTTCGGTGCAGGTTCACCCGTCCGACGCAGAAACGCTGGCCAGGGGACTGGGTCGGCAGGGCAAGGAGGAATGCTGGCTGATCCTCGACGCCGAGCCGGGCGCCAGGCTGGGCATCGGCTTTCACGACCATGTCGATGCGGAACGCCTGCGCGCCGCCGCGCTCGACGGCAGCATCGCCGACCTGATGGTCTGGCATCCCGTCCGGGCCGGCGATTTCTTCTACATCCCGGCCGGCACCGTCCACGCCATCGGCGCGGGGGTGAGCCTGATCGAGGTGCAGCAGAACAGCGACATCACCTATCGCCTCTACGACTATGGCCGCCCGCGCGAACTGCATCTGGACGAGGGCATGGCGGTGGCTCGCGGCACGCCCTATCCCCGCCAGTGGCACATGCACGTGCCCGATCGCGGCGACGTGGCGCTGGTCGAAGGACCGCTGTTCCGGCTGGACCAGATCGCCGGCAGGCCGACCGAGGATGTGGCGATGCGCTATGGCGACCGCCCGCTCTTGGCGATCCCGCGCCGCCATGCGGTGAAAGTCGCCGGCGAGGACATCCCGCCGGGCGGCTGCGGACTGGCCATGCGGCTGGACGACGTCGCTTTCGA
>Ga0075362_10000210_pt1 | contig 16291 bp, 13 predicted proteins | sample EndMetdeltDD1762_FD_71397 | JGI IMG/M metagenome (GOLD analysis project Ga0075362, IMG submission 71397) | Populus endosphere microbial communities from Tennessee, USA - Endosphere MetaG P. deltoides DD176-2 | ecosystem: Host-associated > Plants > Roots > Endosphere | place: USA: Tennessee...
GATGGTGACGGCGCGTTCCGCTGCATGAACGCGGCGATCAAGCGCGCCGGAATCACGCCCGCCGAGATCGACTACATCAACGCTCACGGCACCTCGACCATGGCCGACGGCATCGAGCTTGGTGCGGTGCAGCGCGTGGTGGGCAACGCCGCGGCCAAGATTTCCATGTCATCCACCAAGTCCTGCATCGGGCACCTCCTGGGGGCGGCCGGAGCGGCCGAGGCGATCTTCTCGATCCTGGCGATCCGCGACAATGTCGCGCCCCCGACCATCAACCTCGACAATCCATCGGTGGAAACCCCGATTGATCTGGTCCCGCACAAGGCGCGTGAGCGTAGTATTGACGTGGCGCTGTCCAATTCGTTCGGGTTTGGCGGCACCAATGCTTCTCTGGTGTTTCGGCGTGTGGCGGCTTGAGCCCGATGGCTCACCCTTTCGCCATAATTCGACTTAACCTGCCGCGTATTATAGCCGGCGAGTGAACATGACGGCGGACACAGGCAGCAGGAACGGCGCGCCGCTCGGGCAACCGACGCGCGTTGCGCCGCGTAGTCCGCGTGCCGCATTGGAGCCGGAAAACGTGCCCGAGCCGAACCGCCCGTCGCGCCGTGCGCGCCACCCGCTGGTCATCGCCGGCAACGCGATCTTCACGATCCTGCTGATTCTCGGTGTCTGCGCAGCGGGCGCCTACCAGTTCGGGAAGAACTCGTTCGAAAGTCCGGGGCCGCTCGGAGCCGACAAGGTCGTCAACATTCCGCGTGGGCTCGGCCTGCGTGAAATCGCGGATCTCCTGGCGCGCGAGAAGGTCATCGACCAGCCGTGGGTGTTCATCGGCGGCGTGCTGGTGATGAAGGCCCGCGAGGACTTGAAGTTCGGTGAGTACAAGTTCACCAAAAGCGTGAGCCTCAAGGAGGCGATCGAGACCATCATGGAAGGCAAGGTGGTGCAGCATGCTGTCACCATCCCGGAAGGCCTGACCTCGGAACAGATCATTGCCCGGCTTGCGGAAGTCGACTTCCTTGCCGGCAACATCCGCGAAATCCCGAAAGAGGGCACGCTGTTGCCCGAGACCTACAATTTCCCGCGCGGCATGACGCGCGAGCAGGCGATCCAGCGCATGCAGCAGTCGCACAAGCGCGCGCTGCAGGAAATCTGGGACCGCCGCAATCCTGACGTCCCCGTCTCGAGCCCAGAACAACTGGTGACGCTGGCGTCGATCGTCGAGAAGGAGACCGGTCGGCCTGACGAACGCTCGCGCGTCGCCGCGGTGTTCGTGAACCGGCTGCGGCAGAAGATGAAGCTGCAATCCGACCCGACCATCATTTACGGTCTGGTCGGTGGCAAGGGCACGCTCGGCCGCCCGATCATGCGCTCCGAGATCGATCAGCCGACGCCTTACAATACGTACTCGATCACGGGCCTCCCGCCCGGTCCGATCGCCAACCCGGGCCGCGCGTCGCTTGAAGCGACAGCGAACCCGGCCCGGACCAAGGAACTGTTCTTCGTCGCTGATGGCACCGGCGGCCACGCCTTCTCGGAAAACCTCCAGGGGCACCAGCAGAACGTGACCCGCTTGCGTGCCTTCGAGGCGCAAGCGCGCAGCGCCGCAACACCGGACCGCGCCAGCGCATTCGCCGAACCCTCGGCGCCCATCGCGCCGATCCCCGCGCCGCCAGCGGCCGCGCCTGCCACCAAGCAGGCCCCTGCGGCCAAGAAAGACACCAAGCAAGCCCCGCGCGCTCAGCAGGGCACGACCAAGACGCAATAGCGCCTTGCGGCGGTGAAACCGTCGTTATCCTGAGCGTGGCCTTGCCGGAAAACCGGGTTCAACTTTTCCGGGCCATGTTCTAAGGTCGCGCCGTTTCGGGGCTTTTCATCACAGGATTCGGTTGATGGCGCTGTCGAGCATGACCGGCTTCGCGCGCGCCGATGGCGTCGAAGGCGCCTATGCGTGGGCGTGGGAACTCAAGTCGGTCAACGCCAAGGGGCTGGAGCTGCGCCTGCGGCTTCCGCCCGGTTGGGATGCGGTCGAGCCGGCGGTTCGAAAGCTCGCCACCGAAGCGCTTTCGCGCGGGACCGTGCACGCCAACCTGACGGTGCAGCGCACCGGAATCGCGCCGTCCGTACGCATCAATGAGCCAGTGCTGACCGCGGTGCTCGCCGCCGCGCGCGATGTCGCCGCCAGGGTCGACGCGCGCGCACCCTCGGTTGACGGCCTGCTCGCGCTCAAGGGCGTCATCGAGGTGATCGACGAGGACGAGAAACCGGAGGATCGCCGCGAGGTTGGCGAGCCGGCCGCCGTCAAGGGGTTCGGCGTCGCGCTGGCGCGGCTTGCCGAGATGCGCCGACACGAGGGTGACGCGCTTGGCGCGATCCTGAACGCGCGTCTCGATGCGATTGCTGCGCTTGCGGCGCGGGCCGAGACCGCACCCGGCCGTCAGCCCGAGGCGATCAAGGCGCGGCTCGCCGAGCAGATCGCGACGTTGCTCGAGACCTCGACCCGCTTCGACGCCGATCGCCTGCATCAGGAGGCGATATTGATCGCCTCCAAGGCTGACATTCGCGAGGAGCTGGATCGTCTCGTTGCGCACGTTGCGCAGGCGCGCAAGCTGATCGCCGCCGGCGGGCCAGCCGGCCGCAAGCTCGATTTCCTGTCGCAGGAGCTCAACCGCGAATCCAACACGCTGTGCGCCAAGTCGAACGATCTGGAACTGACCAACATTGGTCTTGAACTGAAGACGGTGGTCGAGCAGTTCCGCGAGCAAGTGCAGAACCTGGAATGACCGCTTCGCCCGAAATTGCCCGCCGGGGCATCATGCTGGTCGTCTCTTCGCCTTCGGGCGCGGGTAAGACGACGCTGACGCGCAACCTGTTGGAGCAAGAGGAAAACGTCGGCCTGTCGGTGTCGGTCACGACGCGCGAGCGGCGCAGCAGCGAGATTGACGGTGTGCACTATCATTTCATCTCGAAACGTCGCTTCGAGGCGATGCGTGACTCCGACGAGTTGCTCGAGTACGCCGAGGTGCACGGCAATTACTACGGCACCCCGCGCGAGGAGGTCGAGAAGACGCTCGCCGCCGGCAAGGACATGCTGTTCGATATCGACTGGCAGGGCACGCAGCAGCTCTACGCCAAGATGCGCGACGACGTCGTGAGCGTTTTCGTGCTGCCGCCGTCGGCCACCGAATTGAAGCATCGGCTCGAACGGCGCGCGGAGGATTCCCCCGAGGTGATCGCCAAGCGGCTCAAGAACGCCGCCGAGGAAATTCCGCACTGGAACGAATACGACTATGTGCTCGTCAATCGCGACCTCGACAAGAGCTTCATGCGGCTGCGTGCGATCCTGACGGCAGAGCGATTGAAGCGGGTCGACCAGCCATTACTCAAAGACTTCGTTGCGGAGCTGCTCGCCGACTTGCGAAAGTTCGGTTAGGGCGTCAGCACGACGCGGCCCAGCAGGTTTCCGGCGCGCAGATCGTTCAACGAGGAGTTCGCCGCGTCGAGTGGACGCTCGATGACCGGCACCGGCGCGACCTTTCCGGCGCGCGCGAGCGCCATCATCTCCTCGGCTTCGGCGAGCGTGCCCGTCATCGTACCCTCGATGGTCATGGCTTTGAGCGAGAACATCGCGATTGGCGTCGTGTAGGTGCCGCCAATGAGACCCGTGATGACGACCTTGCCACCCTTCGCGAGCACACCGGTCGCGAACGCGAGCGAGGAGTCGACGCCCGCGAAGTCGATCGCCGCGAACACGCCGCCGGTCGCCTTCATGAGCGCCTTGCGGGCGCCGGGATCGGCCGGATCATAGGCCGCCGCCGCGCCCGCGGCGAGCGCGGCCTCGCGCTTGCGCGGATCGATGTCGGCCACGATCGGTGCGTGCGGAAACAGCGCGCGCGCGAACGCGAGTCCCATCATGCCGACGCCACCCATCCCGACCAGCAGCGCCGGGCCTTTCCTGGCGTGCCCGGTGAGCCGTTTCAGCGCCGAAAACGCCGTCAGCCCGGAACACATGTAGGCGCCCGCGAGCGAGGGCGAGAGCGATCCATAGTCGATCAAATAGCGCGGATGCGGAACAAGAACGTGTGTCGCGAAGCCGCCGTCGACTTGAATCCCGAGGTGGCGCGGGTCGGCGCAAAGGTTCTCATCCCCGGCGCGGCAGGCAGGGCATGCTCCGCAGCCGATCCAGGGAAAGACCGCAGCAGGGTGGCCCGTCGCGGCATTGGCATCAGGGCCGGCCTTCTCGATAACGCCTGCGATTTCGTGGCCGAGCGTGAACGGGAGCGTGCGGCCCGCGCGCACGTCGAGCTTCTTGTCGCCGCCGAGTCCGAAATAGCCGTCGTGCAGATGAACGTCAGAGTGACAAACGCCGCAGCGCGTGATCCGCACCAGCACCTCGGTGCCCTTCGGCTCCGGCGCGTCGACAATCGTCTCGCACAGCGGCGTCGCGTAGGCGGTCATCGATTGGCGGATCATGCGGGCCATGTGGCGTCCCCGGCTATTGGCGTGTGGCGTCCGCGAATGCGCGTGCGAGCGCAACGAAGCCTTCGACCGCAATGTCCTCGGCCCGCGCAGTCGGTTCAAGCCCTGCGGTTTCGAGCAACGGAATGGGGTCTGTCCCAAGCGACTTGAGGCTCGCGCGCAGCATCTTGCGGCGCTGTCCGAACGCCGCTTCGGTAACGCGCTCCAGCATGCGCCGCTCGCATGGCAGTGGATTCGCACGCGGCACAAGCTGTACGACCGACGATGTAACCTTTGGCGGCGGCACAAACGCCGACGGCGCGATGTCGAACAGGATCTTCGCTTCGGCACGCCAGCCCGTGAGCACCGACAGCCGTCCATAGCTCTTCGAGCCGGGTCCGGCCACGATGCGTTCGGCGACTTCGCGTTGGAACATCAGCACGAGCCGGTCATACCAGGGCGGCCATGGCTCGACGGTGAGCCACGAAATCAGCAGCGGCGTCGCAATGTTGTAGGGCAGGTTGGCGACGACGCGGGCCGGACTCTGTGCCGCCTCCGCGGGGCGGGCGCCATCGAGCGCGAGCGCATCGCCTGCGACAACAGTCAGGCGCCCCGGATAGTGTGCCGCCACTTCACCGAGCGCCGCGACCGCACGGTCGTCGCGCTCGACGGCAACCACGTGTCCCGCACCCTCGGAGAGAAGCGCGCGCGTGAGCCCGCCGGGACCCGGCCCGATCTCGACGACCGTGACGCCAGCGAGCGGCCCGGCCGCGCGAGCGATGCGGCCGGTCAAATTCAGATCGAGCAGGAAGTTCTGACCGAGGGACTTGCGGGCGATGAGGTCGTGGCGGCGGATGACGTCGCGCAGCGGCGGCAGGCCGTCGCTCATTTCGCCGGCGCCAGCGCGGGGGTGCTCGCAAGTCGCGCGGCGAGCTTCAGCGCGGCCACGAGGCTGGTGATATTCGCCTGGCCGGTTCCCGCGATATCGAAAGCCGTGCCGTGGTCGGGCGAGGTACGCACGAACGGTAGGCCAAGTGTGACGTTGACGGCGTGGTCGAAGGCCAGCGTCTTGATCGGGATCAGACCCTGGTCGTGATACATCGCGAGCGCTGCGTCATAGGTCCGCCGCGCCGCTTCGTGGAACATTGTATCGGCGGGCAGGGGGCCGCGGGCATCGATACCGTCCGCACGCAGCCGGGCGACGGCGGGCGCCACCACGCTCTCGTCCTCGTCGCCGAGCGTCCCATCCTCGCCGGCATGAGGATTGAGGCCGGCCAGTGCAAGCCGTGGCCGCGCGATACTGAAGCGCCTTTCGAGGTCGCGCGCGACGGTCCGGCCGGTCTCGACGATCAGCTCGGTCGTCAACACCGTCGGCACCTCGCGCACGGGCAGGTGGATCGTGACCGGAACTACGGCAAGCTCCGGCGACCACAGCATCATCACTGGATGCGCGGCGCGCCCGGTGTGCTCCTTGGCGAGCCGCGCCAGGAACTCCGTGTGTCCCGGGTCCGGAAATCCGTCACGATAGAGCACCGACTTGGCGACCGGATTGGTGACCACCGCGTGCGCACGGCCGGTCATGACATGTTCGACGGCGCGGCGGATCGAAGCGATAGCGGCCGGCGCGCTCGATTGATCGGGAACGCCCGGTCGCGCGGTTGCCCGTTCGTCGAGCGTCACCACGGGCAGGGCGCTAGAGAATCGCTCCGCCGCGGCGCCGGGTTCTACCGCCGCCATCGGCACACGCAAGCCGAGCGCGCTGGCGCGCGTTTCCAGGAATTTCGGATCGGCCAAAACGTAAAACGGCGGCAGTGCCAGTTCGGAGCGCCGCAGCCAAGCCGCGAGCGTGATATCCGGACCAATGCCTGCCGGCTCGCCGAGGGTCAGCGCCAGCGGTAGCGACATCGTCTATCTGATCTCGATCAGCGCCTGCTTGCGCATTTCCTGCATGTACTTCTTGGATAGCGCCTGGAATTTTTCCTGGAACATCGCCTCGCGCGTTTCTCGCTTCGCGAGCGAGTCGCCGCCGCTTGCGGGGTTCTTGCTGCAAACGGCGAACATTTCGACGCCCTGGAACGTTACGTCGGGCGGGGTGAGCTTGCCGACCGGCGTGTTATTGAGGAGCTCGCGCTGCTGCTGCGGCAGGTCGTTCGACTGCCGTGAGATGGTTTCGCGCACCGCGACATCGGGGAGTGCCATGGCGGTGCGCAGACCGTCGTCGCAGCTGTTGAAGCGCGCGCGCAGCGCTTCAGCTTCGCGCTTGCGCCCCTCGATTGCAGCCGGAGCCGCGCCCCGCGGCACCAGGAACAGCACCGGCCGCAGGCGGTAATCGAAGCCGGCGGGCTCTTCCTTGGTGTTGGTGCGCGACTGCAGCTTGACCTCGACCTCCTTGTCGGCGACCTGAAGGCTCGCTTGAAACTTGCCTCGGATGATCTGCTGCCAGACAAAGTCGGCGTGGATGCGGCTCTTGATGGCGTCGACCGAGAGCCCGCTCTTCTTCATCACCTCACCGAACTGCGCCGGACTCATTCCGGCACGCCGTGCGATCGACGCGAACGAGCTTTCGATCTCGCGCTTCGGCACCTCGGTGATATAGCGCTTGGCCACGATGACCTTCAGCTTGTCCTCGATCAGTTCGTTGAGCACCTCCTGACGGGAAGCGGTCTTCTGCGTCGAGAGCTGAATAAGCCGCGTGCGCTGCGCGATGTCGACGGCGGTGATCGGTTCGCCGTTCACGAGCGCGGCGATCTGCGCGTGCGCCGGAGCTTGAGCCGTCAGCATCAGGAGGCCGGCGGCCGCGAGGCTGCTGGCGAGCGTTCGTGCCTTGATCGCGAGCAAGGGGGTCATCTCGTCCTTCTCTCTGTCGCCCCGCCGTGTTTCCCGCCAGGCTGCGGTCAGAACAGCCCGCTGCCGCCGCTGCTGCTCGACGCATTCACGCCCTGGCTGAAGCTCGTGCCGCCAATCGTGCGCAAATTGATGATCAGCAGAACCTTGTTATCGGTCGTGGTGGTCCCACTGTAATTATAGTCGGTCATGTAGTTGAGCGAAATGGCGAAACAATCGTCGATGTAGCCCAGCCCGATGCGGTGCTGATTGATCTTGTGCGCCTCGAGGTCGTAACGGGCCGAGGCGAGGATGCTCCAGTTCTGGGTGAACTTGTAGTGCACCATGCCGGTCACGGCCTGGCGCCGCTCGAGGAAGCCGATTTCGGGCTGCTTGTCATAGTTGCCGTACAGGCCCGTGAAGCCCCAGCGATCGAAGCTCGCACGCGCTTCCACTTCCACGCGGCGAATCTGGAAGGTGCTCTCGTCGATCAGGAAGCGCGAGATGAACGAGTAGATATTGTCGGGCTGGTAGGCGACACGCGCGACATAGTCGGAGCGCGGCTTGGCCAGCCCGCTCGACAGGCCGGTGTTGAGAGCGTCGGCCTCGGCGAACGAGTTCGTGCCGAACAGGTGGTAGGACTGTCCAACGAGGACGTTGAAGAAGCCCGCGCGATTGAACTGCGCGGTGTACTGCACGCCTGCGTTCAGCCGCGTGCCGCCCTCGATGCGATCCCAGCCGGAGAACTTGTTCACGGCGAACAGGTTGCTGTCGTCGAAGATCAGGCTCTGGGCGTCTTCGTTCGGCAGCTTGCCGATCGCGGTCTCATTTGGCCGCACGATGATCTGCGCGATCGGCTCGATGATCTGCGTGCCCCACGGCTGCACGCCGATGAAGGGATAGCGGTATTCAAGGCCGACGGCTGGCATCACGCGGCCGACGGTGCTGTCGCCGGCGGGCAGGAAGTTCTGCACACCGGTTTCCGACTTCACGGAGAGTGCCGCGATGTCGGCCCGCACGGAAACGAACGGCGTCCACTTCTGTCCATACGGATCGATCAGGGTGCGCTTCCAGGTCGCTTCGGCCGAGGCGCGCGAATAAGTGCCGGGGAAACCGCGCAGCAAACAGTCGGTCGAGGTCTTTTGCGTCGTGTCCGCGGTCAGCCGCTCGCACTGTCCGCTGTTGAAGGCGGTTTGCGTGATCGGATCGAAGTCCGCGTTCTCGCGGCTCAGGCTGGTGATGTTGGCCCGGTAGCTGAACTCGCCGCCGAACAGCGGCTGGCCCAGCTTGTTGCGATAGTCCATTACCGGATGAACGATCGGGATCTGGCTCTGAACGTCGCTCGCCGACAGCCCGTAGAAGTACATCGCGCGGGTATCGAAGTAGCTGCGCTCGCCGCGTCCGGTCAGATAGACTTGCGAAACGGTCTCCAGGCCACCCGACTTGAACGGGTCGATCAGGGTGAAGTAGGTGCGCAGGCCGTAGTCTTGCAGCACCATGCGATCGGTCAGCAGCGAGCCGTCCCAACCCCAGACCCAGTTGTTGTTGAGGGCAAACTGGCCGGTCGTGTCGAGCGCACCGCGGAGCTGCCGGTCGCCCGGATCCTTGTCGCCCGGATACTGCGGCGAGTAGCGCGACGCGAACGCACCCGGATCGGCCTGGAAGATGCCGGCCGCCTTGATCGAGTAGGAGCCGTTCATCAGCCGCTGGCGCCACTCGCCTTGCAGCAGCAGGCCCTGTCTCGAGCTGAGCGTGGGGGTCAGCGTGAAGTCGTAGTCCGGCGCCAGCGCCCAGTAGTAGGGAACGGTGACCGTTGCGCCGAGCGAGGTTCTATAGCCGATTGTCGGCATCAACACGCCGCTCTTGCGCTTCACGGTCGGGTCGGGCGTCGACAGATACGGCCACCAGAACATCGGGTAGCCGAACACTTCGAGGCGGGCGTCCTCGAAGTAAATCATCCGTTCGGTCTCGTCGTGGATGATGCGCGTCGCGCGGACCTGCCAGCGCGGCGGCTTGCGCGGATCGTCCTTGCAGGGCTCGCACGCCGTATAGACGCCGCTCTGGAACGACGTATAGCGGCCGCCCTGGCGCTCCGCCCGCGGCGCCGCAAAGCGCGTCTTGTCAGCCGCCTCGAGCTGCAGCGAGTCGACGAAGCCGTCGCGGAACGCATCAGTCAGGTCGAACGCTTCGCCCCGAATCACCTTGCCGTCGGGCTCGGTCATGCGGACGTTGCCCTCGGCGCGCATCCGCTTGGTGTTCTGGTGATAGACGACCCGGTTCGCTTCGACGGTCGTGCCCTTGTAGTAGATCTGGACGTTGCCGTTCGCGATGATGCGGTTGTTGACGTTGTCGTACTGCAGCTCGTCCGCGCGGACCATCATCTGGCCGTTCGGGTCCTGATTGGCCATCGTCGGAGAGGCGTAGGGGTTTTTGATGTTCGGGACGCCAACCCAAGCGGGGTTGTTGACGTCGAACTGAGCCGCCGCCGGACCGGTCCAAATGGCAACAAGCGCCAGCGCGCCGGCAAGCGCTGCGCTTGCCAACCCCCCACGCCGACACGACCACCCTGGCCGAGCGAAGAACGCCTCGGCCATTAACCGTCCTCCTGGTACAGAAGCACGACGAACCCTATCAGTCCCCCAGTGAGCGCAGGCAGCCATGCAGCGACCGCTGGATGCAGCAGGTCGGCCTTGCTCAAATCCTCCGTCACCTTAGACAGTACATAAAGCATAAAGCCTGCCGCGATACCACTCAAAACCATTTGCGGCACACCACCAAAGCGAAAAAACCGTAAACTTACTGAACTCGCAAGAAGCACCATTGCAACCAGAAAAAACGGTCGTGCAATCAGGATGTGATACTGCAACTTATAGCCTGCCGCGACCAATCCTGAGCGCTCTGCGACCTCGATATACGCTGGGAGGTCCCAAAATGGCACTGTTTCCGGTGTGGAAAAACTTTCCCGTACCTGGGCGGCAGTCAGATTGGTCTTGACCAGATAGGTTTCGAAGTCGCGGGGCGGCACGCCGCTGACAAAAACCCGGGCGCCGTCGAGCCGCCAATGGCCGGTTTCCAGGGTCGCGCGCTTGGCCTCGATCCGCTCCAGTGCCTTGCCGGTGGGGTCGAAAGTGAACACGCTCACCCGGTCGAGACGTACCCCTTGTTCCTGGCTCGAAGCCGCGTAGACGATCGATTGTCCGTCCACGCTCTTCTGGCGGACCCAGAATCCCTGCGTGCTGGCCTGCTGGGCCGGTTGCTTGTCGCCGAACATCTCGGCTTCGAGCCGTTTCGACCACTCGCGCATCACGGCGGACAGCGGATTGTAGATCGCGGTTGCGGCCAGCCCGAGGCCGAATGCCACCAACAGGGCCGGGGCCACGAACTGCCAAGCCGACATCCCAGCCGAGCGGGCAACGACCAGTTCGTTGCGGCGCGACAAGGCGAGATAGCAGGCCATCGCGCCAACCAGCACCGAGAACGGCAGCAGGCGTTCGGTGAGTTGGGGAACGCGGAAGAAGGAGGTCTTGGCCACCACCCAGGCCGAGACATTCGGCACATCGGCGGTTCGACGCATCAGCTCGATGTAGTCGACCAGCACAATCAGCACGAACATGCCGAAGAACACGGACATGACGGCGCTGAAAAAGCGCGACCCGAAATAGCGAATGAGGGTGCGGGAGATCATCGCGCCGGCCTTAAGAGGGTTGCAGGCGGCGCGAGAGGCGCTCGAAGAAATCCGAGACGGCCTGGGTGAGGAAGGCCGGCGGCTCAATCACGGTACCGCGCGCGATGGCCAGATAGCCGGCGCCGAAGGCCGCAATGAGCGAGCCATACAGGATGTAGACCGCGACGACGTTCTGCGTCGCAAACACGTTGCAGGCGAATCCGATCATGCGCAGCCCGCCGATCAGAACGACCGTCATGATGATCGACATTTCGCGGTTCTGACGCGTCGTGCGCGGCGCGCCCAGGATCGCGAAGCACAGCACCGTGAATGCAATCGGGTAGAGGGGCGCGGCGATCCGGTCGTGCAGTTCGGCGCGGAAGTGCGTCGGCATCTGCTTGTAGACGGGATCGTTCGGATCCGGGAACGCCACGTCCCACAAATTGCGCTCACGCGTTCCGAACGTCTGCACCTGTTGTCCGCCGGTAAAGCGCGACAGATCGAACGCATAGCGCTCGAACAGAACGATGGTGGGATCGGGGCGTGTAGCCTCGACACGCTGCACGCTGCCTGTCATGAGCACCAGAAACGTGCCGCGGCCGGTTTCGACGATCTCGCCCTGCTCGGCCAGGAACGTCGCGCGCTCGTTCTCGACACGCCGGTCGTCGACGAACACCCCGAGCAGCATGCCGTCGTTGCGGCGCTCGCGGATGTGGATCGTCAGCCCGCGCTCGACCGTCATGAAGCGGCCGGGCTGGATGATGTTGATGACGAAGTCGGCCTTGACCTTGGTGGCCCAGTTGCGCAGTTCCCGCAGCCCCTTCGGGGCGAGGTAGGCGCTGACCCCGAGCACCAGCAGCGACACGACGATCGTGGTGGTCAGGAAGGGGCGGAAAATGCGCCACGGCGACATGCCGGCGGCATTCATCACGACGATTTCCGAATCCGTGTTGAGCCGGTTCAGCGTGTGCCCGACCGCAACCACCAGCGCGAGCGGGGCGATCACCAGCATCAGCATCGGAATCAGCAGGCCGGTGATGCCCAGGAAGGTCAGGATCGTTTGCTTCTGATTCGTCATCAGGTCGATTTCACGCAGCGCATGCGTGAGCCAGATGACTGTCGTGAGGCTGACCAACACGAGCAAAAACGCACCGAACGTGGTGCGAAAGATGTATCGGTCGAAAGCGCTCATTGGCTGGCAGTATCCCCAAACCCCACCGCGCGAACGTCCCCCGACGCACTGCACAAACACCCCTAGCCGTGATCGATGGCAAGACCGGGGCAGCGACCTCGCGTATAGCCCCTCGATCGGGTATCTAAGTCCCTGAATCGTCCCATATTCGGGGTCCCGAGGGCGTTTTTCGGGGCACTGTTGCAAGAAAGGATCATGTCCGATGGCTGACGTCCGCCGACCGAGCTTTGCGCCGATTTCCGCTCCGTCAGGCGGTGTGCTGGTGGTGCTGACCGATGACAGCCTGGGATTCGGCCCAAGGACGCGCGGCGTGCTCGGAACTGCCGCCGCCATGGTGGCGAAGGCCGCCAAGGCGGAGCGCTTTACCGGCAAGAGCGGCAGCGCGCTCGACATCGTGGCTCCAGCGGGTCTGAAGGCCTCCCGGCTGATCGTGCTCGGCACCGGCAAGGCTGCGGAACGCAAGTCGCAGGACTTCGTGAAGCTCGGCGGTGTCGTCATGGGCCGCGTGCCGGCCGCCGCCAGCGAGGCAGTCGCGATCCTGGAGCTCCCCGACGCCGCTCTGAAGCCGGACGCCGCAGCCGACGTCGCCCTCGGGGCCACGCTGCGGACCTATTCGTTCGACCGCTACAAGACCAAGCGCAAGGAGGGCGACGAGGACGCCAAGGCGCGGCTGACGCTTGGCGTCGCCGATGCGGCGGGCGCGCGGCGCGCCTGGGCGAGCCGTTCTGCGATTGCCGATGGCGTGGTGATCGCGCGCGACCTCGTTAACGAGCCGCCGAACATTCTCTATCCGGCGGAGTTCGCGCGCCGCGCGGCAGCGTTGCGCAAGCTCGGCGTCGGCATCGACATCCTCGACGTCAAGGCAATGCGCAAGCTCAAGATGGGCGCATTGCTCGGTGTCGGCCAAGGCTCGACGCAGGAGAGCCGTCTTGTCGTGATGCGCTGGAACGGCGGCAAGAAGGGCGCGCCGCCGGTGTCCTTCATCGGCAAGGGCGTATGCTTCGACACCGGCGGCATCTCGATCAAGCCGGCCGCCGGCATGGAGGACATGAAGGGCGATATGGCGGGCGCAGCCTGCGTGGTCGGCCTGATGCATGCGCTCGCGGCGCGCAAGGCCAAGGTCAACGCGATCGGTGCGATTGGCCTTGTCGAGAATATGCCGGACGGCAACGCACAGCGCCCCGGCGATATCGTCACCTCGATGTCGGGTCAGACCATCGAGATCATCAACACCGACGCCGAAGGCCGCCTGGTGCTTGCCGACGTCGTCCACTACATCAACACGCGCTTCAAGCCGAAGTTCATGGTCGATCTGGCGACGCTAACGGGCGCCATCATGGTCGCGCTCGGCCAGCAGCATGCGGGCCTCTTCAGCAACGATGACAAGCTGTCCGCGCAACTGACCCAGGCCGGCCTGGACACCGACGAGAAGGTCTGGCGCATGCCGCTCGGGCCCGACTACGACAAGATGATCGATTCAAAGTTTGCCGACATGAAGAACACCGGCGGCCGCTTTGGCGGGTCGATCACCGCCGCGCAGTTCATCGGGCGCTTCGTCGGCAAGACGCCGTGGGCGCATCTCGATATCGCCGGGACCGGCTTCTCGTCGCCGTCCTCCGACATCAACAAGAGCTGGGGCTCGGGCTGGGGCGTGCGCCTGCTCGATCACCTCGTGGCGGAGCACTACGAGAAGTAGGAGCATGACCGAGGTTCTGTTCTATCACCTGCAACGTCAGCCGATCGACCGGGTGCTTCCCGCGCTCTTGGAGAAGTCGCTCGAGCGCGGCTGGCGCGTGGTGGTGCAGTCCTCGTCCGAGGAGCGCGTCGATGCGCTCGATGCGCATCTGTGGACCTATCGCGATGACGGATTTCTGGCGCACGGGACCTACCGCGAGGCCGAAGCCGCGCAGCAGCCGGTGCTGCTGACCGTGCGTGACGACAACCCGAATGGCGCGACCGTGCGCTTCCTGATCGACAATGCGCCGATGCCGGCCGACGCGCCGAGCTATCAGCGCATCGTGCTGATGTTCGACGGCGAGGACGACGAGGCGGTCGCCGCCGCCCGCGTGCGCTGGACCGAAGCGAAGGCGAGCGGCTTCGAGGCGACCTACTGGCAAGCCGACGAGAACGGCCGCTGGCAGAAGAAGGCCTGACCCCCGAAAAGTGGCATCCGGTTTTCGGAAAAGATCACGCCCAACTAAGTTTATACGAGCGCCAGAATGCGCGCCGGCGAGCCGGTCGCGTCCTTGACCTTCGGCAGCCCCGCGACAAGCGTCGCGCCATTGGCCGGGACCTTGTCGAGGTTGGCGATGCACTCGATGCCCCAGCGGCCGGCCGGCAGCCACTGATAGTGCGTCCTGAAGTCCTTCGAATTGCCGGGATCGAGCGAGAGCGTGTCGGAGGCGAGGGCGATCACGCTGCGCTCCTTGAGCAGCCACTCGGTCGCGGCCGGTGCGATGCCCGGAAAGTGCATGACGCCTGCCGCATCCTTGCCGACGAATTTCGCGGCGCTGCCGGTGTGTTGCTGCCAGCCGGAATTCATGGCGACGCAGCAGCCGTCGGGCAGGCGGCCGTTCTTGGCCTCCCACTCGGCGAGATCCTGGCGGCTCAGCGCGTAGTCCGGGTTTTGCGCGGCCTTGGCCGACACATCGACCACCGCCAGCGGCGCAACCAGTTGCTCCGCCGGAATCTTCTCGACCGTTGCGCCGTTCTCCGAAAAGTGGATCGGCGCGTCGATGTGCGTGCCGCAGTGTTCGACGATCTTCCACCAGTTCAGATTGAAGCCGTCCTTCTTGAAATCGTATTTCTTCTCGAATTCGATGCCGGGCACGCCAAAGAAGGTCGGAAACTCCGGAGACAGCGTGTGGGTCAGGTCGACCACCGACTTGAAGCTGCGTGTTGCGGGCGCCTGTGCCTGCGCGGGGGCGACTGCGCTCGCCGCAAAGGCTGCGGCGCCAGCCGTCGCGCCCCTGAAAAATCCGCGCCGCGACAACGCCTTGTGAACCGCCTGTTCGCATCCGGGAACGCACATGATCGCCTCCATTGCTTTGCCCGAGTGGCCGAGGATCCGCCGGTTGTAGCCCGGATGCAACCGCAGCGATGTCGCGCTTGCCAATCGCCGCGCCGCCCCGCAAAAGCACGCCATGCTGGTTCTCGACGACATCGCGGTCCGCATCGCGGGCCGCCTGCTGCTGGATGGCGCGTCCGCGCGCATCCCCGAAGGAGCGCGCGTGGGGCTTGTCGGCCGCAACGGCATTGGCAAGACCACGCTGTTCCGCGCCATCGTGGGCGAACTCCCCATCGAGCACGGATCGATCGACATGCCGGCACGCGCCCGCATTGGTCGGCTCGCGCAGGAAGCGCCGAACGGACCGGAAAGCCTGGTCGAGGTCGTGCTCGCCGCCGACACCGAGCGCACAAGCCTGCTCGCCGAAGCCGAGACCGCGACGGACCCGCATCGCATCGCCGAAATCCAGACCCGGCTTGCCGACATCGGCGCGCATTCCGCGCCCGCGCGTGCGGCCTCTATTCTCGCAGGCCTCGGCTTTGACGCCGAGGCGCAGAAGCGCCCGTGCACAGACTTCTCGGGCGGCTGGCGCATGCGCGTCGCGCTCGCCTCAGTGCTGTTCTCCGAGCCCGATCTGTTGCTGCTCGACGAGCCGACCAACTATCTCGACCTTGAAGGCACGCTCTGGCTCACCGATCACCTCGCGCGCTATCCGCGCACCGTGATCGTCATCAGCCACGACCGTGACCTCCTGGACGACGCGGTCGACTGGATCCTGCACGTCGATGGCGGCAAGCTTGTGCTTTATCGCGGCGGCTACACCGCCTTCGCGCGCCAGCGCGCCGAAAAGCAGATCCTCGACGCCAAGCACGCCAAGGCGCAGGAGCTTGAGCGCAAGAAGCTGCAGGCCTTCATCGACCGCTTCAAGGCCAAGGCCACGAAGGCGGCTCAGGCCCAATCCCGCGCCAAGCGCCTCGCCAAGCTTGAGCCGATCGTCGCCGTGTCCGAGGACGAGGTGCGGCCAATCGTGTTTCCCGAACCTGCCAGACAACTCTCACCGCCGATCGTTGCACTCGATCGGGTTTCCGTTGGCTACGAGCCCGGAAAGCCGGTGCTGCGCCGCCTGTCACTGCGCATCGACAACGAC
>Ga0075362_10000211_pt1 | contig 16265 bp, 11 predicted proteins | sample EndMetdeltDD1762_FD_71397 | JGI IMG/M metagenome (GOLD analysis project Ga0075362, IMG submission 71397) | Populus endosphere microbial communities from Tennessee, USA - Endosphere MetaG P. deltoides DD176-2 | ecosystem: Host-associated > Plants > Roots > Endosphere | place: USA: Tennessee...
GAACAGGTCGAAGCCGGCGTCTCGCCCGAGGAGGCGGTAAAGGCCGCCCTGCCCCAGCTTCGCGGGGCCTTCGCGCTCGCCATCGCCTTCCGCCGCTTCCCCGACATGCTGATCGGCGCGCGCCTCGGCTCGCCGCTGGTCGTGGGCTATGGCGACGGCGAGACCTATCTCGGTTCCGACGCGCTCGCGCTCGCCCCGCTGACCCAGCGCATTACCTATCTCGAAGAGGGCGACTGGGTCATCGTGACGCGCGAGGGCGCGGCGATCTTCGACAAGGACAACCGGCCGGTCGCGCGCGATATCGTGTCGTCGGGCGCCTCGGCCGTCGCCATCGAGAAGGGCAATTACCGCCACTTCATGCAGAAAGAGATCTTCGAGCAGCCCACTGTCGTCGCCCAGACGCTGCGCAGCTACATCCGCCAGGTCGACCAGAGCGTGGCGCTGCCGCAGATGGATTTCGACCTTTCTACGATCAACCGCGTCACCATCGTCGCATGCGGCACAAGCTATTACGCCGGCATGGTGGCGAAATACTGGTTCGAACAGTTCGCCCGCCTGCCTGTCGACATCGATGTCGCCAGCGAGTTCCGCTATCGTGATCCGGTGCTGGAGCCGGGCGGCCTTGCCCTGTTCATCTCGCAATCGGGCGAGACCGCCGACACGCTTGCCGCGCTGCGCCACTGCAAGCAGGCCGGGCAGACCATCGCCGTCGTCGTCAACGTGCCGACGAGCACTATGGCGCGCGAGGCCGACCTGCTGCTGCCCACCCACGCCGGGCCGGAAATCGGCGTCGCCTCCACCAAGGCCTTCACCTGCCAGCACGGCGAGCTGGCAGGTGAAGGCCTTGGTAGAGGCGACGCCGATCTCCGGTCCGGCATGGGTGGGCAGCAGCAGGTCCGCCTCGCGCGCCATGGTGCTCGTCGGCACGTTGACGACGACGGCGATGGTCTGCCCGGCCTGCTTGCAGTGGCGCAGCGCGGCGAGGGTGTCGGCGGTCTCGCCCGATTGCGAGATGAACAGGGCGAGGCCGCCCGGCTCCAGCACCGGATCGCGATAGCGGAATTCGCTGGCGACATCGATGTCGACGGGCAGGCGGGCGAACTGTTCGAACCAGTATTTCGCCACCATGCCGGCGTAATAGCTGGTGCCGCAGGCGACGATGGTGACGCGGTTGATCTTCGACAGGTCGAAATCCATCTGCGGCAGCGCCACGCTCTGGTCGACCTGGCGGATGTAGCTGCGCAGCGTCTGGGCGACGACGGTGGGCTGCTCGAAGATCTCCTTCTGCATGAAGTGGCGATAATTGCCCTTCTCGATGGCGACGGCCGAGGCGCCCGACGACACGATATCGCGCGTGACCGGCCGGTTGTCCTTGTCGAAGATCGCCGCGCCCTCGCGCGTCACGATGACCCAGTCGCCCTCTTCGAGATAGGTGATCTTCTGGGTCAGCGGGGCGAGCGCCAGCGCGTCGGAACCGAGATAGGTCTCGCCGTCCCCATAGCCCACGACCAGCGGCGAGCCGAGCCGCGCGCCGATCAGCATGTCGGGAAAGCGGCGGAAGGCGATGGCGAGCGCGAAGGCGCCGCGCAGCTGGGGCAGGGCGGCCTTCACCGCGTCCTCGGGCGAGACGCCGGCTTCGACCTGCTCCGAGATGAGGTGGGCGACGACTTCGGTGTCGGTGTCGCTTTCGAACCTGCGGCCGCGCGCGGTCAGCGTCTCGCGCAGCTGGCGGAAATTCTCGATGATGCCGTTGTGGACCAGCGCCAGCTCTTCGGTGGCGTGGGGGTGGGCGTTGGCGGCGGTGGGCGCGCCGTGGGTGGCCCAGCGGGTATGGGCGATGCCGATGGTGCCGGGCGCGGGATCGCGCGCCAGTTCGCGCACCAGGTTCATCAGCTTGCCTTCGGCGCGGCGGCGAACGAGCTGGCCGCCTTCGACCGTGCAGACCCCGGCGCTGTCATAACCGCGATATTCCATGCGGCGCAGGCCGTCGACGAGCCGGTCCGCGACTTCTTCCTTGCCGACGATGCCGATGATTCCACACATGGATCACAATTCCTTTGGGACGAGATAGGGCACGCGAATGCCTGGCATGTTTTCCGGAAAATCCTTGACGTTCCGTGTAACGAGCACGCGACCACGGGTGAGCGCGGTGGCGAGGATCAGTGCGTCGGATGCCTTCAGCCCCGGCCGTTCCCGGCGCAGGGAGGCGGCTCGACTGCCGATCTCCTCGTCGATCTCGTCTACGCCAAAACCGGTAAGAAAGCGTTCCGCGCGGCGCAAGCCTTCGCCGGAAGCCTTGGACATGACTTCTATCCAGACGATGCGGCTGATCCAGATCCGTCCGCCACGCTCGACCGCGCGGCGAAGTTCGGCGCGGGCTTCGCCGAAACCGCGCAAGGCGTCGATCACGATATTGCTGTCGAAGGAATAGCCGCTCATTTGCGGGCCGATTTCTTCGGCTTGGCTGACTTCTTGGCCTTGGCCGGCTTCCCTTCGCTCTTTTTGGCTCCAGTCAGCGAGGCGTTGTGAAGCTCGTACTCCCGATCGTTCGCGTCATCGAACAGGTCGGGAAACTCGGCGCGCACTTCGGGATAGCTGGCATCCCATGGCCGCGTCCACGACGCCCGCTCGCGCCGTTGCCAATCCACCGCATCGCCGATGTCGTCGCGGTCCTTCCAGGCCCCGAACCCCGCGTCCAGCCAGTCGAGCGGGGCGTCGGCGCGATAGGCCTGCACGGCTTCGCGCAGCACCGATGCGCGCGACTTTCCCTGTTCGGCCGCACGATGGTCGAGCCACTTGATGTCGTCGTCGGGAAGGTCGGCGAGAATGCGCGGCATGATATCGCGATATCATATCATGATATCGGGTCAAGTCAGCCCTTTTTCTCGGCCTTTTTCTTCTTCATCGCGTCGTGGAAACGGTCGGCCCAGCCCGGTTTGACGAGCTGTTCAGCGCGCACCAGCCGCAGTTCTCCGTCGGCGACATCGCGCGAGACGGCGCTGCCCGCCGCCACGATGGCGTCGGCGCCGATGCGCACGGGGGCGATCAGGGCGCTGTTGGAGCCGATGAAGGCGCGCTCGCCGATTACCGTCTTGTGCTTGAAATAGCCGTCGTAGTTGCAGGTGATCGTGCCGGCGCCGAGGTTCGCGCCCGCACCGACTTCGGCATCGCCGAGGTAAGTGAGGTGGTTGGCCTTCGCGCCGGGGCCGAGCACGGCTTTCTTCATCTCGACGAAATTGCCGATCTTCGCACCTTCCTTCAGCACCGCGCCGGGGCGCAGGCGAGCGAAGGGGCCGATCTGGACGCCGCTGTCGAGCGTCGCGCCTTCAAGGTGCGAGAAGCCGTGGATCGTCACCTTGTCCGCCACCGTCACGCCGGGGCCGAAGAACACATTGGGTTCGACGATCACGTCGCGGCCAAGCTGTGTATCCCAGGCGAACCATACCGTTTCGGGCGCGATCAGCGTGGCGCCGTCGTCCATCGCCTGCTTGCGCCGCCGCGCCTGCCAGCGCCCTTCGGCTTCGGCTAGCTCGCCGCGGCTGTTGATCCCGGCGACTTCGTCGGCGTCGGCGGTGACGACCACGGCGCAGGTCCGGCCATCGGCATTGGCGATGTTGACGATGTCGACGAGATAGTACTCGCCCTGCGAGTTATCGTTGCCGACGCGGTCGAGCAGGGCGAACAGTTCCTCCGAGCGAACCGCCATCAGGCCGGAATTGCACAGACGCGTCGCGCGCTCCGCCTCGCTGGCGTCCTTGTGCTCGACCATTTTGGCGATCCGGCCGTTTTCGGCGATGATCCGGCCATATTGCAGCGTATCGGCCGGTTCGAAGCCCAGCACCACCACCGCCGGCGCGTCGTCGCCATGCAGCCGTTCCAGCATCTCGCGCATGGTGTCCGCGCGCACGAAAGGCACGTCGCCATAAAGGATCAGAACGTCGCCCACGAAGCCGGCCAGCGCGCCTTGCGCCTGCTGCACCGCATGTCCGGTTCCGAGCTGCGGTTCCTGCACGGCGATCGTCGCATTTTCGCCCAGCGCGGCTTCGAGCTGTTCGCGCCCGTGCCCGGCGACGACGACCCGATGCTGCGGTTCCAGCTCGGCCGCGCTGGCGAGCAGGTGATCGAGCATCGGCCTGCCGGCGATCGGGTGAAGCACCTTGTGCAGGTCGCTTTTCATGCGGGTGCCCTTGCCGGCGGCGAGGACAATAATGGCGAGCGGGGAGGCAGCTGTGGAAGTCATGTCCGATTCCTTGCCAGCAATTGCTTGCCGATTCCAGAAGGCCGCGCCATCGGACACAATCATGTCCGCATTTCCTTTCGACATCGTCGGTTTCGATCTCGACGGCACGCTCCTCGATACGCATGGCGACCTGGGCGCGGCGGTCAATCATGCGATCGGCCTGGCCGGACGCGATCCGGTTCCGCCCGGCGAAGTGCGTCACCTGGTCGGAGGGGGCGCCAAGAAGATGCTGGAGCGCGCTTTGGCGGTGACGGGCGGCCAGGTCGCCGAAGCCGAATTCGCCCGTCTCTATGACGAACTGCTGGCGTTCTATGTCGCCAACATCGCCGTCCATACCCGCCTCTATCCCGGCGGGCGGGCCATGCTGGACGCCTTGGCGGCCAAGGGCGTGAAGCTGGCGGTCGTTACCAACAAGCTGGAATCGCTGGCGGTGAAAGTGCTGGACGCGCTTGGTCTTTCGGCGCGCTTCTTCGCGATCATCGGGGGTGATACGCTCGGTCCGGGCCGGGCCAAGCCCGCACCCGATCTGCTGGACGAAATGGTGGCCCGCGCCGGCGGCGGCCGCGCCGCTTTCGTCGGGGATACGACGTTCGATACGCTGGCCGCCAAGGCCGCCGGATTGCCCTGCGTGGCCGTGAGCTTCGGCTATAACGACCGCCCGATGGCCGAGCTCGGCGCCGATGCGACGATTGACCATTTCGACGCGCTCATCCACGCCTTGCTTGAACTGGATGCCGGGAGAGGGTGACATGAGCGGCAGAACCACTGACGTGGCGGCCTATACCCGCGCGGTGCCCATGCCGCCTGTCACGCGCGATCTCAGCCGGCGCGCGGCCATCGTCGGGGTCGGCCAGTCCGATTTCCACGCCGATTACATGGCTGAGCGGGCGCGCGAACCCGGCTACTCTCCGCCGTTGCTGGAAGACCTGCTGGAGCGCGCCTTCGAACGGGCGCTGGCCGATTCCGGCCTGCCGCGCGACCGGATCGACGGGCTGGCGCTGTCCTGCACTTATGGCGGCCCGCCGCCGGAGGCGATGGCGCAGCGGCTGGGGCTGCGGGCGCGCTATCTTTCGGCCAACGGCAACATCATGGCGGGCCCGCTGCCGCGCGTCTGCGCCGACATCGCAGCGGGGGAGGCGGATCATGTCGCGATGATCTTCGGCGTGGCGCCGCGATCGGGCGGGCGTCAGTATGGCGGGGCCACCTTTTCCGCCGGGGTCGGGCCGCTCTCCTACTATTATTATCACCCCTGGGGCTGGAGCTCGCAGGCGGCGCACTGGGCAATGATGTTCAGCCGCTATCAGGCCGAATATGGCGCGCGAGAGGAAGATCTGGGCGCGGTGGCGGTGCAAGTGCGCCAGCATGCCTGCGGCGATCCCGACGCGATTATGCAGACGCCGCTCACCATCGATGGCTACATGGCGTCGCGCTATGTCGTGCGGCCGCTGCACCTGCTCGACATCTGCCTGGTCAACGACGGCGCGGTCTGCCTGATCGCCAGCAAGGCCGAACTGGCGGGCGAAGCGGCCAAGCCGCCGGTCCTGGTCGCCGGCTGGGGTGAGGCCAAAGTCAAGTCGGGCAAGATGGAGGCGCTGGTGCGCGACCGTCTCCGCACGATCATGCAGGAGGCAGGACGGCAGGCGCTGGACATGGCCGGGGTAGAGCTTGCCGATATCGGCCATTTCGAAGGTTACGATCCCGCCACGATCCATCTGGTCAATCAGATAGAGGGCTTCGGCTTCGTCGCGCCGGGCGAAGGCATCGAATTCTGCAAGGCAGGCGGCATGGGGCTGGGCGGCCGGTTGCCCAGCAACACCGCCGGCGGCAACCTTTCGGGATCGTACATGCAGGGCTGGAGCCAGATCGTGGAGGTAGTGCGGCAGCTTCGCGGCGAGGCGGGGAAGCGTCAGGTCGCCGGCCTGAACGCGTCGATGTCGTCGCTGGCGCAAACCAGCCAGGTCAATCCGCTCGTTTTCGTGAAGGGGGAGTAAGGATGGTCGAGAGACGCCCCGGCCGCACGCTCGGCGGCGCGCACGACACTTTCTGGGATTGGTGCGCGCGCGGCGAGCTGCGCCTTCAGCACTGCGCCGCCTGCGAACAGTTCTCGTGGCCGCCGGTCGAGGCCTGCGAGCATTGCGGCGGCGATGGCCTGGCATGGGAACGCATGTCGGGACGTGGCACGATCATGAGCTGGTGCAGCTTCGAGCGCGACTACTACGGCGGCATCCTGCCGCTTCCCTGGGATACGATCCTGGTGGAGCTGGAGGAAGGGCCGCTGTTCATCAGCAATCCGCAGGGTTTCGCCCGCGAGGAGATCGAGATCGGCATGCCCGTGCGGCTGGCCTTCGCCGATTGCGAGGATGGTGCCGGGCGCTTCAGCCTGCCGGTGTTCGCGCGGGGCTAGAACGGGACAAGAGAGTAAATCGCGACGAACCCGCCCGCCCTGAGCCTGTCGAAGGGCTGTCCTGATTTCACGCGGCGGCGGTTAACCGGCCCCTACTTCCCCGCCCTCGGCACCGGGACGTCTTCGGGCAGGACCAGCACCTCCACCGCATCGCGAGGCTGGAGATAGCGCTGGGCGATGCGTTGCAGGTCGAACGGGGTGAGCGCGAGCAGGCGTTCCTTTTCCTGCACGTGCCGCCCGATCCGGTCCGGCTCGCTCTGGGCGCGGCTGACCAGCGACAGCCAGCTGGCGTTGGTTTTCAAGGCATTGTCGTAAGCTTCGATCAGCGGCTGGCGCGCGCGCTGGAGAAGGTCGTCGGTGATCGGCACGTCGCGCAGCTCGGTCATCGTCTGGACGATGGCGTCGCGGGTCGCGGGCACTTCGTGCGCGTCGACCGAAGCGGCGATGGCGAAGGTGCCGTAGCCGCGCCAGTTGTGCGACATGGAGCTGGAGGCGCTGGGCGAATAGGCCTTGCCCAGCTTCTCGCGCAGGGTTTCGGTCAGCTCGATCCGCACCACGCGCTCGATCAGTTCCAGCGCGGCGTCCTCTATGGGGTCGCTGTCGTCGCGGGTCGGCCAGGTCAGGCGCAGCAGGGCCTGGTCCTTGGGGCCGGTATGGCGCACGATCCGCCGGCTGCGGTCGGCGGTGAAGGGGCGGGTGCGGCGGTCTTCGTAAGGGCGGAAGTCCGGCTCCCGCGCGGGCAGCGCGCCCAGCGTCTTCGCCACCAGCGCGATTGCCCTGGTATCGTCGACATCGCCGACCACGGCCACTTCGATCGCGCCGTGGGCCAGGCGGTCCGAGATGTCTTCCTTCAGCTTGGCGAATGTCAGCTTGCGATAGGCGTCGACCGGCTGCAGCGTGAAGCGCGGGTCCTTGTCCGAAAGGATGCCGCCCAGTTCGTTCTGCAATGCCGACGAGGGCGTGGCGCGCAGCTGCGCGAAGAAGTTGTTGATGTTGAGCCGATACTGGATCTCACCTTCCGGCCGATAGCCGGGGTCGGTGAGGAAGGCGGTGAAGAGCTGCATCTGCAGTTCCAGATCGCGCGGCGTCGTCTGCGCCACCGAGAGGAAAGTGTCGCCGCTGCTCGATACCCCGGTCGATACCGTATGGCCGGCCAGGATCGATTGCAGTTCGTCCTGCGTATGCTTGCCGAGGCCGCCGACGGGCAGGTTGGAGACCATCTGCGTCGCCAGCGGGTTTTCGCGTGTCGACACCATCTCGCCGCCGTCGACCGCCACGCTCACCAGAACCCGGTCCTTCTCGATATCGGTGCGCTTGAAATTGAGCCGCACCCCGTTGGCGAACCGCAGGCGGCGGATGCCCAGCGCGGGTTCCACGGTGTCGCTGACGATCGTTCCGGGAGGTCCGAAATCGGTGTAGGCAAAGCCGCTGGCGCTGCCGTCGCCTTCGGGTTCCAGCTTGGCGCGCATCGCTTGCCGCCAGGTCGCGCGGATCGCCTTTTCGCCGCCTTCGGGCTGCCGGCGGCCCTGGAAGCGCAGCAGCGGGGCCTTGAGCGGAACCACTTCGCGCTTGAGCGCGGCGAGCACGCTTTCGGGGGTGATTTCCGGTATGAAGGCGTTCAGCCGGTCCAGCACGGTTTGCGGCGAAGACGGGACGATGTCATTCCGCAGCAGGTCGAAGATCGCATAAGTCAGCGTGGCGTTGCTGCGCGTGTCGGCCGAGGCCGCGGCGTTTTCACTGCTGGTCTTCACGTTCGCCAGTTGCTCGGCGATTTCCCCGGCGGTGAAGCCGAATTGCAGCGCGCGGCGATATTCCAGCGCCGCCGCCGCCAGCCCGCGCTGCCATTTGGCGTCGATGGTGTCGACGATCAGATTGGTGGTGCGGCCGCTGCGAAAGACGTCGGCGGTGCCGAAGCCGGCGGCATGGAACGGCGGATCGGCGCGGCGCGATATGCGCTGCAACCGGCGGTTGACGATCCCGTAGCCGATCTGGCGCAGCAGGTTCTCGCGCCGCTGCGCGATCGTGTCCGGACCGTCGATCCATTTGCCGTGGCGCGAGGCGACAATGCGTTCGGACAGCGCGGGGTCCATGTAGATTTCGGTGCGGTCGCGCGATTTCGCGTCGACCGGGCCGGGATCGGGCTGCGTTTGCGCCGGTGCGGGCTTCCAGTCGGAAAATTTGGCGACGATCATCGCCTGCGCGACGGCCGGGTCGAAATCGCCCACGACGATGACGGTCGCCTGCGATGGCACGTATTCGCGCCGCCAGAACGCCTTGAGGCTGTCGGCCGTCGCCGCGGTCAGCGCTTCGGTGGCGCCGATGGGAAAACGGCGCGGATAGAGCGCGTGCGGATGCAGGAACGTCGCCTGATCCAGGCTGTTGCGCATCTGCCAGTTGTTGCGGTCGCGCATTTCGGAGAAGATCACCCCGCGCTCGCGATCGACCGCTTCCTGGGAAATGGTGAGTTCGCCGGCCGTCTCGCGCATCAGCATCAGCGCGACGTCGAGCAGCTTGGGGTCGTTGCGCGGCAGATCCAGCATGTATGTGGTGGTCTGGAAGCCGGTGGAGGCGTTGGTGTCGGCGCCGAAAGCCAGGCCGTTGCGCTCCAGCAGGCGCACCATCTCGCCCTCGGGCACATGGGTGCTGCCGTTGAATGCCATGTGCTCGACGAAATGGGCGAAGCCGCGCTCGCTGTCGCTTTCGTCGAGCGCGCCGGCGGCGATCTCCATGCGGATCTGCGCCGTGCCCTTCGGCATCGCGTTGTGCCGCACGACATAGCGCATGCCGTTGGCCAGGCGGCCGAAGCGAAAGCCGGGTTCGACGGGGATGTCGCTGCGTTCGAAGGCCCAGTCCGGTTTGTCCGCGCCCGCAGAGGCCGATGCGACCCGCTGCGCCTGCGGAGCGCAGGCGGGCAGGGCAAGGGTGGCAAGCAGCAGGAGAACGACCGACCGGTAACGCTGCATCTCGTCTCCGTCATACCCGCCGGGGCGGGAGGCATTGGGTCAGCCTAAGATGCCCCGGCCGCGCTAAAGGTTCCCCGGCCTGTCGGTGCCGGGCGGTTACTTCCCGCGCAGCTTGCGATGCTTCGACAGGTCGAAAACCTCGCTCGGGCCGTTGTCGTCCTGCAACAGGCCCAGCCGGCGCGCGACTTCCTGGTAGGCTTCCGATTCACCGCCCAGGTCGCGGCGGAACCGGTCCTTGTCGAGCTTTTCGTTGGTGACCATGTCCCACAGGCGGCAGCCGTCGGGGCTGATCTCGTCGGCCAGGATGACGCGGCTGTAGTCGCCTTCCCAGATGCGGCCGAACTCCAGCTTGAAGTCCACGAGGCGGATGTTGACCGCCGCGAACATGCCGCAGAGGAAATCGTTCACCCGGATCGCCATCGCCGAGATGTCCTGCATCTCTTCGTTGGAGGCCCAGCCGAAGCAGGCGATGTGCTCTTCGGCGATCAGCGGATCGCCCAGCGCGTCGTCCTTGAAATAGTATTCGATCAGCGTGTGCGGCAGGGGCTCGCCCTCGGGAATGCCCAGGCGCTTGGAGATGGAGCCGGCGGCGACATTGCGCACCACGACCTCGATCGGCACGATTTCCACCTGACGCACCAGCTGTTCGCGCATGTTCAGCCGGCGGATGAAATGCGTCGGGATGCCGATGTGGTTGAGGCGGGTGAAGACATACTCGCTGATGCGGTTGTTGATGACGCCCTTGCCCTGGATCGTGCCCTTCTTCTGTGCGTTGAAGGCGGTCGCGTCGTCCTTGAAATACTGGATCAACGTGCCCGGTTCGGGGCCTTCGTACAGGATCTTGGCCTTGCCCTCGTAGATCTGGCGGCGACGAGACATATCGGTTCCTTGGGGAAATGCTGAGCTTCAAAAACCAAGCCCCGGCAGGAGCAGTCGCTTGCGCGACGGCGAGCCGGGGCTTTGTGGCCATTATAGGACACGTCGCCGCAAAAGCAAACGGGGCGGGGCGTGTTCACGGCCCGCTCTTTGGCAGGAAATGGTGGGAAAGCCTGGCGGAAGGCTAGCGCAGGTTCGTAGCAAGTTGCCGAACCAGCGCGGCGGTGGCGAGCGTGACTTCGGCCCAGGTGTCGGAGAATCCTTCCGCCTCGCCGAAATAGGGATCCTTCACCGACTGGCCCGCAGACCCGTCCAGATGATCGAGAAGCAGCGACAGCGACGCGGTGGCGTCGGCCGGCATCCTGGCGCGCAGATCGGCCAGGTTCTTTTCGTCCAGCGCGACGATGTGGGTGAATTCCCGGAAATCCGCGGTGGCGACTTGCCGCGCGCGATAGCCCGAGATGTCGACGCCGTGGCGCATCGCTTCGGCGCAGGCGCGGGCATCGGGCGGATCGCCGATGTGCCAGTCTCCCGTTCCGGCGGAATCGACGCGGGCGGCAAGGCCCGCCTCGTCGGCTTCGCGCCGGAACGCCGCTTCGGCGAGCGGTGAGCGGCAGATGTTGCCCAGGCAGACGAACAGTACGGCAATATCCTTCATCGGGTCCTTCCGTTGCTTTGGCGCCGCGACGGCGAGGGCCGGAACCATCGGCCATCCGCTCCGTTCCTGAATATACGGTCCCGGCGAATTCGCCGGATAGTTACGGCAAAGAGAGGTATCGAGCCATGTCTGAAGCACTTGCCACCGAGGAGACCGATCGTCTGATCGCATCGGACAAGGTCGAGGGCACGTCGGTCTACGACCGGGCCGGTGAGAAGATCGGCAGCGTCCGGAATTTCATGGTCGGCAAGCGGTCCGGCCAGGTCGAATATGCCGTTCTTCAGTTCGGCGGCATTTTCGGGATCGGCAACGAATTCTACCCGATCCCCTGGGAGATGCTGAGCTACCACAAGGACAAGCACGGCTATGTCGTGAACCTTGAGAAGCAACAGGTCGAAGCCGCCCCGCGTTACAGCGCCGAATCGCCGGACTTCGATCACCGGTATGGCCGGACGATCTACGACTACTACGGCATCGCTTACCCGTTCATCTGACCGGTGGCCTCGCGGCCGGCTTAGAGTCTGTTTGGAAAATCGCGAAAGAGCGATTTTCGTTGCGGCACCGGCCCGCTCCCCCGCCCGGCCACCCATAGAATACTGCCGCTGGGTGGCCGGGCGGGGGAGCGGGCCGGTGCCGCCATGCCCCGGAGGCGCCTTTCCGAACATTCTCTCAGTCCCCTTGCGGTCCTTTTCGTGCTTTGGCACGGAGAGGGCCGCTTTACCGTGGGGAGTGCAAGTCTGGTGGCCGCCGATCTTTACAGCCGTTTCGCCCAAAGCTTTTCGGCGCACGTCGGCAAGGTGCTGATCGAAGCGGAAGACCGCGACTGGACTTATGGCGAGATCGAGCAGGCCGCCGGCCGGCTCGCCGCGCGGTTGCAGGCGCTGGGCGTCACGGCGGGGGAGCGCGTCCTGGTGCAGACCGACAAGTCGGTCGAAACGCTGATCCTCTATTTCGCCAGCATTCGCGCCGGCGCGATCTATCTGCCGCTGAACGTCGATTATACCGAGGCGGAGCTTGCCTATTTCGTCGCCGATGCGGAGCCGGTGCTGGCCGTCTGCCGCGAACAGAGCCGCGCCCTGTTCACGCGGATCGGGCAGGGCGGAATGCGGATCGAAACGCTGGAGACGCTGTTCGCCGACCTGCCCGATGTCGCGGCCGCGCCCGTCGCGCGCCAGTGGGACGATATCGCCGCGATCCTCTATACCTCGGGCACCACGGGCAAGCCCAAGGGGGCGATGCTGTCGAACGGAAATCTCGTTTCCAACGGCGAGGTGCTGATCGATCTCTGGGCTTTCTCTTCCGCCGACCGGCTGATCCACGCCCTGCCGATCTTCCATGTCCACGGCCTGTTCGTGGCGGTGCATTGCGCGCTGTTCTCTGGCGCGACGATGATCTTCCTGGACAAGTTCGAACCCGGCGCCGCGATCCGGCACATGGCCAACGCCAGCGTGCTTATGGGCGTGCCGACCTTCTACACCCGGCTGCTGGGCGATCCCGGCTTCACCCGCGACACCGCCGCCGGGATGCGGCTGTTCGTCGCCGGTTCCGCGCCGCTTTCCGCCGACACGCACCGCGCGTTCGAGGAGCGCAGCGGCCACCGCGTGCTCGAACGCTACGGCATGACCGAGACGGGGATGCTCACGTCCAACCCCTATCATGGCGAGCGCCGGGCCGGCAGCGTCGGCCTGCCGCTTCCCGGCGTGGAACTGCGCATCGCCGAGGCGGAAGGCGGGAAGGTCCTGCCGCAAGGCGACGTCGGCATCGTCGAGGTGAAAGGGCCGAACATCTTCAAGGGATACTGGCGCAACCCCGAAAAGACCGCTTCGGAATTCCGCGCCGACGGCTTCTTCATCACCGGCGACATGGGGCTGATAGAGACGGACGGCTATGTCCAGCTGGTGGGGCGCGAGAAGGACCTGATCATTACCGGCGGCCTCAACGTCTATCCGGCGGAGGTCGAGGCGGTGCTGGACGACCGCGCCGACGTGGCCGAATCCGCCGTGATCGGCGTGCCCCATGCCGATTTCGGCGAGGCGGTGGTCGCGGTGGTGAAACCGCTGGGCGACGCATTCGACAAGCAGGCGGTGCGCGCCGCGCTGCGCGAGGAACTGGCCGGCTTCAAGGTGCCCAAGGACATCGTCTTGGTCGACGCTCTGCCGCGCAACACGATGGGCAAGATCCAGAAGAAACTGCTGCGCGAACAGCTGGCGGGGCTGTTCGCGGGCTGACCTTATCCGAAGCCCGGCGGCGTCACGCGGCCGCCATGGCGTTCAGCGTCACATAGTCGATCTTGCCCGTGCCCAGCACCGGCAGTGCGTCCAGCATCCGGATGTCGCGCGGGATCATCAGCTCCGTCACGCCGTTGCCCCGCGCCCATTCCTGCAGCGCCTTGTATTCCGCGTCCTTCGCGGTGGTGAACAGGACAAGCTGCTCGCCTTTCTTGGCGTCGGGGCGCGTGACGACGGCATGCTCGCTGCCCGGCCAGACCGCGCCGGCATAGCCTTCCACCGCCGGGAGCGAGACCATCTCGCCGCCGATCTTGGCGAAGCGCTTGGCCCGGCCGCGAATGGTGACGAAGCCGGCTTCGTCGATGGTGACGATATCGCCGGTGTCGTGCCAGCCGCCCTCGGGCGGTTGCAGCGTGCCGGGTTCGCCGGCGAGGTAATAGCCGGCCATGACGTTGGGGCCGCGAATATAGAGCCGCCCGCCTTCCTCGATGCCGGGAATCTCCTCCAGCCGCGCCTCGATGGCGGGAAGCAGCCGGCCGACGCTGCCGGCCTTGTAATGCATCGGCGTGTTGACCGCGATCACCGGCGCCGCCTCGGTCGCGCCATAGCCTTCGAGCACGCGCAGGCCGAATTTCTCCGCATAAGTCCGCCGCGTTTCGTCACGCACCCGCTCCGCCCCGGCGAAGATATAGCGCAGCGAATAGAAGTCGTAGCCGTGCGCCATGCGGGCATAGCCCGACAGGAAGGTGTCGGTGCCGAACATGATCGTGGCGTTAGCGTCATAGGCCAGCGCGGGGACGATCCGGTAATGCAGCGGGCTGGGATAGAGCACGGTGCGGATGCCGTTGAGCAAGGGCAGCAGCGTTCCGCCGGTCAGCCCGAAGCTGTGGAATACGGGCAAGGCGTTGAGCACGACGTCGGACGAGTTGAAATCGATCCGCGCGGCCAGCTGGGCAAGATTGGACAGCAGATTGCGGTGGGTCAGGACGACGCCCTTGGGTGTGCCTTCCGACCCGCTTGTGAAGAGGACGACCGCCGGCTTGTCGGGCGATATCTTCAACCCGCGATGCCGCCGGCCGATGCCGCCCGCGGTAAGCGCTCCCCACAGTTTCGCGGCCGCGCCGATGCCGGCGCTGACATCCTCCAGATAGACCACCTTGAGCCCGTCGCTTTCCAGCGCGGCGATCAGATCGGCGAGCTTCGCCTGTTCGACGAAGGCGCGCGCGGTGACGATGGTGGCGATCTTCGCCGTCGCGCAGGCGGAGCGCATGCTGGCGAGGCCCACGGTGAAGTTCAGCATGGCCGGCACGCGGCCGATCGCCTGCAGCGCGAAGAAGGCGACCGCGACGCCGTTGACGTTGGGCAGCAGCACGCCGACCGCTTCGCCGCTCGTCGTCGATCGGGACAGTTTTCCGCCCAGCAGGCTGGAGGCGAGGATCAGGCGATCGTAAGTCAGCGGCTCGCGCTTCACGTCCTCGACCATCGGGATTTTGCCGCCGTGCAGATCGCGCGCATCGCACAGCGCGGTGAACAGCGTGCGGTCCGTGTCCGATGTGTCGAAGATCATCCGGCTCATCTCGTCGTAGAGACGGCGGCCGGCGATGGCGCGGCGCTGGCGGGCGCTCATCTCGCCTTCTATGGCAAAGCGGCGCGGCGGCAGGACGGTGAGCGTCACCTTGGGGAACCAGCGGGTGCGGACTTTGCCCTTCATCCGCGAGAAGGGCGAATATTGCGGGCCGTCGAGCCGCAGCGGGATGATCGGTGCGTCGGCCTTGTCCGCGACCATGCCGGGGCCGTCGAAGACCTTCATCAGCGCGCCGGTGACGGTGATGCGGCCTTCCGGGAAGATCACCAGCGTGCGCCCCTCGCGCACCGCCTTGACCATCGCCTTGGCCGCCATCGGGTTGGTGGGATCGACCGGAAACGCCTGGAACAGGGCCAGGAACGGCCTGATCCAGATGCTGCGGGCGATATGGGTGTTGATCGCGAAAGTCGGCCGGCCGGGGAGGAAGGCGCCGAGCAGAATGCCGTCGAGGAAGGACAGGTGGTTGACCACCACCACCGCGCGCTCGCCGGGTTTCGGCATATGCTCCATGCCGCTCACCTCGACCCGGTAAAGCAGCTTCAGCACAAAGCGGATCACAGCCTTGAACAGCGTTTCGGGCAGCAGCCAGATGCTGATGAAGGCCACCACCAGCGTGGCGAACCCCAGCACGCCGATCAGCCCCGGCACGTCGGTTCCGGTCGCCAGCAGGCCGGTGATCGCCAGCACGATCAGCACGGTGACGCCGGCATTGACGATGTTGTTCGCCGCGATGATCCGCGAGCGTTCCTCGGGCGGGCTGTGAAGCTGGAGGATCGCGTAAAGCGGCACGATGAACATGCCGCCGGCAAAGGCGATGATGGCCAGATCGACCAGCACGCGGATCGCGCCGGGGGTGACGACGAACTGCTGCACCGAAGCCCCGGCGGTGCGCACGGCGAAGCCGCGCGTGGACAGCCACAGGTCGATCATGCCGAGCGCCATGAACAATGCGGAAACGGGGACGTAGCGGGCCGAGACCTCTCCGCGCAGCAGCTTGTTCACCGCCACCGAACCGAGCGCGATCGTCAGCGAGAACACGATCAGGAACAGTGTCGCCACTTCCTGCCTGGCCGCCAGGGTGCCGCTGACCAGCGGGGCGAATTCGGACACCAGCACCGCGCCCGCGGCGAAGAACCAGCTGATGCCCAGGATGGAGAGCCAGACGCCGCGGCCGTGTTTTGCAGCGCGCAGGATGTCCGCGGTGCCCTTGAACACGTTCCAGTCCACTTTGTGCACCCCTCTGAGTGGTGGTGCGGAGGGGATCGCCAGCGCCGCCAGGAAGCCCAGAACGGCGAGGCCGGTGGCGATCAG
>Ga0075362_10000212_pt1 | contig 16256 bp, 9 predicted proteins | sample EndMetdeltDD1762_FD_71397 | JGI IMG/M metagenome (GOLD analysis project Ga0075362, IMG submission 71397) | Populus endosphere microbial communities from Tennessee, USA - Endosphere MetaG P. deltoides DD176-2 | ecosystem: Host-associated > Plants > Roots > Endosphere | place: USA: Tennessee...
GAACGACACCGACACGGAAGGGAACGCGCTGACGGCAGCGCTCGTGAGCGGCGTGTCGCACGGCACCCTCAACCTGGCCGCCGACGGCAGCTTTGTGTACACGCCGGCGGCCGACTACACCGGCCCCGACAGCTTCACCTACAAGGCCAACGACGGCACGGCCGACTCGAACACGGTGACGGTGACGATCACGGTCACCGGCGTCAACGACGCCCCGGTCGCGGTGGCGGATGCCTACAGCGTCAACGAGGACGCGACGCTGACGGTTGCGGCGAGCGGCGTGCTGACCAACGACACCGACACGGAAGGGAACGCCCTGACCGCGATCCTGGTCAGCGACGTCGCGCACGGCACCCTGGCGCTGAACGGTAACGGCAGCTTCACCTACACGCCGGCCTCGAACTACGGCGGGCCTGACAGCTTCACCTACAAGGCCAACGACGGCACCGCGGATTCGAACACGGTGACGGTGACGATCACGGTCAACGGGGTGAACGACGTGCCGGTCGCGGTCGCGGATGGCTACAGCGTCAACGAAGACACGACCCTCACCATCGCCGCGAGCGGTGTGCTGGCGAACGACACGGATACCGAGGGGAACGCGTTGACCGCGATTCTGGTCAGCGACGTCGCGCACGGCACCCTGGCGCTGAACGGCAACGGCGGCTTCGTCTACACGCCGGCCTCGAACTACAGCGGGCCCGACAGCTTCACCTACAAGGCCAACGACGGCACCGCGGATTCGAACACGGTCAACGTAACCATCACGGTCAACGGCGTCAACGACGCCCCGGTCGCAGTGGCGGATGCCTACAGCGTCAACGAAGACACGACGCTGACCATCGCGGCGAGCGGCGTGCTGACGAACGACACGGATACCGAAGGCAACACGCTGACGGCGATCCTGGTCAGCGACGTCGCGCACGGCACGCTCAGCCTCAGCGCGAATGGCGGCTTCGTCTACACACCAGCGTCGAACTACAGCGGGCCTGACAGCTTCACCTACAAGGCCAACGACGGGACGGCGGATTCGAACACGGTGACGGTGACCATCACGGTCACCGGCGTCAACGACGCCCCGGTCGCGGTCGCGGACGCCTACAGCGTCAACGAAGACACGACCCTCACCATCGCCGCGAGCGGGGTACTGACGAACGATACGGACACCGAGGGGAACGCGCTGACCGCGATCCTGGTCAGCGACGTCGCGCACGGCGCGCTGAGCCTCAGCGCGAACGGCGGATTCACCTACACGCCGGCGGCCAACTACAGCGGCCCCGACGGCTTCACCTACAAGGCCAACGACGGCACGGCCGACTCGAACACCGTGACGGTCACGATCACCGTGAACGGCGTGAACGACGCCCCGGTCGCGGTCGCGGATAGCCACAGCGTCAACGAGGACGCGACGCTGACGGTGGCGGCGAGCGGCGTCCTGACGAACGACACGGATACGGAAGGCAACGCGCTGACGGCAGTGCTCGTGAGCGGTGTGTCGCACGGCACGCTCAGCCTGGCCGCCGACGGCAGCTTCGTGTACACGCCGGCCTCGAACTACACCGGCCCCGACAGCTTCACCTACAAGGCCAACGACGGCACCGCCGACTCCAACACCGTCACCGTGACGATCACCGTGAACGGCGCCAACGACGCACCCGTGGCCGTGGCGGACGCCTACACCGTCAACGAAGATACGACCCTGACCGTCGCCGCCAGCGGCATCCTGGCCAACGACACGGATACCGAGGGCAACACGCTGACGGCGATCCTGGTCAGCGACGTCGCGCACGGCACGCTGGCGCTGAACGGCAACGGCAGCTTCACCTACACGCCGGCGGCCGACTACACCGGCCCCGACAGCTTCACCTACAAGGCCAACGACGGCACCGACGACTCCAACACCGTCACCGTGACCATCACGGTGAACGGCGCCAACGACGCGCCCGTGGCCCTGGCGGACAGCTACACGATCGACGAAGACACGGTCCTGACGGTCGCGGTGAGCGGGGTGCTGACGAACGACACCGACACGGAAGGCGACACGCTGACGGCGATCCTCGTCACCGACGTCGCGCATGGCACGCTGACGCTGAACGGCAACGGCTCGTTCACCTACACGCCGGCGCCGGACTACACGGGAACCGACAGCTTCACCTACAAGGTCAACGACGGCACCGCGGACTCGAACACGGTCACCGTGACGGTCACCGTCAACGGCGACAACGATGCCCCGGCGGCGGTGGCGGACGTCTACAGCACCGGCGAGGACACCACCCTGACCATCGCCGTGGCCGGCGTGCTCGTCAACGATACCGACGCGGACGGCGATCCGTTGACCGCCCTGCTCGTGACCGGCGTCTCGCATGGAACGCTGGGGCTCAACGCCAACGGGTCGTTCACCTATACTCCGGCCGCGGACTACGTCGGGCCCGACAGCTTCACCTACAAGGTCAACGACGGCACCGCGGACTCGAACACGGTCACTGCGACGATCACCGTCTTCGGGCTCAACGATCCGCCCGTCGTGGCGATGAGTGCCGCGCCGCTCGCGTTCACGGAAGCGTCGGCGCCGGTGGCGGCCGACAGCGGCCTCACGGTGACGGACCCCGACAGCCCGACGCTCGTCCTCGCGACGATGACGATCGTCAACTACGTCGCGGGTGAGGACGTGCTGGCCTTCGTGGATGCCAACGGCATCAGCGGCGCGTGGAACGCGGCGTCCGGCGTGCTCACGCTGACCGGCACCGCGACGGTGGATCAATACCAGTCGGCGCTCCGCGCCGTGACCTACGCCAACACGGCGGCCGGTCCGTCGACGGCGGCGCGCTCGATCGCGGTCGCGGTCAACGACGGCCAGCTCGACTCCAACGTCGCCACCCGTCAGCTCGTCGTCTCCCGGCTGCTGCCGCCGGCGGTCGATCAGCCGGAGGCGGTCACGGTGGACGAGGACTCGGGCGCGGCCTCGGTGCCCCTGACCGGCATCGGCCCGGGCTCGCCCGGGGCGATCGCAGTCACGGCGGTGCCGGCCGACGCGTCGCTCTTCAGCGCGTTCGCGGTGAGCTACAGCGACCCGTCCTCCACCGGGACGATCCAGTTCACGCCGGCGCCAGACGCGTTCGGATCCACCGACGTGACGCTGACCGTCACGGCGCGCGGCGACGGACAGCCGCGCACCACGACGCGCACGTTCACCATCACGGTCACGCCGGTCAACGACGCGCCGACGCTCGACGTGCCGGCGGATCGATCCGCGATGGCCGGCACGGCGATCTCCGTCCCGCTGAGCGGGATTGCCACGGGCGCCGCCAACGAGCTCCAGACGCTCACCGTCACGGCCACGTCTTCGAACGCCGCTGTCGTGCCGGCGCCCGTCGTGAGCTACACCTCGGCCGCGCCGACGGGTGCGCTCGCCATCACGCCGGCCGCCGCCGGTACGGCCGTCATCACGGTGATGGTGGACGACGGCCAGGCTGTCAATCACCTGGTGTCGCGCACCTTCACGGTGACGGTTGCGCCGCGCGTGAATACGCCGCCGACGATCTCCGCCATTCCGGACGTCAGCGCGATCGAAGGCGATCCGCTGCCGGCGGTCACGTTCACGATCGGAGATGCGGAAACGCCCGCGTCGCAGCTGATCGTGACGTATCGCACGATCAACGGCACGCTGCTGCCGGCCTCGGGCATTCTCATGGCCGGCGCCGCCGACGTCCGCAGCCTGGCGCTCACGCCGCCGCCCAACCGCATCGGGATCGGCCGGATCATCGTGACGGTCAGCGACGGCGAGTTTTCGGCCAGCGCCGGCTTCAACGCCGTCGTCCGGCCCCTCTGGAACTACTACCTTGCCGACGGATCGGCGCGGCCGTCGGCGGCGACCGACATCCGCGTGACGAATCCGAACGAGGCGTCGGCGCCGATGCGGCTCACGTTCCTGAAGACGGAAGGCGAGCCGGCGAACCAGTGGTTCGACGTCGCCGCGATGACGCGCTGGTCGGCGCGGCTCTCGCAGCTGCCGGCGGCCGGCGGCGGCGAGGTCTCGACCTTCATCCGGTCGGCGGACAACCTGCCGCTGCTGGTCGAACGGACCATGCGGTGGGACGGTGAGGCGCACTCGGGCTCCGCCGAAACGGCGCTCGAGTCGACCAACACGCGGTGGTACTTCGCCGACGGCGGCCAGGGCGCGCTGCGCACGAACGTGATCGTCGCGAATCCGAACGACGCCGACGTCACGGTCGACGTCACGCTCAACCTCGAGTCGGGCGCGCAGGTGCGCCGCAGCTACACGGTCGGTCCGCTGCTGCGGCGCACGATCACCTTCGACGGCATCGCGGAGCTGCACTACACGAACTTCGGCATCGTGGTCGAAGCGTCGCTGCCGATCGCCGCCGAGCGCACGATGTACCTCGACGTGCCGCGCAGCCGCCAGGCGGCGACGACGGCCACCGGCGTGCCGTATCCGGCGCAGCAGTGGTACTTCGCCGAAGGGTCGAACAGGAACGTGTTCCAGACCTACGTCCTCCTGATGAACCCGGGTGACGCGGCCGCCAACGTGCGCATCGAGTACCACACGGCGGCCGGCAGGGCGTTCGAGACGGCGCACGTCGTCAAGCCGCACGCGCGCCTGACGGTGGACACGCTCGCCGCCCAGTGGCATCTCGATGGCCAGGACTTCTGGATGCTGGTGACCGCCGACGCGCCGGTCGTGGCCGAGCGGTCGATGTACTGGGATCGCGGCGTCGGCGCGATCTCCGAGGGCCACACGAGCCACGGCGTCGTCGAGCCGGCGCGCCGGTGGTCCACGGGCGACGCCAGGCTCGGCGGGCCCCTGCAGTACTCGACGCTGATCCTCGTCGGAAACCCGAACACGTCGGCCGCCGGGCTGACGCTGCGGATCCTGCGCGACAGCGGCGAGGCGATCGTGGCGACGCGGCGGCTCGCGCCGCTCGGCCGCGACACGATCGATCTCGCGACGGTGTTCCCGGCGGCCTCGGGCGAATCGTTCCGGGTCGCGATCGACGCCGACGTCCCCGTGCTCGTCGAGCGCTCGCAGTACTGGAGCCCGGATGGCGCGCGCGGGAACTGGCTGGGCGGATCCAACACGTTCGCGCTGCCGGTGGTCGCGGCCGACTACGACGGATGCACCTTCGACGTCGGGCCGCGGCAGTTCTCGGCGCGCGCGCAGGGCGACCGCTTCACGATCAACGTCGGCGCGACGAGCCGCTGCACTTTCATCGCCGAACCGTCAGCGCCGTGGCTGCGGATCCTCTCGGGCGACAGCGGCAGCGGCGTCTCTCAGGTCCTCGTGCGCGTCGCGCCGAATGCCGGCGCCGAGCGGACCGGGACGGTCGCGATCGGCGGACGCACGGTGGTGATCGCGCAGGCGGCCGCGCCGGCCGGCGGCGCGGGCGATCCGCACATGCTGCTCGATGCGCCGCTCAACGGCTCCCGCGTGGGCTCGACGTTCCGCGTCTCCGGATGGGCGATCGACGCGTCGGCCGTCGACGACACGGCGGGCGTCTCGACGGTGCACGTCTGGGCGCTCCCGAACCCCGGGTCGATGACGCCGGCGATGTTCCTCGGGACGGCCGAGGTCGGCACGGCGCGCGCCGACGTCGCGCAGGAGTACGGCGACGGCATGCTCGATTCGGGCTTCTCGCTCGAGGTGCGTGGCCTGCCGGCCGGCGTCTACGAGGTCGTCGCGTTCGCCTACAGCACCGTCACCAACTCGTTCAGCCAGGCGCGGAACGCCGTCGTGACGGTGGCGCCCGATCCCTGGCTCATCATCGACACGCCGGGTGCCGGACTCATCACCGTGCCGACGACGATCACCGGCTGGGCGCTCGACGCCGCGTCGGACGGCGGCACCGGCGTCGACATGGTGCACGTGTGGGCGTTCAACGAGCAGGGCGGCGATCCGCAGTGGGTCGGCGCGGCGACCTACGGGCTGGCGCGGCCGGACGTGGCGGCGGCGTTCGGGAAGTCCGCGTTCACCAACAGCGGATTCTCGCTCGCGCTGCAGCACCTGGCGCCGGGCCGCTACCATCTCGCGATCTGCGCGCGCCGCACGGGCAAGAGCGAGTTCGACATCGTCAAGCTGTTGCCGGTCGAAGTGCGGAACGACTGAGCTTGCCAGGGGCCGGTTGGCCGCCGGGATTCCGCCTTGCATTCCACGCGCAGGGAGGGAGGACCGCGATGCCAACCAGTTCTCACGAACTCCTGCGCCGTCAACAGGATCGCGACCGCCGCGAGGCGAGCCGCCGCCCGGATGAGCCGCGTAATCTCGCCGCGCCCTCCCACGAAACCGCTACACGTCAAGGCGCGTATGCGGGGTTCGACGTCGATCTCAATCCGATCGCCGACGAGGCGATCAACACCCAGGGATCGGAGCGCTGACGGCGCGCGTAACCGCTTACAGGCCCCGTAACGACTTCACAGCTAAGTCGTTGAAAACAGCGTAGATCAGTCGTTTTTCAGAGGGCACCTGCCTTGCTCTTCTGCGGACGTCCGGTTCCGCTGGAGGACCAGGTCCATGTTCAAGGCAGGAAAGACCGCGCTCGCGGTTGCGGCGGCGTTCGTTGCCGCCGGTTGCGGCGGCGGCGGGTACGGCGGCGGTTCCACCCCGACGGCGCCGAGCAGCGGCGGTGGCGGCGGCAACAGCACGACGGTGACGATCGCCATCACCGGGCAGGGCGGCAAGGCGGCGTTCAATCCCAATCCCGCCACGGTCTCGCCCGGACAGCTCGTCGTCTTCAAGAACAACGACGTCGTCGCGCATCACATCATCCTCGACGACAACACCATGCAGACGACCGACATTGCTCCGGGCGCCACGAGCGCGGCCGTGGCGATGGGCACGAGCGGATCGCGCACGTATCACTGCTCGATCCACCCCGGCATGGTCGGCGGCTTCAACGGCGCCGAAGTCGAGCCGCCGCCGAACTGCAACACGGCGTACTGCTTCGGCGGAGGTTAGCGAGGATCGCGCCTTGCACCGTGTCCCCCGGACTCGGAACTGAACGGGGGACACGACATGGCACTGCAGAAGGAGACGCGCGGCCGCACCGGTGAGGGCCTGCGCTGGATCGGCGCCGCGCTGGCGATCACCGCGGCGGTCTTCACCATTCGACGGATCGTCCGCGGCGGCGCGGTCGAGGCGGAAGACGCGTCGCCGCCTGTATCGAAGGCGTTCACCGTGAACCGCGCGCCCGACGAGGTGGCGCAGCTCTGGAACGAGCGGGATCCGCTGGGCGACATCGTCGAGCACGTGCGCTTCGATGTCGCGCCGGGCAGCCGCGGCACCGAGGTCCGGGTGCAGTTCCATCCCCGATGGTTCGGCCGCCGCAGTCCGGCGCGCGTGCAGGAGCAGCTCCGGCAGTTCAAGCAGATCGCCGAAACGGGAGAGATCGCGCGTGCCGGAAACGGACGGGGCGTCCGTGAGTACGGCGACATGCCCGAGGGCGGACGAGTCGAGGAACTGCTCGTCGGAGGCGCCCGATGAAGGCGAACTGCTGGATGGGCACCCGGCGAGTCGAGGTCCGTGACGTTCCCGATCCCGCCATCCTGAATCCACACGACGCCATCGTCCGCGTCACGAGTACCGCGATCTGCGGGTCCGACGTCCACCTCTACGACGGGTTCATCCCGACGATGCGCAAGGGGGACGTGCTGGGGCACGAGTTCATGGGCGAAGTCGTCGAGGTGGGGAAGGCGGTGGCCAACCTCCGTGTCGGCGATCGCGTGGTCGTGCCGTTTCCGATCGCCTGCGGACGCTGCAACATGTGCCAGGCGCAGCTCTACTCGCTGTGCGAGAACTCGAACCCGAACGCGTGGCAGGCCGAGCAGCTCTGGGGCTACTCGCCGTGCGGCATCTTCGGCTACTCGCACATGCTCGGCGGCTATCCGGGAGGGCAGGCGCAGTACGTGCGCGTGCCGTTCGCCGACGTCGGTCCGTTGCGCGTTCCTGAAGAGCTGCCGGACGAGAAGGTGCTGTTCCTGTCCGACATCTTTCCCACCGGCTACATGGCGGCCGAGCAGTGCAGCATCCGGCCCGGCAGCGTCGTCGCGGTGTGGGGCTGCGGCCCGGTCGGGCAGTTTGCCATCGCGAGCGCGTACCTGCTGGGGGCCGAGCGGGTCATCGCGATCGATCGGTTCGAGTACCGCATGCGGATCGCGCGCGAGCGTGCGGGAGCCGAGACGATCAACTACGAAGAGACGGACGTCTACGAGGCGATCCGCGAGATGACCGGCGGCCGCGGCGCCGACGCGTGCATCGACGCGGTGGGCATGGAGGCGCATGCCGCCAACGCGTGGCACATCTACGACAAGGTGAAGACGGCGCTGATGATGGAGACCGAGCGCGGCGCCGCGGTGCGGCAGGCGATCATGTGCTGCCGCAACGGCGGGACCGTCTCGATCGCCGGCGTCTACGGTGGATTCATGGACAAGTTCCCGCTCGGCGCGATCGTCAACAGGTCGCTGACGATCAAGAGCGGTCAGACGCACGTGCACCGCTACCTGCGCCCCTTGCTCCAGCGCATCGTCGCCGGCGAGATCGATCCGAGCTTCATCATCACGCACCGGATGCCGCTCGCCGCGGCGCCCGAGGCCTACGAGATGTTCACGAACAAGACGGACGATTGTCTGAAGGTGGTCCTGGCGGCGTGAAGGTGTCAGCCGCTTGACAGGTGGCTGGCACCTTTCGGCGTAAGGTGCCAGCCACCTGTCAGTTACCTGGCAGGAATCGCCGCGATCGCGTCGGACAACGGGCCGTTCAGCTCGTCGTAGACGCGGTGCATCGTCCAGTCCACCAGATACAGCTTGAACTGATCGTTCAGCTTCGGATCGTCGCCGGTCATCGACACCATCAGGTCGCGCAGACGGGGAAGCACTTCCTCCTTCGCCTGGTCGGCGTCGAGGCCCCGCGCCTTCGCGTCCTTGCCGGCCTTCAGCAGCTCGCGCAGCACGTTCGCTGTCGCGCGCAGGAGCGCTCGGTCGCGGAGCGGCTCGCCGTGGCCCGGGATCAGCACCGTGGCGTCGAGCGCGTCGATCTGCTCGAGAGTCCGCAGCCAGCCTGTCGGATAGGAGCTGAGGCCGAACGTGATCGGATTCACGAGCAGGTCGCCGAGCACCACGATCTTGTCGTCGGGCAGGTACAGAAAGCTGTCACCGGGCGTGATCGCGCGATCGACGTGCCGGACCTGCACGCGGCGCCCGCCGAGATCGAGATCCAGTCGATCGGTATAGGTGGTGGTCGGCAGCACCAGGTGGGCGTTCTTCTTCTGCTCGAGGAAGAAGCGCGCGACGTCGGCGCCCGGCCGCGCCGACGGATCCGTCTCGGCGCGCTTCTCGAGCATCCCGAGATACCGCGGCAGCTGCTGCTCGAGTCCCGGACGGTTGAACTCGATCGCAGGGCCTGCCATGAGCGCCTTCGTTTTCTCGTGCGCGACGACCTTCACCTCGGGAAACGCGGCCGTGTACACCTCGGTCCCGTACCAGTGATCCCAGTGCCAGTGCGAATTGACGACGTAGCGCACGGGCGCCGCGGTGATCCGGCGGATCTCCGCGAGCACGTTGGCGGCCGACGCGGGCGTGCCGTTGGTGTCGAAGACGAGGACGCCCGTTTCGCCCACGATCGCGATCGCGTTGCCGTCGAGGCCGACTTCGCCGTAGGGCGGCGACACGAACAGGTGGACGCCTTTCGCGACGTCGATGCGCGTCGGCGCCGGCCGCACGTAGTCGGCGGAGATGAGGAGCGTCGAGGCCAACCCGAGGACGGCGGCGAGCGGTCGGGGCGAGGGCATGGCAACCTTATAATCCAGCCATGTCGTTGTTCGTCACGTCCGCGCTGGTGTTCGTCACTTTCACGCAGGGACAGTCTCCGGCGCCGGCCGCCGCCGATCCAAAAGCGCACGCCGCCGTGTTGATGGCGGCGATCACCGCGAGCGACTTCGCGAAGGTCGAGGCCGACTTCGACGACAAGATGAAGGCGGCGCTCCCGCCCGGACGGCTGGCGACGGCCTGGGCCAGCGTCCTGGCGCAGGTCGGCGCACTCAAGCAGTGCGGCAGCGACGTGCGTGTCAGGACGATCGCCGACAAGACGATGGTGATTACGGCATGTGACTTCGATCGCGGGAAGGTCGACGTGCAGTTTGCGTTCGACACCGCGGGCCGCATCGCGGGACTCGCGACGCGGCCCGCCGGGTCGACCGCGCCCTACGCGCCGCCTGCGTACGCGAACCCGTCGAGCTACACCGAATCGGAGGTCACCTTCGGCGCCGCGGAATGGGCGTTGCCCGGTACGCTGACGGTCCCGGCCGGCGCCGGTCCGTTCCCGGCGATCGTGCTCGTGCACGGATCGGGACCGAACGATCGTGACGAGACGATCGGGCCGAACAAGCCGTTCAAGGATCTCGCGCTGGGTCTCGCGTCGCGCGGCATCGCGGTCCTGCGCTACGACAAGCGCACGAAGGTGTATCCCGCGAAGATGGCGGCTGCCGTCGCCGCGACGGTGAAGGAAGAAGTCGTGGACGACGCCGTCGCGGCGATCGCGTTCGTGCGCACGCAGCCGCGCATCGACCCGGCGCGCGTGTTCGTGCTCGGCCACAGCCTGGGCGGCATGCTGGTGCCGCGCATCGCGGCCGCCGATCCGAAACTGACGGGCGCGATCGTGATGGCAGGGGCCGCGCGGCCGATCGAGCGCGCGGTCCTCGAACAGACGACCTACCTCGCGAATGCCGACGGCGTCGTCACGCCCGAGGAACAGAAGGCGATCGACGACGCGCAGAAGCTGGTCGAGAGCATTGCGGCCTTGAAGCCGGACACGCCGGGCTCGACGCGCGTCGCCTTCGCGCCCGCGTCCTACTGGCTGGATCTGAAGAGCTACGACCCGCCGTCGGCGGCGAAGGCCGTCGAAGCGCCGATGCTGATCCTGCAGGGCGAACGCGACTATCAGGTGACGCCCGCGGAGTTCGCGCGCTGGAAGGACGCCCTGGCCACGCGGCGCGACATGACGTTCCGGCTGTATCCCGCGTTGAACCACTTGTTCATCGCGGGAACGGGGAAGAGCCTTCCGGCGGAATACGACCAGGCCTCGCACGTGTCCGAAGAGGTCGTCAACGACATCGCTGCGTGGATCAGGAGATAGTGGAGATGCCTCTGGAAGTGACGCCGTGGCTGACGATACCCGACGGAGCGCTCGAAGAGCGGTTCGTGCGAGCGTCAGGGCCGGGTGGACAGAACGTCAACAAGGTGGCGACGGCCGTCCAGCTGCGGTTCGATCCGGCACGCTCGCCAGACTTGAGCGAGGACGTCCGTCATCGGCTGCGCGCGCTCGCGGGCAGCCGCGCGGCGGAGGACGGTACCATCGTGATCGAGGCGCGGGCGCATCGCACGCAGTCGCAGAATCGCGAAGAGGCGCGCGAACGTCTCACGGAGCTGGTCCGCCGCGCGCTGATCCGCCCCAAGGCGCGGCGAAAGACGAAACCCTCCCGGGCGGCGAAGCAGAATCGTCTCGACACGAAGAAGCAGCGCAGCGAGAAGAAGCGCGGCCGCGGTCGCTTTCGCGGCGACGAGTAGAAACCCGCCGCGACGCCAGAGCCTTTCTCCTTCCGTAGTTTCCGCCTTCAGGCGGAACTTGGCGGAAGGTCGCGGTGCCGGCCCTTCCGCCTGAAGGCGGAAACTACGAAGATGCGGAAACCGGCTAATCCTTGAGCGCTGCCGCGGGATCGGCGGCCGCCGCCTGCCGCGCCGGCCACGCGATAGCCGTGAGCCCGCAGATCGCGAACGGGATCGTGACCGCGGCGATCGCCAGCGGGTCGCCGGGGCGCACCGCGAACAGCTGCGTCTCCAGCAGCCGGCCGATCAGCAGCGCGCCGCCGAATCCGAGCGTCAACCCGGCGGCCAGGACGCGGGATCCCTGGCGCAGGAAGAGCGTCACGATCGTGCGGCGGTCGGCGCCCACGGCGATGCGGATCGCGATCTCGCGCTCGCGCTGGCGGATCGTGTAGGCGATCACGCCGTAGAGGCCGACCAGCGCCAGCACCGCTGCAAGCCCCGCGAACACGAGGAACAGCGAGGAAAGGAATCGCGCCCCGGCGCGCTGCTGATCGAGGATGTCGGCGAGCGGCCGCGGCGTCACCAGCGCCATGTCGGGGTCGAGCGCCGCGAGCACGCCGCGCAAATCGCGATCGATGCGCGCCATCACGTCCGTCGCCTTCACGTACATGAACGCCGCCGCGCCGGGTGCCTGCCGGAACGCCAGGTACACGTCGGCCAGCTCGTTGTCGGTGTGCGTATGGCGCACGTCGCCCGCGACGCCGACGACCACGTAGGACGTGTCCGGCGCGCCGGCGGGTGCGTTCTGCGCCGGGCCGACGCGGAGACGGGCGCCGACCGCGCGTCCGTCCGGCCACAGGCGTGCCGCGAGCGTCCGGCTGACGATCGCGACAGGCTCGCTGCCGGGCGCGTCGGCCGCTGTGAAGGCCCGTCCGCTCGCCACCGTGATGCCGAGCGTGTCGAAGAAATCGGCAGTCACGCTGAAGACGCCGGCGCGCGTCGACAGCGCGGTACCCGGCTCGCCGCGGCCGACGCCTCGCGACGGCGCGGCCTGCAGCGGCCACGCATTGGCGAAGGCGATGCCGCGCGGACCCGCCGCGGCGTGTACGCCCTCGACGACGCGATCGTAGAAGCGGTTGCGGCTGGCCGCATCCGGATAGAGGCGCCGGCTCAGATTGAGCCGGCCCACGGTGACGTCGCGCGTGTCCAGGCCCATGTCGACCGCCAGGATGCGCAGCCCGCTGCGTATCATCAGCGACGCGCCCACGAGCAGCGTCAAGCACGACGCGATCTCGACGGCAATCAGCACGGCGTGGGCCCGCCGCTGACGAGGTCCGGCGCTCGCGCCCCGTTGTCCGCCGGCGAGCGTCCGGGCAAGCTGCGCCCGGCTCGAGCTCCACAACTGCGCCAGGCAACACACCGCGACGATGAAGAGTCCCGTCAGCAGCGCCGCTCCGACGATCGGGCCGGTGATCGCGACGGCCTCCTCGCCGCCGGGCGGCCGCGCGCCGAGGCTGCGGCCCAGCATCGGGCCCATGACCATGAGGACGGCCTGTGCGGCGAGCAGGCCCGCCGCGGTCGAGATCGCGCCGAGCAGCGCAGCCTCGGATGCCAGCGATCGCGCGATCCGCGCGCCGGACGCCCCGAGCGCGCGCCGCACCGCCATCTCGCGCTGCCGGTGCGTGGCGCGCACCGTGAGCAGGACCGCCACGTTCGCGCACGCGATCAGCATCACCAGTCCGGTCGCTGCCGCGAGGGCCAGCAGCAGCGGCCGCACCTGCCGCACGTAGTCGGCGTGCGCCGAGGTGACGTTCACGCGCCAGCCCTCGGGGACGGTGCGTCCGCCGCGAACCAGCGCCGCGACCCTGCCGGCGAACACATCGGGATCGACGCCGCGACGCAGCCGCACCATGTACGGATAGGTCGGCGCGCGAAGCGGCGCGAGCACGTCGGTGAAGACGTTGAGATGCCACAGCCGCTCCGGCAGGACGCCGACGATGGTGAACGTCTGCGGCTCGTTGGGACGATCGTTGACGTACGCCTCGAAGGTCTTGCCGACGATGTCCGCGGCGCCGCCGAAGCGCGTTCGCCAGAGCCGATGGCTGACGAGCGCGACGGCCGGTGCGCCGGCGGCGAAATCGCCGGGGACGAAGGCCCGTCCCTGCGACGGCGTGATGCCGAACCCGGCCATGAACCCGGCCGTCACCCACGCGCCCTGCGCCCCTTCGGGATACGGCGCGCCGCGCAGGCTGAAGAAGTCCAGGTCCCAGGCGATGGGATGCTCGACGACATCGTCGAGCGCGCGCCAGTCGAGCGTCTCCAGGTCCTGCACGAATTGTCCGGCAGGGCCGTCGAAGCGGACCCAGTAGAGGCGGTCGCTCTCCGGATAGGGGAGTCCGCGCACCAGGTACGCGTTCACCACCGCCATGACGGAGACGCACAGCGCCATCCCGGCGCCGAGCGTCGTCACCGCCACGGCCAGGAAGCCGCGCGTGCGCGCCAGCGATCGCCACGCATGACGCAGATCGGTCGCGAGTCCATCACCCATGGGCAGCCTTTTCCTCGATCCGTGCGTGAGCCCGCGCCGGAGCCGCGGCGCGGCCCGCACGAGATCGAACAATTCCCTCGACGCGCGCCAGCCGCGGCGCAGTCCGTGTTCCTCGCGGACGCGGCGCCCGGCCATGCGCATCATTCCGGCGCCGTGGCGCGCGCGAACGTCCCGCGGCAGCAGGCCGAGCGCGAGCCGGTAGAGGCGTTGGAAGGCGTTCACGCGCGCTTCTTGTCGGCGACCAGCGCCGCGCGCGTCGCTTTCAGCTGCGCCTCGAGACGCTCCGCCTCCGCGGCGAGGACACGCCTGCCCAGGGGAGCAATCTCGTAGACGCGGCGCCGTGGGCTCGGGGCCGGCGCACGCTCGCGGATCAGCCCCTGCCGCTCGGCTTGCGCCAGCACGGAATAGAACGAGCCGGTCCCGGGATCGATCCGGCCGCCGGAGCGCTCGCGAATCCGCTTGACGAGCTCGTACGGATGATTCGGCTCTTCGGCGAGCGACAGGAGGACGACGTAGAGCAGGTGCGTCAGCGGCAGGAAGCCGTCGGCCGGAGCGGTCACGGCGGCCATTATCTCCGTTATGGAGACAATGTCAACGCGGCGGTGACGGGGCGCTAGCCGACGTTGCGCATGCCGGCGGCGATGCCGTTGACCGTGACGAGAAACGCGCGCCACAGGTCGTCGGTGACGACGGCGTCGCCGCGCAGGTGCGCCAGGAGCGCGATCTGGACGAGGTTGATCGGATCGACGTAGGGGTTGCGGACCGCGATCGATCGGCGAAGCACCGGATTGTCCTCGAGCAGCGCCTGCGCCTCGAGCGTGTCGAGCACGCCGCGCCGCGCGGTCTCGAGCCGCCGGCGCAGATCGTCGCCGATGTCGTGGAGCGCGGGAGGCACGAGCGTCCGCTCGTATGCCTCGGCGATGCCCGGCTCCGCCTCGGCGAGCGCCATCTCGATCAGCCGGAGCGTCGCGCCGAAGAACGGCCAGTCCCGCGCCATGCGGCGGAGCGTGTCGCGTTCGCCTCGCGCCGCCGCGGCCTGGAGCGCGTCGCCCGCGCCGAGCCACGACGGCAGCAGCAGGCGATTCTGCGTCCAGGCGAACACCCAGGGAATCGCGCGGAGCGACTCGACGCCGCCGTCGCCGCCGCGCTTCGCCGGACGGCTGCCGATCGGCGCGAGCGCGATCTCCGGCTCCGGCGTGGCCGCGCGGAAGTAGTCGAGGAACCGCGGGTCGTCGTAGACGATCCGGCGGTAGGCCGCGTGCGCGTCGGCGGCGAGCCGTTCCATCGCGTCGCGCCAGGCCTGCGGGACGGCGACCGGCGGCGCCAGCGTGGCGTCGAGCACCGACGTCGCGTACACCTCGAGCGTGCGCACGGCGATGTCGGCGAGGCCGAACTGTGCCTCGATCATCTCTCCCTGCACGGTGACGCGCAGCCGCCCGCCGACCGATCCGGGCGGCTGCGACTGCATCGCCAGGTGCGTCGGACCGCCGCCCCGCCCGATGCTGCCCCCGCGCCCGTGAAAGATCGTCAGCGCGCGTCCGGCCTCGCGTGCCGCGGCGACGACCGCTTCCTGCGCTTTGTACAGCTGCCAGTTCGCGGTGAGCCGCCCGCCGTCCTTCGCGGAGTCGGAATACCCGAGCATGATCTCGATCGGCTCGCCGCCGGAGCTGGAGCTCCGGCCTACGTCAGAGGCTGTTCCAGATGCATCAGACGTAGGCCGGACCTTCAGGTCCGGCGACAGGAGCGCCCGCATGGTCTCGCCGGCGCGCTCGAGCGTGGCGACCTCTTCGAACAGCGGGACGACGCGCAGGGAGGAGCCGTGGATCGACTGCAGATACTCGACGGCGAGGACGTCGGACGCCGCGCGCGTCATCGACACGATGTAGGCGCCGAGCGAGTCGCCGGGAATGGCCGCGATCGCCTGGAACGTCGCCAGCACTTCGTTCACGTCCGCGTCCGCCTCGAGATCGTCCGGCACGGCGATCCGCTCCCGCAGGACGCGGATCAGGAACTGCTGCCGCTCCGCTTCGCTCCACGCCAGGTACGATCCGAGTCCGAGCCGCCGCGTGATGGCGTCGAGGGCGCCGGCGTGACGCGAGGCATGCTGGCGGACGTCGAGGCGCACGAGCGACGCGCCGAACGCGGCGACGCGCCGCAG
>Ga0075362_10000214_pt1 | contig 16203 bp, 8 predicted proteins | sample EndMetdeltDD1762_FD_71397 | JGI IMG/M metagenome (GOLD analysis project Ga0075362, IMG submission 71397) | Populus endosphere microbial communities from Tennessee, USA - Endosphere MetaG P. deltoides DD176-2 | ecosystem: Host-associated > Plants > Roots > Endosphere | place: USA: Tennessee...
CGATCCGACGCTGACCTGCGCGGTCATGTGCGGCACGTCCTGTTCGAACACGCGGTAGTACTTCACGAGCGCTTCGAACGCGAGCGCGTTGTCGTGCGTCGTATTCCACCGGCTGTTCTTCTGCTCCGCGAGCAGCCAGCGCGCGAGCGGCGCCGCCAGCGTCATGTTGTCCTTGCGCCGCGCGAACCCCTCCAGCGCGACCGCCGTGGACGTGACGTTCGTGTTCCAGATCCACGACAGTTCGTTCGCGTCTCTTTCTTCGACGTGCGCGCGATCGGCGTTGACGCGGATGGCGTTGGTCAGCCGCCTGATCAGATCCTGATAGCGCGGCCCCTTGTCGCGCGACGCCGCGAGCGCGTCGGCGACGTGCGAGAGCGCCACGAGCGGCAGACGATCGGCCTCGCGAATCAGCTCGTCGAGGCCGCGGCCGGGCGTGCGGCCGAACTCGGCGAGCACCTTCAGCGCATAGGCCTGCGACACGGCCCACGCCGGCCACCAGCGGGACTCGGAAGACGAGCGGTCGGCGTCGCGCTCGAGAAAGTCGAGCGCCTCTTCGATCGCCCGCGCATCCACCTCGACGCCCAGTGTCTGCGCAATCTTCATCACGTGCAGGACGTACGCGGTCAGGTACGGCGATCCCGTGGCGCACGATCCCGACCACATCCCGTAGCCGCCGTCGCTGCACTGATGGTTCGACAGGCTCCGAAGGAGGCTGGTCGCGCTCGTCCGGGAGTCCGCCGGCTTCACGTCCGGCAGCGTGAACGCGCCGCCGAGGTCGGACGCCAGCAGCAGCGCCAGCGCGCGCGACGACTTCTGCTCCGCGCATCCGTAGGGATACTGGCTGAGATACCGGACCCCCTCGCCGAGGCCGACGAGCGCGGTGGATGCCAGTTCCACCGTCAGGCCGCCTCGATCGCGCAGGGCGCCCTCGACCACCGTCAGCCGTTCGGTCGCGCCCGCCGCGGTCGTCTCGCCATACGCCGCCGTCGTCTCGCGCACCAGCGGCCGCGCCACGGTGACCGGCACCTGCAGCGCGTCGGTCGCGCTGCCGAGCGTCGCACTCAACGTCACGCGCGCTGAACCGGCGGCGGCTCCGACGGCGCCGAAGCTGACCGGCTGCGACGCGCCCGCCGCCAGGTGAACGCTCTGGCGCGTCTCGGTGAACCGCAGCGTCCCGGGATCGAGGCTCCGGATCGTGACGACCGCCGTCCCCTCCGTCGCCGATCCGTTGGTGACGACGGCGCCGAGCGCCGCGCGATCGCCGGTGTTGAGGAACCGCGGAAACGCCGCCAGCAGTGTCAGCGGCTTGGTGACGCGCACCTCGTGCTCGCCGAGTCCGAATCGCGAGTCGTCGTCGCTCGCCACGGCCATGATGCGATACGTCGTCAGCGAATCAGGAAGCGTCACGCTCGTGGTCACACGGCCGCTGGCGTCCGTCGCCGCCGAGCCGATCCAGAACGCGAGCGGACGGAAATCCTCGCGGACGTCCTCGACCGTTTCGCCGAGGAGCGTCGCGCGGCTTCCCATGGACGTCTGGATCGAGTCGCCGGACCAGCGCATGTACTTTCGGAGGTCGATCGGCCCCCGTCCGGCAAGCATGCTCCGCGTGTCGCGGGTGAACACCCGGAGCGCTTTCGGCACGTACAACGCCTTGACGAGGTCGGGCGTCGTGTAGCCGGTCAGCGACAGCACGCCGAGGTCGACGGCCCAGAGGGTGACTTCGCCGGCCGCGGGCTTCCCGCGGGGCGTGGTCAACGCGACCGACACGGTGATCGGATCGCGCGGCCGATAGTCTTCGCGATCCGCCGACACCGCCACGCCCAGCCGCTTCGAGGCGTCATCCACCTCGAGCTCCACGTGGCCGACGCGATACGCGGGCGCCCCTGGATCCTTCTCGCTTGCGGAGTCGGAGGCCGTCCGTCCCTTGACGAGCACGACGGAGACGTAGACGTTCGGGACATCGGCCTCGGTGATCGGGACGTCGACGACATCCTGCGTCGAGGTGACGGCGAAGCGGCGATGCGTACGGATGCCTTCGCGCTCGACCGTGAGCAGCGCGGTCGCGCTCGGCCAGGGAGACTGGACGAGGATGCGCGCCGTTTCACCAGGCTTCCACCGGTCACGCTCGGGCACGAGCGTGATGCGGTTGTCGTCGTCGAGCCGCCACGACGCCCGTCCGGATCCCGTCGCGTAGAAGCCGGATTCGGTGCGCGTCTGCCGTCCGGCCGCGTCACGCGCCGTGAGACGAATCACGTGCCAGCCCCCTTCGCGAACCTGAATCGGCAGCGCCGCTTCGGTGCTCGAAGATGTCCGCACCGTCCATTCCCCGGAGGGGATCTCCTGCAACACCCATTCGCCGGTGAGACCCGCCGGCTGCATCTTCCGCGTGTACGCCCACGTGTGGCGGACGAGCGTCACGCGGACGTCGACATCCGCGAGCGTCCTGCCGGCGAGGTCGACGGCTGCGATGCGGACGGCAGTTCCGGACTTCTGATCCACGAAGACCGGCGGACGCGACACCGCCACGTAGAGCGAAGACGGATGCGCGATCGTCGACGTGCGGCTGGCGATGTGCTGGCGCGACTCCCCTTCGACGTCGGCTTCGAGGTGGTACTCGTACGCCGCGTCCGCGGACTCGGTCGGAATGGTGACGGCCAGCCGGCCGTCGGGCCCGAGCGAGGTCTCGGCCTCCACCGACCGTTCCTGACGGCCGTAGGTGTCCGGGCGATAGCCGATGACATATCGATCGCCGGGATAGTGCTCGAGGACGGCGTCGGGCGGACGCTGCACCGGCTCGCGATGCCAGAACCACCGGATCGGACGCGACGCGAGCGCGGCGCCGAAAAGATAGGACGCCTGGATCCCGCCGCGCAGCGTCGAGCCCAGGATGGGCGGATCGCCCGCGAGCGTGGTGTCGACGCGGAACTCGGGCCGCCGGAACGCCGCGACGCGAAAGCCAGCCGTCGCGATCGCGTCGTCTTCCGGATCGGCGCCGGCGGCAAGCACCTTGACCCGGTATGCCCCGAGTCCACCGTTGTCGGGCGCGCGCCACGTCCATTCCGCGCTGCTCCAGCGATTGAGCACCACGCGCTGGCGCCCCGCTTCGCGGCCCCTGGCGTCGTCCACGATCACGTCGAACTCGCTGCGATCCGGCAGCGCCCGCATGCCCTCGGGCGTGTCTTCCCGGAGGATCGCCTTGAAGTGGACGTCCTCGCCAGGCCTGTACACGCCGCGATCCGTGAACACGCTGCCGCGGACGCCGGGCGTCTCGCCGCCCCCTGTCATGTAGATGCCCGGCACCGCGCGCGGCGAGTGCGACGTCACGAACGCGATGTCGCCGTCCTTTTCGGCCGTGATCGCGAGCCAGTCATCGGCTCCCCGCCCGAGCGCGTCACGCGACACGAACGCGACGCCGTCGCGATCCGTCGTGCTGCTCCAGCGCGTCTGGTTCCCGTCGTCCACGAGGGCGACGCGGGCGTTGTCCACGGGCTCGCCGGTGTCGAGCCGCGTCACGAACAGGAGTCTCGAGAACGGGCCCTCCTTCATCGTGATCCCGAGATTGGTCACCTGGATGACGGCGCGCGCGCGGTCCGGCAGCGACCAGGGTTTCACGACGACGTTCAGCTCGGCGCGTTTGGTGAGCCACGACAGCTGCTCGAGGGCGACGTCGAACCAGACGAGGCCCGTCTGCCGCGGCGCCAGCAGGCTCCGCAGGTCGATCAGATGTCTCTGGTCGGCGTCCGGCGTGACGTCGAGCCGCCGCGGCCGGGCGCTGACGGGCCTCGGCTTCCGCTCGTTCAGCTCGTGCAGGCGCGCAACGAGATCTGAAGGAGAGATCGGCGCGAGTGACTCGTGCAGCGCCTGGACGTTACGCGTGAACACGGGCAGCTGCGCGCCCGACGCCGCGTCCACCACCGAGCCGTCGAGCGCGACGTAGGGCTCGCCCGCCGTCGTCTCGACGAATTCCACCCAGGGGTACCCGAGGGTCTGTCCGTCGTCGGCGCGCAGGTCCGGCGAGAGCTGAAGGCGCCAGGTGCGTGCGGTGGGCTGGTCGCCGAAGCCGGCATCCGCCGGGGACAGCCGGCTGCGTACGACTTCCGCGATCTCGGCGGGTGGCTTGCCGGCGGCGATGACGGTCCGCGCGTTTGCCGGCGCGGTGAAATCGGCGACGCTCAACGCCTGCGCGAACGCCCCAATCGCGACGCCCTGCGTCATCCCGATCGGGTTGGGGTTGGGCCCGCATTCGAGCTGACACGACGGACCGGTCACGAAGAAGGTCGGCTCGAGCCAGAGATCCCACGAGGGATTTCCCGGCGTGGCGATGCTGATCTTCCCGTCGCGCGGCGGCGCCGTGGCTGTCTCGATCACGACGAGATCGGGTCCTGCAACGGCGCGATCCCGGTCCCAGCTGGGCGCCGGGAGGATCGCGAGCGTTTCCGAACGGGAGACGGCGCGGCGAACGGCGGCGACCTTCTCGTCGAACCGGCGAAGGCCGGCCGGATCGCGGCGCCTGAGATCGGCGCGCGCGCGCGGCGAGAGCGCCGGCGCCGTCCACTTGTGCGCTTCCAGGCGGACGCGCGTCTGCGCGATCATCGCGTCCGCTCGAACGGGCTGGTCGAAGCGAAGCATGATCACCAGCGGATTGCCGGCGTTGCCGTCGCGGCGATACCACTTCACCCCGCTCAGACGCGCGGCCGGCGTGGTGAACGTGAAGACGTACGGCGCGGCGAGCGGACGTCCCGAGAGGTCTGCGGCGGCCGCGTCGATTCGAACCGTGAAGGTTGCCACCTGCGGGAGCGGTGTCGCGGCGTCGGGTGAGAAGACGAGCGTGTCCGTGCCCGACCAGTAGAAGGCGCCGCGCAGCTCGGGCGAGATGTGGAACCACGACGGCGCCGCGCCGGGCGGCGGCGTGCCGAGCGCCACCATGGGTTCCGAGAACACGATCCGGATCTGGGACGCGTCGGCGGGCGTCGCGAGATCGCCGCGCGGATCCGCGCGCACGACACGAAGCGGGCCGTCCTGGCCGGCCACCGAGACGACCGCGGCCGCGAGCGACGCGGCCACGATCAGGAACTTGAGGTGACGACTCACGACCAGTAGTGAAACCACACTCGTGCCTCGCTCAATGTCAATCCGGCGCGTTCGTAGATACGTATCGCCCGCGCGTTGCGCAGCTGCGTCGCGACGGAAACGCTGGCGACGCCGCGTGCCTGGAACCACGCGAACGCCGCGTTGAGGAGCGCGCTGCCGATGCCGCGCCCCTTCCGATGGCCGGCGACGGCGAACAGGCCGATCCGTCCGTGGCCGGCGGCTTCCCTGTGACACGTCACGTAGCCGGCGATTTCCATAGACTCATCGACCCGGAGATCGACGACGAGGACCTCGTCGGCGTAGCCGTGGACGCTGTTGTCGATCCAGGTTTCGTAGAGGCAATCGCAGCGGCTCTCGGAAAAGTGCGGGTCGGCGTAGAAACGCGTGAGCCGGTGGCTGGCGGCCGCGAGCGTCCGGAGCTGCGGGACGTCGGCGTCCGTCGCGCGGCGGACGATCGTCCCCGGGGGAAGCGGCGTCTCCTCGAGCGGCGTGACGGCGCCGTCGTAGGTGAGACGCACGTCGGCGAAGATCGCGCCCGTGCGCGCGAGCGAGACGACGCTGTCGCGGTCCGCCGGATGGATCTGCAGGTAGACGCACGCGATCGCCCGGTCGGCGCACTCCGCGGCGAGCGCCTCGAGCTCGGCGCCGGCGCAGCACGGGCGCCGGTAGCGGGCGATCGTCCGTCCGAAGAAGCGCGAGTCCCAGTCGAGAATCTCGCAGAGGCTCACGGGGCACGTCCGGCCGCATAATGCTGACCCGCGCCATGCCACCGGATCGTCTCGACGCGTACGTCGCCGCGCTGGAAGCCCGGCATCTCGCCAGCCTGACGCGATCCGAGCTGACGCGCGCGCTGCGCGCGCTCTCGTCCTGCTACGTGGAGCGCCGCGGCAGGCTCGCCGGCGGCGCCGCGCTCGATGGCGCGGGGAAGCGCGCCGCGTTCGCGCTGTTCTACGGTCCGCTCCACTTCGTCACGATCGACGCGATCGTCCGCGCCCTGGGCGCGCACGAGTGGCGGAACGGCGCGATCCACGATCTCGGCTGCGGGACCGGCGTGGGCGGCGCGGCATGGGCGCTCGCCGCGCCGGAGCCGCCGCCGATTGCCGGCGTGGACCGGAGCCCCTGGGCCGTCGCCGAAGCGAACTGGACGTACCGTCACCTGGGCCTCCGCGGATCCGCAAAAGTGGGCGACCTTTCCAGTTTTCCGTATGCGCCCACGCCCCGATCCCCCAAACCCGCGATCCTGCTTGCCTACGCGGTCAACGAGTTACCGGAGGCGTCGCGCGCGGCACTGCTGGACCAAATTGGTATGGCGCTCGCAAAGCAAGCCTCGCTCCTGATCGTCGAGCCCATCGCCCGGACGGGCCGTTCGTGGTGGTCGGAGTGGGTGGCGCGCCTGGCGCCAGCGGGGGCGGTCGAACAGGAATGGCGCCTCCCGGCGCGGCTCCCGTCGCTCGTTCGCGACATCGCGAAGGGGGCCGGCCTCGACCCCCGGGAATTGACGGCCCGCACACTATCTCGGCCATAACCGCACTCTAGTGTGCGTATTCGGCACACGCCGCACACAGAAGTGTCGCTTAAGTCATACAAAGATAAAGGAAGTCTCGTCGGCACGCCGGATGCTCATGTAGACCCAACCACCATGAAGCTTCGTATTACCGGCCGGCACGACTCCCTGCTGCTGGCCGGGTTCGCGTTCGCCATCCTGCTCGTATTCCAGCGTTCCCTCCAGCGCCTGCTCGACGTCGCCAGCGACATCGAAAGGACGTACGGCGTCGCGCTGATTCCAGCCCTCCTGATTCTGGTCCTCATGTTCCTCTTCCACCTGCACGCCAACCGGCGCGAGATGCGGGTGGAGGCGGACACCGCGGCGAGAGAGATGGAGCTCGCGCGCGCGCGGACGCACGAGCTCGAGCAGCTCATGACGTTCGGCCAGGCTCTCAGCCGCGCGCTGTCGTTCGACGCCGTGCACGAGGCCGTCTGGCGCCACCTGCCCATCCTCGCCAACGGCTCCGAGATCTGGATGGTGATGCGGCGCGACGGCGAATGGGAGCGCGTCACCGATCGCGCCTGCGCGCGCTGGCCCGAAGGGGAGATCGAGACGGTCGCCGGCGCCGTGATGGACTGCTCGCCCGAAGATCTGGCGCGGCCCGACGGCATTCACAAGGGCGAATTCATCTGCTACGCGATCGCGGCAGGCGAGCGGACGTCGGGCGTGATCGGCCTGACGCCGCCGTCCGCGCCCGAGGCGGTGCGCCGCACGATCGGCGCGGCCGCCACGCTCATCGGCATCGCCCTGCGCAACGTGCAGCTGTTCAGCGAAGTCCGCGATCACGGGCTGCGCGACGCGCTCACGGGCTGCCTGAACCGCGCGCACGGGCTCGAGCTGCTCGACGCGGAGATCGCACGGGCGCGGCGGAGCGACCTCGCCGTCTCGGTGCTGATGTTCGACGTCGATCACTTCAAGCGGGTCAACGACGTGCACGGCCACCTGTGCGGCGACGAGGTGCTGGCGGCCGTCGGCTACCGGCTGCGCCTGGTGCTGCGCCGGAGCGATCTGCGCTGCCGCTACGGCGGCGACGAGTTCCTCGTCGTGCTGCCCGAGACGCCGGCGGCGGGGGCGATGCGCGTCGCCGAATGGGTACGCGGCGAGATCGAGCAGATCGAGGTGCCGGGGCGCGACGCCGCCGTCAAGCCCACGATCAGCATCGGCGTCGCCACGTGGTCGTCCGTGGACGGCGTGGACGGCCTGCTCGAGCGCGCCGATCGCGCCTTGTACGCCGCCAAGGCCGCGGGCCGCAATTGCGTCCGCACGGCCACGCTCGGCCGCCGGCTCGAGATCGTGCCGGTGCGCGCGCGCGCCGACGAGTGACACAGCAGTAACGGAGCGGGCACGTCAGGCGGGTTCGCGGTAGCAGTCTGCCTTCTGCGAGGTCGTAGCCATGGCCCTTGTCTTTCAGGAACCATCGTCATCGTTCGCGCCGGGCGATCCCGGCTCGGAAATCCGTGCGCTGCGGGTGGAGCTTCACGAAGCCACCGCGCTGATCGTGCGGGCACAGGTCGCCGTCGGCCAGCTGGAGATGGCCAAGCGGCGCATCAACCAGCTCCAGGCGCAGATCATCGCCGTGCGCCGCGACCTCGCCGCCGAAGCGGCGAGAAAGGAGAAGCCGGCGGCCGCGCTGAAGAGCGCCGAGTCCAACGTCGCGGCCGGTCTCCTCGGCGCCGAGACCTCGGTCAGCCAGCTGCGCGCCGAGATCGCCGCGATCGAGCACCGCGAGCGCGCGCTGCGCGCCCAGGAATCCGAGCTCGCCATTCAGCTCGGCGGCGAAGAGCAGCGCTGGTTCGCCCTCAGCTCGCGGTTCGACGAGCTCGAACGCGCCGTGTCGCCCGCCGACAGCTACCGCTAACGGCTCCCCAGCCGTCAACGCGCGCGCGGACTCAGCGAAAACGGGAAGCGGACGCGCCGCGCGCGCGCGCACCGCCGCCCGGCCTCGAGGTTCCGCGCGCGCGCGCCTTCAGCAGGTCGTCCGGCGCCACCATGTCCCGGCAGCGGCCGCCAGGCCCCCGCTCCACGCCAGGATGACGGCCGGGACCGTGCCCCCCATCCGTTCAGGTACAATTCCCGGCGATGTCCCCGGCGACGCCCGAAGCCGCCCCCACCAGGCGCGGCCTGACCCTCACACAGCAGATCTTCATCGGCCTGGCGGTCGGCATCCTCGTCGGCGCCGCCGTCGACTACTACAACCCCGCCTGGGCCGTCTATTTCCGGCCGTTCAGCCAGATCTTCCTGCGGCTGATCAAGATGGTCATCGCGCCGCTGATCTTCGCGACGCTGGTGGCGGGCATCGCCGGGGCGGGCCACTTCAAGGTCGTCGGGCGCATGGGGCTGCGCGCCCTGATCTACTTCGAGGTCGTCACCACGCTGGCGCTCATCATCGGCCTCCTCGCGGTGAACATCACGAAGCCCGGCGTCGGCGTGAACCTGCCGATCGGGCAGGACTCGGGGATCACCGCCAAGGCGCAGACGTGGGACCAGATCCTGCTCCACGTCGTTCCCGAGTCGGTCATCGACGCGATGGCGAAGGGGGACGTGCTGCAGATCGTCGTCTTCAGCATCTTCTTCGGCATCGCGCTCGGCATGATCGGCGAGAAGGGCCGCCCGGTGCTGGCGTGGTGCGAGGCCGTCGCGGAAACGATGTTCAAGTTCACGAACATCGTGATGCACTACGCGCCGATCGGCGTCGGCGCGGCGATCGCCTACACCGTGGGGCACGGCGGGCTCGGGGTCCTGTTCAACCTCGCCAAGCTGGTGCTGACGCTCTACGCCGCGCTGATCGTGTTCATCCTCGCGGTGCTGCTGCCGGCGGCGCTGCTGTTCCGCGTCCCGATCCGCAAGTTCATCCGCGCGGTGAAGGAGCCGGCGATCATCGCCTTCTCGACGACGTCGAGCGAGGCGGCGCTGCCGCGCGCGATGGAGGTCCTGGAGCGGCTCGGCGTGCCCCGCCGGATCGTCTCGTTCGTGCTGCCGCTCGGCTACAGCTTCAATCTCGACGGCACGACGTTGTACCTGTCGCTGGCGGCGGTGTTCGTCGCGCAGGCGGCGGGCGTGCAGCTGACCGTGGGCCACCAGATCACGATGATGCTCACGCTCATGCTCACGAGCAAGGGGGTCGCCGGCGTGCCGCGCGCGTCGCTCGTGATTCTCGCCGCCACGCTGGCGTCGTACGGACTGCCGCTCGAGGGGGTGACGCTCATCCTCGGCGTCGACGAGCTGATGGACATGGCCCGGACGATGACCAACGTGATCGGCAACTGTCTCGCGACGGTCATCGTGGCCAAGTGGGAGGGCGAGTTCCGCGAGGCCAGCGACGCGGACCTCGATGCCGCGGCCGTCCGCGGCGAAATCTGACGGCATGTCGTCGTCCCTGCCGCACCGGCAGCCGACCCGTTTTGCCTCCTGGTTCTTCGAAGGCGCCCGCGACGCGGGGATGGAGGAGCCTCACCAATCCGCGTGGTGGAAGGTCATGTGCCTCACGGGCGTCGACTACTTCTCGACGCTCGGCTACCAGCCAGGCATCGCCTTCATCGCGGCCGGCATCCTCTCCCCTCTCGCCACCCTGGTTCTCGTCGCGCTGACGCTGTTCGGCGCCCTCCCGATGTATCGACGCGTCGCCGAGCTGAGCCCCAACGGCCAGGGCAGCATCTCGATTCTCGAGGAGCTGCTGCCGCGCTGGCGCGGCAAGGCGCTGGTGCTGTGCCTGCTCGGCTTCGCGGCGACCGGCTTCATCATCACGATCACGCTGTCGGCGGCCGACGCGGCGGCGCACGTCATCGAGAACCCGATGGCCCCGCACTGGATGAACCATCCGGTCGGCGTCACCTTGATCCTGCTGGCGGCCCTCGGCGCGATCTTCCTCAAGGGTTTCCGCGAAGCAGTGTGGCTCGCGGTGCCGATTGTCTTCGTCTATCTCCTGCTGAACGTCGTCGTCGTCGGCTGGGAGCTGATCGACGTCTGGAAGAACCCGGGCGAGCTGAGCGACTGGTGGCAGTCCGCGCGCGGCGGCCACGGAGGCAGCACGAGCCGGATGATGCTCTTCGCGCTGCTGCTCTTCCCCCAGCTCGCGCTGGGCCTGTCGGGATTCGAGACCGGTGTCGCGGTGATGCCGCTCGTCGAGGGCGACCGCATCCCGAACACCAAGAAGCTGCTGACCGTGGCCGCGCTCATCATGAGCGTCCTGCTCATCGGCAGCAGCGTGGCGACGACGCTGCGGATCCCGGCGGAGGCGTTCGCGGAAGGCGGCGCGGCGTACGGGCGCGCGCTCGCCTACCTGGCGCACCGCGATCTGGGCGAGACCTTCGGCACGATCTACGACTTCAGCACGGTGACGATTCTCTGGTTCGCCGGTGCGTCGGCGCTCGTCGGGCTGTTGAATCTCGTCCCGCGCTACCTGCCGCGGTACGGCATGGCGCCGGAGTGGGCGAAGGCGAACCGTCCGCTCGTCGTCATCTTCACCGCCGTGACGTTTCTCGTGACGATCGTCTTCCAGGCGGACGTCATCGAGCAGGGCGGCGCGTATGCGACCGGCGTCCTGATGCTGATGGGATCGGCCGCGCTGGCGGTGACGCTGGCCGCGCGGAAGGCGGGACGCCGGTGGATCGGTTTCGCCGTGCTCACGGTGATCTTCGCCTACACCACCGCGGTGAACATCTACGATCGGCCGGAAGGCCTCAAGATCGCCAGCATCTTCATCGTGTCGATCGTCGTCGTTTCGCTGATCTCGCGGGTGATGCGCTCGACCGAGCTGCGCGTCAGCGGCATCGAAGCGGACGAGATGGCGCGCGCGTTCCTTCGCGAGGCGGCGAACCGGCCGGTGCGGATCATCGCCAACCGTCCCGATGCCGGCGACGCGGCCGAGTACGAAGGCAAGCTGCGCGAGGCCCGCGATTCGCACCACCTGCCGCTGGACGAGCGGCCGCTGTTCGTCGAGGTGCGTCCCGGCGACGTCTCGGCGTTCAGCGATCGACTCGCGGTCACCGGCGTGGACATCGAAGGCCACCACGTGCTGCGGTGTACCAGCCCGGCGATTCCCAACGCGATTGCGGCGCTGCTGCTGTTCATCCGCGACCAGACAGGGCGGATCCCGCACGCATATTTCGGATGGACGGAAGGCAACCCGATCGTGTACCTCTTGAAGTTCCTCGCCCTTGGCGAGGGGGACACGGCGCCCGTCACGAGGGAAGTGCTCCGGCAGTCCGAGCCGGATCCCCTGCGGCGGCCGCGGATCCACGTAGGATGAAATGACGTTAGGGTTGACGGCGCGGCAGAGGCGCCGATTCCGGGTCTGGCTCTTCGAGGGCCGGCGCGAGGCGGAGAGTGCGAGCGCGCATCAGCACCACCAGGAGTCCTGGTGGAAGGTGATGTGCCTGACCGGCGTGGACTACTTCTCGACGCTGGGCTACCAGCCCGGCATCGCCTTCGTGGCGGCCGGAGCCCTCTCCCCCGTCGCGACGCTGGTCCTCGTGCTCCTCACGCTCCTCGGCGCGCTCCCCATCTACAACCGCGTCGCCGAAGCGAGCCCGCACGGCCAGGGCAGCATCTCGATGCTCGAGGAGCTCCTGCCCCGCTGGCGCGGCAAGGCGTTCGTGCTGTGTCTCCTCGGTTTCGCCGCCACCGACTTCGTGATCACCATCACGCTGTCGGCCGCCGACGCCACGGCCCACATCATCGGCAACCCGTTCGTGCCGCCGCAGTTCAACCATCCGATCGCGCTCACGCTGATCCTGCTGGCGGCGCTCTGCGGCATTTTCCTGAAGGGCTTCAAGGAAGCGATCGGCCTGGCGGTCGCGCTCGTCGCGGTGTATCTCGCGTTGAACGTCGTGGTGATCGGGGTCGCGCTCGAGCACGTGTTCCAGCACCCGGACGTCATTCCGTCCTGGAAGAGCACACTTCTGCAGCAGCACGGCAGCTGGACGATGATGGTCGCCGTCGCGCTGCTGCTGTTCCCGAAACTGGCGCTCGGGCTCTCGGGGTTCGAGACGGGCGTCGCGCTGATGCCGCTCGTCAAAGGCGGCGCGGCCGACACGCTGGAGGATCCCGCCGGACGGATCGAGAGCACGAAGAAGCTCCTCAAGACGGCGGCGCTCGTCATGAGCGTGCTGCTGATGGGCAGCAGCATCACGACCACCCTGCTCATCCCGCCCGAGGCGTTCCAGGACGGCGGACCGGCGGCGGGACGCGCGCTGGCGTACCTCGCGCACGAGTATTTCGGCGAGGTCTTCGGGACGATCTACGACCTCAGCACGATCTCGATCCTCTGGTTCGCCGGCGCATCCGCGATGGCCGGGCTGTTGAACCTCGTCCCGCGCTACCTGCCGCGCTACGGCATGGCGCCCGACTGGGCGCGGGCCATCCGTCCGCTCGTCGTGATGTTCGGCCTGATCACGATCCTCATCACGATCCTCTTCGAGGCCGACGTCGAGGCGCAGGGCGGCGCCTACGCGACCGGCGTGCTCGTCCTGATGACGTCCGCGGCCGTCGCCGTGACGCTCCACGTCCGCCGCAAGCGGGAGCGGACCGTCTTCGGGCTCATCACGCTCGTCTTCGTCTACACCACCATCGTCAACATCTACGAGCGGCCCGAGGGCATCAAGATCGCCTCGTGGTTCATCGCGACGATCATCGTGACGTCGATGATTTCCCGCGTGCTGCGTTCCACGGAGCTGCGCGTGCAGGAGGTGAAGCCGGACGACACCGCGCTCCGGTTCCTCCGCGCCGCCGGCGAGAGCCCCATCCGCATCCTGGCCATCCGTCCCGGCGACGGACGGCGCGAAGCGTACGAAGCGAAGATGCGGGAGGCGAACGAATCGCATCACCTGCCCGAGATCCAGGGCGTGCTCTTCCTCGAGATCAGGCCGGGCGATACGTCCGACTTCTCCGACACGCTCGAAGTCGCCGGGGCGGAAGTCGGCGGGTTCCGCGTGCTGCGTGCCACCAGCCCGGCGATTCCCAACGCGATCGCCGCGCTGCTGCTGCACATTCGCGACGAGACCGGGCACATCCCGCACGCGTACTTCGGATGGACCGAGGGCAACCCGATCGTCTACCTGCTGAAGTTCCTCGCCTTCGGCGAAGGCGACACCGCGCCCGTCACGCGCGAAGTCCTGCGGCAGACCGAGCCTAATCCGCTGCGTCGTCCTCGAATTCACGTAGGGTGACGGCCGCTTCGTCCACGCCGTGTCCCTTCACGGCGGTGACGTCGATCTGCAGGCGATCGTAGGCGACGGAGTCGCTGATGCGGGGCGGCCGTCCGAGCAGCGCGAGCACCAGGCCGCTCACGCTGTCCACTTCTTCGTGCGCGAGCTCGAGGTCGAAGAGCTGCCCCAGCTCGTCGAGGCGCATCGTGCCCGGCACGCGCAGGCGTCCGTAGGAATCGCGCCGCGGTCCAGGTCCCTCGTCGAATTCGCCGACCACTTCCTCGAAGAGATCCTCGAGCGTGACGATCCCCGACGTGCCGCCGTGCTCGTCGATCACGATGGCGAGCTGCGCGCGTTCGCGGCGCATCGTGGTCAGCACCGCGTCGAGCGGGGCCGTCTCGGGGACGACCGGCGCCGGCCGCGCGCCCGCGGCCGTGACGCCCTGGCCGTTCAGCAGGAGCCGCAGCAAATCCTTGATGTGGTACGTGCCGACGATGTGATCGAGATCGCCTTCGTAGACGGGGTAGCGCGTGCGCGGCGCGCCGCCGAGGATCTTGCGGAGCTCCGCCGGCGTCGTGCCGATGGGAATGCCCGAGATCCGGACGCGCGGCACCATGGCTTCGCCCGCGGTCAGCTCGCCGAACTCGAACAGCTCCTGCAGCACCCGCCCGGACTCGGCCCGCAGCGCGCCCTGTTCCTCCGACTCTTCGACGATGAGCTGGAGCTCCTCCGACGTGTAGTACTGCTCGCTCCCGTGCGTCTGCGGCGCGATCCCGAACGGCTTGAGCATGAGGTTGCCGATGCCGTTCAGCGTGGTGACGAAGGGATACAGGATCGTCTGCACCCAGAGCATCGCCGGCGTGAGCCACAGCGCGAGGTGCTCCGCCGACTGGAGCGCGAGCGACTTCGGCAGCATCTCGCCGAGGACGATGTGGAAGTAGGTCAGCACCGCGACCGCCGCGGCGCTCGCGAAGCCATGCGCGGCGAGCCACTGTCCCCAGCCGCCTGCTCCGAGCCGCGCGAGGATCCACTCGGCGAGCGCGTGCTCGCCGTACATGCCGAGGCCGAGCGACGCGACGGTGATGCCGATCTGCGCCGTGGCGATGTAGAGATCGCGGCGGTGGGGATCGACCAGCACGCGCAGGACCAGCCGCGCGAGCCGATCGCCGTGGGCCGCCCGCGCGTCGAGCGATGCCTTGGGCACACCGACGATCGCGAACTCCGCCGCGACGAAGAACGCGTTGATCAGCAGCAGGATCAGGACGATGAGGATGCCGATCACGGCGGGCCCTCGTCACCCGCGGGACGCGGCTGCACGCGCGGGGCCTTGAACTCGTCGGGCACCGATCCGAGCAGCTCGCCGAGCACGTCCTCGAGCGTGATCATGCCGACCACCGCACCGCCCGCGTCGACGACGAGCGCCTGGTGGCTGCGCCGCTCGCGGAGGAACCCGAGCAGGCGATCGGCCGCCATGGTGTCGGCCACGCGCGGGATCGGACGGACGAGCGACGCCAGCGTGCCGCTCGTCTCGCGCTGCAGGAAGTGCGTGACGACGTCCTTCGTGTGCAGGATGCCGACGACGTCGTCCAGCGTCCGCCGGAAGACGGGCAGGCGGCTGTACGGACTCGTCGTGGCGAGACGCAGGACGTCGCTGATGGACGTGTCGATCTCGATGGCCGAGAGGCGGGCGCGCGGGACCATCAGGTGGTGCGCGTCGCGGAGGCCGAGCCGCAGCGCGCGGTGGAGCCGGACCTGTTCCTGCGGCTCGAGCAGGCCGCCGTCGCGGCTCTCCGCGATCAGCAGGTCGATCTCCTCGGGCGAGTGGACGTGGCGGTGGCTCGCCGTCGGCATGCGCAGCAGCGCGCGAAGGGCGGCGGCGCTGCGGTCGAGGATGACGATGAACCACGAGTAGAGGCGCCCCGACCAGAGCATCGGCCGCGTGGTCATCAGCGCCACTTCGGTCGGATAGCGGAGCGCGACCGTTTTCGGCACCATCTCGCCCACGACCACGGAGAGCGTCGTCAGCGCGATGAGGACGCCCACGTTGGCCGCCGATTCGGCCGTCTCGTGCTCGAGCGAGGCCCACTGCTCCAGGAGCGGACTCACGCGCGGCGACAGCGCCGCCTGCGCGTAGGCGCCGAGCATCAGGCCCGACAGCGTGATGCCGACCTGCGAGGCGGCGATGTACTGGTTCAGCCGCTGGGGGCTTTCGACGACGGGCAGCAGGCGTGCGGCGGTGGGATCGCCGTCTTCACAGAGGCGGCGGAGACGGCTGCGACGGACGCCGACCGCGCCGAACTCCGCCGCGACGTAGAACCCGGTGAGCGCTATCAGCAGCAGGATGATTCCCGCGCTGGTGAGCATGCGCCGGGATCGTACCACGAACGCGAAAAGCACGAAGGAAGACGAAGGACACGAAGG
>Ga0075362_10000215_pt1 | contig 16155 bp, 20 predicted proteins | sample EndMetdeltDD1762_FD_71397 | JGI IMG/M metagenome (GOLD analysis project Ga0075362, IMG submission 71397) | Populus endosphere microbial communities from Tennessee, USA - Endosphere MetaG P. deltoides DD176-2 | ecosystem: Host-associated > Plants > Roots > Endosphere | place: USA: Tennessee...
GCATCAACGGACGCGCCCTGGCGCTCGGCGCCTACTTCGGCGAGCGCAGCGATCGGCTCGCGGATCGCCTCCTGGGCGAGCAGCTCGCCGACGGCGGCTGGAACTGCGAGGCGGAGCGCGGCTCGGTGCGCTCGTCGTTCCACTCGACGATCTGCGTGCTCGAAGGGCTGCTCGCGTTCGAGCAGGCGTTCGGAGCCACGCCGGCGGTGACGGCCGCACGCGATCGCGGCCACGAATACCTGGTCGATCGCCGGCTGCTCCGGCGGCTCTCCACCGGCGAGATCATCGACCCGGCGTGGACGCGGTTCGCGTTTCCGCCGCTCTGGCACTACGACGTCCTGCGCGCGCTCGACTACCTGCGCGCGGCCGGCGTACGGCCGGACGCGCGTCTCGACGAAGCCGTCGCGGCGCTGCGGCAGCGCCGCCAGGACGATGGGCGCTGGCTGCTCGACGTGCGCCATCGCGACACGTTGTACGAGGAGCTCGCCGGTCCCGTGGGAGCGCCGAACCGATGGATTACGCTGCGCGCGCTTCGCGTGCTGGACTGGCACGGGGCGGCACGGTGACGCCGATCGCGGGCACGTAGATCGGTTCTATATACTGGCCCATGGACATCGATCGCCGGGAATTCATCGCGGCCGCCGGTTCGGTCGCCGCGTCTTTAGCCGTCGCACGCGGCGCGAACGGATCACCTGACAACACCATGTACGGACTCATCGGCAAGATGACCACGAAGCCTGGTCAGCGCGACGCCTTCATCGCCGTCCTTCTCGAAGGCATCGGCTCGATGCCCGGGTGCCTCAGCTACGTCGTCGCCAGGGATCCCAAGGATCCGGACGGAATCTGGATCACCGAAGTGTGGGACAGCGAAGCCAGCCACAAGGCCTCGCTGAGCCTGCCGGCGGTGAAGGACGCCATCGCGCGCGGCCGTCCGATGATCGCGGGCATGAGCGAGCAGACGATCACCATCCCGGTCGGCGGGTACGGACTGGCCGCAAAGTAGCTGCGCGATGATGCTCTGGCGTCCGGTCGGCCTCGCCGAAATGGGGCTGGTGTTCGACTCGTGCATGCGCCGGTTTCCGCCGCGCCTGCCCGAGCAGCCGATCTTCTATCCGGTGCTCGCCGATCTGGACGCCGCGCGATTCGACGACTGCCTGTCCTCGGTGCGCGCGGCGTGGAGCGCACGCGCCCTGGCGGCGCCGCTCCTCGAGCGTGCGACGATCGTGGACGCTTCCGCGTGAGCCGATGAAGCTGTCGCCGTCGATGACCGTCGCGGAGTTCGACAACGGCTATTGGTATGCCGTCGACGTGAAGCGGTTCGCGCACGCGATCGGGATCCCGGCGTCGGGGCGCCTGCGCAAGGATCAGCTCGAGCACGCGATTCGACACTTCCTCGAGACGCGGCGGCTGCCGGCCGCGGCGGCGTCGCGGCCGGCCACGGTCGACCGCGACGTCGATCTGGGGCTGCGCCTGGACCGGCGCGTCGTCCGCTACACGAACGATCCCGACACCAAGGCGTTCCTGGAGCGCGAGGCGACGAAGCTGTCGCCCTCCTACCGGCGGCGATCGGGCGCGCGCTATCGCCTGAACCGCTGGCGCGACGCGCAGCTGGCGGGCGGACGGCGGATCACCTATCGCGATCTCGTGCGCGAATACGTCCGGCTGAGTACGGCGCCGGAGCCGTATGCGAAAATCCCGAGCGGCCGCTACATCAACTTCCTCTCCGACTTCCTTCGGCACGAACGGGGTGCGACGAGAGCGGCGGCGATCCGCGCGTGGCACTCGCTGAAGCGGATGAACTGTCCGAAGACCTATGCCGCCTGGCGGACAAGGAGCCAGTCATGACCGCCGTGTTCCGCATCGCTTTGTTCCTGGCGCTGATCGTCGGCGCGCCCGCCGCGTTCAGTGGCCAGACGCCCAGGCTCGAGGTCAGTCCGGGCACCGTCCTGATCGACGAGCGTTTCGCCATCACGCTGGACGGTCTGAAACCCGGCGCGGACGTCACCATTCGCGCCGACGGCAACGGTGGCCAGTGGCAGTCGAGCGTCACGCTCCGCGCGGACGATCGCGGCCATGGCGACGTCGCCGATCCGATGCGGCTCGTGTGGTCGGCAACGGGAGAGCGGCCGCCGGCAGGTCCGTCGCCCTCGCTCGCGCAATCGTGGAGGTTCACCGCCGAGGTCGACGGCCGCGTCGTTGCGACCCGGACCATCGTGCGCCGCGCGGTCGCCGAGGACGTCCGCGTCGTGCCGGTCCGCGAGCGCGGTCTCGCGGGCGTGGCGTACTATCCCGCCGCCACCGGCCGGCGGCCAGCCGTCATCGTCCTGCCCGGATCGCAGGGCGGGATTCCCGGGCCTGGCAGCTTCGCCGGCGGTCTCGCCTCGCGCGGCTACGTTTCGCTCGCGCTCGGGTATTTCAACGTCGAAGGGCTGCCGCCGCTCCTGCAGAACATTCCCCTCGAATACTTCGCGACCGCGGTCGAGTGGCTGAAGTCGCAGCCCGCGGTCGATCCGGAGCGGATCGGCGTGCTGGGCACGTCGCGCGGAGGCGAGCTCGCGCTGCTGGTCGGCTCGACGTATCCGTCGTTGTTTCGAGTTGTCGTCGCGAACGTCCCCAGCGATGTCGTCTGGCCGGGCCTGAGCAACGACGACGAGGTTCCCGCCTGGACGCTGAAGGGCAAGCCGGTACCCGGCGTGCCCGGAAACTTCACCCCGGCGGATCTCGCGCTGTCGGGCAGGGAGCGGTTCCTGAAGCGCATGCAGGACCCGGCCGCACTTGCGCGTGCCGCCATCCCCGTTGAACGCATCGGCGGCCCGGTGCTGCTGTTCTCGGGAAGGGACGATCAGCTCTGGCCCTCAGACGTCTTCGCCGCTCGCGTCGTCGAGCGCCTGAAGGCCCGCAACTTCACGCATCCGATCGAGCACTACTCGTACGAGAATGCCGGGCATCAGCTGGCCCGGCCCTTCGTCCCGACGTCCGACGTGCGCCAGATACGCGTGCACCCCGTCTCGAAACGCCCGAACATGGCCGGCGGCACCCCTGAAGGCCAGGCGCGCGCCAACGAGGACGCGTGGGGGAAGCTGCTGGCGTTCCTGGGCAAGCACCTCGCGAGCGAGCCATCGTCGGTGAAGTAACATCGCAGCGCGTCCCGGAGGTGCGAATGCGGTCCCGCGTCGGAGTCATCCTGTCGGCGTGTCTGGTCGCCACGGTCACGCGAGACGTGTCCGCCCAGCCCGCGGGCAGGCCAATCGCCCTGGCCGAGGCACGATCGCTGTCGTCGGCGATCCTCAACGAGGATCGTGAGCTGCTGATCGCCCTGCCGGACACCTACGGACGGACCACGATCGCGTATCCGGTCCTGTTCCTCCTCGACGGCAGCTCGCACCTGCTGCACGCGTCGGCGACGGCCCGCTTTCTCGCGTCCGCGCGCAACCGCATTCCGGAGATGATCGTCGTCGCCATTCCCAACAGGAACCGCAATCGCGACATGACTCCCGGCCCTGGCGCAGCGACGTTCGAGCGCGTGCTGGCGGAGGAGATCATTCCGTGGGTGGAGCGGAACTACCGGGCCGCGCCGGAGCGGATTCTCGTCGGCCACTCGCTCAGCGCCAGCTTCGCCGTGCATACGTTGCTGAACCGGCCGGACCTGTTCCGGGCCTACGTCGCCGCCAGCGCGCCGCTCTGGCGCTACCAGGATTTCGACGCGGAGGTCCGGGCCGGACTGCCACGCGCGGCGAAGGCCGGGGCCGCGGTCTATCTGACCGTCGGCGAGCACGAGAACGATCAACTCCGCAACGGCATGCAACGCTTCGCCGGCGCGCTGAAAGCCGCTCCGTCGGGCAGCGCTCCGGACTGGTCCTTCGCGGACATGAAAGGCGAGGATCACAGCTCGACGCCGCAGCGCAGCCTCTACGACGCGCTCGAGGCCCGTTACGCGGCATGGCGCTATCCGTATTTCGAGGACGCGGCGGAGCTCGCGCGGGCCGGCGGCCTGCCGGCGCTGCAGGCGCAAGCGGAGCGCATCTCGAAGCACTTCGGCTCTGCCGCGTATCCGCCGGAAGCGCCGCTGATCCAGGTCGGAAACATCTACGTCGCGGACGCGCGCCACGACGAGGCCGTCCAGCTGGCGCGGACGTACAGCGCCGCATACCCGGCGTTCGCGGAACGGCTCGTCAACCAGGTCGGCTACGACCAGCTGAAACGCGGACAGGTCGATCGCGCGATCCGCACGTTCCAGACGAACGCCGCGGCGTTCCCCGGATCGCCGAACGTTTTCGACAGCCTCGGCGACGCGTACTGCCGCGCGGCGGATGCGGCGTCTGCGCGCCGGAGCTACGAAAGCGCCGCCCGCGCCGCGGCCGCGCAAGCGCCGCCGCACCCGAGGCTGGACTGGTACCGCGACAAGGCGGCCAAAGGATGCCCGCCCGTTCCCTGAAGTAGGTCGTAGTAGCATCGCAGCTCGCCGGAGGTGCGTATGCTGTCCCGCGTCGGGTTGCTCCTGTCGTCGTGTCTTGTCCTGGCCGCTTCCGCGCAGGCGCAGGTGCTCCGTCTCGCCGAGATGAACACCGCACAGATCCGCGCGCTCGATCGGTCGAAGACGGTCGTCTTCCTCACCGGCGGCATGATGGAGGAGCACGGGCCGTATCTGCCCGCGTTCACCGACGGCATTCTCAGCGAACGGCTCACGGGCGAGCTGCTGAAGGCGTTCGCCGAGAAGAAGCCGGGATGGACCGCGTTGGTGTTGCCCGCGATCAACGTCGGCGCGAGCGGCTACAACGAGTTCGGCGGACACTACGTGTTCCCCGGCACTTACGCGGCGCGTCCATCGACGCTGCGGTCGCTGTTCATGGATCTTGCCGAAGATCTCGGCGAGCAGGGCTTCCGCCGCATCTTCGTCGTGCACGTGCACGGATCGCCGCACCACATCGGCGCCCTCGACGACGCCGGCGATTACTTTCGCGACACCTACGGCGGGCAGATGGTGAACCTGTGGGGGCTGGTGCCCGTGCTCGGCGGCTGGGGACGCGCGCTCGCCACGCTGAGCGACGCCGTCAAGAAAGAGGAAGGCGCGTCGTTCCATGCGGGCATGGACGAGCACAGCCTGATGCTGTACCTGCGGCCCGATCTCGTCGCGCCCGGCTACAAGTCGGCGCCAGTCGTGACGGGCGCGACCCCGCAGGCGAGCGTGGACGTCGCCAGGCGTCCCGACTGGCCCGGCTATCTCGGATCGCCGCGCCTCGCGACCGCGGAGATCGGCGAGCGCATCTGGACGGCGTTCGCCTCAGCCGCGGTCGATCACATGGTGAAGATCCTCGACGGGGCCGAGCCGCGCCAGTTCCCGCGCTACGCGGATCTGCTGCGCAAGAACCCGCTGTTCGAGGAGTGGATCAAGACCGGCGAGGCGCGCGACGCCGAGCGTCGTGCCCGGCAGCAGGAGTGGCTGGCGAAGCGCCGGTAGCGTCCCCGTGACGAGACCCACAGCCGTCTGCGTGTTCTGCGGATCGAGCCCCGGCGCGCGGCCTGCCTACGGCGCCGCCGCCGCGGCGCTCGGCCGTGCGCTGGCGTCGCAGCAGCGCACGCTCGTGTACGGGGGCGGCAACGTCGGCCTGATGGGGACGATCGCCGATGCCACCCTCGCCGCCGGCGGACGCGTCGTCGGCGTGATCCCGCGGCATCTCGTCGCGCGCGAAGTCGCGCACGCCGGCCTGACCGACCTGCGCACCGTCGACTCGATGCACGAGCGCAAGCAGCTGATGGCGGATCTCGCCGGCACGTTCATGCTCCTGCCGGGCGGTCTCGGGAGTCTCGAAGAGTTCTTCGAAATCTGGACGTGGGGCCAGCTCGGGCTGCACCGGAAGCCTTACGGCCTGCTGAACGTCGACGGCTATTTCGATCCGCTGCTCGCGTTCCTCGATCACGCCGTGGCGGAGCGATTCGTCCGCGTCGAGCATCGCGATCTGCTGCTCGTGGACGACGACCCGGCGCGGCTGCTGGCGCGGCTGGACGCCCTCGAGCCGGCGCCGCTGCCGAAGTGGATCGATCGGCGAGGCACGTGACTGCCGGGTCTGAAGACCCGGCCTACGGAGTCTTCTTCTGGGCGGCGAGGATCGGCTTGAACGGTCCCAGGCGGTGCTGTTCGAGCGGGAACGAATCGGCGAACGGCGGGAACGGCGCGTCCACCGGCTTCTTCGAGCGATCGGGATAGTCGAGCTCGCGGTTCGCCCGCGCGGGACGCGGCTGGCTGTTGACGAACGCCGCGACGTCCCACGCGTCCTCGACGCTGAGGACCGGCGCGCGGTAGTTCGTGCCCAACGGCATGTTGGCGCGGATGTAGCTCGCCGACGCGATGAGGCGGTGCATGCCGGCGCCGTCGTTGAAGCTGTCGGGGCCCCAGAGCGGCGGGAAGAGATAGCCGGCCGCGTCCCCCTTCTTGCCCTTGCGCAGTCCCTGGCCGTCGGCCTGGTGGCACGCCACGCACGTCGCGGCATAGACGGCGCGTCCCTTCTCGACGTCCGCCGCGCGATCGAGCAGCGGCAGCGGCGGCGTGCTGCGGCCTTCGACCGCCTTGCCGATCGGTACGCCCGTGCTCAGGAACTGCAGGTAGCTGACCATCGCCTTCATCTCGCGGCCCTCGACCGGCAGCGTGCGTCCGTTCATGCTGCGCTCCATGCAGCCCTGAACGCGATCCTCGATCGTGCGGACGTCGTTCTCGCGCCCCAGGTAGGTGGGGAACGCGGCGTAGACGCCGACCATGGGCAGCGCGAACGCCTGCGTCCCGGCGAGGAGATGACAGGTCTGGCACGACAGGTTGTTTCCGGAGTAGCGCATCGCGGAATCGGCGACTTCGGGACCGATCAGCGCCGGCGTCTCGACGAAGAGGCGCCGCCCGTAGAGCACGGTGTCCTTCCAGATGCCGGCAGGCAGCGCGTCGGCATCAGGGACGCGCCACTGGATCGCGGCCGGCGGGGCGGGTTGCTGCGCGCCTGCCGTGAGCAGCGGCGCCGCGGCGCCGATCGTGAGCAGCGCCGCCGCAGAGGCGATCCGCTTCACGCGTCAGCCGCCATAACCGAACGTGAACCCGCGCTCCTGCGCCCGGCCGACGGCCACGATGCCCGCGGGCGTGAGGTGCGCGTTGCGCACGAGGTTCTTCCCGAGCTCCTCGAACACGGCGTCGGCCGTGCCGCCGCTGCTGCGCGCGATCATCCCGGCGTAGCGGCGCGTCGCCATCTGGCACACGCCGAAGTGCACGCCCTGCGCGCTGAGCGAGTCGAGCGTCTCGCCCGAGGCGTTGGCGGGATTGGCCGCCGGCGTCTTCGCGTCGGCCGTCTTCAGCTCCCCGGCGAACACGCTCCCGTACTTGGCCCAGATCGCGTCGTTGTAGCCAAAGGGGGTCGCGTAGTGCCGCAGGATGATGATGATCCCGATGTCGCGGCTCTCGAGGCCGTAGCCCGTCTTGTTGCCGACGAAGACGTTGTTCGCGTAGCGCCGGATGTCGTCGGCGCCTTCCACCGATGTGGCGTCGAAGAGCGTGCGGTGCACGGTGGGCAGCGTATCCATCCAGTCGTCGATCGCGTGGCGCCGCGGCGTCGACGGCGCCGGCTGCGCGGCGGCCGGCAGCGCCGATCCCAGGAGCGCGCCCGCCGCGGCGGAGCCGAAGCCGAGGCGCGCGAGAAAGCGCCGGCGGGCCGAGCGTACTGGGCCGGATGGCGAAGCGAATGAAGGTGTGCTCACCGGAATATGGTAGCAGTTCACGGCGGAGCAGCAAGAGCGGAGAGAAGGAGCAGGCCGCGGCCCGCGCGATCAGCGCTTGCGTCCCGCGGCGAGCAGCATCACGACGCCGCCCGCGATCGCGGTGACGCCCAGGATGGGCGGCAACGGAATCGTCTCGCGTGTCTTCGTCGTGGCCTCGATCGGGCCGATGTCGATGACCTTCTTTTCGCGGGTGTAGGTGATGCCGCCGTAGGCGAGCGCGATGACGCCGAAGACGATGAGCACGATGGCGGCAATCTTCATGGCTGACTGGCAGCCTACTATAGGATCGGGATTCGCAACGCTGAGCTGGCTATGGCTATGACGACGAGAGCCGTGCATCTGATCGCCGTTCCCTACGACTCCGCGCGGCGCGGCGAGCGCATGGGCGCCGGACCGCTGGTGCTGATGCGCGAGCTGGATGCACGGCTGCGTGCCGAAGGCCGCGACGTGCGGACCGTGGTGATCGAAGCGCCGTCCGATTCGTGGCGCGCCGAGATCCGCACGGCATTCGAGCTGGCGCGCGGCGTCGCCGGTGCGGTGCGCGACGCCGGGGCCGGCGGCGCGTTTCCGCTCGTCCTCTCCGGCAACTGTGGTCCCGCGGCCATCGGCTGTGTCGCGGGGCTCGATCCCGCTCCCGCCGTGTGCTGGTTCGACGCGCACGGCGATTTCAACACGCCCGACACGACGACCGGCGGCTTTCTCGACGGGATGCCGCTCGCGACGCTGACGGGACATTGCTGGCCGGCGCTCGCGCGCGGCATCGCCGGGCTGAGTCCGATCGACGAGCGATCCGCCGTGCTCATCGGCGCGCGCGATCTCGATCCGCTCGAGGCCGTGCGGCTCGAGGCGTCGGCGATCGGCCGCGTCGCAGCCGCGCGCGTTCGCGACGATCTGCCGCAGGCGCTCGCGCGGATCGCCGAGTCGCGCCGCGCCTACATTCACCTCGACCTCGACGTGCTGGATCCGTCCGAAGGCAGGATCAACCTCTACGCGGCGCCCGGCGGCCTCTCACGCGCGGACGTGGTGTGGGCGATCGAGCGGATTGCGGCCACGATGACGCCGGCGGCCGCGGCGTTGACGTCCTTCGATCCGGCGGCCGACCCGAGCGGACGCGCGCTCGACGCCGCCGTCTCGCTTGGCCTGGCGCTCGTCACAATTGGCTTGGCCGGTGCCGGCGGCGCGCGATAGCGTACCTCGCATGAAGACACTGATCATGATCGCGGCCCTGGCACTGCTGCCGGCGCCGCTGCTCGCGCAGCAGCCGGCCGAAGACGCGGCGGTCCGCACGGCGATCGCCGACCACTACTTCAAGGCGCACGCGACCGGCAGCGGCGAGCCGCTGAAAGGCATGTTCGTCGAGGAAGGCCGCATGATGTGGGTGCAGGACGGACAGCTGCGCGTCCGGACCAGCGCCGACTACATCGGCGGCTTCCAGGGGAAGCCGGCCGCCGACGAGGCGAGCCGCAAGCGCCGCGTGCTGATGACCGACGTCACCGGCGACGTCGCCGTCGCGAAGGTGGAGCTCGACTATCCCGACATGCGGTTCGTCGACTACTTCACGCTCGCGAAGCTGGGCGGCGAGTGGAAGATCATCCACAAGTCGTTTCAGCGGTTCCCGAAGACGCCCGCGAAGTAGATCTCAGAACGTGCCCTCGGCCGGTCCGCGCGCCTCCTTGTGGATCTGGCGGATCGCGCCGAGATGGTAGGCGAGGTGGACGATGCTCGCGACCATCCCGGTGAATTCCACGCCGCTGGCCTCGCGGCCGGATTCGAGGACGCGGGTCCAGCGGCTGGTCTCGTCGCGCAACCCGTCGCGGATCTCCTGCCATTGTGCGTCGCCGACCGCCGACAGCTTCCACGCCGCGTCCCAGGTGGCGTCGGCAAACGGGTTGCCCCCTTCGTCCGCCCACCGGTTCATCAGCGACAGTCCGTAGCGGACGTGCTGCGCGTGCGCGGCAATGGTCGCGCCGCCGTTGGCGGAGCGGGAGGCGTCGGCCGCCGACAGCTTGTCGAGCGATCCGAGCAGTCCGATGTCGCCGGTGTTCAGCACGAAGGCCGCGCCGGGGCGGACCACGCCCGCGACCAGCTCGGAGAAAAGCCGCGACAAGGATGGGCTGGCGTCTTTCGTCTGCATACGCAGTATCCTAACGCCGCCATGTTCGATCTCCGATCCGCTCCGCAGACCGATCCCGTCGCCGTCTATCGCGTGCGCGACGGCATCTACGCGCCCGACATGCTCCTCACGGGAATCGTCCACCTCGACCTGTTCTCGTGGCTCGCGCAGACGCCCGCGACGAGGGCGGAGATCTGCCGCGCCTTCGAGACGGCCGATCGGCCGACCGACGTGATGCTCACGCTGTTCGCCGCCATGGGGCTCGTCGAGGAGCGCGGCGGTGTGTTCCACCTCACCGGCACGGCGAGCGAGCACCTGGTCAAGACGTCGCCGTGGTTCCTCGGTCCCTATTACGACTCGCTGAAGGGCCGCCCGGTCGCGCAGGACCTGCTGAAGGTGCTGCGGACGGGGAAGCCGGCGAACTGGGGCAGCCAGAAGGACGAGAAGGACTGGCACAAGGCGATGGAGACCGACGCGTTCGCCGCGCAGTTCACGGCCGCGATGGACTGCCGGGGCGTCTACCTGGCGCAGGCGGTCGCGAAGGCGCTCGATCTGTCACGGCAGCAGCGCGTGCTCGACATCGCGGGCGGATCGGGGATCTACGCGTGCTCGCTCGTCACGCACCATCCCCATCTCACGGCGACGGTCCTGGAGAAGTCGCCGGTCGATCGCATCGCCGCGAAGGCGATCGCCGAGCGCGGCTGCTCGGCGAAGGTGGAGGTCGTGGCGGGCGACATGCTCGGCGGCGCGTTGCCGGCCGGCGCCGACGTGCACCTCTATTCGAACGTCCTGCACGACTGGGACGTGCCGGTCGTGAAGCAGCTGATCGTGAAGTCGTTCGACGCGCTGCCGACAGGCGGACTGATCGTGATCCACGACGCCTTCCTGAACGCCGCCAAGGACGGCCCGCTGCACGTCGCGGAATACTCGGTGCTGTTGATGCACTCGACGGAAGGGCGGTGCTACTCGACGGGCGAGATGGCGGACTACCTGACCGAGGCCGGGTTCAGCGATCCGGTCTACCGTGATACCGCGGCCGCGCGCGGCATCATGACGGCGCGCCGGCGATAGCATGCAGGCGGGCGCGTAGACCGGCATGTCCCGCCGCCACCTCGGCATCGTCGCGGTCAGCGCGGAAGGCGCGGCGCTCTGCTACCGGACGATCTGCGCCGAGAGCGAGCGCGCGTTCGGCCGGCACGGCCATCCCGAGATCTCGATGCACACGTGGCCGCTCGCCGAATACATGCGGCACATCGAAGCGGACCGCTGGGAAGACGTCGGGGCGATGATGCTCGCGTCCGCCGCAAAGCTCCAGGGGGCCGGCGCCGATTTTCTGATCTGCCCCGACAACACCGTGCACCAGGCGCTGGATCTCGTGCGCGATCGATCCCCGCTGCCGTGGCTCCACATCGCCGAGGAAGTCGCCGCGTCCGCCGAGGCGCGAGGATTCCGCCGCCTGCTCGTGCTCGGCACGAAGTACCTGATGGAAGGCCCCGTCTACCCGGCGAAGCTCGGCGCGCGCGGCATCGACCGCATCGTGCCGCCGCCGGCGCGCCGCGCGCAGATCGATGGGTTCATCTTCGACGAGCTGGTCCGCGGCGACTTCAGGGCGTCGACGCGCGCCGTCTTCCGCGACGTCATCGCCGAGGGGCAGGCGCTCGGCTGCGACGCCGTCGTCCTCGGGTGTACCGAGATTCCGTTGATCGTCGACGAGCGCGACTCGCCGCTGCCGGCGCTCGACTCGACACGGATCCTGGCCCGCGCGGCGATCCGCGCGGCCGCCGGCACGGACTGAGCGTCCGGCGGGCCAATCGGCGCATGGCGCTTGTCTGGCCGTGCTCGCCGTGGCTCGATGGCATGATCGCCATCCCATGACGCCAGGCCTGACGCGCGACACGATCGCGCACGTTCACGCGGTTATCCGTCCCTACATCCGGCATACGCCGACGATCCGGCTGAACGGGAGCGACGTCGGCCTGGACCCGTTCCCGCTCACGCTCAAGCTGGAGTTCGTGCAGCATGGCGGCTCGTTCAAGGCGCGCGGCGCCTTCGCCAATCTCCTGACGCGGTCCGTCCCGCCGGCCGGGGTCGTCGCGGCCTCGGGCGGCAACCACGGCGTCGCCGTCGCCTGCGCGGCGCGGCGGCTTGGCGTCCCGGCCCGGATCTTCGTGCCGACCATCGCGTCGCCGAGCAAGGTCGCCGCCATCCGCGGCTTTCAGGCGCAGGTCGAGATCACCGGCGAGCGGTACGCCGACGCGCTCGAGGCGAGCCAGCGCTACGCCGCGGCGTCGGGCGCGCTGCCGATCCACGCGTTCGATCAGCTCGAGACGCTGCTCGGACAGGGCACGCTCGCGCGTGAGCTGTCGGAACAGGCGCCCGACGCGGCGACGGTACTCGTGGCCGTCGGCGGCGGCGGGCTGATCGGCGGCGTGGCCGCGTGGTACGCCGGCGAGGCCACGCGCGTCGTCGGCGTCGAGCCGTCCGCGGCGCCGACGCTGACCGAGGCGCTGAAGGCCGGGCGTCCCGTCGACGCGCGGGCGGACGGGATTGCCGCCGATTCGCTGGCGCCGAGGCGCGTCGGCGAGCTGACGTTCCCGATCGCGCAGGCGCACGTCGATCGCGTGCTGCTGGTGGAGGACGAGGAGATCGTGCGCGCGCAGGACGTGCTGTGGGACGCGCTGCGCCTGTTCGTCGAGCCCGGCGGCGCTGCCGCGTTCGCCGCGTTGCTGGCCCGCCGCTACACGCCTGCGCCGGACGAACACGTCGCCGTCGTTCTATGCGGCGCCAACGTCGTTCGGGGACGGTGAGCTACACTCGTCGGTCCATGAACCAGCGTCTCGGCCTCGTCTCGCTCGTCGTCCGCGACTACGACGATGCGATCGACTTCTTCGTCAATACGCTCGGCTTTGCGCTGGCGGAAGACAGCCCCGTGCCCGAACAGGCGAAGCGCTGGGTCGTCGTCTCTCCACCGGGCGGCGGCGGCGCGCAGCTGCTGCTGGCGCGGGCGTCTTCGCCGGAGCAGGAGACGCGCATCGGCAATCAGACGGGCGGACGCGTGTTCCTGTTTCTCTATACCGACGACTTCTGGCGCGACTACCACGCCTACGTTGCGAAGGGGATCACGTTCGTGCGTCCGCCGAGCGAGCAGCCGTACGGCACGGTCGCCGTGTTCCTCGACCTGTACGGCAACCAGTGGGACCTTGTGCAGCTTCGCGACGGTCGTTAGTCAGAGCGCGGAAACTATGGATTCCACTGCATGGCGTCGAGGCGGTTTCGCGCGGCCATGACGTCGCGCTTCAGGCGGCGCACCATGTCGGCGACGAGGTCCTTGCCGCGTGCGGCGGCCTCGTCCACCATCGCCTTCAACTTCCAGAGCGGCGAATCCTTCAGGTCCGCCAGCTCGCCGGCGCAGAGCGCGAGCTCCTCCTCGAACTGCGCGATCCGCCTGACGAGGCGCTGCCGCGCCGCGTCCGGGTCGCTGCCCGGCACCGCTTCGGGACTGCGCTCCCACGCGTCGAGGATCCGGCGCAGCCGCTCCTCGTCGCCGAGGGCGTAGGCGCGGTTGGCCTCGACCATCAGCGTGTGGCGCCGGTTGCGCGCGACCTCGTCCTGCGCGAGATCGGGATGGATCGTCTTCGCGACCTCGCGGAACAGCGTGCGGATGGCGTCCGACGTGAAGCGCGCCGCGGACTCCGGCGGCGGGTGAGCGGCCGCGGACGGGCCCTCACGCTCCGTCTCGAGGCGCCTGTTGATTTCGCCCAGTTCCGCTTCGGCGATCGCGCGCTCCAGCTCGTCGAGCTCGTCGTGCAGCTGCCCGACGTCGCGGCGGTAGCGGATTCTGAACGCGTCGAGATCCGACTTCGCCCGTGCGATCTCCGCCACGCGCTCGCCGAGCGCGGCTTCCAGGCCGGCGGCCCGCGATTGCAGGCTCTCGACGTCGTCTTCGGAGGTCCCGGATCGGACAAGACCCGTCACGTAGTAGATGATATCCAACGCCCAAGCCCGGCGCCGCCGGCGGACGTCTGAAGGAGCGAGGAGACAGCCATGCAGCGCAGCCTGACGATCGCGACAATTCTGTATGTACTTCCCGCCACGATGGCGTCGGCGCAGCCGACGCCGCCGCAGCGGACGATTTCCGTCAGCGGCAATGCCGAGATCCGGGTCGCGCCCGACGAGGTGCTGCTGACGGTCGGCGTCGAGACCAACGCGATGGCGATCGAGGCCGCGCGATCGACCAACGATACGCGCGTGAAGGCGATCGTGCAGGCGGCGCGCGAGCAGGGCGTGCCGGCCGATCGCGTCAAGAGCGAGTTCCTCAACATCGACCCGCGCTATGAGAGCCGCCAGTTCCTCGGTTTCTACGCGCGCCGTTCGCTCACGATCACGCTGCGGGACATCGCCAAGTTCGAGCCGCTCCTGTCGGCGGTGCTCAGTGCCGGCGCCAACTACGTCCACGGCATCGACTTCAGGACCACGCGGCTGCGCGAGCACCGCGACGAAGCGCGGCGGCTGGCCCTGGTGGCGGCGCGGGAGAAGGCGGCCGCGATGGCCGCCGCGATGAACGCGACGCTCGGCGATCCAATTTCGATCCATGAGGGCTCGTCCGGATGGTGGTCGCCGTACGCGAGCTGGTGGGGATCGCGCGGCGGCATGATGTCGCAGAACGTCGTGCAGAGCGGCGGCGGTGGCGGCGGGTCCTCGGACGACGCACTGGTGCCGGGGCAGATTTCGGTGAATGCGTCCGTCAACGTGACCTTCGAGCTCGGACGCGCGAAGTGAGCCGCGCCTGGCACGCGGCCGCGCTCGCGCTCGGTCTGGCGGCCGCCGCCGTTCCCGCGTCGATCGACGGCCGCCAGCCGGCGTCTGCGCAGTGGATCGGATCCTGGTACGCGGCCCCGGCCGCGCGGGTCGACTCGACCGCGCCGCCGACGGGCACCAGCGGCCAGTCGCTCCTGCACGTCAAGGATCAGACGCTGCGGCAGATCGCGCACCTGACGCTCGGCGGCCCGCGCCTTCGCATCGTCGTCACGAACGTGTTCGGGACGACGGGACTGAAGATCGGTGCAGGGAGCGTGGCCCTGCGGGATCGCGACGCGGCCATCGTGCCCGGGTCGGCGCGTTCCCTCACGTTCGGCGGATCGGCCGAGGCCCTGGTGCCGGCCGGCGCCACGATGACGAGCGATCCCGTGGATCTCGCCGTGCCCGGCTTCGCGGATCTCGCGATCGATCTCTACCTCCCTGGAGACACGGCCGCGATGCCGTCGCCGATCACGATGCATGCGGCGTCGTGGCAGACCGGCTACGTGTCGCCGCCCGGCAACCACGCCGGCAGCCTGTCGATGCCGGTGCAGGCGACGACGAGGTATCGCCGCGGGGACGGGCTGGAGTCGGCGACCTGGTTCTTCCTGGCGCGCGTCGAGGTGTTCGCGCCGGCGGACGCGCGCGCGATCGTCGCGATCGGCGATTCGATCACCGACGGCACCGCGTCGGGCATCGACACCAACAACCGGTGGCCCGATCATCTCGCGCGCCGCCTCGCCGCCGCGGGGACGCGCGCCGCGGTGCTCAACGCCGGCATCGGCGGCAATCGCGTGCTGGCCGACGGGAACGGACCGTCGGCGGTGTCGAGGTTCGAGCGCGACGTCCTGGATCAGCCGGGCGCGCGGTACGTCGTGGTCCTCGAGGGCATCAACGACATCGGACAGGCGCGCGCCCAGCCGCAGCCGGGCGCGGCCGAGCTCATCGCGGCACACAAGACGATGATCGAGCGCGCGCACGCGCGCGGAAAGCGAATCTACGGGGCGACGCTGACGCCGTTCCAGGGCGCCAACTACTGGACGCGCGAAGGCGAGGCCAAGCGCCAGGCGCTGAACGCGTGGATCCGGACGAGCAAGGCCTACGACGCCGTCCTCGACTTCGACGCCGCGGTCCGCGATCCGGACGAGCCGTCGAAGTTGCTGGCGACGTTCGATCCGGGCGATCATCTGCACCTGAACGCGGCCGGATACAAGGCCATCGCCGACACGATCGATCTCGCCTTGTTTCGCGCCGACCGGACTCCAGACCGATGACCATTGCACGCACGACGCTCGCTCTCGCGCTCGCATCCGCGCTGCTCGCCGCGGCGCCGACCGCGCAGCCGGTGTTCCGCGGCGACGAAATCTTTCCGGCGGAGGAGTTCGCCGCCCGCCGCGCGAAGCTGATCGATCGCATCGGCGACGGCGTGGCCATCGTCCTCGGGACGCCGGGGCCGCCCGGTGAGATGCCGTTCCGGCAGAACAGCCAGTTCT